>ERZ1740060.284-NODE-284-length-37015-cov-23.064096_pt1 | contig 37015 bp, 37 predicted proteins | sample MGYA00581743_ERZ1740060 | MGnify/ENA primary metagenome ERZ1740060 (study PRJEB43018, sample SAMN04849235) | marine metagenome | isolation source: floating plastic debris | place: Pacific Ocean | collected 2008-08-27 | study: EMG produced TPA metagenomics...
CGGGTGAAGGTCGCGCGACCGGTCTTGCGGTCGATGGACACGCGGATGTCCATTTCGCTGCCGTAGCGCGACTTCGCCGCACGGGCGAGGCTTTCTTCCATCGCTTCGACCACCAGTGCGGGGTCGATCATCTTTTCACGGGCCACGGCCTCGGCAGTTTGGAGCAGCTCCAGCTGGTTTGCGGAAGTGATCGCCATTGTCAGTCCTCCTTGGACCCTTGGGTCTGGGTTTCTTCTTCGATTGCGTCGAAGTCGTCTTCGTTCACAATGCCAGCCGCTTTGCGCTGCTTGAGCATCTCTTTAATCAGATCATCGGTCAGCACCAGCTTGGCGTCCGACAGCCAGTCAAACTGCAAACCAATCGTGCCTTCGTCGATATTAATCAGGACCTCATCGCCCTCAATCCCCGCCAATTCGCCTTTAAAGCGGCGGCGGCCATCAATCAGCTCGGTCGTTTCGATCTTCGCCTCATAGCCTTCCCATTGGTCAAAATCCTTGAGCCGGGTCAGGGGGCGGTCGATGCCGGGGCTGGACACCTCAAGCGTGTAGGCGTCCAAAATAGGGTCTTCGACGTCCAGCACAGCCGACACCGCCGTGCTGACCTGCGCACATTCATCGACCTCAATCGCGCCATCAGGGCGCTGCACCATCAGTTGCAGCGTGCTTTCTTTGCCGCTCATCAAACGCACGCGCACAAGCTCAAACCCCAGACCCTCAATCACAGGGGTCAGGATTTCAGCCATACGTTTGTCGATGGCAGCTTTGGCGATCAGATCAGACATTCAAGGCTTTCGCATAAGCACAAAAAAACGGGCGCGCGGCCCGTTACGATTTCCGGTGGAGCGTTAGGTTTGGACCCCAGCGCGCCGCTGTTGATCTGCATATACGGAGCCGCGACCGAGTCTGCAAGCCCTTAGGCGAACCACCACCGTTCGGCGATGCGGCTGCTGTCCAGTGACGCCAATGCGCCAATCGTTTCAGGGTGTATCAGCGTTTTGCGATGCGCATCCACATAATCAGCAAAAGCGGGAATTACCTCAATGCCTTCCTCGGCCGTGATCTTTTGCATCTCTGCATAAATCTCACCACGGCGCTTACTGTCGGTCGTCGCACGCGCTTCTTTCAACAGTGCTTTGAATCGAGGCGTGTCCGGGTGCTTGAGGGTGGAGAACATCCAGTCTTCAGTCATCCTTCCATCGCGGAACGACACACGAGAGAGATCCTTTAGCAAAAGCTTCGGACCTTCCGACACGGGAACCTCAACCTCGGTGTAATAGGTGTTTCCAGGACCGATGGGATGATCTTGCGCGACCGATCCATAGCCGTGCAACAATTCGGTCACGATCCCTTCACGGTCAATCTCTTGACGCAGCACATCCCGCGGCGCCCCCATCTCTTCGGGGTCCAGCACCATGTGACGGGTGCCACGCGCGACGGCAAGATCAATATCTGCGCGCCCTTTTAGATAGGGAATGGCATCAAACGGCACATCCCCAACCGCATCAACCTGATTGCTCAGCAATGCCGTCATACGCGCCGTACTGTCCGAAATCGGGTGCAGCTCAACCGCGTCAAACCAGCCAGCTTTGCCGTCTTTGTAATGACCGGCAACACGCTCGAGCTTTAAAATACCGTCTTCTTCCTGCGCGACACGATAGAGGCCCGTTCCGATTCCACGTGTGATCGCCTCGCCCATTTGACGGGCGGGATAAATCACCAGCTGCGGATCGGCGAGAAGGAAAGGAAAATCAGCATTAGGCTCTTCCAATGTGATCCGAACTTTGCGGTCACCAAGCTTCTGAATATCCTTCATTTGGCAAGCAAACGGGATCGCAGCACTTTCCTTGCTCCGCTGATAAAATGTCAGACTTTCGACAACATCATCCGCCCCAAAAGGGCGGCCATTATGGAAAGTTACGTCAGAGCGCAGTGTAAAGGTCCAGACGGTCGCATCAACAGAGCCTTCCCAGCTTTCAGCCAATTCACCGACGAGCTGACCTTGCGCTGTCACTTCGGTCAGGCAATCAAACACGCAGCCTTGGGCGGCAACTCGCATCAGTGGATCAAAGACCTGACGGGCATCCCAGCTGATGCCATTGCTTTCCAACCCCAAACGCAATGTCCCCCCGCGTTTGGGTTGCGCCTGCAAAGGCACACCGGTCGCGGCAAGCACACCTGCCAGCGCACCAGAGGTCAAAAGACCCCGCCGTGAGATATGTCTTTGTTTAAAACTCAAAAGAAATTCCCTTGATTCGGGCCTGTAGAGTAACGGGCGAAAACATGCCGACCAAGCAAAACTGATTACAGACCAAGACGTTCTGGCTTATCCCGCAAACTATCCATCGTGCGGACCAATTCGGCACTGATCCCAGGTTCTGATAAGGCGTGTCCCGCTTTGGGAACCATCTTCATCTCGCATTTCGGCCAGGCTGTGGACAAAGCGTATGCCGACCGGGGTGGACAGATCATATCATATCGTCCCTGCACAATCTTGCCGGGTATGTCTTTCAAAAGCGATGCGTTCTTTAGGATTTGCCCATCTTCTTCCAAAAACGCCTTGTTTGCGAAGTAATGGTTTTCAAGCCGCGCAAAGGCCCGGGCGTAGTCTGCAGGGCTTTCGCCCGTCGCGCCTGTATTCTCAATCGATGCCAGCGCGTTTTCCCACGCGGCCCAGGCACGACCGTAACGTGTCTCCATCACCAGATCGCCGGAAAAGAGCCTGCGATTATAAGCGGTTATCATGTCGAAACGCTCGTCTTCGGGGATCGGGTCGACAAACCGCTGCCATAAGTCAGGCCAAAAACCACCCGCACCACCCTGATAGAACCAGTCCAGTTCTGCCTGCGTGGCCAGAAAAACGCCGCGCAACGCCAGATAGGCCGCACGCTCGGGATGGGTCTGCGCATAGACAAGCGCCAAGGTCGCGCCCCAGCTACCGCCAAAGACGATCCATCGGTCGATCTGCAACGTCTCGCGGATCAGCTCGATATCGCGCACCAAATGCCATGTTGTGTTGTCTTTGATACTTGCGTGGGGTTTCGAACGCCCGCATCCACGCTGATCGAATAGAACGATACGATAGGCAGCGGGATCAAAGTAACGCCGCATTGCGGGGCTGCAGCCTCCGCCCGGACCACCATGAAGAACGATTACGGGGATGCCATCAGGGTTGCCGCATTGCTCCATGTAAATGCGATGGCCATCACCCACATCAAACATCCGTTGATCGAAGGGATCAATCGGAGGATAGAGGAATTGAGCTGCGCTCTTTTGGCCAGAGAATTTGTCCATACTGTCCCTATATAACGCAGCAAAGGGTTCTGCCATCCAGCACAGGAAAAAGAAACGTGACGCAGATGCAAAATACGGTCGATACGTCGGAAGTGGCCAAATTTGAAGCCATGGCGGCGGAATGGTGGGACCCGAACGGGAAATTCAAACCGCTGCATATGCTTAATCCCTGCCGATTAGATTATATTACGTCGCAAATCGCAGCCGAGTTTGATCGCGATCTGAATGAAACCACCCCGTTTGCTGGATTGCGCCTGCTTGATATCGGTTGCGGCGGCGGCTTGCTCTCCGAGCCAATGGCGCGGCTGGGTGCAACGGTTGTCGGCGCTGACGCAGCCGAAGGGAATATTCCTGTCGCACAGGTGCATGCCACCAGGTCGGGGCTAGAGATCGACTATCGCCACACAACCGCAGAGGCACTTGCAGACGCGGGAGAGCAGTTCGATATCGTGCTGAATATGGAAGTGGTCGAGCATGTCGCCGACCCGCTTGCCTATCTGACGGCTTGCCAGATGCTGCTCAAAAAAGGCGGATTGCACCTGTGTTCGACACTGAATCGAAACCCCAAAAGCTATCTTGCGGCGATTATTGGGGCTGAACATGTGATGCGTTGGTTGCCCAAAGGCACACATGATTGGTCAAAGTTCATCACGCCCGATGAATTGTTTGATCTGCTGACCAAAGCGGGCCTCGATCCAGTGGATCGCAAGGGCTTTGTCTTTAATCCGGTGACGTGGACCTGGTCATTGTCGGACCGTGATCTCAGCGTGAACTACGTCACGACCAGTTTGAAAAACTAGTCATCACTCGACAGGTTTTTACGCAGTGTCCTAAGCACCGGCACCGCAGCGCGAACATTCTCGGGGCCAAGATCGCGAACCGTTTCGCCTATCAGCGGCGAGATGACAGCAATGGCAGCATCGCGTGCCGCGCGGCCTGCCGGGCTGATGGCCACCATCTTGCGCCGTGCGTCATCCCAATCAGGACGGATATGCACATAGCCCGCCCATTCAAGCTTGCTTAACGTGTTGGTCATGGCACCCCGCGTCAGATGAAACGCCTTGGCCAATTGCGCCGGAGAGCGTTCATCCCCGACATGTGCCAGATGATTCAAGACCGAGAAATGCGACAGCTCCATCCCTTTCGGCAAAAGCCGAGAGATCCGATTACGCGTCAGTTGCTCTGTCATCAGAATCTCACTGAACAGCGCAACCGCAAGAGGGTCGTTTTTATCAGTCATTCCGGGCCTGTGAAACTACGCGTATGGGTTAAAGACGGGATGCTGTCTCTTACCGTTTCAGCTTGAGAAAGGTCCAGAGATATCAGCGATATACCAGGCTCTTGGCCTGCATCATACAGGATTTCACCCCAAGGCGAAATGGCCATCGAGTGACCATATGTTTTGCGTGGTTTTCCATTTTGTGCAGCATGGGTTCCGGTCTGCGCCGGAGCCAAAACAAAACTGCCTGTTTCAATCGCGCGCGCTTTCAAAAGCGGTTCCCAATGTGACGGCCCGGTCCCGGTCGAAAACGCCGACGGTGCCGTCAGAATAGTTGCGCCAGCTTGTGCCAAAGCGCGATAAAGATACGGAAAGCGGATGTCATAACAGATCGAGAGGCCAAGTCGCGCGCGATCGATATCGGCGACAACGGCCCGCTCTCCAGGGCGATACCCTTTCGATTCGTGATAGCTTTCGGTCAGGGACACAGTCACATCAAACATGTGCATCTTGTCGTAACGTGCCACAATACGTCCGTCTGGCCCGATCAGGAAAGAGCGGTTGGCAAAGCGCCCATCTGTATCTTCGGTCTTGAGCGCAAGCGATCCGATCAACAGCCAAATGCCCAGCGCCTGTGCCTGGGCTCTAAGCGCAGCGAGCGTTTGATCCTCGGCCTCTGTCTGAAGCGCATCCATCTGATGCGCGCGGGACGACGACACACAATTGGTCACTTCCGGGGTCAGGACAAAACGCGCGCCGGCTGCCGCTGCCTCGGCAATGAAAGCCTGGGTCACTGGCAGGTTCTCTGCGGGCATATCGCCCGAATTCAGCTGGATCAGAGCCGTTTTAAGCATCTACGCTGCGAGCAGGGCATCCAGCTTGCCGGCCTTCTCCAACGCAAAAAGATCATCACATCCGCCGACATGGATATCCCCAATGAAAATCTGCGGGACCGTGCGGCCACCATTTGCCCGCTTAATCATCTCGGGCTTTTTCGATGGATCGCGCAAGACGTCAATCTCGGAAAAGCTGGCGCCTTTCTGCGTCAGTAGCCGTTTGGCTGCATGACAAAAGCCGCATAGGGGGGAGGTATAAATCTCAATCGGTTGCATCGACATGTCCTTTTTCGCACCGCGACCCGTAACGAGCGCGACCGTAGACATTTAGGTCTCTTTTGCAACGCGTGCCAGCACTGCGACATTTACGTTGGCCGCACCTGCTGCATTCAGCGCCTCTGCGCAGGCCGCGAGCGTCGCCCCCGAAGTCATCACATCATCTACCAACAACACATCCTGACCCGTCACCGTACCTTCATGCACTTTCGGCACATCAATCATCCCGGCCAAAGCCTCAAACCGCGCCTCACGGGACAAACCGTCAAGTGAACGTGTCGGCAACCGGCGTTCAAGAACCTCCGGGCGATAGGCCAAACCGCTAAGCCGCCCCAACGCACGACCAAGTTCAGCCGATTGGTTATATCGCCGCTGCACACGCCTGCGCCAATGGAGCGGAACCGGAACGATCAGCGTTTTTTCGGTCAAAAGGCCCTTTGTTGCATTAAGCAGCCAACGCGCCGCCGGTCGTGCCAGATCCGTGCGATCACCATGTTTCAAGGCAAGCACCAGCTTGCGTCCTGTTTCGGAATAGACAAACGCCGCGCGGCCACGGGTCCAGGGACGTGCAATCACCATACAATCATCGCAAAGGACGATATCGCTGTCTTCGCCAGGCAACGGCACACCGCAGCAATCACACACAAGACCCGAGATGAAATGGACACCATGCCAGCACGTTCCACACAACGCGTCATCCTGTTCGACCAAGGCATCGCAGGTCAGGCACTGCGCCGGATATAACAGGCGCAAGACGCTTTGCATCATGATCGCTCCCTTCTACATAGCGGTGCATGAACAACGCACCGATCCTGACAGACCGCACAGCCCTGCTGCATCACCGCGCCCGTGTGGGCGATGGTGACGATCTGTTCCTGCATGCGCAGGCGGCCAATGAACTGCATGAAAGACTGCAAGAGGTTAACAGGACGTTTACCAATATTGCGATCGTGACAGGTTTTCCGCGATTTTGGGAAGATCAGTTTCCGGGCGCGCACATGATCGAGGACACAGACACACTTGATCTAACTGTCGATACCTACGATCTGGTGATCCACGCAATGGCTTTGCATTGGGCCAATGATCCCGTCGGCCAATTGATCCAGTGCCATCGCGCGCTCAAAAGCGATGGGCTTTTTCTGTGCGTATGCCTTGGAGGTCAGACGTTGAACGAATTGCGCAGCGTTCTGGCGCAGGCCGAGACAACCTTGCGCGGCGGCCTGTCACCCCGCGTCGCCCCGATGGGAGAGGTGCGCGATTTTGGGGGATTGCTGCAACGAGCTGGCTTTGCGCTGCCTGTTGCAGACACCACGGCTGTTCAGGTCGCGTATCAAAGCATGCTGCACCTGATGCGTGACTTGCGGCGTATGGGCGAAACCAGTGCTCTTGCGATGCGCAGCAAACAGCCTTTGCACCGCGACCTCCTGCAGGAGGCAGAGCGTATCTACAGGGATCATTTTTCGGCACAAGACGACCGTATCATGGCCACGTTTGAGCTAATTTTTCTGTCGGGCTGGGTACCAGATGACAGCCAACAAAAGCCTTTACGCCCAGGCTCGGCAAAACAACGCTTGGCCGACGCGCTTGGAACACCTGAATTGCGGCTAGACGATCCCGCAGACTCATCCAAATGATTGACGTAGCCGTATAAGTCATTAACTGCACATCACGCACCTTATCTGATATCGGAACTTCATGATGCTCGATGCGAAATCCGGCGCGGCTTTGACCGACCTAGCTCCAATGGAAGCGACCTGCCCCATCCACGCTGATGAAGATCACCCAAAGGTGCCTCCTGCGCGCACTGGGATCTTGCTCGCCAATCTCGGGACACCGGATAATTACGACTACTGGTCCATGCGCCGCTATCTGAACGAGTTCCTGTCAGACCGCCGCGTGATCGACTATTCGCCCTGGATTTGGCAGCCGTTGTTGCAGCTTATCATTTTGACAAAACGTCCGTTTTCATCTGGTGCTGCCTATAAATCGATCTGGAATGAAGAGGCGGGCGAAAGCCCGTTGATGACCATTACCAAAGATCAAACGGCAAAGATAAAAGCAGCTATGAAAGCGCGCTATGGCGATCAGGTTATGGTCGATTTTTGCATGCGCTATGGCAATCCATCGACCAAATCAAAGGTGCGTGCAATGCGCGAAGCCGGGTGCCAGCGCATCCTCTTCTTTCCGCTTTATCCGCATTATGCCGGGGCCACATCAGCCACCGCGAATGATGAATTTTTCCGGTCATTGACCCATGAGAAGTGGCAACCTGCAGTTCGCACAGTCCCCGCTTACTTCGACAATCCGAAATATATCGACGCGCTGGCGCAATCCATTGACCGGACCTATGCGGGGATGGAAAGCAAGCCGGATATCCTTGTTTGTTCGTATCACGGGGTGCCAAAGCGGTATCTTCTGGAGGGTGATCCTTACCATTGCCAGTGTCAGAAAACGACACGACTGCTGAAAGAGCGGTTGGGTTGGGCGGACACCGAGATCAAGACAACATTCCAAAGCCGCTTCGGCCCAGAGGAATGGCTCAAGCCATATACAGTTGAAGAGGTTGCGCGCCTTGCCGAAGAGGGCAAGAAAAAGATTGCTGTCTGCGCACCCGCATTTTCGGCCGATTGCATCGAGACGCTGGAAGAGATCAACGAAGAGATCAAGGAAAGCTTTGAAGAGGCTGGCGGTGAAGAGTTCACCTACATCCCTTGCCTCAATGATGACGAAGCCCACATCGAAGCATTGTCTTGCGTCATTGACGACAACCTTGCCGGTTGGCTGGATCGGATTTGAGCGTAAAGTCTTTCAAACAAGCATGAAAAAAGGCGGTGGAGCGATCCACCGCCTTTTTAAATGTATCGTTTCTGAACTTAGTGGGATGCAGCAGCAGCTACGATCGCCAGAAGCAGAAGCGGGATGATGATGCCACCAGCGGAAGTGCCGGACTGCTCTTCAACGATAACTTCGGGCTCCACGATGGGATCCGACATTGCACCAGCAAAAGCAGTGGAAGCAGCAGCAGTAAACGCAGCAGCAAGAACGATTTTCTTCATGTTAACCTCCAGATATTGCCTGAACACGTATTTGATTGAGGACGTGCAGACACCCAAGACTGTACCTCGTATCAACTTCTAAGCAGGAAGCTTTGCGAATTGCAAACGCATCTTCGACATGTTTCCGCCCAGAACGCGAGGATGTCGTCAAATAAGCAACACTTGTGTGCCGACGCCGGTTAACGCGTAAAGCTCCTGAATATGCTCATTATAAAGACCGATACAGCCATTGGACGACCGGCGGCCGATCTTGCGCGTGTCGTGGGTTCCGTGGATCCGGTAATAGGTCCAGGACAGATACAGCGCATGCGTGCCCAGCGGATTGTCGGGGCCGGGGCCCACAAAATCGGGCCACTCGGGGTTCCGCTTTTTCATCGAAGGTGTCGGACGCCAGCTGGGGCCTTCAACTTTGCGCACAACACTGGTGCGCCCGGTCCGTGTCAGGTCATCTGTCAACGGCACAGAAGTTGGGTATAGCTTATAAATCGACTGATCCGCAGACCAGTAATGCAGCGCGCGGGAGGTCGTATCCACAAGACAGGCGCCACCCTTCAGGTTACTGAAATAGGGACGCCAATCCAAAGACCGGAACGACGAGATGTTGCGGCGCACAATCTCGACCGGTTCTTCCATTTGCGTGGTATTTTCGGTTTGCGCTGTTGCCGGAACGGCCCCTGCACCCAGAGCGGCAGCACTGGTGGCAAGAAAAGCGCGTCTGTCGAATGACTTGGCCATCTGGTAACTCCATCTTCACGACTAAGTGATCCAGACATATGGCCTGAAAGCCGCAGTCGCAAATCAAAGAAGCGTTAGATTGCCTATTTCAAATGAAACCGGGTTTGATCTGCAACGACCTTGCGATAGGGGTTTTTCGAAACTTCGATCAGGTGGGCATATGTTGCGTCTAACACTTCTTTTCGTCTCGTCTTTGTTCGTACTATCCGCATGTACGGCACCGACAGGCACGGGCACAGGCGCGCAAGAACGGCGCGGCAACTTCAAGATCACGGCGCGCGAAAGCAACCGCATCCAGTTCCGCGTGCTCGATTCGATCAACGTGATCCGCCAGAACGCAAATGTGGGCCCTGTTGAGCTGAACTCACAACTCAACGCGGCCGCCGCAACCCATTCCCGCGACATGTCGGTGCAAAATCGCCCATGGCACTTTGGGTCAGACGGCTCTTCACCGTTAGATCGGGTGCGGCGTGTCGGCTACACAGGTGCGTTGATCGGCGAGAACATCTCGGAAACGTATGAGAGCGATCTCGATACGCTGGCGGCTTGGATGCAACAGCCTGATACGCGCCGCACCATTGTGGATCCTGACGCGCGTGACCTTGGTTTTGCCTGGTTTCAAGAACCCAATGGCAAGATCTGGTGGACACTTGTGATGGGCAACCCGGCCACAGCGGCCCCTGTCGTCACACCCAATCCACCCGCAAACCAAGGTCCGCCCGCACGCGGCTAGGGCAAAATGGTGATTGGTGTTCCGTTTGGCACCATTGCGTAAATCTCCTCCATCTCTCGGTCGGTAACCGCGATACAGCCCCAGGTCCAATCCGCTTCTGGACTTTTGAAGTTGGGGCCGCGCCCATGGATAAAGATATCGCCACCAGGCTTTTCGCCCAGCTTGAACGCTTCCAGGCGATCTTCGGCATTCGGATAGTTGATCCCGATGGACAGATGAAATCGACTGTTCGGGTTGCGACGATCGATTAGATAGTTCCCCTCAGGAGTTTTACCGTCACCTTCGATTTTCTTATCGCCGACCGGCGCAAAGCCAAGATCGAAGTCATATTTCTTCAAGATCGTATCGTTATGCATGAGAAACATCTCGCGCCGCTCTTTATAAACCCAGATCCGGGTCACTTCCGGTCCGTCATAGGTCCTGAACTTTGAGGGAGGCGAACACGCTGCAATCGTGGCCAAAAGAGCCATCATAAAGATGAGTTTGAAAAACCGCATTGTCTGCCCGTGCCCAAGTCTTCTTTGTTTTGCAATTCGCATACAGCAAAACGGGACATCGCACTAGGATTTATCGATCCGCTTTTCGATTGCCTCAAGCCGTGCAAGCACCTGATCGCGATACGCATCGGTACGCTCGTTTTCTTCGGCGGAATGCGCATCTTGCATCGAGTTCACGATCAAACCAACCAGCAGGTTCACCACCGCAAAAGTTGTGACCATGATAAACGGCACAAAGAATAGCCAGGCAAAGGGATACACTTCCATCACAGGGCGCACGATGCCCATCGACCAGCTTTCCAGCGTCATGATCTGGAACAGCGAATAGGCCGACGCCCCAAGGCTGCCAAACCATTCCGGGAACTGTGTACCGAAAAGCTTGGTAGCCATGACAGCGCCAATGTAGAAAATGATGCCCATCAAAAGAAAGACAGACCCCATCCCAGGCAAGGCGGTTACGAAACCCTCGACCACACGGCGCAGGCGCGGCGCTGCTGAAATAACGCGAAGCACCCGCAAGATACGAAGCGCCCGCAGAACAGAAAAGCCTTGCGTGGCCGGGATCAGCGACACGGCCACAATCGCAAAATCGAACAGGTTCCATCCTGATCGGAAAAAGCGGCCGCCATATGCAATCAGCTTCAAAGCCAACTCAACCACGAAAACTGCCAGACACAGCCTATCAAGTGACAGGATCAGCGGCCCAAATGACGCCATGAGCGTATCTGACGTCTCCATTCCAAGGAGGATGGCGTTGAAAAGGATCACTCCGATAATGCCATTGCGCACAATGGATCTTTCCAAAAAATTTTCCAGCTGTGCGCGCATAGTCGGCGTCCCTCAGTCTCGCGTTAGACGCTCATATCGGTGCGTGTGAAGCTGGCTGCAAGCTCCACATGCGGGGACCAGCGGAATTGGTCGATAACTGTGACCCAATTCAGCCGATATCCCCCATCGGTCAACACTTTTGCATCGCGCGCGAAAGTGACCGGATTACAGGATACAAACGCAATTTGCGCCACGTTAGAGCCGATAAAATGCTGCACCTGCGCCTCCGCTCCAGCACGTGGCGGATCGATAACAACCGCATCAAACGGCGCAAGTTCGTCGGCATCAAGTGGCCTGCGATAAAGATCGCGCGTTTCCGTCGTAACTTTTTTCAAACCCTGAGACATGCGCCAACCTGCATCCAACGCTTCCATCATGTCCGGTACCGCCTCGATGGCATGAACCGGCGCACGGCGCGCAAGGGGCAACGCAAAAGTCCCGCAGCCTGCAAACAGATCGAGGATAGCCTTGGCTCCTTTCGTGGCCTCTTCCACAGCGGAAAGCAGCCTCACCTCACCATGCTTGGTGGCTTGAAGAAACGCACCGGCTGGTGGGGTGACATTGACGTCACCGAACTGCTGTGTCGGCGGTGTCAGCGTCAGCAACAACTCGCCATTCCAGCTGAGGCGCGCCAGCTTGGCGTCTTGTGCGAACTGGGCCATTTCAAAACGCAAGGTGTCGGTCATCTCTTTGGCGCCATCAACAGCCAGATCGAGGCCTGCATCAGCGGCCGTCACCGTAAAAGACACCTCACTTTTTCGGGATGCTATTTGTACGGTAAGCGTCTCTAACAAAGGCAATATCGCGATAATCGCAGGCGTAAGCACTGCGCAATCGGGGACTGGCGTCAACGTATCGGACCCGCGTCCGTGAAAACCGACAATCGCGCCTTTCTTCGTGCGGCGCCCCGAAAGCTTTGCACGCCGTCGCGCATGAGACGGAGAGGTTTCGATGGCTCTGATATCGGCATTGATGCCCTGCGCAGCCAACGCCATTTGCACAACACCGGCCTTCCAACTTGCGACAAAACCTTCATCCGCGTGCTGCAAGGAACAGCCACCGCATGAATTATAATGCCGGCACGGCGCTTTTACCCGATGCTCGGACGGCGTGATGATCCGGGGCGCGGCCAGCACTCCATCGCGCACCTCACCATCGACAATCTCATTGGGTAAGGTGCGCGGCACAAAAACGGGGCCCTCGGCGATCCCATCGCCCAGATGACCAAGCCGCAAAATTTCAAAACTCATTCCGCTGCCTCTTTCGCAGTGATGAAGCCGCCTGATTGCCGTTGCCAATACCGCGCGTAAAGCCCTTCTTGGGCAAGCAGCGTTTCATGTGTGCCTTCTTCGACAATGCGGCCTTCATCCAGCACGATGATACGGTCCATCTGGCTTAACGTGGACAGCCGATGCGCAATCGCCAGGACGGTTTTGCCATCCATCACCCGCTCCAATGCGGTCTGGATTGCAGCCTCAACCTCACTATCCAGCGCGCTTGTCGCCTCGTCCAACACAAGCACTGGCGCATCTTTCAGGATCGCACGCGCCAGCGCAATCCGCTGACGTTGCCCACCAGACAGCTTCACGCCACGCTCGCCCAGATGGGCGTCGTATCCTGAGCGCCCCATATGGTCCTTCAGCTTTTCGATAAAATCATGCGCTTCCGCGCTTTTCGCTGCCGAAACCACAGCGTCGGTATCCGCATCTGGCCGCCCATACAGAATGTTGTCACGCGCCGAGCGATTGAACATCGCAGTCTCTTGCGTGACCATCCCGATATTGTGCCGCAGATCATGCTGAGACACATCGCGCACATTATGCCCGTCCAGAAAAACAGCACCTTTTTCGGTGTCATAGAGCCTTAAAAGCAACGCCACCAAGGTTGATTTACCTGCGCCAGAAGCACCGACAATGCCTAGCTTTTCACCCGGTGCAATCTTGAGCGAGACGCCCGAAAGCCCCCCCGCATCACCTCCATACGCAAAATCGACATTGCGAAATTCAATGGCGCCTTCCGCATTTTCAAGCAAGCGCGGCTGATCCGGATCGGTCAGTTCGTGCGGTGGCGTCAGGGTGCGCATGCCATCTTCGACTTCGCCCACATTCGCGTAGATGCCGAGCAGCGTAAAGCTGACCCAACCCGTCATCTGCGCCAATCGAATAGAGATCGCACCCGCAGCGGCGATGTCACCCGCGCTTGCCTGACCGATGGACCAGAAATGCAACGACGTACCGACAAGAAGTACAGGCAGCGTGCCGGCAAGCGCAATCAGCGACAGACGGAACTTGGCTGAGAAGATACCTTGCGCAATAGACTTCTCGCGGAAATGGGCCATCGCGCCCAGCGCCGCTTTGTCTTCGTGATCGTCATGAGCAAAAAGCTTTACAGTTTTGATGTTCGTGACCGTATCCACGATCTGCCCCGTGACAACAGCCCGCGCCCCTGCGCGCGCAGCCGATAGCACGCGAATACGCGGCATAAACCAGGCGATCAGACCAATATAAAGAACCATCCAGACAACAAGGATCAGCGACACGGTCGAGTTGACAGCTGTCAACAAGACGGCAGACCCGACAAGTGACGCCAAAGCGAAGGCGACCACGTTGATACATTCGGCAGCCACATCCGCCATCGCCCGCGCACATTGCATTTGTTTTTGGGCGATACGGCCTGCGAAATCGTTGTCAAAAAAGCCAACGGACTGGCCAAGCGTCCAACGGTGCAGCCGCGAATTGACGAGGGGTATCAGGTTTGAAGTGACAACAACGTTGCTCATCAAAGCACCGATGCCCGCCCAAATCGGCCTGAACAGCAAAAAGAAGACAAGCGCCCAGATGAAAAGCGCGCGATTATCAGCAAAAACAGTTTCCGGTTGCGCGCTGAGAGCTGCATCGACAACCCAACCCAGAAACAGCGCGCTGACGACCTCCAAAACACCTGTTATCGCCGACACAAGCGCAGCAAGGCCCATAACTGGCCACGCACCCGACAAGCCCCACCGGAAAAAGCGCAAAAGCGTGCGGGGGGGCGCGCCTTCAGATGGCTGAAACGCATCAATCCAATCGTAGATTTTCATTCGGCGGCCTGCGTGTTGATGAATCCACCGGACTGACGCTGCCAAAACGCGTGGTAAAGCCCGCCCTTGGCCAAAAGCGCCTCGTGGTTGCCCTCTTCAACGATTTTGCCACCGTCGAGAACCAGAATGCGGTCCATTTGCGAGATAGTAGAAAGCCGGTGCGCAATGGCGATCACGGTTTTACCTTCCATCATACCATACAGCGTTTTCTGAATCTCGGCCTCGACCTCGCTATCAAGCGCACTGGTCGCCTCATCCAAAAGCAAGATCGGTGCATCTTTGAGAATTGCGCGGGCCAGCGTAATCCGTTGGCGCTGACCCCCCGAAAGCTTCACGCCGCGTTCGCCAACTTGCGCATCATAGCCCGTGCGGCCCTGCTGGTCCTCGAGATCAAGGATGAACTCATGCGCCTCGGCCTGTCGTGCTGCCTCTAGCATCTCTTCCTCGGTTGCATCGGGCCGACCGTAAAGAATGTTCTCACGGACAGATCGGTGCAAAAGAGCACTGTCTTGCTGGACGGTGCCAATCACGGTGCGCAAGCTGTCTTGCTGAACCTGCGTGATATCCTGGTCGTCAATTAAAACGCGCCCGCTATCGGGGTCATAAAACCGCAAAAGCAGCTTGATTAGGGTCGATTTTCCTGCACCGGACCGTCCGATCAACCCGACCTTTTCGCCTGGTTGGATGGTGAGTGTAAGACGATCAAGCCCGCCGGTCCCGCGCCCATAATGGTGCGAGAGATCAACCAAATCGATTTGCCCCTTGGTAAATTCCAGAGGTTTCGCATCAGGCCCATCAACAAGGCTGATCGGCTGGGCAATCGTTTCCATGCCTTCTGCAACAATGCCGAGATTGCGGAAGAAAGACGACAGTGCCCACATGATCCATCCTGTCATGGCATTCAGGCGCAACGTGAGCGCGGTGGCCGCCGCGATGACACCAACAGTGGCGTTTCCCAAAGTCCAAAGCGCAATAGCCCAGCCAACGACACCAACGATCAACAAACCGTTCAGCGTGACCAACGCAACATCCATGATGGTGTAAATCCGCATCTCTTTCTGGAAGGTGATGCGAGTGTCTTCGATCGCCTCATAGGCATATTCGAGCTCTCGGTCATGATGAGCAAACATTTTGACCGCATGGATATTCGTGTAGCTGTCAACAACGCGTCCTGTCACCTCAGAACGCGCTTCCGATGCCGCCTTGGACGCAGGTTCTATCCGGCTGATTGTCCACCGAACCAACAGAGCATAAAGGCCAAACCAGATCACAAGCGGCACAGCGAGACGCGGATCGGCATTCATCAACAGAACCGCAGCACCGATAAGATACGCCAGGGCGAATGAAATCGCGTCGAAGATCTGAAAGACGGCTTCGCCGGCAGCAGGGGGCGTCTGCATGATGCGGTTGGCGATACGGCCAGCGAAATCATTTTCGAACCAACCCACAGACTGGCGCAAAACATGCCGATGAGCCCGCCATCGAACCAAAGTCCCAAAGTTTGGCAGGATCGCATTGTTCAGCAAAAGCACATCAAGAGCTTGCAACGCGGGCCGCAACAGCAAGATCGCTGCCGCGACCAGAATCAACTCAAACCCGTTTTCCGCCCAAAAGTCGGCTGGGGTGGTTTCACCTAACAAGTCGACGATGCGCCCCATGTAGAAAATCAGCGCCACCTCGACGGCGGCAACTACAACTGACATCAAACCCGCACAAACAAAGACTTTTTTGAACGGCTTTGAATACTCGCGCAGGAACGGCCACAGCCGGGTTGGCGGCGTGTTGGTCTCCTCATACGGGGTATAAGGATCGACAAGCTGTTCAAAAAAGCGAAGCACGGGGGAGCGGCCTTCCGATTACCCCCGTCATATAGGCCTATTGCGGCGACAAGAAAACCAGCGGCGCAAAAGCAGCAAGCAAAAGCGCCATGCCGCGCATGAAAAAGCGCCAAGCGGTCGGATTTCTAAGAAGGTAGGCCAGCAAAGCACCCATTGTGCTCCAGAAAAGGCATACAAAAAGGTTGATACCGGAAAATGCACTTGCGAGACGCGCGGCGGCAACCAAAGGATCACTGGTGGTGACATAAGCCATCGCACTTAGCGCAACGGCCCAAACCTTGGGGTTAACCCACTGAAAAAGAACAGCCTCGACAAAGGTGAATGGCCTATCTTGCGCTGTATCAGCCTTGGACGCCTGTGCGTTCCAAAGTTTCCATGCCATGTAGAGGATCCACAAGCTGGCAAGGATCTTTAGCGCGATTGTCAGTGCTGGCTGCGCAAGAAGCAGCGCACCGATTCCGTATCCCGTTAGCCCCGATGTGACGCCAACGCCAAAAGCGACGCCCAAGACATGCGGAAGTGTTCTTTGAAAGCCAAACCGCGCAGCGGAGGCCGTAATCAGAATGACATTTGGACCGGGGGAAAAAAGGCCAAAAAAGACAAACAGGAGAAGCGGATCAAAGTTCATATCAATCGTACAAGGCGTGCTAGAGCCGCATAAGTCTGGATTTCGTCAGCGTAAAGTCCGACGCGATCCAGGCATTTTCAAGTTTTCTAAGACGCTCTCCCAAGGCGGCACCTTGATAAGCTGGCATGAGATCGGCAGCCCGGATCGGAAAGGTTTGGCCAGCACCCCCTTTGGCTTTGGCAAGATCAATCGGGTCAACGGGTTGCTCAAAAAAGGCAGCACGCAGATGCAAGGCTGCGGCTGCATCCATTGCACCAAGGGCGTAACCAAGGCCGGCAGGCGATTGAGTAGAGGCGGCGGCGTCGCGCAAGAGACGCACGCGCTGCGCATCAGCATTCGAGAGCCGCAGATGTTCCGCAGGGTCCTCACCGCCCAGCGCAGCAAGACGCAGGATCGGATCGATTGCATGGGACGCGATCAGCACAAAGACCGCTTTCGGATCACCGCCCGGCAGGACCTTCTGAAGCACACCACTTTGCTGCATTGCTCCAAGGCTTGGCCCAGGGTCAGGCGCACCTAGCAATTTGAGCATTTCTGCGCCAATCCGCTCTTTCGAAATACCATTCAGGCCTTCCGATAAAGCGGCACAGGCTGCAAGACCCTCTGGATCAAGCCCAGCAGCCGGGTCGGCATACCAGGCATGAAACCGGAAAAACCGCAGGATACGCAGATAATCCTCGCGAATACGCTGCTCGGCTTCGTCAATAAACCGAAGCCGGCCTGCTTTTAGGTCCGCCAACCCACCCAGCGGATCAATTACGGTACCTTCGAAATCTGCATAAAGCGCGTTCATCGTGAAATCACGGCGGCGGGCGTCTTCGATTATGTCGCCCGTAAAAGCGACCGTGGCATGACGACCATCCGTGGCGATATCCTGCCGGAATGTCGTGACTTCAAGCGGGACATCATGAGCAATAATAGTGACGGTTCCGTGTTTCAGACCGGTCGGAATGGCCTTGAGGCCAGCATGATCGGCAAGCGACAAAACGGTTTTGGGCAACGCATCGCTCGCGATATCCAAATCGGTCGCCGGTGCATTCAAAAGCGCGTTTCGCACGCAACCGCCAACAAACAACGCCTGATGACCTGCATCACGCAACAGTCTCATCACCTCCTGCGCCCCAGGATTATGCAGCCAGTCAGCGGTCAGGCGGGTCATGACGCCATCGGACCGGCAAGTGATCGCAAGATCCGCGCTGTCGCCCCCCAGATGTAATAGGGGCCATACGGCACCGCGAAGTACCGGCGGCGCATGCCACGCCAACGACGGCCTTCGATCAGATAATTCGCCGGATCAAGAACATGGATTAGCGGGACTGTGAATACCTCTGCCACTTCTCCAGGTTCGGCGATCGCTGCAAAATCGTCTCTAATCAAGCCCAATACAGGCTGAACCTTGAAGCTGGTCACGGTTTCATGGATCGGCAAGTCACCAAAGATCTCGACATGGGAAGGCGGTAAGCCAATTTCCTCGCGCGCTTCACGTAGAGCGGTTGCATGCAGCGTTTCATCACTTGCGTCACGTTTGCCACCGGGAAAAGCGATCTGCCCGGGATGGTGTTTCATACCGGACGCGCGCTTGGTCAGGATCAGATGCACCCCATCGGGACGCTGCCAAATCGGGATCAACACTGCGGCCTCTCGCAGCTTTCGCCCCTTTGGAAGGATAACGTCCGGATTAAGATCATAGTCGGACGACCGCACCAAAGCGTTGGCAGCGGTCGCCCTTAGCCGCGCGATAAGATCAGGCGCTTGCACCTGATGTCCCGGCTTCAAACCCCAATGTGTCAGGTTCAAATTCATAATGCGCTCCGCAGAACTGACAGTCTGCAGTGACCTTGCCCTCATCCGTTGTCATATGGGCAATGTCCTTGGCCGAATAAATCGACAGGCTTTGGCGCACGCGATCTGGCGAACACGTGCACCCAAACTCAACAGGCTGCTCGGGGTAAATACGCGGTTGCTCTTCATGAAAGAGGCGCAAAAGCAGATCATTAGGGTGAACAGTCGGACCAATCAGCTCAAGCTCTTCGACAGTATCGAGCAGAATATTCGCACGGCCCCAGTTTTCCTGATCGTCGTCATCAAGAATATCCTGCGCGTTCAGTAGGCCACCTTCGCCGCTGCCGCCCTCACCAGTTGCAAATGGTGAAGCTTTGGGCATGTGCTGCAACATCACGCCACCGGCGCGCCAGCTGACATCACCTCCGGGCGTCTGGGACTGGCCAAAGGTCAGCTCAAACCGGGTTGGCAATTGCTCGGACTGGGCAAAATACGTCTCGGCGCATGCCTTTATCGACTCTCCGGCGATTGGCGTAATCCCTTGGTAAGGTGTCATGCCTTTGCCCTGATCGATGAGTATCGCGAAGTACCCCTTGCCGATCTGCGGGAAAGCGTCCCCGTCAGGATCCAGCCGCGTTTCATCGAAACTGGCATAGGCACGAAGCTGCGCGGGCTTCCCCTCCGCCGAAGGCCCATAATAATCTGTTGCAATCAGACGGGCAGGCCCATCGCCCCGCACTTGCAAAGACAGCTTCCAGCGCAGGTCAATCGTTTGACCGATGAGGGCGGTGAGCAATGTCATTTCAGCCACCAGCGCTTCGATTGCTGATGGATAATCATGCTGTGACAACACGGCATCCAGCACACCATCAAGGCGCGCGACGCGGCCGCGGATATCGGCTCCATCAAGCTGAAAAGGTAGGACGGTATCGTCCATGTTAAGCGGGCTTGTCTGTGACATGGGGGTTTCCTAATGCGCCACCAATTGGCATACCGCGTCCATATAGGCGCGGCAAGGCTGCGTCCAAGTGGAGACGGCTATGATGAGACGGCATGGCGAGCAGATTGTCAGAGGCCAGCACTATAAAACGCGGCCAGGCGTCTACGCGATCTTGCCGCTTGCAACGCGCATTTTACTCACCCACCAAGCCGCGCCCACCCCAGAATTTCAGCTGCCAGGTGGCGGTATTGATCCAGGGGAGGGGCCTCTTCAAGCGCTACACCGCGAGGTCATTGAAGAGACCGGTTGGCGTATTGCGCGACCCCGCAAGTTGGGGGCGTATCGGCGCTTTACCTTTCTGCCAGACTATCAGCTTTGGGCCGAAAAGATCTGTCATATCTATGTCGCACATCCTGTCCATCCGCATGGTCCCCCCAAGGAGGACGGCCATAGCGCTGTCCAAGTCGACGCCGCGTTAGCGCAGGAACTTGTCGCAAGCGATGGAGACCGTGCTTTTCTGACCCAGTTCTTACAGGTCTAGCTTTTTCTTGAACTCAAAAAGAATGCCCGACACGTCGTCAGCCATGTCCTGACCACCGGCAAACTCACTCAAATCCCACATAAGAGCTTCCATAAAGGATTGCCCTTTCAGCTGATGATTACGTTTCAAAAGATCAGCGACTCCATCGTCATCAAGGCCGTGACCAGACGGATCGGCACATTCGATCACGCCATCCGACAAAATGACAAGCCGGTCCCCCGGCACCATGGAAAATGTGACATCCTCAAACTCTGCCGTCGGCAAGAGGCCAACTGGCATCCCGCCTTCACCCAGTTCGATCACGCTCCCGTCTGTGTTCTGTAAAAGCGGATGCGGATGACCTGCCTGGCACAGAACCCCATCACCTGTCGCCAGATCGAAATTCACAAGCGCAATAGTGAAGTAATGCTCTGTCTCGACTTCCCGTTGGATCATCGTGTTGAGATCAGACACGGCATCAGCAGGAGAACGCGGCGCATATTGATGCTTGCCAATCCTTTGCAAAGCGACGTTTTGCTCTGGTGCGGCTGCAGACAATTGCCCGGCAAGACGCGCTGTCAACAATGCAGATGAAACACCGTGACCGGACACATCAATCGAGTAAAATCCAACAAAACGATCATTGATCGGAAAGAAGCCAACCAGATCGCCCCCCACATGACCACTGGGTTTTAACAGAAGCGAAACATCTGCACTGGCAAGCGAGAAAAAGCGCTGTGGCACCAGCGATTGCTGCAATTTGCGCGCTTCGAGCAGGTCATTATCGAGGACAGAGTAAAGTTCTTTCAATTCATCAAGCGAAGCTGCCAGAAGCGCATTCTTTTCAGTTAACCTGCGCTGCATGTCGACAATGCGGTCGCCGGCCCTGATACGCGCCAGAATTTCGGCCGGGATAAAGGGTTTCGTCAGAAAATCATCAGCGCCGGCATCAAGACCAACCGCGATATCCGCCTTTTCAGCCTTGGACGTCAGCAAGATAAAATAGCCATATCCCTCTTTCTCGACTTGGCGAAAGGCGCGGCAAAACGCAATGCCATCCATGCCTGGCATCATCCAATCGCTTATGACCAGATCAACACTGTGCTGTTCACAAAGTGCCAAAGCATCCTGACCAGAGGCCGCTTCGATGACATCAAATCCATTTCTTTGAAGGGATTTGGATAGCAATCTGCGCTGTCCTGCGCTGTCATCCACCACAAGGATCGTCCGCACCGCCCGGTTATCGGGCGCCGATGCTTCAGCGATCTCAAAGTTGGTTTCACGTAATGACGTCACATCAAGATATCCTGTAAAAACAGCGCGAATGTGGTTCGATGCGACTTAACAAACGGTAAAACTTCAAATTGGAGCTTCTAAAATCCAATCTTAAACATCTTGTTCACGACTCCGGACGACACTGTGCGCAGCGGCTGGAGGTAATCATGATCGATTGGACCCGCATCGACGATTTGAAACACGAACTTGGTGAGGACGATTTCGAAGAGGTGTTCGAAATTTTCCTGGATGAGGTTCAAGACAGCGTTGATAGTCTTAAGAACGCCCCCAAGGGCACAGCGCTCGAGGCGATCCTTCATTCGGTAAAAGGCAATGCGATAACGGTCGGCTTTTCAAAGCTTGCTGAACTTGCCGGAGCGGGCGAGCTTAAGGCAGGGCAGGGCAGCGATGTAAACCTGCAAGAAATTGCAGCAGCCCATTCTGAGAGCAAAACGGCGTATGCCTGTGGGCCGCCTTAGGTTCAGATAACAAACTCGGCCAACGTCTCGTCATTGGTAATGTCGCGATAGGTAAAGCCCGCCTCAACAAGCTTTGTGGTCAACGCATCGAAGTTACCAGCGTCAGACGTCTCGATCCCGATGAGAACCGAACCGAAGTTGCGCGCTGACTTCTTTAGATACTCAAACCGGGCAATATCATCGTCAGGGCCGAGCATATTCAGAAAGTCCTTCAACGCACCCGGACGCTGCGGCATCCGCAAAATGAAATACTTTTTCACACCGGAGTATCGCTGCGCGCGCTCTTTGACTTCAGGGAGACGCTCAAAATCGAAATTTCCACCTGACGTGATGCAAACCACGGTCTTGCCTTTAATCTGATCTGCCAGCGTTGGCAGAACATCGATCGTCAAGGCGCCAGCTGGCTCTAGAACGATGCCTTCGACGTTCAGCATCTCAAGAATAGTCGTGCAAATTCTGTCCTCTGGCGCGACCAGAATGTTAGGGGCTGGCACTGTCTTAAGAACCGAAAACGTGGCCTCACCAATCCGGGCAACCGCAGCGCCATCTACAAACGTGTCGACGGAATTTAACGAAGTCGGATGGCCTGCCTCAATCGCAGCAGTCAGATTGGCACCACCAGCCGGTTCAACAAATCGCGTCTGGGTGTCCGGCGCTTCGGCTTGAAGATAACTCAACACACCGGATGAGACCCCACCGCCACCAACCGGCAAAACCACCATGTCAGGAGCTGTCGGCAAATCGCGCAACATCTCCACCGCGACAGTCGCCTGGCCTTCAATCACATCTTCATCGTCAAACGGCGATAGGAAATGTGCGCCAACCTCGTCGCTATAGGCTTGCGCTTCGGCAAGCGTAACATCGAAGTAATCCCCGATCAGACGAATTTCGACTGCGTCCCCACCAAAGATCCGGGTCTTATCAATTTTTTGCTGCGGCGTTGTCACGGGCATGAAAATCACACCGCGTTTTCCAAAATGCCGACAGTTGAACGCAACGCCCTGCGCATGATTTCCCGCACTTGCACAGACGAACAACTCTTGATCGGGCGTGTGGGCCAAAACCTTACGCATTGCATTGAATGCGCCACGGATTTTGTAGGACCGCACAGGTGTTAAATCCTCGCGCTTGAGCCAGATATCCGCGCCGAATTTCGCGGAAAGATGGTCGTTGCGCTGAAGCGGTGTCGCGGGGAAAACCTCGCGCATTGCGATCTCGGCCTTGCGGGCGTTTTCGGAAAAGGTACTCATGGCGCTGCAATGCCGAAAAAACCGTGTCAAAGCAAGCGCGCGCGCACCTTGCCCTGATGCGCAAAACCCGGTATCGCCCGCGTGGTTTGACCTGACGAAGAACGGAGCCCTCCCATGTCTGCGCCCAAGAAAGTCGTACTGGCCTATTCCGGCGGCCTTGATACCTCGATCATTCTGAAGTGGTTGCAGACGGAATATGGCTGTGAAGTCGTGACGTTCACTGCTGATCTGGGGCAGGGCGAAGAGCTGGAACCCGCGCGCAAGAAGGCCGAGATGATGGGTGCCTCCGACATCTATATCGAGGACCTGCGCGAGGAGTTTGTCCGCGATTTTGTCTTCCCGATGTTCCGGGCGAACGCGCTTTATGAAGGGCTTTATTTGCTTGGGACCTCCATCGCGCGGCCCCTAATTTCGAAGCGTTTGATCGAGATCGCAGAAGAAACCGGCGCAGATGCCGTCGCTCATGGCGCAACCGGCAAAGGCAACGATCAGGTCCGTTTTGAGCTGGCGGCCTATGCGCTGAACCCCGACATCAAGGTGATCGCACCTTGGCGGGAATGGGATTTATCGAGCCGCACCAAGCTGATCGACTTTGCCGAAAAGAACCAAATCCCGATCGCAAAAGACAAGCGCGGCGAGGCGCCGTTTAGCGTAGACGCGAACCTTCTGCACACATCATCTGAAGGCAAAGTGCTGGAAGATCCTGCTGTTGAAGCACCTGATTACGTTTATCAGCGCACTGTGGCCCCCGAGGACGCCCCGAACGAGGCGGAGTTCGTCGAGGTCGGGTTTGAAAAAGGCGATGCCGTTTCGATCAATGGCGAGACGATGAGCCCCGCAACGATTCTCACCAAGCTAAACGAGCTGGGCGGCAAGCACGGCGTGGGCCGTCTTGATCTGGTCGAAGGTCGGTTCGTTGGCATGAAATCCCGTGGGATCTACGAGACACCCGGCGGCACCATCCTGCTAGAAGCTCATCGCGGCATCGAGCAGATCACGCTGGATCGCGGCGCCGCCCATCTGAAAGACGAGCTGATGCCGCGCTACGCAGAGCTTGTCTATAATGGTTTCTGGTTCTCACCTGAGCGGGATATGCTGCAAGCGGCCATCGACAAAAGTCAGGAGCATGTCTCTGGCACGGTCCGGTTGAAGCTTTACAAAGGGTCTGTGCGCACGGTGGGGCGTTGGTCGGATATGTCGCTTTACAGCGAAGAGCATGTGACGTTTGAGGATGATGCCGGTGCCTATGACCAAAAGGACGCGGCAGGCTTTATCCAGCTGAACGCGCTGCGTCTGCGTCTGATTGCAATGCGGAACCGTCGGCTGAAAGACTGAAAGCCTTGAGGCGCTCGTAATAGGGCAGCGCCTCTTCTACTATCTCGGCATAGCGCCCTGACAACTTGGGAAGTGGCCCTTCCGCACCTGCAAATCCTGTAGACCGATGCACCGCCCCGTACCAATGTGCCGCCCAAACACCATCATTGGGGTGACCACCTGCGGGCCAGCCCAGCATCTTTTCCGTCCAAACGATGCCCAGCGCCAGACAAAGCGTTTGCAACATTTCACGCGGGCTTTGTCGGATATCATAGCTATCAATCACGGGTGGAGGCGCGCCCAGATCATCGGCGACCTGTTCAAACAGATCTGTCTGTTGTGCAAAGCCAAGATCAGCCAAGACAGGCTCTTCGTATTTCTTCGCAAAACTCGCTAGAACGCGCGCTGGATGACGGATCAGAAAGACGTTCTGTACCTGTCGCATCCAGTCACGCGGCATGCCTTGGATCATATGTTGACACATATGTTTTTGGTAAAACAGTTTCTGTTTCTGCGGAATTACACCCAAACAACGATCTGCGACAGCCTGACCGTCCACCTCGCCGGCCGCGAGGATATCACCGCGCATCGGGTGCTCTAACCCGGTTCGCGATAGATAAGCTGCATAAAAAGGCTCGTCCCAAACCGCACAATCACCACGTGCAGCAAAGGCATACATCATGGCAGTCGATAGATTTCTAGGCCCAGACCACATCGCGATATGACTTGTCAGCACTCGAGCAATCCTCGCAATGATTGTCACGCCTGCGTGACGTCACGCGGAGGTGAGTTGGTTAGATCGCGATCATTATCCACTCTGCGCACAAAGGAGAACACAGATGACGATCACTTTAAGTCAATTTAAGCCACTTATTCTGGGCGTTGCCATCACATTCGGTTCGGTATTGCACTGCTCCGAGGCAAAGGCCGCAGACACCGATGTTGTAACCGTTGCTGGCGGTTGTTTTTGGTGTGTCGAGTCTGACTTTGAAAGCGTGCCTGGCGTGATCGAGGTTGTGTCTGGCTATACTGGTGGGACTGTCAAAAACCCCACCTACAAAGATGTCACAAGCGGCAAGAGCGGCCATTATGAAGCCGTACAGATTGAGTTTGACACCGCTACGATCAGCGCTGAAACACTTCTGTCCATGTTCTTCAGATCGATTGATCCTACAGATGCGGGCGGTCAATTTTGTGATCGTGGCGAAAGCTATAGTACCGCAATTTTCGTCTCTAATTCCGCGGAACAGGCGGCTGCAAAGGAGGTCCGCGCTGAAGCAGAAGCTGCTTTGGGGCAGGAAATCGTGACACCTATCCTGCAAGAGGCAGAGTTCTATCCCGCTGAAGAATACCATCAGGATTACTACAAAAGCTCGGACGTGATCCTGACGCGTTTTGGGCCAAAGACCAAGAAAGAGGCCTACAAGCGGTATCGGAATGCGTGCGGGCGCGATGATCGCGTGAAACAATTATGGGGCAGCACGGCACCCTTCGTCGGCGGCTAAAGCTGCATGAACTCCTGGACCTCAAGCAGGTCCGGGATCACATCGGCGGTACCGTGACGCGTAACCATAAGCGCCGCGGCGATGCTTGCCTGGCCAATGGCCTGCTCCATCGGCATCCCGCGATCAAGACCGGCAAGCCAAAACCCGGTGAACGTGTCACCCGCGCCTGTCGTATCGACGGCTTCGACCAAGATAGCGTCAAACACCCTGGTGTTCCCGGAATGCAGCCATCGACAGCCGTTTGCACCCAGCGTTACGATAATGTCTGTCACTGGCAATTCAGCGAGTGAGATGCCAAGCCCGACTTCTAACTGTTGTGCCTCAATCTCATTCAGGATCAAAAGATCGATGTAATCGAGGACGTTTTGCACCGCTGAAACTTCAAAAGGGGCGGCCGCATAACAAACGGAAAGACCCATCTCCTTTGCGGTTCGTGCGGCATGTTGTTGAGCATTCGTTTCATTCTGAATGACACAGATATCGCCAGTTCGGGCCTCGGCCAAAGCTGCAGAGATCGCATCCTCAGCAATCTTGGCGTTTGCGCCTGCATTCAGCAGAATCTGATTTTCTCCTGATGGGTCTACGGCAATGATGGCTGTGCCAGTCATCGCTTCGATCATCATAATATGCCGCGTATCAACGCCGTATTCGAGAAGACGATCCTTTGGCCAAGAACGATCCCGGCCTACAGCGCCGATATGACAAACACGCGCTGCAGCACGGGCGGCAGCAACCGACATATTGGCACCCTTGCCACCTAACCCTTCGGTCACTTTCTGCGCGGCCAGTGTCTCTCCCGCCGCAGGCAGATGTGGGACCTGATAGAACAGATCGACGTTGATCGAGCCAAGATTATAGATCGTCATTTGACGTTACAGGCGGCGATGACGGCCATATTCATAATATCGTTCACAGTCGATCCCGTCGAACAGATCTGAATGGGACGATCAACACCGGTTAGGATCGGCCCAATCACAGTGGCACCTGCCATCTCTTGCATCAGCTTGACCGAAATCGAGGCTGAGTGCCGCGCCGGCACAACAAGGACGTTCGCGGGGCCGGTCAAACGTGAAAACGGATAGGCTTCACGGGCTTTGGTGTTCAGCGCAACATCGACCGTCATCTCGCCTTCATACTCAAAATCAACACCACGTTGATCGAGCACTTTTGGCGCCATATGCATTTTTTCGGCTCGCTCGGAAATCGGATAGCCGAAGGTCGAAAAACTCACAAAAGCGACACGCGGATCAAGGCCAAAGGTGCGCGCCACTTCAGCGCCGCGCTCGGCGATGTTTGCCAGATCAGTTTCATCCGGCCATTCGTAGACAAGCGTATCGGTTATCAGAACGATGCGCCCGCGATGCAGAATAGCGGTTACACCAACGACATCGTCACCCGCGCTTACATCAAAGACGTGGTTCATCAACCCAAGTACATGCGCAGATTTACGCGTGGCCCCCGTGACCAGCCCGTCAGCATGACCATGTGCCAGCATGAGAGCCGAGAAAACATGTCGATCACGAGCAGCCAGCCTGTGGATGTCCGTGCTGTCAAATCCTTTCCGGTTCAGGCGTTCATACAGAAAGTCTTTATATGCATCGAGATGCGGTGTGTTTGCCGCGTTAACGACAGTTAGCTCGCGGACAGCATCACCTAGGCCAGCCCCATCAAGGCGCATTTTAACATCATCTTCGCGCCCCACGACCAACGCCTTACCCATTCCGGACCGCTGATAGGTAACGGCCGCACGCAGTACACGTTCGTCATCACCTTCGGCGAAAACCATGGTCGCTTGCTTGGACCTTGCGCGCGCATTAAGCCCGCGCAAAATCGAGGCTGTCGGATCCATACGGGACTTGAGCGTCAGCTCATAATTGTCGATATCGACGATGGGACGGCGTGCGGCGCCCGTCTCCATCCCTGCCTTCGCAACCGCGGGCGGGATCGTGTAGATCAGGCGCGGATCAAATGGCGTCGGGATAATGTAATCGCGTCCGAACGTCAGCTTGCGACCATAGGCCATTGCGACCTCATCAGGCACATCTTCACGCGCCAACTCCGCAAGCGCCTGCGCACACGCAATCTTCATCTCGTCATTGATAGCGCGCGCATGAATGTCCAAAGCACCTCGAAACAGATATGGAAATCCCAGGACGTTATTGACTTGATTAGGGTAATCTGATCGTCCGGTGGCAACGATCGCATCAACGCGAACCTCATGGGCCTCTTCAGGCGTAGTTTCAGGGTCCGGGTTTGCCATTGCAAAAATCACCGGATTATCCGCCATACTCGCCACCATTTCCTTGGTGACAGCCCCTTTGGCAGAAACACCAAGGAACACGTCTGCATCGCGCATCGCATCTTCCAAAGATCGGGCATCCGTTCGGGCTGCATGACCTGATTTCCACTGGTTCATCCCTTCGGTGCGGCCCTGGAAAATGACGCCTTTGGTATCACAAACGATGCAATTGTCGTGCTTGGCACCCATCACCTTCAGCAATTCGATACAAGCAATCCCGGCAGCTCCAGCGCCATTGAGAACAATTTTACAATCCTCGATTTTCTTACCGGTCAAATGCAGCGCGTTAATCAGGCCAGCGGCGCAAATCACGGCCGTTCCATGCTGGTCGTCATGGAACACCGGGATGTCCATCTCTTCCTTGAGGCGCTGCTCGATTATGAAGCATTCAGGCGCTTTGATATCTTCAAGGTTAATGCCGCCAAAGGTCGGGCCCATCAGCTTGACCGCTTGAATGAAGGCTTCGGGATCTTCGGTGTCCAGCTCGATATCGATAGAGTTCACATCGGCAAACCGTTTGAACAAAACCGACTTGCCTTCCATCACCGGCTTGGACGCCAAAGCGCCTAAATTGCCCAAGCCCAGCACTGCCGTACCGTTGGAAATGACCGCGACCAAATTCCCTTTGTTGGTATAATCATAAGCGGTCTCAGGCGCCTGTGCGATTTCTTCGCAAGGCACCGCGACACCCGGCGAATAGGCCAATGACAAGTCACGTTGCGTCGTCATCGGGACGGTCGCTGTTACCTCAAATTTGCCCGGCGTTGGCTCTAGATGAAAGGCCAGCGCATCCTCACGCGTGTATTTGGTATTCGACATCGGCAAACGCGTCCTCTCTTCAAAAGTGAGGGGCACTATTCCCCATTTGTCAGCCGAACGGAACCGAAGAATTGGCACAGGCCAGGCCCTTCCATCCCTGACATCGCTTGAGTAGTCTGGCGCAACAAAATACCGAAGGGGGCAATCGGGTGAACGCGGCGATCACGCCCATGATGGCGCAATTTCTTGAGATCAAGGCCGAGTATCCGGATGCGTTGCTCTTCTATCGGATGGGCGACTTTTACGAGTTGTTCTTCGAAGATGCTGTTATAGCAGCCGAAGCGCTGGATATCGCATTGACCAAGCGCGGCAAACATCTGGGCGAAGATATTCCGATGTGCGGCGTCCCGGTGCACGCAGCCGAAAGTTATTTGCTCACGCTGATCCGCAAGCAATTTCGTGTCGCAGTTTGCGAACAGCTGGAAAGCCCGGCAGAGGCGAAGAAGCGCGGCTCGAAATCAGTGGTGAAACGAGGCGTCGTTCGGCTGGTAACGCCAGGCACCTTGACCGAAGAAAGCTTGCTGGAGGCGCGGCGGCACAACTTCCTTGCCAGCTTCGCCGAGGTTCGGGAAAAAGGGGCTGTTGCTTGGGTCGATATCTCGACCGGGGCTCTGCATGTCATTCCATGCCCAAGACCAAAGCTGGGTTTTGAGCTGGCGCGGATCGCTCCGCGTGAGGTTCTTGTTTCAGAGACGCTTGAAGCGGATTTGGCCGAAATAGTCTCTGAATCCGGCGCGCATCTGACAGGTCTTGCGCGGGGGTCTTTCGACAGCACTGCAGCCGAAGGGCGCTTGTCACAGGTATTTGGTGTCGCTGGCCTGGACGGGTTCGGTCAATTTGATCGCGCTGAGATGGCTGCGCTTCTCGCTTTGGTCGATTACCTTGATCTGACCCAAAAGGGGAATATTCCCCTGCTGCGCCCTCCGGTGAAAGAGGCGCTGGGCGGGACCATGCAGATTGATCCGGCCACGCGTCGCAATCTGGAACTGACGGCCAGCCTGTCTGGTGGGCGCGATGGATCGCTGATTGCAGCGATTGACCGAACTGTGACTGCCGCTGGCGGACGGCTTTTGGAGCAACGCCTGTCCGCGCCATCCTGTGACCTGGGAGTGATCGCCGAGCGGCACAAAGCGGTACAATATGCAGCAGAGCAAACACGGTTTCGGACCGATATTCGTGACGCTTTGCGCAATGTGCCTGATCTTGACCGGGCGCTTTCCCGGCTGGCACTTGATCGCGGCGGGCCACGTGATCTGGCTGCAATCCGTAATGGGCTCGCCGCTGCGAGCGCATTGGTGCCACCAAAGGACCTCCCGGCCTCCCTCTCCGAAGCTTATGGCGCGTTTGAAGGCCATAAGACATTGATTGATCTACTGGACGATGCGCTGATTGCTGAGCCGCCACTGCTTGCGCGCGATGGTGGCTTCATTGCATCCGACTATGACGCCGATCTTGACGAAGCCCGCATACTTCGTGACGAGGGGCGTGGTGTCGTGGCTGGGTTACAGAAAACCTATGCCGAAATGACCAACATCTCGTCACTCAAGATCAAGCATAACAATGTGCTTGGCTATTTCATCGAGACAACGGCGACCCATGCCGAAAAAATGCTCTCGGACCCGTTGAGCGAGACCTTCATCCATCGGCAAACGACAGCAAATCAAGTGCGCTTCACAACGGTCGAATTGTCCGAACTCGAAACAAAGATTTTGAACGCTGGCAGTCGCGCGCTTGAGATCGAAAAGCGGCTCTATAACAGCCTGAAAGACGCAGTTCTTGAAAAATCAGCCGAGATTGGCTCCGCCTCCAAAGCACTTGCGGAAATCGATGTTACGACCGCACTAGCCGACCTTGCTATCGGTGAAGATTGGACGTGCCCCAAGATGGACGATTCTCGTCGCTTTGTCGTGACAGGTGGACGCCATCCCGTGGTTGAGCACGCCCTGCGCAAACAAAGCGGGGCACCGTTTGTCGCCAATAATTGCACCTTGGGTGAGGATGATCCACGAATTTGGCTCCTGACCGGCCCCAATATGGCAGGTAAGTCGACCTTCCTTCGACAGAACGCGCTTATTGCGCTTTTGGCGCAGATGGGATCATTTGTGCCAGCCTCGGCCGCGCATATTGGGTTGGTGTCGCAACTATTTTCACGGGTTGGCGCATCGGATGACCTCGCACGCGGGCGTTCGACCTTCATGGTCGAAATGGTCGAAACAGCCGCAATCCTGAACCAAGCCGACAGGCGCGCATTGGTGATTTTAGACGAAATTGGGCGTGGCACTGCCACGTATGACGGCCTCTCGATCGCTTGGGCGACGCTGGAACACCTGCATGATGAGAATAAATGTCGCGCACTTTTTGCAACGCATTATCATGAACTTACGGCGCTTTCGTCACGAATGGATGGTGTCGACAATGCAACCGTCACCGTCAAGGAATGGGACGGAGAAGTTATCTTCCTGCATGAAGTAAAACGTGGCGCAGCAGATCGGTCTTACGGTGTGCAGGTCGCACGACTGGCAGGGCTACCCGGAAAGGTCGTAAACCGCGCAAAGACAATTTTGGCAGAACTGGAAAGCGGTGAAGGCAGTGGCGGCGCAAAAGTCGCGACCTTGATCGACGACTTGCCTTTATTTGCAACGACACAAGACACGCCTGTGCCTGTGCCTCAATCCTCGGATGTTGAAGCGCGGCTTGATGATGTCGTGCCAGATGAATTAACGCCCAAGGATGCGCTTGGGCTTATCTATGAATTGAAAGCGCTGTCGAAGAAGCCTTAGCCAGGCGTTGACGACACACCAACCTGTGCAGGGCGCAGCAGCCGATCGTAAAGCATGAACCCTTCCGCAGCGACCTGAATGATATCGCCAGCTTTTGTGTCGGGCACAGGTGCTTCGAACATCGCCTGATGCAGCTGCGGATCAAACTTATCACCGACTTTCGGTGAAATAGGCTCGATCCCGTGCTTTTTGAACGTGTTCAGAAGCTCACGCATCGTCAGTTCGACACCTTCGATCAATGCGGCAGACACCTCTTTCTGTTCGTCAGTCGCAGCCTCAACCGCGCGCTTCATGTTGTCATAGACAGGCAGCAGATCGCGCGCCAATTTCGAACCGCCATACTGCTCTGCTTCGCGGCGATCCCGGTCCGAGCGTTTGCGCGAGTTTTCAGCATCAGCCAAGGCGCGCATGAAGCGGTCTTTATACTCATCCCGTTCTGCCTTCAGCGCATCAAGCTCAAGCGCTTCGTCGTCATACTCCATGGCATCCTCGGCAAATTCCTCTGCCTCAGCCATTTCCACATCGTCCAGAAACTCGTCTTCTTTCTTCGCGTCTGCCATCTACTTTTCTTTCTAGCCCCGGTCCGAGATCAATTTCCCGACCAACTGCGCGGTGTAATCGACGATGGGCACAATCCGTCCGTAATTGAGACGGGTCGGCCCAATGACGCCAACGGCACCAATGATCTTACGGTCCGCGTTCATATAGGGAGAGACCACCAAAGAGGAACCCGAAAGTGAAAAAAGCTTGTTCTCGGAACCGATAAAAATGCGCACACCATCGCCTTCATCGGTGAGTTCAAGGAATTCAGCGATATCACGCTTGCGCTCCAGATCATCAAAGAGCGTTTTTATAAGATCAAGATCCGCCGTCTCGGCCTCTGAATTCAACAGATTCGCCCGCCCCCGCACGATCAGGCGTTCATGCAAATCCCCCTCATTCTCCCAAACAGCAAGACCGCTTTCGACAAGTTCATGTGCTAATTTGTCTATCTCTTGCCGCCTGGTAGAAATATCTTTCGACATCGTGCGTCGTAGCTCTGTGAGCGTTTTTCCCTCAGCAAGCGCGTTCAGGAAATTTGCAGCCTCGCGCATCGAGGATGGGGTTTGCCCCAGAGGCGGCGTGAACACGCGGTTCTCAACGTGGCCATCCGCAAAGACCAGAACAACCAACGCACGATCCGGGCCTAGCGAAACAAATTCAATATGCTTGATCGGGGCCTCATGCTTGGGGGTAAGAACAAGGCTTGCCCCTTGCGTAATACCTGACAACGCAGAACCGACGCGATCCAGCATGCCCGAGACGTCAGACTCGTTTGATGTCAAAGTCCGCTCGATACGGTCACGGTCTTCAGTTTGCAGATCAGCGACTTCGAGAATACCGTCGACAAACATCCTTAAACCAAGCTGCGTCGGAACCCGCCCAGCCGAGATATGTGGACTGTCGAGCAAACCCAAATATTCCAGATCCTGCATCACATTTCGGATTGTTGCCGCGCTCACTCGTTCGGACATTGTGCGGGTCAGCGTCCGCGAACCAACCGGGTCACCGCTGTCCAGATATCCTTCGACGACGCGGCGAAAAACTTCGCGCGACCGTTCGTTCATCTGATCGAGGATTTTCGGTTCGTCCGACATCGCCGTTCCCATTGGAGCCCCACTCATTAAATCTGTCTGGCTGACATCGTCAATCGGGGTTGCGCTCTAGCTTAAGAGATAGGTATCCCACAGTTAAACATCAAAGGATGAGCTATGAGACCTTCGGGCAGAGCGCTGGATGACATGCGCACAATTTCGATTGAGACGGACGTGACCCGCCATGCGGAAGGGTCATGTCTCATCAAATGCGGCGATACCCATGTTTTGTGCACCGCGTCGGTCGACGAGCGTGTGCCACCTTTCCTGAAGAACAGTGGTTTGGGGTGGGTGACGGCCGAATACGGCATGCTACCGCGGGCGACCCACACACGAATGCGGCGAGAAGCAAAAAACGGTCAGTCCGGGCGTACACAGGAGATCCAGCGCCTGATCGGTCGGAGCCTGCGCGCAGGTGTTGATCGCGTTGCCATGGGTGAACGCCAGATCGTTGTGGATTGCGACGTCATTCAAGCAGATGGCGGAACGCGCTGTGCCTCTATCACCGGCGGCTGGGTTGCGCTGCGAATGGCTGTGAACAAACTGATAAAGGCGGGCGATATTGTGACCGATCCGCTTGTCGATCATATCGCTGCAGTGAGCTGCGGAATATATGCAGGCCAAGCCGTTCTTGATCTGGACTACCCCGAGGACAGTGAAGCCGGTGTAGACGGGAACTTCATCATCACGGGCTCTGGTCAGTTGGTCGAAGTGCAAATGTCAGCCGAAGGCGCAACATTTAGCCGGGCGCAGATGGATCAGCTTGTCGATCTGGCCGAAAAAGGCGTTACCGAATTGGTTGCTGCGCAGAAGGCAGCAGTAGGTGCGTAAATTCGTCGAAAATAAATTGGTGATCGCCTCGCATAACACAGGCAAGGTCCGCGAAATCGGTGATCTTCTGAAACCTTTCGGTGTCGAGGTCATTTCAGCCGGTGCGCTTGGACTCGAAGAACCCGATGAGACAGAAGACAACTTCATCGGTAACGCCCAGATCAAAGCGCATTTCGCAGCGAAAGAAAGCGGCATGCCTGCGCTCTCGGACGATAGCGGCATTTCTGTTGATGCTCTGGGCGGCGCGCCAGGCGTTTACACCGCTGATTGGGCTGAAACACCTGATGGTCGTGACTTTCCAATGGCGATGGAAAAGGTCTGGGCCGAACTTGAAAAAGTAAACGCGCCCACACCGCGAGACGCCCAATTCAATTGCACGCTTTGCCTCGCCTGGCCCGATGGTCATGACGAGGTATTCGAGGGCATCGTACGTGGGCAGGTCGTCTGGCCAATGCGTGGCGAGCATGGGTTTGGCTTTGATCCAGTGTTCCTTCCGGATGGTGAAACCGAAACATTCGGTGAAATGGATCCCGCCAAAAAACACGCGATGAGTCATCGCGCAGATGCGTTTGCAAAGCTCGTCGCAGGCTGTTTTGACGACTGAAGACTGGCAGAATTCGGGCTTTGGCCTGTATCTGCACTGGCCATTTTGTCAGGCCAAATGTCCGTACTGTGACTTCAACTCTCATGTATCCGACAAAGTCGATCAGCGCAGGTGGCTCTCGGCTTTTCGCTCGGAAATTGCGCGTTATGGGGCTTTGACCAAAGGCCGCGTTTTGAACACGATATTCTTTGGCGGTGGTACACCAAGCCTGATGCAGCCAGACACCGTCGCAGGAATTCTTGAGGCTGCACGCAAAACCTGGACGTTTGCCAACGATATCGAGATTTCGCTTGAGGCTAATCCAACCTCAATTGAAGCCGCAAAATTTGCAGCATTCCGCGACGCAGGCGTTAACCGTGTTTCGATGGGGATGCAGGCACTTAATGATAATGATCTCAAACGGCTTGGCCGTCTTCATTCAGTCGCTGACGGCAAGCGCGCGTTTGAAATCGCACGGCATAGCTTTGATCGAGTTAGCTTTGATCTGATCTATGCGAGGCAAGATCAAACCCTTGCGCAATGGGAAGCCGAGTTGCGTGAAGCACTCTCGATGGCGGTCGATCATCTGTCACTATATCAACTGACGATCGAAGAAGGCACTGCATTCGGCGCCAGGTATGATCGCGGTTTGTTACGGGGTTTGCCAGATGATGATGTTTCGGCGGACATGTATGAGCTTACTCAAGAGCTTTGTGTTGAGCATGGATTTGCCGGCTATGAAGTCTCTAACCATGCCAAAGGCGGTGCTTTCTCGAAGCACAATATGATCTACTGGACCTATGGCGACTATGTGGGAATTGGCCCAGGTGCGCATGGCCGTGTCACGATTAAGGGTGAAAAACGGGCAACAACAACCTCATTGATGCCGGACGCCTGGTTGAACCAGGTCGAGCTGACAGGAAGTGGAGATGCAACCTCTGAAGTAGTCAGCCCCGCAGATCAAACTGTTGAAATGTTAATGATGGGTCTTCGTGTTGAACAAGGCGTTGATCTAAAAAGGCTTGAACCTCTACAAAGAAATCGACATTTCTTAAATAATATCAATAGCTTAAAAGATATGGGGCTTATCGATGTTGAAGGCGGATTTCTGAAGGTGCTCAGCAAAGGTAAGCCATTGCTTAATGCGATCCTTCGTGAATTGCTGGTTGATTAACGATCGATCAAAGAAAGAACGCGGCAAATCTCGTCAAGCTGTTCAAGTGATGAATAGGTGACGCTCACCTTACCGCGATTGGTGATCGCATCGTGCGCGATATCCACCTTCATACCTGTTGCTGCTTTTAGATCTCCCTCCAGAGCTTTCGTATCTGCATCTTTAGGGGGCGCCGTTGATATCGATTTGCCCTTATTCGTGTCTGTTTTTGGCGCTTTTACAAGTCTTTCGGTTTCCCGAACAGATAAGCCATCCTTCACAATCAGCTTTGCCAGCTCAGACGCGTTATCACTTGTGACAAGGGCACGCGCGTGACCTGAGGACAGCTGGCCTGATCGTACAAAGGCTTGAACATCCTCAGGCAGTTGAAGCAATCGCATAAGGTTCGCGATATGGCTGCGACTCTTACCCATAGCTTCAGCGAGCTTTTCCTGCGTGTGGCCGAAGGTTTCCATGAGCTGCTGATAGCCGGCGCCTTCCTCAAGGGGGTTCAGATCTTCGCGTTGAATATTCTCAATGATCGCAAATTCAAGAACTTGGGTATCGTCTAATTCGCGAATAACGACAGGAACATCATGTAGTTGCGCAAGTTGAGCTGCGCGCCAGCGACGTTCGCCCGCAACGATCTGGAATTCAGCATCAGCTAGGCGCCGAACGATCAACGGCTGAATAATCCCGTTTTCCCGAATTGATGCCGCAAGCTCCTGTAACTCAGGCTCGGAAAAACTCCGGCGTGGCTGATCCGGATTCGGTTTAATCTGCTCTACCGGGATCGCTGTTTCGGCACGGCGAGTTTGCGTTGCAGTTTCTCGTGC
>ERZ1740060.286-NODE-286-length-36765-cov-7.665078_pt1 | contig 36765 bp, 46 predicted proteins | sample MGYA00581743_ERZ1740060 | MGnify/ENA primary metagenome ERZ1740060 (study PRJEB43018, sample SAMN04849235) | marine metagenome | isolation source: floating plastic debris | place: Pacific Ocean | collected 2008-08-27 | study: EMG produced TPA metagenomics assembly...
GAAAAATAAAGGCTCAAAAATAAAGCTATGTTAGGTGAGCCCGTGTATCCTACCAGCGCCTTACCCTGATTTGAAAGCATTGCCAGATATAGATTTCAGAGATCGAAGAAAACCTTTGCTTAAAACAAGGCTTAATTTTTATTTTTTTCAGACCTCCTCTCTTCACTAGGCAAGAATTTTACACCCAAAACGTTTTCTATTTTCCTTAAGGTCTCTATCGGCAGCGGATAGCTCAAGCGTTCTGCCTCTATGTCGTACCAATAACTTCGATCAATCTTAGCCACCTTAGCCAGCTGTACTAAGCTGCTTTTGTGCGCTTCTCTGGCTTTTTTGATGCGATCGCCAAGCCCTGAAATCTCAATATCTTCGACCTTTCTCACTTTCATATCAGCACCTCTCTCAATATTGACGACTGTAGGTCACCAGCCTACAATTAGTAAAGAGCAAAGCCGACTCGCTCCGGGAAGAAACAGTCGGCAATGAACCCACGTGAATAGGTTGAAATTATGATAGCAGTAGACGTTGCTGGCAGGCAGGCGTCAATCTCTGGTGTACAGCAGATTTGGCGAGGAAAAACGGTTGTTTGCTTGGAGTGGCAAAAAGGTGCGATCGACGCCTACAACAGCAGACGTCCTCAATCAGCTGGCGCATCCTACCTATGTGGCTATAGTGAGCAGTTGAGACTGCTGCCTACAGACGAAAGCGGCACAATTGAATGGTTCCGGTACAGGCCAGACGGCGGATGGAAGCTTACAGATAATATTTGATAGCGAGTCGCCTTTTCTGGCGGGTAGGCTCCGCAGTTTATTTCTAGAGGGATACGCTGTGAAAAGTGCAGTGAAGATGGATGACTTGATTAGACAGGTTCTACGTCAAGAGCTAGGGCTAGGCTTTCAGGACGCCTACCGAGTGCCTTTAGACGTAGAGGCTGGCACCACAGAGGATGGTCGGCGCTACTGCTGGGGCGTGTTTGATCACGATAGGCAGGTGTTTGTTCCTGAGCTGCGCAATGCACTCGTCGGCTACTTGCAAGGTGTAGGTGTAAAGAAGGGGAATGAGTACAAGGGAAAAGTACCTCAAAAGTTGATAGTCCACATGAGCTGTGGTGCCAAGGGTTCTTACTCTATTAAGTCAGGACTGGAGACTGCGTTTAGCAAAAGCATATTGAGCGAGATCGCCTCGCTTGAAAAGCCAGCAGAGCCAGTGAAGCTGGTAGTGAAGCCAGGGGAAGATGGAAAAGTTGTTTTGCCTTCGTTATACCTGCCACAGGAGCAGGGTGATGTGTGGGTGAAGCCTGTGTATGAGTACCCAGCAGATATTGGCGCTTTGAGAGCTGTTTTCAGGGCAGCAGTTGAGGTAGTGCCGAAGTTAGATCTGCGTTCTTGGGAGGAGAAACAGGCGCAGGAGGCTGCTTAAGAAATGAGGTTGTACACGCAAGGACTCACCTATCCACAAGCCTGCCAATTGCAAGCCGATCTTAGGAGAAAGGGTATTGACTCTAATATTGTTACTGGAGCGCTTGCAATTAATGCGCTCAAAGATTTTCCGGGGGGGGTAAGTCGGTGGGACGATTGGTCTGAGGATGAGAAGCTCAGATGGTTGAACAGCGTGTTTGAAGTGGTGGGCGATCGCTGTCCGTTGTCCTCTGAAACGCCTCTTCTGCAAAGATTGATTTTGAAAAATGTTAGAGAAAAAGCAGATAAAGCAAAGCGCAATTGTTGACCAATAATAGGCGGGGCCAAGCCGACGTACGAGGATTTTCAATCCACGGCTTCACAGAAACCGCGATCGCAGACCTAAACTATACTGGTATCAATGCGTTTCGCCCTGTGGAAGCCGTACCAATGCCAGCAGACTTATCCTTGTACCCTAATGACTGGCCTGAGATTTCCTACCGCGTTAGAACCTCGGCAGACTGGAAGTGCCAGTCATGCGGGCGCGATTGCAGGCGGCCCGACGAAAGCCTTATAGATTTTGCCAAACGTATTCTACACAGTACCCAACCGGAAATCGGGTTTGTTGACATGAGATCAGTCGGTGAGATTTTTGCCCATCCGAAGAAATGGGAGCTGCAAGCCTGCCACCTTGATCAGAATCCTCGTAACTGCGCGCCCGAGAATCTGAAGGCTATGTGCTGTTCATGTCATCGGCGTTACGATAACCAGCGATCGCAAGTCGCAAGAAGAAATAACTTTTACTTAGAAGAGTCTGGGCAATACAGCCTTCTGTAATGTTGTTTATCAAGAAAGAGTGATATCTTCGGAGTAAGTATTGCTGATAATCAGCAATCAATCGCCTCTATCAGAATGCACAAAGTGCCAAACACTCCGAAAGTAAGCACCGCAAAATTATCAGATCTCATTCCGGACAGCAGCAACGCTAATGATGGCACCGAGCTAGGTGCTCAGCTGCTGCGCAAATCCGTGCAAGAAGCAGGGATTGGTCGAGGTATTGTTGTAGATCAGAATAACACCATTATTGGAGGCAACAAGACACACGGCACCATTGAATCCCTCAAAGACGAGCTGGGTATTGACAATATAGTTCTGGTAGACACAGACGGCAAAACTCTCGTTGTCACAAGAAGAACGGATCTGAATGTTTCCGCAGAGCCCGGAACAGAGGCCCACGACAGAGCTAGAACACTCGCGATTGCCGACAACCGAGCCGGAGAGGCCAACCTCTCATGGAATGATGACGTTCTAGACGGGTACGAAGCATTCATCCCTGTTGATGATTGGTTTCAACCAGTAACATCCACTTTTGACGAGCCAAATTTAGAAAGCGATAGCCCAACTGAAGGTGAGCAGAGCGAAGAGGGCTTTCAGCCAGATCCTGAGAACGGTGAATCTCAGGTGACAGAAGGTGAGCGATCACAGCGCCCAAAAGGAATGAAAACGCCGCTCGCGATCGCCCTCAATTCCAAAGATGTAAAACGCTGGAAAGCGCTAAAAGAGAGATATGGCACAGCAGGCGATACAACAACGCTTCTAAAAATCATGGACGAATTAGAGGGTGACTGATGGCAGGTGGTAAAGGCAAAGGTAAGAGTGGACCCGCCGCAATACCGAGACTTTCTCTACAAGAGCGTTTTCCTGAAGGAGAGGCGCTCATCAGAGGGGCATTAGAACCTCGTCCACCCATTCGCGAATCACCTGAAGGGCAAGCCGCATTGAGGCGATACCTCAGCAGACCGGGGCGCGGCAGCATCATACAAAGAGAGAGGCAGTAATGGCTGGCGATACCTTCAACACCTACTACGGTGAGTTTTTGATGAGTCCAATTCCGATTGAATTGAGCTTTAACTACTGTTCTCACGGGTGCCAATATTGCTTTGCTAATCTGAATCAGCCAGATCGAAAGGCAGCGATCGCGAGCACCCTTAATCTGATTAAAGACTGCTACAAACGCAAATCATTTGAGGCTTTTCTACTCAGAGAAAAGTACCCTGTACTCATCTCCAACCGGGTAGATCCTTTTGCTGTTAGCAACTATCGGCAGGTACTGCCAGTGCTTGAGCTGCTCACGCAGGTGGATATTCCGATTGCCTTTCAAACAAAGGGCGGTCGAGGTATAGATGAAGCGCTATCGTTCCTAAATCCTTCCTGTTGGTATATTTCCATTGCCATGTTGAGCGACGAACTCCGCAAGGGACTAGAGCCAGGTGCGCCGAGCATTCAAGAACGATTAGATCTCATCGAAAAACTCACCAAAGCAGGCCACAGTGTTTCTGTTGGTATTAACCCCTGTGTTCCTGAGTGGTTGCCAGAGCCAGAAAAACTAATCAAAGAGATTGCCAGTCGAGGTGCTTACGGTGTTTGGGTAGAGCCTCTGCATCTAAATTCTAGGCAGCTTAAGCGGATAGCTGAGAAAGACCAATTAGTTATGGGGTCAGAGGTTGTTGCTAAGGCAAAAAAGCGGCTCTGCCCGCCTGATTGGAGGGAGTTTATAGAGCACGTCAAAGATCTTGCAGTTGCTGACAACCTAGAACCATATAGCACTGATCAATCTCGCCGATCAGATTTCTTTGAGCCATACAAGCAGAAATACCCCAAGCTTTTCCCTACGCATCAAGAATTTATCAACCATTTGGTTGATTCCGGAACTCCGGACAACTCGTTAATCACACTTCAGCAATATTTAGAATTTTTCGTACCGAAGCTGCCTGAAGGCAAGTTGAGAATAGGGCATTATGTAGGCGCGACAGCGCACAACGTCTGTCGGGAGTTCGAGAAATGGGATAACAATATGAGTTATGAAGTTCTGCTCATGTTGCTGTGGAATGAAGGAAGAATTAAGCTGTCTCCTCAAAGTAATGATGCATTCTCTCGGGCTTGCGATCGCAACAGTGACGGCAAACTGATAGAGCGCTTTGATAAGTATGGCGATGTGATTTTAGTTTTCAGCCAGAAAGGATTTAGTGAATACCGAGTAGAGGTAGAAGTTTAAATGGCAGGCGGAAAAGGAAAGGGCAAACGTGGTGGTGCAGGGCTGACAGCTAGCGCCCAAAATGCTCAGTCAACAGCGATCGCAAATAGCTTAGGGCAATCCCGAGTTGCGCAGATTGCTGAGCAAGCAGGAAGAGTTGCTCGGCGGGCAGTGGACGACACGAGAACAACCGCACGAGCTGTAAACCGTGCTGGCAGAGCAACAGTTGCGGCTGGCCGCAGAGCGCGTAATAGCAGAGCAGGACGAGCAGTTACAGCGGCAACAACGCGCATCGGCCAAGCTGCCGCTGCGCAAACGCGTCAGGGAGCAAGCAGAGCAAGCGCAGCAATAAGAAATAGAGCTTTACGTGACATTGACACACTTCGTGCTCGCGTGAACAACAGAAGAGCAGGTGCGGGGCGCGGCTTCGGTTAAACTTCAATGCTGAATTACGACAAGTGATTAGCGATCGCGGGCATCTTGTAGAAGGTTGACTTGTAAAGAATTTGACATGGCAGGCGGAAAGAGATCAGCAGCCAAAATAAAAAAAGCACAGCGTGTCCCTAGGTTTCTCATGTGGCGAGCGCAGGGACTTTCGTATAGAAAAATTTCTGAAGCATGGCTTGATGAAACAGGCGAGAAAATATCTCACGCTACTGTGTCGAATGACATTGCCGGAGAGCTGGAAAAGATCGCGGTGCTATCCAGAAGTGAGGCAGAGCACTATCGTGAGATGGAATTGATGCGCCTAGACATGGCAATGAGCGCGATCGCCGCAAAAGTCTCAAAGGGGCAAGTCGATGCGGTCAGAGAGTGGGTGAAAATCTCTGAATCCCGACGTAAGCTGTTAGGCATAGATGCCCCTGTACAGCTGCAAGTTGCCCAACACAGGGAAGCCGATCAAGAAGAATTTATTAGCCTGTTAGAAGCCTCACTTGATGACGAGACATTCGCTAAAGTCGCAGAAGCCGCCAGCAATATTGCTCAAGCTTATGCAGCGGCAGAAGCGAATTGAACAGGAGAAAATTGCTAGGGCAGAGCTGAGAAAGGAAGAGAAGAAACGCGCTGCTAAACAAAGATTAGAGCGGCCACCTGTCCCCACCCTTCTAGAGTTTCTTGAAGGCGCATGGACTGAAGTACTCCACCCTGCCGAAGAGCTGAGCATCCCGTGGTGTGTAGAGCTGATTACGGAGCACCTCACCGCAATTACGATTGCGGGACTAGTTCGAGTGCATAAGAACGTGATCACTCGCATAGCCTCAATCCAATCTCTGCTTGAAGCTGGTGAGCTAAAGCCAGCGGAAGCAGAGGAAGACATTGAAATTCATCAGGAGAGAGCAGATCAGGCGATCGCCCAAGCAGAAGCACTCGCAGCTCCTTTTGGAATTACTGCCAAGGAAGCCACTCAGAAGGCCCATAAGAAGCTTCTGGTGAATCTCCCACCCCGTTTTACCAAGTCCACCTTGATTACGGTCGTATGGCCTACGTGGGAATGGCTGGTGATGCCGTGGATACCGTGGATGTGCCTCAGTTACGACAGTGGGCTTGCCAACGACCATAACGACGACCGCCGCAAGATTGTTTCCTCCGATTGGTATCAGGCGCTTGCAGGCGGCATGGAGCTATCGCGCTCAAAGAACCGCCTCTCTGAATTCGAGAATAGCGATCGCGGCATTATGCTCAGCCGTGGCTTAAATGCAGGCGTCACTGGACACGGATCTATCCGCCAAATCTACGATGATCCAAACGACCCTCAGAACGTAGAAACCAACTCAGTGCGAGAGACTACTCTCAAGCGCTTCAAAGACTATTCGCTCACCCGCCGAAATAACCCGGCTATGAGCGCTACTGTCGTTGTACAGCAGCGTACGCACTTCAATGATGTGAGCGGGCACATTATTGAGCGGATGTCCGATTACTTTCATGTGTGTCTGCCAATGGAGGCGGAAGGCGAAGAGGTGCATGAATTTCCGCTGTCTGGGCAGGTCGTAAAGCGTCAGTTTGGTGAGGTGTTGGACAGCGATCGCTTCCCACCCGAAACCATTGAAGAACTAAAAGCTGACTCCTACATCTGGGCCGGACGCTATCAGCAGAGGCCAGCGCCATTGGAAGGCGGCATGGTGAAGCAGGAGTGGATACAGCGCTATACGGTGCTGCCTGCTAAGCCAGATAAGATTGTGCTTTCTCTGGACACCGCTGCCAAAGCAAAAGAGATCAACGATCCGTGGTGCTGGCAGGTGTGGTTTGAGAAAGCAGGGCTGTATTACTTGGCCTATGTGCTTACCAAGCGCTGTGAGTATCCTGAAGGAAAGCGCCTCACCAAGAATCTCATGGCGCAGTGGCAGCCGACGCATACGCTTATTGAAGATAAGAGCACAGGTCAAAGTCTCATTCCGGAACTCCGGAGTGATGAAGAGTATCGGCGCTACAGCGTGATTGATATTGAACCATGTGGCGATAAAATCACACGAATGAGTGTGGAGACAGGCGCAATGGAATCAGGGCGCGTGTTCTTTCCGGAACAGGCACTGTGGCTAGCCGATTACGAGACCGTGCTCTTCAGCTTTCCAAACAGTGCAATCTATGATCCCGTAGACGCGACCTCTCAGTTTCTGTGCTGGGTTCGTAAGTCGGTTAGCGTGGTGGTGCAGGGAGCGCAGATGAGAGCGCACGGGCGATCGCCACAGGTATTCTAGGCGTTACCAGACTTTTTCTTTGGACGACGACTCAGGTTATACGCTCGGCGTTGTTCAGTTGTCATTGCTTGATACCTGGCTTTCTGCTGCTGCGCCTTGCTCAAGCCGCTAGCAGGTCTACCATTTGCATTGCCAGTAAAGGTCTTATTGCAGTCTTTACACTTGTAGCGCTGCTGCTGGCTTTTGGTTTTGCCGCTCTTGATTAAATTAGTCGAAGTGCAGTGAGGACAGCTACTGTCAATCGGCATGATAAAGACGGACTTAGGAAATATCTGCTTGATTGTAGCAACACCTTTTTCGAGCGTATATAGTGGGTTTGCGGAGGTCTAAACATGCCCTGCAATACTAGCCAAGCGTTCTCATTGTTCAATGCCAGAAGCTAAAAAGAAAAAGTATAAAATTGATCGCCTTTATGTCAGCAATCGCGGCCTTCACCTGTGTTTTGCGACCCAAAAAGAAGCGGCGATTGCATACATTGACGGCACTGAGCGCGGCCATGATTGGCTGGTTTTAGATGGCACGCAACTGATTGATACCCGACTTCAGAAGCGAGAGACTCCTGAAGTCGGGGAGGTAACTTAGAGCTGAACAAATAACTCTAAGTCACCTCTGCGTTCAACAGCAACTTCCTCACGGGTCAGCGCAATCGCAACAGCGTCACGATTGCTCTTATCCTGAAACTCGAAAAGATACCCAGTACCTTCCATGTCAAAGGAAATGTTCCCGGTGGCCGTGCTGTAAACCAATTCAATCAGCTCAGCGTAAGTCATATAACCTCCCAGCAGAAAAGAACAACAGTTTTCAGCCTTGTTGGGCATCGGAATCATCTCCGGGGGCTGCGACCTCAGCAGTTTGTCGGGGTTCTTTTTGGCTGCCCTGTCCTCTTTAGTTGTTCTTCTATTTTAACAACACCTTTAGAAAGCGCATCGAGTGAAACTACGGTTAAAGAGAGCGTTTCAAAGATCTTTTCAAAGATCTTTTCAACAACAAATAAGGCATAGCGGGGTAGCATGGGCGCATCACTACAGCGCTTGTTCATATGCCATTTGAAACATTGCCTAAACCCGCTCCCGGCAAATTGGCCGACGCCGTTTCTAAGCTGGCTGGCGATATGCTGCAAGAAGTCTCAGGTGACAGCGATCGCATCACGATAGAAGAATGCTTAAATATCCTCACAACACACCCTAGTGCTAGCGCAGCAGGCACAGCGAGGGTGCTGATGGGATTGAGCCTATGGGGGGAATACCAACATCCAAATGAAACGCTGCAATCTTTTGTTCGCAGCAACTTCTCATCTATGAAGGGATCGCTATCACTCTCAGTTGCTGAAATCTTAAGTGTTGCACCGATTGGATGGGCAGCTAGTGAGATTAGCTACTACTTGGAGAAACAAGCTCCTGCTGGGCTACGCCTGGAGTCGATCACTATCCTTGATCCAAGGCTGTATAGTTTTCGTGGCAAGCGATCGCAGATAGAAGATATTCTCTACCGTTCTCCCAGCGGCAAAGAAGTTTCTATCCCCTACGAAAACAAAGTGCTGCATGTAGTGAATAAACGTCATCTCGCTTTTGGCAGCCCTACAGGGGTTTCAGATTGCGGCGTTGCCAAATCAGCCTACCAAGCATGGAAAATTATTGTGAATGAAGCGTTGCTTGCAGGGCAGCGGCAAGCAACGCCAATCATCGTAGGTAAAGCACCCCCAGATGCACGAGTTCAGCTACTTGATTCCTCTAAAAGACCTGAGACCGACGCTAGCGGCAACCCGATCACTGTGCCAGCGACAGACAAGTTGGCAACAGAGCTGGAAGGAATCAACAAGAATGGTGGCATCATATCGGTAGACACCAACCATGAACTGCATACGCTGAATCAACAAACTAACGGTCAGTTCTTTATGGAATTGCTGCATTATTTTGAGCGACTGATAATGCTTTCTTTCATGGTTCCAGAAACCCTATTTGAAGTAGGCAAAGGCGGACTCGGCAATGCGGGCATTGCTGAGTCACACTTGGGCGTAATGACCATGCAGCTCAAAAGCTCCATTGAGCAGATCAAAGATCAGCTTATAGAGAAGGTAGTGCGCCCTCTCGTTGAGTGGAATTTTGGTGAGCAGGAAACCTATGGCTACTTCACAGAAGCCGATGCGCAGGAAGAGAATAAGCTAGCGCTCTTTACAGCAATCACAGATGCGATCGCTAAAGGTACTTTTTCAGCAGCAGATCTTGAGGTTATCAATCGTCATCGGGAGTTAGCAGGCATTCCTGCTGTGCAAGAGATTACACGAGGTATTGTGACCAAGAATAATCGTTATTTTGAGGTTGAGGTATGAGCCGATTTGACTTTTTAGGGTTAAGCGACCGCGTGACAAAAGCGCTTGAAAACACAGAGATGTCAATGCGAGATCTGTTGAAAGCAGATCGACAGTATTTGATTGATTTGCCTGGAATTGGCGCAACCAGTGCGGATCGCATTCTAGCTGCTTTAGATGAATGGGTCGAGCGCAGTCTGACAACATCTAGCGCGGGCGACACTAACCAAGAAGACCAAATTGGAAAGCTTACTGAAGCTGCTGTATGGGCAAAAGACGTGCTCTATAACCTCGGCGGTCAGCGCGGCATGATGCTAGGTGGGCAGATGCGGATGAAGATAGAAGCAGCCACGGGTACGAAGCTGGAGGATGAAGTTGTAGAGATGCTAAAGTGATTTGTCGAATTCACATTGTTAAATCACCAAATCACTTTAGGTTGAAGCATTGCGTGGGATAGCTTTTAGTAGCTATTTCAACTATTGATTCATGCAAATCCAATTTCGGAGGCCGCTTAAGCAGACCACAGAGGAGAAGCAGACTGAATTGAAAGTGTCAGTTGCTCAGTCTGCTGAGGGTTTCGACGTTGATCTAACTGCTGAAGCGGGCGGTGAAAATCGGTTAGCTGGGCGCATAAAGCTAGTGCCGAAAGTGAATGGCTCCCAAGTGCGGTATGAGATCTCCTTCTTGGGTTTCGCCGCGACGGGCAGTGAGGCTTATTCCGGAGATGCGGAACCTCCTTTCTCTGATGTAGAGGCGGATGCAGTCACGCCTGTAGGGCACACGCCGTGGATTGATCTGCATGAGCTACACAACATTGCTGGAGAGGAAACCTCCCGATGAGATACAAGAACATTTCTGGTGAGACAATCTCCTTTAAGCAAAGCTCTGCTGAAGGCGTAAACACAATAACTGCCGAGGCTGACGAGATTTTTGTTACTTCTCCTGTTCATGCTTCCACACTGTTGGAAGCGGGTAAGATTGAGCAGATTGTGGAAAAGAAAGGAAAGCGATCGCCCGCGAAGAAGAAAGAGACCAAAAAGGAGCCGACTGAATAATGGCCAACACGACACTTCAGAAGCGTAAGGTCAAGGGGCTTACGAATATTGCCTGCTTTGATAAAACCGATCCAGCGAATGAGCTGATGCTAGTTTTAGAAACCCCCGGTTCGGCAGAACTAGACCCAGGCATCACCGAGCTGCTGAGCACCACTATGTCTGAGCTAGGCGAAGAAGTTATTGAGTCAGTTGAAATTAGCGGGCAGCGGCCTATTGTGAGCTGCACTTTCCCAGCACTAACGCCGCAGCTATTGTCGTTGAGGAAGCTCCAACAACTCAATGTCTCGCAGGACACTTTCGACATTGAAAAACGTGTTCGCGTCTCTAAAAACGAGTATCCAGCAGCGATAGCGGGTAGGGAAGGCAATGGGATGCCAGCCGATCAAGCTGGTTCTGTGATGAGTGCGATTAATCAGTTAGGCCGCACTGTGCCCCTCAGTAGAGAGCCGTTTGTAACGTTTGATCCAGCAGCAACAAATGACAGCTTTGCCCAAGGCGCAGACGGTGCATGGAAAGTCTCTGATAATCTTATTGGCTTTGATATTGCTTACAGCTTCCCTCATACGGTTACTGAGGTACTTGGTCTTAGCGAAAATCCAATCCTTGATCTCAGGTTGAATTTCACGGTATTAATGCGTGATTTGCGTCTGTTCAGAGTAGAGATGCCTAGCATTACTGTAGACAGAGAGGGTTCCGGTAATATTCCTCTGTCGGCAGGCGAGATGTCTTTGAATTTTCGGGTCACTTACGATGGAAGCACCTGTACACCTATCAAATACAAATTCATCGATCAACTGCGGGCCTGCTAATGCCTAAAACATTGGATGTTAGACTCTCTTCTGCACAGCGCGTGGTTACGCTTCAACCCGTAGCGCGTGCTGTTTTGCCTGCTCTTGAAAAAGCGATGGTTGAGATTCAATCCATTTGGATTGAAGAGGGTTTCTCTACAGCGGATGCGATCGCTCGTGAAGATTGCTGGAGCCATATGCAAAAAGTGGCCAAACTTCTCCCTAACCATGAAAACCCAGCGGTTTTAGGATTTGACTTAGATCTACTTGGCAACGACTACGAGCAGCTAGAGGCATTATTTTTTGGCGATGCGAGCGATGCGTACAGTCGAGATTTTGTAAATCAAGATGCTGCGATCGCCCACTTCAATCTCAGTGCTTTCAAAGGCTGCAAGATCTGGGATCTTCATAGGTTTGAACCCAAAAAAAAGCTCATGCAGGCCAGCGACCTGCGCCAGGAGAAATCCCAACCTCAGCCCTCAAACCAGAAGACATCCCCGTCGAAACCAGCGGCGATTCAGAAGCGGACGCGATCGCTGTCCTCTGTCAGAGGTTCGGGGTTCAAGGTGGGTTAGAGATTTGGCGTTTTCTGGATGCTGAGACGATTCATAATCTGATATTTACGACTGATGAGTTAACGCGATCGCCTGATGATCGGCTTGAGAATTACCTAAAGCAGTGTGCCGAAGTTCATTATCAGGAGAAAGGAGAGAGTGCGAGATTAACTGATTTGGGTTATGAACCAGGGCAGACAGTTATTGGGTCGGTAGACCCGTCTGTGATGGAACGGATGCTAGCAGATTTATCCAATTCGGAAAATAACGCTTAAATAGAGTGTTGCTCTCAACTCAGACATGATCTCAACACAAGAACAGAACCAACTCGTTACTAAGCTTGCTGAGGTTATTCCCTTTAAAGAATTGCCAGACGCTAATGATTTAGGTGAAAGGCGTACGGCTAGCGAGAATGGATATGTAGCTGTTGAATTTCTACCTTCTAAAGCAACTGTCTTTGTCCAAAACAAAGATATGGAGCCAATCAATTTAGTTCAGCACACAGCAATTCTTGAGCTGGCACTTCAATGTTTCTTTCCAAGATGGAAAAAGCGTAGTGATTGGCTGAAGACAGCATTAGATTCTGAAGCGCCAGTGCTAAGCCACTACAGGGGAAAGGAGAAATATACGGTCTCTATGAGAAAAACTGATGTCGGATGTTTTCTGGGTGTTGAGGACCGCTGATGACCGAACGCCAGCTAACGGTCAAATTTGTCGGCAAGGATGCAGGGCTTAGCAGTAAGGCCACTGCATCAAAGAATGCGATCGCTGGTCTAGGCCAAAACTTTCAAACTACAGCCAAACAATCTCAATTTCTAGTTGATGCGCAGGGTCGCCTCAAAAATGCACAGGGCCAATTTGTAGACGCCACAAAACTCAGCGGCACAGAGTTATCTAAGCTGCGCAAAGAGCTGGCTGACTCGGGTCAAGATGTTGCGCTATTTGATCAGAAGCTCAAAGAAACTCGTCAAAGCCTGTTGGCCTTTGCAGGTGTATCTGGCGGTGTTGGCGCAGCCGTTGCAGGCATCTTTCAGCGCGGCACAGATGAGTTTTTGGCCTTTGAAGGCGGCATTAAGCAGGCAGGTGTCGTAGGCGGAGCGAGCGCCGAACAGTTAGGCGTACTGCGAGAAGAAGTAGAGCGCTTGGGAATCGTCACTTCTAAAGCGCCTGCTGAAATTGCACAAACATCTGTATCTCTCTCACGAGCTGGCTTTAGCGCAGACGAAGCTACAGATGCATTAGAGGGTGTTGTGAGAGCCAGTGAAGCCACAGGTGAATCACTCGCGACTGTTGGCGACATTACCTCCAAGACCGTACGCACCTTTGGCCTAGCCGCTAGTGAAGCGGGTAGCGTAGGCGATATTCTCGTTGCGACCGCCAACAACACCAACACTACTGTGTCTAGCATTGGCGAATCGCTCTCCTATGTGGGTGCTGTCGCCAAGGCCAGTAATCAGCCTCTAGAAGATGTCGCGATCGCTATTGGCCTTTTAGGTGATGCAGGCATTCAAGGCAGCAGCGCAGGCACAGGGTTGGTCGCTGCGCTAGACGGACTTAAACAAGCCAGCGCGGGCGCAAAAAGCGAATTTACCGATCTAGTAAAAGGCAATGCCAAACGGGTTGAAGCATTCGAGCTATTGCAAACAGAAGTGCGAAATGCGGATGGCTCTATGAAGAGCTTGATCGAAATCCTGCCCGTGATGAAGCAAAACCTTCAGAGCCTAAGCCAAGAGGATCAAGATATTGTTTCAAAAGCCCTGTTTGGTGTACAGGGCGGCCGCACTATTCAAACTTTGTTGAACACCACAGACGAGCGGCTGCAGCAGGTGACTCAAACCATCCGCAATGCCGAAGGGCAGGCTACTGCCTCTGGTGAAGGAATGCTTCAAGGGTTAGGGGGTGCGCTCGCTCTACTGGAAGGTTCCGTTGGCGCTACCTTGATCAAACTTGGTCAGTTGTCCGCTATTGGTTTAGAACCCTTGGTGCTGGGGGCAACAGCAGTTCTCAATGGATTTCTCGCACTGCCTGGACCTATTCAAACAGTCATCGTGGGCACAACTGCCTTTGTCGGAGTGCTAGCAGCAGCGATCGCAGCCCTCACCACCTACAACGCACTGCAACTCGCAGACAAGGCTGCCAAAATCGCCAGTGCTGGCGCATCTGCAATAAAAACGGCTGCTCAAGTTGCCGATACCGTTGCGACTGTCGCCAGCACAACCGCAACCGCAGTCATGAACGCATCACTAAGCAGACAGAACATATTGCTTGGCTTAAATACAGTAGCTACCAACGGCGCAGCAGTAGCAAAACAAGCTTATGCAGTCGCAACCAGTAGCGCGGGTGCAGCGTCTGCGGCTTTTGCAGGTAAGTTGGCGCTGCTCGCAGGGCAAGCTGCTTTAGTGGTGGCTGCGCTGTATTCAGTCTCTCAAGTCTTCAAACGTTCTGAAGGAGCTGAATTTGCCAAAGAGTTAAATGAATCAGTTGAAGCCCTTGAAAGGACACGCGCTGCTTCAGATGAAGCTAAAGAATCATTTTCTGGTACACGTCTTGAGTATTCAAAATTTCTTGACAACATTCGCGATCGCGGACCTATTGAGGCTGTGCAGATTGCCCTGACAGAGTTAACAGGAACTGCTGATGGTTTTGGTAAGCAGTGGCAAATCATTACCCGTGAGCAGCGAGGCGCACAACTTGCTCAATTTGCAACAGAGAAAGCTCTCAATCAGCTCGGCGGCACCGTCCAAGACACTTCAGACCTGCTGGCTAAATACGGTCAAGCGCTTCCTAATGGACGCCAGTTAGCAGGCGCTGAGTTAGAAGAATTCACAAAGGCGATCGCCGACCAATCCAAGACCCTCCAGGAGGAAATCGAAGTACTTGAAGCGGCTAAGGGGCAGTCTGAAGAAAATGATCAGCAGTTGCAAAACGAGATTGCCACTCGTGAGCGCCTGATCCGCGTTCTTCAAGCCCGAGAGCAGGCCCAAACAGGTGAGACTTCAGCCGTTGGCGCAGCCACCGACGCGGCCAGAGAGTTGAGCACTGTGCTTGATGAGCTATCGGATAAATACGATCAGCTCAATGACAGCGCCTCTCTCACCATAGACCGTACCTTAACTGACATCGCCAACCAAGAAGCGGAAGGATTGATCTCACAGGCTGAAGCTGAGCGCAAAACAGTTGAATATGAGCGCCTGCAACTACAGGGCGAGATCGACAATAACCAGGCGCTTTTGCAGGAACTAGAAGCTCAGCGATCGCAACGTACTGGAGAAGAAAGAGAGGCACTCAATGCAGAAATATTTAAAGCGGAGCAAGATTTGGCTCAAAACCAGCGCCGACTGGCTGAGCAACGTGCGCAAGATCGACGTGACGAGAACCGTGAAGCTGAAAAAGAGGCTGAGGAAGCTGTTAAGGCACAAGAGAAAATTGCGAAAGAAGCTGCCGAAAAACGCGCCGATGCTCTCAAGCAGCAGTACGACGATGAATCTCGTATCCGTGAGCAAGCATTTGGCGATCGCCAGCGTGAAGAAACCGACACCTTTGAGCAAGCAAGAGACAACGACCAAGACGCTTTTGATAATCAGCGCCGTGCCCTTGAACAACAATTCAACGACCAGCAGCGAGCCGAAGCTGCCAAGTTTGAACGCGAATTGCAGCAGCGCGAGGAGGATTTCAACGCCAAGCAACGGGCTGCTGAGGAGTCTTTTAACGCAGTAGAGCGCGATCGTACAGAGCAATTCAATAAGCGTCAGCAGACAGATGTCCGCGCCTTTAATGATCGCTTACAAGCCGCATCCGAAGCCTTTAGCGACCAACAGGCAGCACAGAGAGAAGCCGCAGAGGGGCAATTCGCCAAACGCAGGCAGGAGATAGAGCGACAGCTACAACTAGAAGCGACAGACCCAGAAGACCGCGCTGAGTTGGAGGCTAAATTTAAGGAAGAAGACGCCACCGCTGAACGACGACGGCAAGCCTTCGCTGCGTTAGAGGCACAAGAGAAAGCATTTGAGGCGCAACAACAGGCTGAGAAGCAAGCGTTTGAGGAACAGCAACGCGCCGAAAAAGCCGCCTTTGAAGAGCAGCAGCGCCAGATTCAATCCGCTTTTGAGGAGAAGCAGCGCCAGATTCAAGAAGTTTTTGAGGAGAAGCAGGCTGAAGCCAAGCGGGAACGTGAGGCACAAGAAGAGGCACGACAGGCAAAGATTGAGGCCGTTCGTTTAGAAGAGAAGCGGGCATTTGAAGAAGAACTGCGAAATCTTGATCGTCAGTTTGAAGCTGAGCAGGAGGCGCTAAAATCTGCCTTTGAAGAGGCTCAGCGGCAAGCAGAACGGGCTTTCAATGATGAACAAAGGACGCTAGACAGAGAAAATGCTGCTGCTGTTCGAGCAATCCTAGATGGTGCGAGCTCTGGAACTGCACCTACACAAAGCCTGCGCTCTGGCGGTGTGGCGCAGGGCGGTGTTGTGCAGGTTCATCGTGATGAATTTCTGATTCCACCGCAAGGCACTCGGGTGGTGAGTCAGCAGGAGTCGCGCCGATTGGTGCAAGAGTTTCTGATTCAGAATCCGCTTACTCGTCCGATTTCTGGCAATGTGTCTGTGCCTAGTGCGATCGCTCCCGATTATTCCGGACTTGCGGAAAAGTTAGATACGTTGATTGGTGCAGTGCGATTACAACGACGACCACAGCTTAAAACGGGCGGCGATACGTACTACATCAGTGGTCAGGAGAATCCGATGGCTAGTGCTCAGAAAGCTCGGTTGGATTCATTGCGATCGCTGGTAAGGCTAAATCGTTGAAGCTTAGTGAGCGCATACTGCCCGTGATCGCTCCTTCAGGAAAAAGTAATTGAGCTTGATGAGGCATAACTTACTAAACACGAACCAAGCTGGGGACATTAGAATCAGGCGAATCTTGAAAGATTGCCCCACGCTTTTCCAAATCACGTTTGACCGATTCTGACAGCCCTGCGTTATTTCCAAAGATAGTGCCCTGAACATTGGCCCCTGTTAAGTCAGTCCCAGTGAGATCAACACCCACAAGACTAATTTTGCTGAGGTCAGCGCCTTTCAAATCTGCATAAGTGAGGTCGTAGCAGTCACTATGATCATCAAGATAGCGAGTGAGGCTGCGAGCGCAGTTGCTGGCGAGTTTGAGATAGTTGAAGAGATTGTTGAAGAATTCGTGGTCGCTGGCAAAATCATTAGAGAGTTCTTTGAAGAGTTCGCGGTCTCGTTCTTTGAAGAGTTCGCGGTCGCTAGCACGAGCAAGATCTCGGGCAAGATCTCGGGCGAGATCGCTAAAGAGTTCGCGGTCGCTGGCACGGTTACGTTCTCTGAGGAGATCGCGGACAAGATCGTCGAGGAAATCGCTGGAGAGTTGGCGATTGTTAGCAGAATCGCGGGCAAGGTAGCGACTGCGGGCGAATTCAAGATTACTGGCGCGGGCGATTTCGCTAGCGAGGTTGCGAGCGAGGTTGAGATCTCGGGCGAGATAGCGGGCGATTTCGCTAGCGCGGGCGAGATAGCGGGCGCGGTTACTGAAGCGGGCGAGATCGCTGGCGAGATCGCTGGCGATTTCGAGATGGCGAACGATCTCGCTGGTACGGACACTAGCGACGACGAGCCGAACGCTCTTTCTACGCAACTTCAGGATTTCAACCAACCTAGCCTTTCTAGCAACCTCCGTGTCGTTATCGACAGGCTGAACATTCTCGACCGAAGGAATCCTGAAAGACTCTAATTCACCAGTTTGATAGAGGTCTTTTATTTTTTTTAAGCCCTCTGACGACCCACTTAGAACGATCCGAATACTTCCTTCTTCAACAAAAACTATATCAATAGAATAATCGCCCGTTATCTTTCTTAGCAGTTGGATAATCGGTTCAACTTCAGATATTGTCTGATCGTTAATTTTTCCCTTAATGACAAAATCTAAATAGTTTTGAGCACGCTTAGTCTGCTCAGCAATCATAGAATTCAATAGTTCTTCGACTTGTGCCAAGCCTATCCCTTCTATGCTCTCTGCCCACTCTAAAAGTGCTCTGCAACGGTCTTGATGAGCAACCCCAGCTTTGGGAAGACGACCTAAAGGGACACCCAAGTCATATACTAAGTCTTCAAACAGACTTGGTGGCAATACATTCAATGCTTGACGCAGTTGCCGCCGCTCGGCAACAGAAAAGATTCTAGAGGGTCTATTGGGTGAGGCTGTTTTGATGGAGCAGTCAGCTTCGATCTGATTGCCACCCCCAGCAACAATCGTAACGTTCTCAGCATTGCCGCCGATACTGACCGTAGGTTTTGGTTCACTCATCGCTACGTTTGACGCCTAAATCTATTTGTTAATCTAGCAAAGTTAATTTAACAAACAAACAAAGCGTAACAATTCAAACATGCTAGCTTGCGGAGTGGCTCAAAATCCGTTCCAAGCTTAGTGTTCTGATGCCCTGCCAAAAGCTTTACTACACTCTGCGCATCTCAGCAGGGTTACCACAAGATATTCCAGCACTAGACATCGGCACTTTCTTGGAAGGCTTTGATCCCCCCTCTCCTGATGTCTTTGGCGATATTCGCGTTGGTACTTACACACCTGCGCAAAAGCCAGTAATGACAGGCGCACTACTGCCTAGGTTAGAGTGGGCGATCGCTTGTCTCCTCATGCACGAGAAAGCAATGCAGCTAGCCGCGCTCTATCGCTGGCAGCAGAATCGCTTAGCACAAAAACTAGATGCTCATTTGGAATGGATCGACCGTTTTAATCCGACAGAGCCGCAGCCTGCCAATGAATTACTGAGAGATATTGTTGAAGCCCAAACCACCAGCTACAGCTATGTGTACGGCTATCCAGTCGTGAAATGTTTGATCAGCAATCCGAGTAGAGCGATCGTAGCCAATAGAAACGGCTCACTCATTCGGGAATGCACGTTCTCCGTATCGGAGTATCGTGCCTAATGGTGGTTAATCCGCTGCTACTAGGCCGACGTGTGCAGGTGAATGGCGTAGATGTCACCAGCGCCCTCAACGGTGATCAGTGGTTAAGTCTGAATCGACCTAAAATCACAGAAGATGGCCTTTTCCCTGCCTCTGGTACGCTCATACTATTACCCGTCTCGGGATACCCTGCCGACTTCTTCAACCCGCGTAAGAACCGCACTCAGTGGCTGCAAGGCAACCCAGTAATCATTGAGATGGACGTAGACGGGAATGGCTTAGAGCGCTGGTTTACAGGCTTTCTTTTACAGCGCCCTGCTACCCCTACAGACAACGGAGCGGCGCTAGAGCTGAGTATTGGTGATGAACTGGTATTACGAAATACGGATGTACCAGCAGGCGATCGCGCCCAGGTAAAGCTAGGCAACCAAACCACTCGCACAGGCATCATCGGCAATATCGTACAGGCCTCTGGCTGGGTGGGTAGCTGGGTAGGCTCAATCCCTGAGTACCCGATTGCTTATCCCCTGCCAAAGCATCAGGGCTCTTATGTACAGCAGATGGGCGCGATCGCTGCCTCTGCTGGCTATGGATTGTATTGCGATCGCCTCGGGAATCTCACCGCCGCCAAGTTCACACTCATGCCAGCGCCTCTGGTCACTCGCGCTTACGCCAATCTGCCACAGCTGCGCCCGGTAGACGGCAGCGACGCACCTGCGCCGAAAGTGCAGGCAAATGTTGCAGGACTGAGCGTGGAGCCTTCACCGCGTACGGATAGCTTCGTAATTACTGAGCAGGGCATCGTTGCCGTGAGCTATGAGCCAATCAGTAACGGGCTGAGCATCACGGGTGTTTCTGGGCCTAATATTCTGCGTGGCATCAAGAAGCGTACGACTTTTAATGAGCAGTGGTCCGAAAGCTATAAAACGCTTACTGAGCGCACTACGGTAGAGCTGCCCACAATCGACTTCACAGACGATTCTGTGGTGCTTGAGGTGCAGGAAGTTAAGGAGGTTATCAGCCAATACAGTCTAGACAAGACAGGCAAGCTCCAAACTAAAGAAACTTCTGTTTATCGCGGCACGAAATACGCAGGGCAGGCCGGATTAATTGCTGAGCAAGGCGGTGAGAATCAGCCGATACGTATCTCAAGGCAGCTTGAAAGCTGGACTTACGATGGTGAGGTGCCCAGCTCGCAGACGGTGGAAAATTACGGGCTTTCTGTGGATACGATCACTTCTCTTCAGCGGGGTGTAAGTTTCTTTAGCGAAGAGCGCCTGAGTTCTACGGTAGTGACAAAATGGGAGCCTTTGAATGGTGACAGATGGCGAAAAACAGAGAGTACTTTTCTGCCTTCGCTAGAAGTGGGCGACGACGAAGGCGAATCCCTAGAAGGCACGACAACAATCTCTGTAGGGACTCAGTACCGACCCAGTGAGCCAGAGCGACATATTCCCACTCACACCACAGAAGTAATCGACTATATCGGGTGCGCAGAGTTTGCAGGCGTGGCCACCGAAGAAGCAGAGGTGCCCAACTTCGACTTTGAGTACGGGGTGAGTGAGGCGCAGGCGAAAGCTCTTGCAGAGTTTCACGGGGCGCTGCTGATTGGCCGTGATGCAGGCTGGCTATGTCAGATGGAGCTGAGCACCGAGTGGCTGAATTGGACACCTGCGAGTGCGGTGCAGCTAACGCTGCCAGACGGGACGATTGGCCTGTTTCTAGTTGAAGGTGTAAACATTGCTTGCAGCGAGAATCAAGCGTTTGTCACTTTCTCGTGCGTGGAGTTAGGCACCTTAGGCACTGAGATTTACCAGCGCTATGTAGGCCAGATTTTAGACGGCGCGCCGACCAGTCAGCCCCCACCTGTGACGACGAGCACTGCATTGATTCCGCCATACACGCCTGTTACTTTTGGGCGTTTGGGTGGGCGCGGTGGCTTCAGGGCGATCGCAGACCCTAGCAGCGCACCCCCAACGCTCAAAGGCAGGCTTGGCGGCAAAGGTGGGATGACTGGCGATACGCCTGTGGGTATCGATGGCGGGCGCTCGGGTGGGCGCGGTGGCGTGAAATCTTCGGTGATTTAGGAAAAACTATGACTCAAACAATGACGCCTGAGGCGGCTGTTGATCAACTCAATGTGTACTGGGATTCAGCGACTTCTGTGTATCTCATGCTCTACGATGCGACGGCAACCAGTTCGCCACCGACCGCAGCAGAGATATACGCAGCTGAGGTGCCAGAGGAGAATGGATATTCAAGGAAGGCGATCGCGCCTGTATTGCCTGCTGAATGGAATGCAGCGACCAATTCAGCAGAACGCACTATGCTTAACACGACGGTAGGCGCGACAGGTGGCACGATTACCTATAGCGCCTATGCCATCGTGAGGAATGGAACGGCTGAATCGAACAAGATTGCAACGGCAACGAGTGCAAACAACTCTTTTAATGTGGTGGGTCATGGATTGAACAATGGCGATCGCATCCTCATTACTGCCGATGCAACGGCAACGCTGCCTTCAGGGCTCAGCGGGACTACCTTCTACTATGCCGACGTGACAGACGCGGATAATTTCACCCTGTTGGATGAGCCTGGAGGGGCAGGCATTGGTTTTACCAGCGATGGCAGTGGCACTTTGCGATTGCGCTATTGCGCAGGGGCTGCCGGGTGGTTTGAGAAGCTGACGAGCAGTCGCACGATTGATCCGAGTGGTGATCCGCATCCGTTTACGGGAATTACCGTGTTTCAGGAGGTTTAGTGCGTGGGTGATCTCTCGGAATCTGGGTTTGAGGCGGCTAGGGAGCTGGAGGGCGATCGCTTAGAAGTAGGTGTACGGCGGCGTGAGATTCGGCGCAATATTCTAGAGCCTAAAATTTACGATGCTTTTAATGCGGAGGCAGGTACGGTTTCCGTGCGGGATTCCCGTGGCGGGGTGGCAGCGATCGTGGGGCAAGGGACGCTCAGCAACGCAGCGATTAGCGCTGGGCAGCCTGTGAATCCGATTCGAGTAGAGGCTGTTGATTGGTCGCCTACTCTGCTGCCTCCACGAGTTATTGAGCCTCGGGTGATTGAGCCGCGTGACGTAAGTGCTAGGTCTGTTGGTGAACCGGGCGATGATGATGGCTCTGGTGGAGGCGATGGCGGTGATGATGGCGATCGCTGTACACAACAATTGCTGTGCTATCGAGGTGTACCTTACGAAGATCCGGTAGAAAATGAACCCCCACAACCAGGACAATGTGAAGCTGTCTACAACTTTTATATTCAGCTAGCTACAACCGCAGGCATCGGCGGTCCTTCTAGCGGAAGATTTGGCCAATATCAAGCAACTGGTAGGCTTGGACCTTTCTTCACTGCGCCTGGAGGGTCGGGAATTCGTCTCTATACGAACAACGAAACAGGCGTATTCAATTTTGCAAACGGCGGATCTGTGGAAGTCAATCAACCCCGCATAGTAGATGCGGTGAGGGTGGATGGTGGCCCCGACGACTGCGGACAACCACCCCCGGCATATGGTCCACCAATCGGATCCGCCCCCGAACAATGGCGAAGCATCTGCTCATCACGACCACCTATCACCGTAGCCGTCGATACGAACAGCGATCGCACTTTTGTTACCGCCAATGACGCATCTGGTGAGCTGGCTCGCCTTGACTTTGAACCAAGGCAATATCAAATTAAGATCGCTTGTAAAGAAAACGGATGTGACACAGAGCCCGATTGCTCAACTCAGCGACTATGGGTGCGTACGATTCAGCCACCCGCTCCGGGGCAATGCCCGGTGCAGTATCAAATCAGAGTGAATGCGCAAGTCGAGTTCGATCCCTCAACGTTTGGCGCTTCAAACCTGCTTAGAAATGTTAATTGGACATCGTTTACTTTTAACGGCCCGCTTGCACCGAGTTGGTATTTTGAGCTACCCAGTATCAGCATGAGTTCAAACCGCAACGCTTTCGGCTGGCATGTTGGTACATTGCGCATGGTGAGTGCCCCCAACGTACCCGCTGTTAACTTCCCTTCTCGCAACTCAGCGCCGCGTATTCAAATGCCCCCGGCTCGCAGCTATCGAGTGCGCACCCTTGCGATCAACAGCCAAACCGTTATAAGAGTGGATGGACAGCCCGATACTTGTCCCGAGGCTGAGCCCGGTGAGGCGGGTCCGTGGAGCACCGCTGGCCCGCTCAGCTTTAACCCTCCAATCCAAGTAAGCGTTGCCGTCGATGGCTCGACCAGAGAGCATACGCTCAGCATCTACGACGCCTCGACGACTGTTGCAGATCCGCTTGCGACGGTTACTTATCCTGATGCAAACTACGAGTATGTCGTTCGCTGCGAAGGCGATGGCGAACCGCCACCATGAAACTTAAAACTCCGATATACGATCACAGCTAATTTACTAACCACGCTGACACTGTTGATTATGATGGGCTCGGCGATCGCCCTCACGCAACAATGAAAGATCCCATCACCCAAGAACCAGGCGATACAACACGCACCCTTCAAGTCGGGCTAATCATTAGCATTGCCTGCTTTCTGGTGATAGTCGTCTGCTCAATTATCAGCCATGTTTTGATGGTGCTGCGATGAATCTAAGCGCTAATGGGTTTACTGCTTCTACCTATGCCGAGAGTGATCGCCTTCGCCAAACCTTGAGTAAGCGACAGAAAAGAAGAACGCGGTCGCAATACACCGTAACTCGCCCTCCAATCTACGACGCCGAACAAGGCCATGCAGAAGTACAGCTCAATGGTGGGGGCTTTGCCTATGCGCAGCGGATCACCAATGCGCCACTAGGCAAAAGAGCTGCGGTGAGTTTACCGATAGGGCGTACAGTGGGATTTGTTGACGCCAAGCCAGCGAGTTAAAGCACGCTCATCAGATACTTAGCGATCACACTCGGACTATCCAAATCACTGAGCGACTTCTGCTTACCCTTCAACACCAGATCAATCCGCTCCTGCTTCTCTGAAATCAGGTTGTCCATCAGATCATCAATCACGCCTAACTGCAACCAATAGGCAAACACTGCCAACGATTGCCCGATCCTGTGACAGCGATCTTCTGCTTGTTCTGCATCTCCAGGCGTCCACGGTCTATCCACCAAAATCACATGGCTAGCCGCCGTGAGCGTGAGGCCCACACCGCCCGCGCTAATGGTGCCGATGAACACCTTTGACTCACCAGCCTGAAACCGATCAACAATCTTTTGCCGATCATCCTGCTTAGTCTCACCTGTCAACAGCTCTGCGCATCCCTCAAGACTGCTGTACAACAGCTTTGCAGACTCCAAGAACTCGGTGAAGATCACCACCTGCTGCCCTTGCTCCAGCAACTCTTCTGCCAAAGCGCAGGCACTATCCACCTTATGCAAACTGCCTACTTTACGCATCATGCCGAGCGTCACGAGCGCTTGTGCATTCTCAAGGTTGCGAGCCTCCACCCACAGCTTTCGGGCCTCTTCATCATCCTCTTCAGCTTCAGCCTTGGCTTTCGCCCCAGCAATGCGATCACGATACTCCTGAGCCAATATTGCTAGATCTGCTTTATAAATCCTCATCTGCGTAGTCGTTAAATCCGCCGCTCGCCTCACACGCTGCTTTTCGGGCAGATCTAGACATTCATCCTTCGTCCGCCGGAGCAACGCGTCAGATAGGTTCTTTGAGAGTTCGTCTAGATGAGCCGATCCGGTGACGTCCCACACCGATTTTCTGCCAATCTCCTTGAAATACCCGTTGCAGTAGTACTCTTCGTAGTGACGCTTATCTGCTGCAAGTGGGTGAGCGATCGCTTGAAGCAATGGAAATAAATTGGATGGCCGCCCGTTTTTGAGAGGTGTGCCTGTAAGCAACCAAGTCGCTAAGCAGTTTTCATGCTCAGCCAGCGACAGCAGCTTCTTAGTGCGAGCACTAGCAAGATTCTGCGCATAGTGCGCCTCATCTGCAATCACAATGTAGCGCTGCGTATTGAGTGGCTTCGGCACCTTGGCCCAAGAGAATATTTCAATCGCCACGCCAACCTTCTGCGCTTCTCGAATCCAGTTATCTCGCAGTGATGCAGGTGCAACTACAAGCACTGGCAGATTGTTGTTGGCTACGCTAAGAACGCGAGCTGCTATCAGCGCCGAGACTGTTTTACCCAAGCCCATATGATCCGCAAGAATGCCGCCACGGTAAAGCGTTCCTCTTTGGTGCGCTAGCAACCATTCAACCGCCTCTTTTTGATGCTGAAAGAGTGTCCATCCGCAGGGCAATGGTTCATCTAGATTGGCATTCGCAATCAGTTCCGTGAGCGCTTTACCTGCCTGATGCGCTGCTTCTAACTTGGCTTGAGCAGCGATCGCTTCTTCTCTTTCTTGCTCTAGTGCGATCGCCTGAATTGCCGGATCAATATACTCGTAGTCTCCGAATGCTTCCAGCAATGGCCGTGCAGCCTCTGTTGAAAATCGCCACGATTTATCTTCACTGTGCCAAGATCCTTTTGGCTCAACAGCCTTCACCTTAGCCAATCCTTCACTGCTGCAGGGACTGTAGGAATAGATTTTGTTCCCGTGCAGCTCTAATCTAGTGGCAATCTCTTCTGAAGCAGGCACAGGTGGCTCATCACCATATTGATGCTCTATCGTTTCCCACTTCGGCAAACTCATGTCTGCTAATGCGAGCTGAGTGTTGGCATACTTACTCACCATCTTCAACGCACTCTGCGCCTGCCGCTTACGCAATGGTGTGCCCGAGTGAATTTCTGCTGCCAGCCACTTTCCAAACTTTGCATCAAAAGCGTTGAAGCCTTTACTATCTTCACTAGCTGCACCATCACAACGCGCAGCCAGAAAGGTAATCGCTTCTTCTAGCCTGCGATCACAAGCCGCTTCTTTAGCGATCTCTATCGCTTCTGATAATGAAGCTTGAATCTCCAACAGCCTTTCCAAGCTCATACCGGAGAAACTTTCTTGCTGAGGAATGAGTGCAGGATTACCGCTATCTAGCTGACGAGCAATCTCTTTCAGCTGCTCTGCAAATATTTCAGGCACACGCAGCGCTTTTGTAGGCGTATGTTGCCATTTGCGGTTGTTGTACGCTCTGACACTGCCGATTGATTGTGTAGAAGCCGCCATGAGATCCGCAGAAGTTTGTTGTACAGCAGGCTCTTACAGTTTATTCACCTAATTTTGTGCCGTCAAATGTTACTGGCATCGCACAAAAGACTAATTCAGCGTATAGAATACTGTTGATTGCTGAAGCCTGTAATTAAACAGAAACAGCAAACGGCGATCGCTAAAAAACGCAAATCAATAGGTGCTACTGAGTTGGTGCAATCGCTCAGTGAACGTCCAAATAACAACAGCCACTACACCTGTCTTTCTGTCGCAATCAGGTATTCAGCCGAGCGTAGGGAAACGTTGAAGCATTGGGACATCCGCCCGTCATGCTAATTTCGGGCACCTCATAGCGCGGTAGAGCAGTCAGGTAGCTCGTCGGGCTCATAACCCGGAGGTCCGTGGTTCAAATCCACGCTGCGCTCTTATGTCAGAACTAACTACAGTAATCACTGAAATATCGGGCACTGATGAAGCGGCAAGAGAGTGCTACAAAGAGACTGAAGCTACACTGGCAGAGAAGCAAATAGCCCTGCCATTTCCCTCTTCTAAAGAACTGCCGTGGGGAATCAAAGTAGTTCAGCCAGCAATTGACTCAGCGGGAGGCGCTTGGGAAACAGGTACAGCCTGCAAAAAAAGATCAGGTCTAGCCATCATTGCGAGTGTTGAACTGCGCGACGGTAATCTTTGGTATCACGTCAGCCTTTCTCGCAATGGCAAAATGCCCAGCTACGCCGATATCTCTTGGGTGAAAGAAATTTGGATGGGCGATCGCTGGGCAATCCAGTGCTTTGTCCCTAAATCAGAGCATGTCAACATTCATCCAAACTGTCTTCACCTTTGGCATTCGCTAACGAGTCCTCGACCTTTCCCAGAATTCGCAGTACAAGGCAATATATGACGCCTTCAGCCATCTTCACCGCTAGGCAAGTTCCATCCCAGCTCACGAGCGATCGCCCGTCTGGCTATTTCCTGCCAATCTTGAATTTTTCCATCCTTGATTGCCTTCTTCATAGAAGGCGGCATCCGAATCGTCATACGCTCCGAGCATGGTTCTGGCCAATCGTGTTGCTGTTCAAATCCATACTGAGCAATGTTTGGGTTACCACCAGGGCGAGCCATAAAGAAAAGCCATAAACAACAGCAAGATATTAGCACTAAAAGCATGACCGCCATGCATTATAAATACTGAAAGTAAAAAAGGGAAAGCCCTGATATTCAGTACTTGTGCGCCCCTTTTAGTATGACCGTCACGCTAAATTAGAGATGTAAAGCGGTTGAGGAAATAAAAATGACTTACACAGAACTAGTTACCGGGCTTGGAACACTTGCTCGCCAAAACAGCGAGACTGTCGAATTTGAGATTGTCGATACTCAGGGGGGGAAGGCTCGCACTGTGCGTTTCACTTTTCAAAGCAAGGGAACTCGCGAACAAGCCATAGCATTGCTAGATGGCCCTGGTGTATCGGTTGTAGAGGATGGTCCACTCGGTATCCTCATCCGCCTTATATAGGCGCTCACTCAGATGTCGCGACTCCTCGCGGCATCTGCAAATCAATCACCTGAGAACCCTCTAAGACGTAGTGATCAAGCCCAAGTTTTAGGAAATCGTTATATGCCTCTTCCGCTTTGTCTTCTGTCTCAAAACAAAGGTGCATCCCGCGATCGCTAATAAAGAAGCGATCCAACTTATATGATTTATTTGTGCCAGTAGAAGGGCTGTTGGTCATATTAAGGATGCTCTCTCAGGTTTGTCACACTAATCTATATCAAAAAACTAACGGCTTGAACTCGCCTCATGGCTAAAATGAACTACCCCACCAGATAGAAGGACGGGGATAATTCATTTCGCAGTACAAGGCAATATATGACATCTTCTACTATCGGCATTGAAATAGAAGGATTAGACCTCGCGATCGCTGCTCTTGTTCAAACTAGTGAAGCGGTCGATATCTCTGAGCTAGCAACAGATCTGTATCTGATCGCTCAAGCCGATGTAGATGAACGATTCCGCACTGCGCCCCCAGTCCGATCAGGTGGTGTTGTCTATGGCGGCGTAACATGGCCAGCACTCACAACGGCTTACCTAGCGGCAAATCCTAGAAGAGAAGGAGGGCAAATTCTCAGGGACGAAGGAGAATTGATGAACAGCATCCAAGAGGGCGACAGTGACAACATAGCTGAAACATCTCCCAATACAGTCATTTTCGGTTCGGCACTGCCAAAAGCGAGAGGTCTTTCCAAAGACAGGCCCATGCTGTTTATCCATAAAGAGCTGGCTGATAATGTAGTGAACGCGATCGCTCTACGGATAGCAGAAAACGCATGATCACACCAGACAACGATGGAACTGTCAACGCACTGCTGATATACCTCCAACAGTATTTAAATCAACAGGCAACCAGCTACTATCAATCAATTGGTCAGCCACCCGCCGAAGCCGTTGTAGGACTAGCCTCTGTTCAAAGCGATCTCAACTCAGTTCTAAAGCTGCCGTTGCTAGCCTGCTATCGCACCAGCTTCAGCGGTGAGGACATGGAGTACAGCGCTGCAAATATAGATTACTTCCCCTTCACCAGCGTACAGAAAGTGCCGCATCAAAGTGGCCTGTTTTCTTGGGTTTGCAAGCACATCGCGATCGCCCTAGACAACTACAACAATATGGAGCATGGATGCTTAAGAATCTTGCCGAGCCAGGGATCAGCTAGCATTCGATACGCCAGAATAGAGAGAAAGAATGGCCCGTTAATTATTCCGTTCTTACGCTATCCCATCGAATTTGAAGATTTTGATAACCCAGCTTGATTCGACCTTCACCAAAGTTGACCCAGCGCCATTTGCAAGCGATCGCCCTCTACTCCCCAGAAAATTTATTGCTGCTGAGTTAGCCAAACGTGAAAAGCTGCTGACCGATTCTCAGTACGATGTTCTGGAGAGCGAAACAGAAGCTCTGCTTCAGAAGGCAGATCCGATCCTTAAAAAACAAGACTTCAAGACAGGCTTCAAAAGTATCGTTGACCTGACTTGGAATGCCAACATCACGCTACAGCGCCCTATTTACGGCATATGGGATAGAGGATATCTTTTGGGCGGCCAGCACATGCAAGCAGCAATAAAAGCGGCAGTGCCGAGCAGCGATCGCGCAAAGTTTGCAGTGAATTCCGGAACTCCGGAAAAGTTCGCGCTCCCTCTGGACGTTGCTAGGCTGCTCAGCCATTTCCTCAACTTAGATGCCGGCCAAATCATGGCTAGTGCCGCGCAGGCGGCAGTCGTTAATCGTGTGATCCAACTCGCTAGCAGATTTAGCACTAGCCAAATGGTTGCGTTAAAAAGCCACTTGATTGCGGCCATCACGCCGCAGGTAGATACAGGCGATCCGATTAGCCGAAAAGATCTGCTGAAGCGAATAGAGAAAACGCTTAATGTTGGACGCAACCGAGCCGAGACGATTGCCAGAACAGAGTTAACAAACGCCTACAACGTTGGGCGCGTGGATATGGCCCGTAAGTCTACTTTGGTTGAAGCCTTTCGCTTTATCCCCATTGAAGATACGAGAACAACAGACATCTGCCGCAGTCGGCAAGGGTTGATTATTCCAGCAGACGACACACTACTACTTAATGCCAATACACCCGCGCTGCATTACCGCTGTCGCAGCACTCTCAGCCCAGTTTTGCCAAGGGTAAACGCTCAACATCAGCAATTCATGAAAGATCCCTCACGCCGCGCCCAAAACAGGGCTCTGGTTCCCTTGTTGGAAGGGTGGTCCTAGTGGAATCTGGAGAATGGTTTCAGCATCACATCCGGTTAGCCTCTTGTAGATCAACAAGTCATCTATCATGGGCTGCGTACGCCCTGTTTCGACGTCGCTCAGGTGATCATAAGTCGTTAAACCCTCGCAAGCTTTAGCAAAGCTCCTTCTAGTCTCGTATCCTTTCCGCTCTCTCAAATCCTTTAAAAATTCGCCTGCTGCTTTCCATTTAGCGACCCTGACTGCGCCCATAGTTCTCATTGTTTAATTGACTATGTTAATGTAACCAATTCAAGCAATCTTGTTCAGTGATCTGTCTAGTCTAGGCTTAAGTTTTTACAAAAGTCTATGGCCACGAAGACTGAAAAAACAGAAAAAATACGGCGGTCGCACGGCTTGCTGACCTTTTCAGGTGCAACAGAAACAGATGAAGGGGTAACGGTCCCAGCGCTTTCCTTTGTCGAAGGAACTCATGTAGATGCTGCTGGCATCAAACGCACCTACAGTCAGGCGTCGATCAGAAAATTTGCAAAAAACAGTAATGCATGGCTGGAGTCTGGCGAAGAGATTCCTTTGTTTGAAAGTCCTCACGATGCAGCCCCAGGCGGTTACTCAAACAAAGACAAAATTGGACTGGTAACCGGAAAATTCAGCGCCAGAACCATCACGCAAGAGATGCTGCCTAAGCCTGAATTCTCTGATCTGGTGGGGAAGCTGGGACTTTACGCCGAAGTTCAGATCACCAGACCAGACGCGATCGCTAACTACCACCGCAAGCTCATTAAGCCTATCTCTGTGGGTTTGGGTAGCTTTGGCAAAGGCCCGCAAGTGTACGAGATTTCTGCGGTTCCCTTTGGCGCAGTCCGTGGTGCCATGCTGTTTTCTCATCCGATGACTTCCGTGCTGGGAGACCTGGATTTGGATGAAGATTTAGCCGAGGTGTCAGAGCAAGAAGATTCCGGAACTCCGGAAAGGCAAACCTTTGCTCTGACGCTAGAGGGCGCGATCGCTGAGCGAGAGAATCACAACCATGTAGGCAGCTTTGAGATAGAGCGCCTGACCGACACCTTCCGAAGTGTTATCCGCAGTATCAAAGGAACCACGGAAGCAGAGCTGCAAGGGCGCGATCGCCAAACGTTGATGGCTCAAGCGGTCAATGATCTAGGTGAGCGCCTGCGCAAATATTTGGGCATCACCACGCTACCGCCTGTAACTGCTGGCGGCACTTTTGCTAAATCTACAGAGAACTCATCAGAGGAGACTATGCCAGACGAAAATACAACAGATGGATCGGCGGCGGCAGTAGAGTCTTCTGAAGACTCTACTCAATTCAACGCTCGCTTTGCCGCGTTGGAGCAAAAAACTGAATCTGCGATCAGCAGGGCTGAAGCTGCTGAGGCAAAAGTGGCGCTGTATGAGCGCAATCAAGCCACAGGCGATCGCTACTTGCGACTCAGGCAAAGGGCGTCGGCGCTAAATACTCAAGGAAGATTCTCTAGGGCGGCCTTTCTTGAGTATTTCCCAGAAGGGGAACAGCTCAGTGATGCAGTTGCTCGCTTCAGTCGGTTGCGTGGAGAAGCAGAGGGCGAGGAAGCCGAGGAGCAAGCCTCGCTAGACGACTTTGAAGCAGCTCTAAACTATGCAGAAAAGTTCGGGCGCACAGTGGCGACTGGCTCTATCTCTGGCAATGATCCACTGCCATCACATCCAGTCAACAGCGCTCAGCAAGCCGAGGAAGAAGAAGATATGGCTAGATTCAACGCTCGCCGTGGGGTTAAGCAATGAAATACGACACAGAAACGTTCACCGCAGACGAAGAAGCCCTCAGAGGTGTAGCAGGTCTGCGCAGTCCAGAACACAGAACGCTAGACCCTGAAATGGTTACTGCTGATCAAGACGGGCGAAAATCTCTAGATGCTTGCTTTTGGGTAGCTAGCTCTGGCGATAAAGGGCGGCCACTGCCCAGAACAAGAGCTAAAGCTAAAATCTCTACGACAGATACTGTGCTGCCTGTTGATAGCGCTCAATCTTTCGTGGCGGGCGATGTGTTGCGCATTGTCCCAGCCAGCGCTCAAATTAATCTGAGCGGCACATGGGCTTCAGGCAACACGCTCACCATAGAAGTTGCTGGCGCTGATTTTGTCTACACAGCAACAGGCTCAGATATTGCAGTAATCGCTGACGAAGCCGCTGCTGCATTCAATGCTGATCCTCAGTTTATGTATCTGGCTACTGCGATCGCTGGTGAAGAGAGTGTTCATATCTTGGCAAAAGATTTCTCTTCGGCGCATTCCATTGCTGTTTCTGCAACGGGTGGAACGGCAGCGATCGCCAATAACCAAACTGTTCTACTCGCTTTCCGCGAGATTGGGACGGTTGACACGAACGGCGTGAACGTCTCAGAAAATCAGCTCACGCTAACCGGAACGGCAGCCTTTAGCGCCCCCATCGGAATGCCCATTGGCACAGCAGATACGCCTATCGGACTGCATCTAAGACCATTGGATCTCTTAGAGCAAGCTGTAGAGGTAGGACTGCATACCTCAGCCTCAATCAAGAAGGGTGTGATGCCTTATTACGATGATGGGCTGGCGAAATTGTTTCCCGAGATTCAGGTGGGATAGGAGCAAGATGGCACGGATAAACGACTATTTAAAACGCTACAAAACAACTATCGACAAGCAGGTAGATATCACGTCTACTGATCTACTGCGACGTGATGAATGGATGAGCCCATTCATGCCATTTCAGCCGTACGATGATTATGATTTGATGGTCCTGAAGGCCAAGCAGAACAAATCCATTGCGCACGTTGTTGGATTCGGCGGTGAGATTCCAGCCTCTAAAGCAGGTGACTTGAGCATTGTTGAAGGTGGCATGATCAAACTTGCCAAAAGCCATGTCTACACTGAGGAGGACATGAAGCTGATGCGCAAGTGGCAAGAGAACGTGAACGGTGTTCCTGACAGCATCAAAGATCATTACTTTGGCAGCGTGACAGCACTACCTAGCGTTATCACCGATACTCACACAGTCATCAGCACAGAAGGCGTTTCTACTGGCAAAATTGATTTCAGAGATGAAATCACGGGAATGAAGGTAGAGGTTGTTTATTCCGAAGATGCCAACCAATTCCCTGCTGATTTAACAGGCGGCGACCTTTGGAGCGCTCCAACTACAGGCGCACCTGTAGTTGGACTTAGAGATCACTCACGTTACTATCGTCGTAGAATTGGCCTGCCAGCAGTCACGGCCATGAATGAGACAACATTTGACTTCATGATTGAGACCCACGAGTTTCGCCGCACAGTTGCTGCCCTGAGAAATGTAGATGCATCCACAGCGACAAGCTTTATCGTTGGTCAAGACGATGTGGATGAGATCTTTCGCAAGTACCGCATTCCACCCCTGCTGCTAGTTGATGAGACCTACGAAGAAGAGTTGCCAGATGGCAGCACTGTAGAGAAACCGTTTGTTGAAGATGGCCGTTACTTCTTTTTGTGGCCAGATATGGGCGAACGGGCACTAGGCCCAGTTGAGTCCAACAATGGGCAGCCTGGAATATACACCTTCTCTGAAGAAGTCACAAAAGAACCCCCTGTTGATCGCGCAGTCGGCGTTGCAACCGGAATGCCGATGGTTTGGGACACTCGCAAGCTCGGTGGGCGCAAGGTGGCGTAGATGCCTATTTACACCACGCCAGAAGCGATCGCTCGTCGGCTAGAAGGTTACGCCGATCCTTCTAGCACTGGCAGTGCTTTCGACAGCTCACCTGTTTCACCTGAGCTAATCACCCAGGTAACAGACCAAGTAGAGGCGCGCGTAACTCAGGTACTCTCTCAGCGGTTCGTGATGCCGCTAAAGAAGACACACACGGTAGTCTCTTCTTGCGTAGAGAAGCTAATTGTCTGTGAGCTGCTAGCGCAGCTATATGTAGGCCAAGATCCTTCTGAGAGCGGCGGCTACGGTTCGTTGATGTGCAAGCAGGGCATAGATGAGCTGGAGAAGCTGAAATCAGCTTTGTTAGATGATGAGCAGCTTTTGGGTGGCGCGACACTCACGATTGCGGGGCCAGTGGCTAAAGCGCGATCGCTGCCGCCACTGCCAGAAGGCGAAACAAAACGTATTCAGTGGTAAACAATGACCACCTTCACTCAAGCAAAAGCAGAATATATTGCTGAGCTAGAGGCGCGGATTGCTCAAGCTTACAGCAGCGAAAAGCGTGGAAATCTAGATTATCTGTGGCAGCAGCTGGCTTGGGCCAAAGTGGGCGATTCGTCGGGCGATAGCGGCGATTCTGGCCCAGCTTCTGTGCTCAAAGATTTGGAGTGGGTGCGTTTCACTAAGAACGGTGGTGCTGAAGAGATTGGCTACGTTGTTGTTGACCTTACTGCCGATCCTCCAACTTCCAAGACATACCGACCGGATAACAGCGAGGTCACAGGTACCGTCTCTATTCTCGATTTTCTCAAGCGATCAGCCGAAACCTCAAGCAAACCCGAGACGCTGCGACAGGCTGTCGGATCCATTAGTTCTTCTGCTTTCTCAACACTCGTCGGGCAACCAGGAACAGGCAAGCAGCTAGTAATTGAGGCTGTAACACTTATTCTCACCATACCTGGAGAAGTCACGCTTTCTGCTGGATTGGGGCAGGGATCAAAAGCGATCGCCCGATTCAAAGATGCTCGCATTATTGAACCACCAATTCCCACTCCCATTCCATTAGGCGAAAACCAACCGCTTTTAATCACTAAACCTATTGGATTCACTAGCTTTTCATTCAGCGGATCTATCGGCTATTGGATTGAGGACATATAAACAATGACGCAAGCGTTTCCCTCTCAAAAAGTGCGATCTCAACACACGCTTTTGATGAGCGCAAGCAATCAAGAATATCCTACAACTTCAACAGCGTGGGTACCTGCGTTGCCAACGCTTGATAGATCTGTAACAGGCATCCGCTTTGGTATTAGAGGCGGTAACGGGCAACTACGGTACGCTTACCAGTCCGGCCAAGTCGCCAACTCACAAGAACCTTTCGCCCTCAGACCCGCTGGCTACTACGAGGCGCTGAACGAAGGCATACCTCAAAATATCTATTTTGCAACAGATACCGCAAACGCTGTTCTGGAGCTGGAGGTAGAACGGCTAGCACTATGAGCCTAACTGCCGCAGCTTTTATCTGGAGCGCACCACAAGCGATCGCGCCTACTTTTCAGCACGATTGGGACAGTAACCCTAATGATCCGCTGAAGATTATCAAACAGGGCAATCTTGTCACATTAGTCGGATCTATCCTCAAGCCAACCAATGTGATCAGCAGTCAACGCGTGATTTGCGATCTCCCTGCCGCCGTCCATCCAAACCGAACCGTCTACCCAGGCATCCAGAATCGCGTTCAGCAGAATAACTGGCGCAGCAATATTCGGTATCGCATCCTCAACAATCAGCTCAGAATGGAGGGCGCAAATTCACGTCAGAGAGTGCAGGCAGCCTATGTTTCGTTTAGCTACTACTTGGAGGGTGTTTAATGCTAGCCTCCAATCAAATTTGGGCGAATGTAGGAGAGAGGATTGATCCAACCCTTAATCTGGATTGGCAGGCTCAAGATTTAGCGACGAAGCCCGCGCTACACGCTAGGAAACTAGGCAATCTCGTCGTGATAGAAGGCGCTCTATCTAAGCCAACAAACGTCACCACGGCAGGTAAAACAATTGCCATCTTTCCTGAATCAGTGCGACCTAATAAAATTCACTCGACAGGGACATTTGAGACCTATCAGGGGAGCACCCGCCGTGAGTGGCGATATCAGATGCTGCCGACGGGCGAGCTAGTGGCTTCAGGGCAAGTGGCCACTGGCCGGATTGTGTCTCAAGCCTACGTAAACATGACTTATTATTTAGGGTAAATATGGCTGAACTAACACAAGAACAACAAGGGCAAAAAGATAGCGCGATCGCTGGCGATAAAGCACAAATCATCGACCAAGCGATCGCAGCTAGCACCAAGCTCAGAATCGCACTTGGTGAAGTTTCAAACGTGCTATCGGCGGCCTCTGCACGAGGATACAGAGAAGGCGGGGAGTACGAGATCACCGACCTTGATTTATTAAACAAGCAGTTTTCCGCTGAAGAAATCCATAGCGTTTTAGGACTCTTTGAAGAGCTCCAAAAGCTCAGCTTAGGCCGAGAAGTAAAACAAGCTCCTTGGGGTGCTATTAACGCTAAAATCGCTAACTAATCAAAGATTGCCAATTAATCAGGGAAAACTGTTTTAGGGCGCAGCTATTAAGAAAGATAAAGCGATCGCTCTAGGAGAGAAGCGTGGTAGGAAGAATTAGCGCATTAGTAGGTTTGGTGATCGGTGTTGTCACCCTAGTGAAATGGCTGTGGAACTATATTGAGCAGCAGCATACAATCACCACTAATATTGAGAAACTCCAACGGCATCAAGAGAGAAACCATAAGTCTCTTTCCGAAAGTGTGGACTACCTGCAAAAACAGCGAGATGCAGAAATAAAAGCGCTTTCTGTAGAGTTAGAACTTATTAGAGAAAGACTGTCAACGCTTCGGCTGCGACAATCCACAGCGTTTAGCCGTCTTGGATTTGACGACATTGCTCACATGAGCACCGACTTTGAAGAAGGGTTTTAATTTTCTCTTTTAATTTCCGTGGTGTCCCTGATACGCACAGAAATCAAAAAGAGACATGATTGTTTTAGCCCAGGCGACGCGCCAACGTCCCTGGAGTGATCCAAACCAATGAGCGTTTAGAGGCGCTGGTCTGAATATGAATAGTTTACCCAATTCAACCGAAGTTGATTCAAAAGCTGCTGTACAGCAGAGAGTCAGCCAACAGGAGCAGCTTTTCAAGCGCAGCTTACTGCTGAGTCGAAACCCAAGGCTGTCAACGAATGAGAAAGCGCGTTTGCGCTCAATCCAGCAGGATCTTATCCAAGATATGAGCTCTCCAAATACCAGCACAACATAGATTTCAAGACAACCTTCTCTCAACACAGCAACACGAGGTGACAGCGCTTTGCTGTCACCTCTTTTCTTTATTTGAGCGGATTCTGATCCTCTCTCATGCGTATAAAGTAGGCGCGTGGGTTTATGAGAATGGTCGGGCGATCGCTTCCTTCCGGTCTAAAGTCAATC
>ERZ1740060.287-NODE-287-length-36707-cov-23.915912_pt1 | contig 36707 bp, 32 predicted proteins | sample MGYA00581743_ERZ1740060 | MGnify/ENA primary metagenome ERZ1740060 (study PRJEB43018, sample SAMN04849235) | marine metagenome | isolation source: floating plastic debris | place: Pacific Ocean | collected 2008-08-27 | study: EMG produced TPA metagenomics...
GGGCTGATTTTCGGGCTGATTTTCGGGCTGATTTTCGGGCTGATTGGCGGGCTGAAGAGTGACATCACTATTCGCATGAAACCCAATCAGGGTATTTTAGCTTCTGCCAAGAACTCGCTAATCCTGACTGGATTCGGATTTGCCCTCGCTGGCATCCTCGCGATTGGGCTGAATGCGGTCTTGCCAAGGGTACTCAGCGATGCCGATCTAATTCGTCGGATTGTTGGTGCTTCTATGGCCGCAGCGATTTGGATGTCGCTTAGTGAGAGCGGTGGTCAAGCCTGTATGCAGCACCTGGCTCTCCGGCTGGTGCTGTGGCGCAGTGAGGCCATGCCGTGGAACTATGCCCAGTTTCTCAAATACACCTCTGAGTTGCGCCTCACCCGGCAAACCGGGGGCGAGTTTCGCTTTTTCCATGATCTGCTGCGCGAGCATTTAGCCCAATCGTCGCCCTAACCAACACTGAAGGGCGATTAGACCGCAGCACTTATGGCCCACTGCTAAGAAGCAAGGGGCATGTGGACTGAAAACCCAGAATTGGCTGACTGGAGTAGCTGTTAACCGACCTCTTGGGAGGTTTTGACCTGAGGTTGAGCTTGGGGCTGGAATTGGAAGAGCGTGTAGACGACGTTACGGCGAATGCCGATCATCATGTCCAAAAAGACTTCGTAGCCTTCGCTCTTGTATTCAATCAGCGGATCTTTTTGACCGTAGCCCCGTAGGCCGACGGTCTCTCGCAGCGAGTCCATTTGCTGCAGGTGCTCGCGCCAGAGGTTGTCGATCTGCTGCAGAATGAAGAATCGCTCGGCCTCGCGCATCAGGCCCGGCTTCATCTGGTCAACCTGCGCCTCTTTCATGTCGTAGGCCGTGCGCACCTGCTCATGGAGAAAAGTTCGGATTTCGCCGACGGACAGATCTTCGAGCTGCGACGGCTCCATGTCAGCGAGTAGATAGACAAACTCTTTGACCTTCTCCACCATTTCCGGCAGCTTCCACTCTTCGGAGGGCAGCTCGGGATTAATGTAAGCGGTGACAATGTCGTCCATCGTGCGCTCAGCGTAAGAAATCACCAGCTCTTTAAGGTCTTGGCCTTCTAGCACGCGCCGCCGCTCGGCGTAGATGGCTCGCCGCTGATTATTCATCACTTCGTCGTACTCAAACACCTGCTTACGGATGTCGTAGTAGTAGGTCTCGACCTTCTTCTGGGCGCCTTCTAGCGATCGCGTCAACATGCCCGATTCGATCGGCATGTCCTCTTCGACGCGGAACATATTCATCAAACCCGCAACACGATCGCCGCCAAAGATCCGCAACAGATTGTCTTCTAAGCTGAGGAAGAAGCGAGTGGAGCCGGGGTCACCCTGGCGGCCGGCACGACCCCGCAGCTGGTTATCAACCCGGCGCGATTCGTGGCGTTCGGTGCCAATGACGTGGAGGCCCCCGGCCTCGATCACCTTGTCATGCTCCTCGTCGGTAAACTGCTCATATTCATGCAGTACGAGATTGTAGGATTCCCGCAGCTGTTGAATCACGGGATCCTCAACCGGGGCTTTTTCCGCCGCGATCGCCACCTTGTCTTCGGCTTCTAATTCAGGCAGGCTGCGATCGCCGTAGGTGTCAACGGCTAAGGTCACGGTATCTTTGAGCATCTGCTCTGCTTCTGCCGATAGCTCCGTGGGGAAGATGTCGGGCGAGGCTTTCCAGGTTTTAACTTTCTTTTGCTCACCGGCGAACCCTTGAGCCTTACTGCGGCCTTGGGCACCCGGCACCGCGATCTTCATTTCGTCATCCTCGGGCTTGACGATGCGCGGCATTAGGTACTCTCGTACCTTAAGGCGGGCCATGTATTCGGCGTTACCCCCCAGAATGATGTCGGTGCCGCGTCCGGCCATGTTGGTGGCGATCGTCACCGCGCCGCCGCGTCCCGCCTGGGCGACGATTTCAGCCTCTCGCTCCACGTTCTCTGGCTTGGCGTTCAGCAAGTTGTGGGGAATGTTGCGCTCGGCTAGCAGCGCCGACAGCAATTCGGACTTTTCGACGCTGGTGGTACCCACCAACACGGGGCGGCCCGTTTCGTGCATTTCGGCACATTCGCTGGCCACGGCCTGCCACTTGGCCATCTCGGTTTTGTAAACCACATCGGCCAGGTCTTGGCGACGGGAGGGCTTGTTGGTCGCGATGACCGTCACTTCCAACTCGTAAATCTTTTCAAATTCCGCTTCTTCAGTTTTGGCTGTGCCGGTCATGCCCGACAGCTTGGGATACAGCAGGAAGAAATTCTGATAAGTAATGCTGGCGAGGGTTTGGGTTTCTGGCTGAATCTCGGCATGTTCTTTGGCCTCAATCGCCTGGTGCAGGCCATCGCTCCAGCGGCGGCCAGGCATCACCCGGCCCGTAAACTCATCGACAATGACGACTTCGCCGTTGCGCACGATGTACTTGACGTCTTTGTCAAACAGTTCCTTGGCTTTGACGGCGTTGAAAATGTAGTGCGCCCACGGGTCTTTAGGATCAAAGAGATCCTGCACGCCCAGCATCTCTTCCGCGAGGATGAAACCTTCATCGTTGAGCAACACGTTGTGCGCCTTCTCATCCACTTCATAGTGATCTTCACCGTTGAGGGCCGTCGCGACCTCGGCAGCCTTCGTATATTTTTCGCTGGGGCGCTGCACCTGGCCCGAGATGATTAGGGGGGTGCGGGCTTCATCCACCAAAATGGAATCCACTTCGTCGATCACGCAGAAGTTGAAGGGCCGCTGCACCACATCTTCAATGGAGGTGGCCATGTTGTCGCGCAGGTAGTCAAACCCGAACTCGCTATTGGTGCCGTAGGTGATGTCGCAGGCGTAGTTCTTCTGGCGCTCGCTGGGGCTCATGCCCTGCTGAATCAGGCCCACCTCAAGCCCCAAAAAGCGATGCACCTGCCCCATCCACTCGGCGTCGCGGCGGGCCAGATAGTCGTTCACCGTGACGACGTGAGCGCCTTTGCCCGTCAAAGCGTTGAGGTAACTCGGCAGGGTGGCCACCAGGGTTTTGCCCTCGCCGGTTTTCATCTCGGCGATTTGCCCTTCGTGCAGCACCATGCCGCCAATTAGCTGCACATCAAAGTGGCGCATCCCCAAGACTCGGCGAGAGGCTTCTCGCACCACCGCAAAGGCTTCGGTGAGGATGTCATCCAGCGACTCTCCTTTCGCCAAGCGCTGTTGGAACTCGCCCGTTTTGGCCGCCAGCGCTTCGTCTGACAGCGGCTGGATTTCTTCTTCCAGCAAGTTGATTTCGACTACATCGGGTTTGTAGCGTTTGAGTTTTCGAGCGTTTGGATCACCAAGCAGAGCTTTGAGCATATGTCCGGAGACGATGAATGGATAGATTCTTTAGTAAAACGAAAATTCTTGCGCTTAACAATGGGCGATCGCCGCACCTTCAACGCTTGAGACAATCGAATCACCGTTTACTGATCCTACCACTTGCCCTTGGGGGATCAGTAAACGCTGATGTTTTGGATTATCTTTAAGATTAGAAAATAAGTTTCGTGTCTAAGATAAGTTCACTATGAACGTTTAATACGGTTCCGAGCTGTTTTTTTATGCCAGATTTCTCCCTCAGGGTGTTTGTCGCTCCGGATCTCAGCCAGTGTGGGCTGGGCAACCGCCGTTATGAGGGTGTGATTGGCCGCCGCGATGAGCACGCGATCGCGACGCGACCCGGCGATGTCTTGAGTCTGCGACGACGAGTCTCGGGCGTTTGGTCTTAGACGTTGGGTCACCGCTATCGACCCAAGCCGACCAACGCCAGCCCATTGATAGAGTCAGCGCTCTCTGAGTTTTTCGCTGACTCGGTTTGCCTAGCCGTCGTCCCTTTTACCTTCTTTGTTACTCGTTATGGACTGCAGCAACATTCAATTTCAATACGTTGAGACGTTAAGCCCCGCCGAGATGCAGCAGCTAATTACCCTGTTTCAACGGGCTGCGTTTTGGGCCAGCGATCGCACTGATGCAGATATGGCCGTCGCGATCGCCCATAGTCACCCAGTCGTCATTGCTTGGGATGGAGAGCAGCTGATTGGCTTTGCCCGCGCCACGTCTGACGGCGTCTATCGGGCCACTATTTGGGATGTGGTGATCGACCCTCACTATCAAGGAGCCGGACTCGGCCGCAAACTGGTGCAAACGGTGCTGAGTCATCCCCTCATGAGCCGGATTGAGCGCGTCTACTTGATGACGACCCATCAGCAAGCGTTTTATCAGCGCATTGGCTTTCAAGAAAATCAGACCACCACAATGGTGCTGTTCCATCAAGAAATTGAGCCCGTGCCGAATTTGGTGACTGTCGAGCAAGAGCCTCTATCTGGTCAGATTTAGACCGGTTCGTCCACTCAGGGAATTGCTTGAAAATAGTGTGTTGATCGCAGGGGTTTGGCAGGTATGTGTTTAGCAACCAGCTACTGCCGATCCCCCTCAATCCCCCTTTTTAAGGCTATCCATTACGCATAAGTAGCTAAAAGCTATGTCAGCAGAGAATTCTAGACTACGCTTGAGCGTTCAAACCTCACCGCCTACGGCACCTCTCCTTGCCAAGGAGAGGTTTATTCATCGGCTAGTGAACAGATTTGACCCAAGTTTGACAGGACATCTAGTTCCTCTCCTTGCCAAGGCGAGGCTAGGTGAGGTCATACAGCCCGTAAAACAACCACAACCGATCTTCAGAAACCCCGTCGCAAAGGGTATACAACGACTTGTGTGTAACGGATAGCTTTTTAAGGGGGACTTCTAAGCCCGTGAGTTGCGAGTCCCCTTTTTGGTGGCGAAGCCTGCCCGGAGGGCGCAGGGGCGGCGATCGCGGGGAATCCTACGAGCCCGCTCAACCGATACTTTGGCACTGCTAACCCCTTACCGAAAACGTGTCGATTTTCGAAGGTTATGCAGGCGCGGCCCCTAAATTGGGCGGTTGGGGGAGCGTCAGCTGCAGCCGCGTTGGGGTCGTGTCGGTTGCCTGGGTCAGTTGAATTAGACTGCCGCCGAGAGCCTGCAGCATCGCTTCTACCAGGCCCATCCGTAGGCTAGCGGAGAGCGTGTCATTGAGCTCAAACTCGGTCGGTTGAGGAAAGGCGATGGGCTCTTGCCAGGAGCCAGTGGGCCGGTCATCGTCGAGCCAGAGCTGCCACGTATCAGCGGGGGGGGTCGGGGCGAGACTCAGATGCAGCGTGCCGCGATCGCGATTTGCTAGCGCCATATCGATCAGTGTGGTGAGCACGTTGCACAGCCAGGCCGGGTCCGTCTGCACTGATTGGGATGGCTCAGGAAAGTTGACCACGAGCCGCAGGTTGCGATCGGTGACCTGCAGCTGGTTCATCTCTTTAACCTGACTGAAAATCTGCGTCCACGGCACCGTTTGCACCTGCGGGATGACGCGTCCCATCTCAACTTTCGATACGCGAATCAAAAAATCGAGATATTCCAGCAGCTTCATCGAAGCGGCATAGGCCTCGCCGACAAAGGCCCGCTCTTCTGCCACATCATCACAGAGCCCCTCGATAATCATTTGCTGCAGGCTGATGACTTTGCTGAGGGGCGATCGCAACTCATGGGCCGTGCGCGCTAAAAAGCCGCCCTTAAAGTCCGCTAGCTCTAAGGCGCGATAATAGGCCAGTTCTAGGCTGGCAGCGGACGGTTGCGGGGAACTTGCTTCGTTTGCCTCGGCCATCATCAGAAATCCTGTCAACTTCGCTATTCAAGCCTATAGTCTGCCTTTTGCATACGCGACCGTTGAAATTTGTATTTCAATCAAAAATTTAGGGCGAGAGCAGGGTGAACTCTGTGCTTACCCCATAGACAGCAGGGGCGTTAGCCCCCCAGACCAAGACGATACCGTTTGGGTGAAGAAAATTCTGTCAGGGAGATTGCACAGACCGGGTCGGGACGAAGGGCCTTGCGTCTCGACCCAAACTCACTCAGGTGATTGTTGAGAAAGACGATACCGGCACTGTCAGGGCGGGTTTTGTGGATGCTTTGTATCGATGAATTCAAGGTTCTATAGCAAGCCGCAGTTTGATGCGATCATTCCAGATGACTGCAATCACGATCTGGTGGGCTTTTTAACTCCGACTTCCGAATTCTGCATTCCGAATTCTGCTATAGCTAAACCCGGCCCTCACGGAATCTGAGTTTGGGACAAGGGCATCAGGCACGCTTACCCGCTGTTGCGGCGATAATACCCTCGCCGAAGGCGGGGTGGGTTGAACCCGAATTGGCGTCACGGATATTATCTTTGCTGGCGACTAGCACTTGACACCTGGGGCAGGGGAGCCGCTGCCTGCGGCCAAGGGCCGGGTGGAGTCGAGGGCAGTTCTACCGTCGTTTCTTGGGTGTCGTAAAGGGTGAAGCCTCGCGCCTCGTAATTTTTGTAGGCGTAGCGACTGTCTAAATTGCAGGTGTGGAGCCAAACGCGACGATCCGCGATGGCCCAGGCGCGCTCAATGCCGACGGTGAGCAAATGACCGCCAATGCCCTGACCGATGAACTGGGGCAGCAAGCCGAAATACTCAATTTTGACGGTGCTTTCTGGCTGGATTTCAAGTTCGATGTAGCCAGCAGGAGTGCCTGAGAGATAGGCAACCCAGGTTTCCAACTCGGGTCGGTTGAGATAGTCAAGCCATTGGTCGTAGGTCCACTTCAGGCGATCGCACCAATACCAATGGCCACCCACGCTGGTATACAAAAACCGGCTGAATTCAGGACAGGCGATGGTGACCTGCTGCACGCTGAGTTGGGGATTGTCGAGCCGCTGGGGCCGCAAATCCGCCGGGGTGAGCATCTCTAAATACCAGGTGATGAGGGGATGAATCATTGAGAGCGATCGCGTTTCTTGCCGTCGGTAAGCGTTGGCCCCGACTGAGCCGATGTCCTCTTCGTTGGGATGGTCTCAATCAGGGCCAAGGTGCTACTGATAATATCGTTCATCTAACCAAACCCGAACTGCTCGCTCAGAATCAAAATGGTGACGAGTCCGAGTCACGGGATCATACGCCTCATAGTAGAGATGACCCTCGCGATCGCGCTTCGTCCAAATGGTCGGGTCCTGAGCCTGAGCCCCGACCAAATAATTGACGATGGCGCGACCGAGCTGACTCCAGCGCGACTGATGCGCCCCGCGTGCGGTCTCTGAGTCAATTAGCGGGGCTTGTTCCTGCTCCGGAGAGATGAGTTCTAACCGGGCATAGAGGTCTTGTTGTGTCATGAGCCTGTCCTTCAAAAATCAGGTCAGCTCGAATCGATTCGGCATAGTTGAATTGTCCTCAATTCTTTCCCGATCGAACAGAGACAGTTGTCGTGAATTGTTTTGGTAACAGTTTCAATTTCTAAAACTGTTCTGGTGGAAAATAGTCACATGAGACCATTGGTTTATGTCAATACTCAGTGCGCGGACTCCTCCCAATAGCAGAATCCCGAATTCTACAGAAAGACCTCGCTCTAGAAAATCCTAGGCGTCGGCTGCTGGCCACAGGGAGGTGGTCTGCCGCAGGCTGCTGAAATCGCCATTACCAAGAATCAGATGATCCAAAATAGGAATGCCCAACAGCTGCGACGCCTCTAACAACTGCTGGGTGAGGCTGATATCTTCTGGGCTGGGGTCAAGATTACCGGTGGGGTGATTGTGGGCAATGATGACTCGGGTGGCCCCTTGCCGAATCACTTCTTTGAAAATATCGCGGGGATGGGCCAGCGTTTCCGTTGCAGTGCCGATGGTGATCACCTTCATCCCCAAAATGCGATGTTTGACATCGAGAAAGAGTACCGCAAACCGTTCTTGTGCCTGCCACATCAGTTCATGACTCATGGCGGCAGCGGCCACGCTGGGGTCATCGACCACCGTTTTTTCGGGCGGGCGCGACTGCAAAACCCGTTTACCTAGTTCGATCGCGGCCAAAATGCTGGTAGCCTTGGCCGGGCCGACCCCTGATATTGTCATCAGCTCTTGGGCGGAGACCTCACGCATCACATTCATGGCATCGCGCTGATCGGCGCTGAGGCATTGCAAAATGTATTGTCCTAAGCCCACTGCCGACAGCTTGCCAGGGCCTTGACCCGTGCCTAACAAAATGGCGAGCAGTTCGGCGGTGGCCAGGGTTTTGGCACCCTGGGCCAGCAATCGCTCACGGGGGCGATCGCCCGCAGGCATGTCAGTTACCCGCACTTGATAAGTCGTCATAGCAGCACCCGAGCCGATAAAGTGAGAAGATTTCTTTGTTAGGACTGACCCATCGCCCCCTGATGGAGCTCAATTTTGGGGAGGTTGCATCCGGTTTTCTTAAAACTGGGGGGAAGGGGGCCGAAACCCAATGCAACTGCGTCAGTCCTGTCTGTACTCAGTAAGCCCAGGCCACTTGTGCCCATAACGTCACCATGACCGCCACCGATTCCAGTTCGATTGATGCCAGCGCCATCGATTACCGAGCCCTTAAAAAGCAGTTGGCGCAGTTCAGCCGGTTAGAAACGCCGCCAGTGCTCTCCGATGCCGAAAGCGTGGACGTGCGCACTGCTCTCAAGCATTTCAATGCGGCGGCTGACTACGAGACTTTGGGCGTCTGCGCCGATACGTTGGCGGTGGGGCAGGCGGCGATCGAAGCCTATGTCGCGGCCTTGAGTCGTCCGATTCAACTTGACCTCGACCCGCGCAGCGGCCCCGTCTATCTGAAGTTCAACACGCTCAAAGGGGCCTGGTATTTAGACGATTATGTGGGCACTGCCAGGGGCGTTTTGATTTCATTTCACGCTTCTGAGCCTGAGGTCGACGTCATCAACGGCACCTATGGGCCGTTTCCGTTTGATTTATTTGGCTAGGTTTGAGCAGTCAAGGTGATTTCCCGCCAAACTTGTCCCGACCGTACCGGCATATTTTTTCTCGACAATCGCCTCAGTGAGCAAACGCCCCCATCTGCACTTGACGTGACAGTTGATGAGCTGGCTGAGTGAGGCCAGCGAGAGAGCGGCTTGACATCCGTGAATCTTCAGATTGTTGTGCCACCTGCTATGACAGCTTGGGTAGTGTCTTGGGGGCGCGATCGCCTGGAAACCGGCACGATAGAACGGTATTCGTAGTCAGGTTTGTTGAAGTGTCTGAAAATCGCGTTATGAACCAGCAAAAGCACTGCCCCGAATGTGGGGAAACGAAACTTAAGCGCATCCAGGTGCGGGGCATTAAGAAATGCAGCAGCTGTGGCACGTTTGTCGATCTTCGCCAGGGCACTTGGTGGCGCAAACTATTGTCTGCCTGAGGATCGCGATCGCCGGTGATTGCCAACTTGATTAGAGATACACATTACAAGGTTTGTAGAGATGAATGGCTATCTGTTTCGGCAGATAGCTTTTTTAATGCTCTCGTTTTAAGGTCAAAAGATTGAACGATTGACTCAGGCTGGAAAACTAAAAATAACCCGCAGAAATGGCGGTTGTGGGTGTTCTCTCGCCAGGATGTGGACGAAAATCAAGGAGGCTGCTCTGATTTTTGTGAGTGGCCGCTGGAAATCTACGAAGGAATACCGGGTATGCTCACGATCACCGATATTATGACCACCACCGTGCAAGTGATTGATCGCCTGGCCACCGTCGCGGATGCGATTGTGCAAATGCAGACCCATGGCGTGCGATCACTGATTGTGGATCGGCCTTCGCCAGAGATGCCCTACGGCGTTTTGACTGAACGCGACGTGGTTTACAAAGTCTTTGCCCGCAACTTGGAACCGGCGCGGGTGATTGTGCAAGACATCATGCGCCAGCCCTGTATCGCGGTTGAGCCGCATATGACCTTAAGAGAAGCGGCCTTGCTGATGTCTGATGCGGGCATTCAGCGGGCACCGGTCATCAAAGATGGCGAACTGCTGGGTATTGTGTCGGTGACGGATCTAGTGATGAAAGGCTATGTGGCTAGCACGGTATTGCCGAGCTGAGCGATCGCCGGCGGCCACCACACTCATACGCCAGCCTGACGGTTTATCACAACTCTGGCCCTTTCGGTCTCTAGCCTCCTTATGCTGAAGGCATGAACGTTGGCGGTTGTGAAGAGGGCAGTATCGCAGTGCAGCGGGTAATTAGACCACTACAAAAAATCTGGCAGCGATTTACCGTCAGTGAAGCGCAAATTGCGGGTCACCTGGAGGCCATTCGGGCACAACTGCCGACGACGGAAGTGATTTTGATCGGCAAGCCCCAGGCCGGTAAAAGTTCGATCGTGCGCGCCATGACCGGCCAGCCCGCAGACATTGTCGGGCAAGGGTTCAAGCCCCATACCCGCAGCACTCAGCAATACCCGTATCCCGCTGCGGATCTGCCGCTGCTCATCTTTACCGACACGGTGGGATTGGGCGATGTCGAGCGCCAGACCCAAGAGATTGTGGAAGATCTGACCCAAACGCTCCAGGCCGACGCCGGGCGATCGCGCCTCTTTGTGCTGACGGTGAAGATTACGGACTTTGCCAACGACAGTCTGCGTCAGGTGATCTCAGAGCTCAAGCAAGCGTTTCCCCAGATTCCCTGCATTCTGGCGCTGACCTGCTTGCACGAACTCTACGCTACCCCCACGGATGACCATCCTGACTATCCGCCCCAGCTAGCGGCCATTACCCGCGCTGCTGAAACCACTGAAGCGAATTTTGGGGCGCTGTGCGATCGCAGTCTGCTGCTCGATTTCACGCTCGAAGAAGACGGCTACGAGCCGACATTCTACGGCTTAGAGGCCCTACGGGAGGCGCTGGACGACCTGTTGCCCCAAGCCCAAGCTCAGGCCATTCACCAGCTGTTGGAGACTGATGAACGTGGCAAAGCGATCGGCGATTTGTATCGCCGGGTGGCCCGCCATTACATCAGTGCCTTTGCCGTTATGGCGGGTATTGCTGCCGCTGTACCGCTGCCCTTTGCCACCATGCCGGTCTTGACCAGTCTGCAGGTGTCAATGGTGGTGGCGTTGGGGCGAGTTTATAACCAAAAGCTGACCTTTGGCCAAGCCCTCGGGGTGATGGGCACGCTAGCGGGGGGCTTTTTCGCCCAGGCGATTGGCCGCGAATTGGTGAAGTTTATTCCCGGTATTGGCAGTGTGGTGGCGACCTCTTGGGCTGTCGCCTACACCTGGGCTTTGGGCGAAGGCGCTTGCGTCTATTTTGGCGATTTGATGACGGGCAAGGTGCCCGATCCCGAGGCCATTCAAGATCTGATGGGCGCCGCCTTTAAACAAGCCCAGCAAGATTGGCGCGAGGCCCAGACCGATGACTAATATCCGCTCTCCTCACAAGTGCTATGAAGATTTGAGATGGCGAGCTCAAGAGAAGCGGCTGGCGAGGGGCGTATCCCAGATTGGTTCATCCATCCACGCGTTTAGGACGGCATCTTGCCCGCGAGCAGGACGCAAGAATAAAAGTAGGATGCACTTGAGGGAGCGTAATGACTATCGTCGTAATCGGCAGAAGTGGTATAGCGTGTGCCGCGAATTAATCGCTGAATGAAGAGGACTGCCGCCTGATGTTGAAGCTTAAACGTTGGCAATGGACGGTGTTGGCCCTGCCGCCCCTAACGCTGCTCATCGGCCTCTTGATTCTCTCGGGTCTGCAGCTGCAGCAGTGGGGCCTGAGTTGGGTCTGGGCGCTGGTGGCGATCGCCGCCGTCGGCTGGCGTTGGGGCTTTAGCCAGTGGACCAAATCGAACCCTGTGGCCCTGGAGCAAAAGCTGTCAGACGTGCGATCGCAGCTGCAAGACACGCTGGCTGAAACGGCACAAGTAGTGCCCCCCGAGCAGGTAGAAACGGTGCTGCGGCAAACCCTTGAAGCCGCTCAGGCCGATCCGCCCATTTGGGAAGACTGGGCCAGCTTTGCCCAGCGCTGCCAGACGTTGATTCGCGAGATTGCTCACCTCTATCACCCCGAGGTGAAATATCCCCTGCTCAATATTTATGTGCCCCAGGCTTACGGCTTGATTCGGGGCACGGTAGATGACCTGGATCGCTACATGCGCGTGGCGGCTCCGGCGTTGAACCAGGTCAGCGTCGCTCAGGTTTACCAAACCTACGAAACCTATCAGGCGCTAGAGAGGCCTCTGCGGCGGTTAGGGACGGTGCTGGATCTGAGTCGCTGGCTCTGGAATCCGATTGGGGCGGTGATCCGAGAAGTGGGACGGCCCCTCGGGAACCAGGCTAATCAGCAACTGGTGGCCAATTTTGATCAGACTTTGCGAGAAACGGCGCTCACGATTTTGTGTAAGCAGGCGATCGCCCTCTATGGCGGCATCACCGCGCTCGATTTTGCCCAGGCCGCCCCTGACTCCGCCCAAAGTCAAAGTCTGCGCGCGCTGATGGAAGCGGCTGACTCACCCCAGGCGATCGCTGCAGAGCCGATTAATCTGCTGCTGGTGGGGCGCACGGGTGCGGGTAAAAGTAGCCTGATCAATACTCTGTTTCAGCAAGATCGGGCCGAGGTCGATGTACTGCCCAGCACCGATCAGATTGCCAGCTATCGGTGGGAAACTGCTACGGAAGAGGCCCTGGTGCTGTGGGACAGTCCGGGTTATGAGCAGGTCGACCGCACAGACTGGCGGCAACAGGTGTTGGCCCAGGCGGCCCAAGCGGATGTGCTGCTGCTAGTGAACCCGGCGCTCGATCCAGCCCTCGAAGCCGACATTGCTTTCCTCAAAGATCTGGCGCGTGAAGGTCAGGAGATTCCCACGTTGCTGGTCGTGACTCAGGTCGATCGCCTGCGCCCCGTGCGCGAATGGGCGCCCCCTTACAACTGGCAGCAGGGCGATCGTCCCAAAGAGCGCAACATTCGCGCTGCTGTGGATTATCGCCAAGAGCAGATGGGGGACTGGATTCAGCAAATTTTGCCACTGGTGACCCAGTCAGATGCCGATGACCGCAATGCCTGGGGCAGCGATGCTCTGGCCACCCAACTGGTTGAGGCGATCGCGCCCGCCAAATCCCAGCGGTTGGCCCAGTTTCTCCGCAGTCGCGAAGCCCGCATCACCGCAGCTTTACGCCTGATCGAGCGGTATGCCCTACAAATGAGCAGCAGTCAGGGCATTGTGGCGCTGGTCAAAACGCCGCTATTTACCTTTTTATCGGCGCGTTTCACTGGCACGCCAGAACTGGGCACCTTGCTGGCGCAATCGCTGCCCGCCGAACAAGTGCCGGTGATTGCCAGCAAAATGATGCTGACCTATGAGCTGGCGGCGTTGCTTAACGAGCAGGGTACCCTCTTTCGACCCGGCGAAATTCTTAAGCTGTGGCCCATTCTGGTGCAAAACAGCGATCGCGCCCCGGCTCAAAACGCTTGGGCCTGGGGGCAAGCGCTGGTGGAATACTGGACGAAAGATCTCTCGGTCAATGCACTCAAATCTCGCTTTGCTGACTATCTGGAGGAGTCGCAGGCGATGCCTGCCGCCCTTCAAGCGGCGACTGAAGATGCCTCTATTTCCAGTAAAGGCTTAGATGAAGCCTTACCTTAAATCGCAGCAGCTTTCACTTCTGAAGTGAAAGTGATCGGCCCACCCCCTACGACAGATACAAAACGCCACGATTCAACACGGTAATTGTTGCTAGCGCGATCAAACGTTAAAGCTTTTCAAGAAGGGTTTACTCGTTCTCGTGGCGCAGGTTCATTTTTTTATACTGAACGGGTATTGCAAAACCGTGCCAATGCCTGGAGGGCAGAGCCATGAGCCATACTTACGAAGCTTTCGTAGACATCAAAGAATACGCCAGCAGCCAAGGTCTTTCCCCGTTAATTTATACAGAGCGTTACGAAGTCAATGCCTTGTCTCCTCAAGAGGCGGACGAAGTAGCCCTGTCTAAAGCTACGGGCATTCACCCCAAAGCGACAGAATTTGATATCCGAGTCACCCGCCTGCTCAAATAGTTGATGCCTAGCTTCACGGGCTTCCCGCTGAAAACCAGAGCCCTTAATCGAGTAGAGAGCCGTCATTAAACGATGGTGTAGGGTACATTGCGGTATTAGGCCAACGCACCAGTAGATGGGCTCTGGTGCGTCATCGCTTGGCGTGACGCACCCTACGATTATGAAGGCTACCTACTTAGAACTTATTTTCGGCGAGTACATCAGCCGCTAGGGATGTGAACACTACTGTCCCAATGGCTGAGCCGGGTGCATGACCATTTGCCCGGCTCAGCCATTGGGACGTGGGGGTTAGGCTTGCTCAGCATTCCTCTTTTCAGCATCTCTGAGGAAGAGTTTGCGGCCCCGCAGGGTGGATTCGGCATGGATCTGCTCCGCTGTGTGAAACGTGAAGCGGCGATCGCCCCGATGCTTCACCCATTCTTGCTGGATGGCCGGGTCGGGAAATTTGCCCTGTTCGAGTTGGCTCATCATCTTGGGCCAACGCGTCTTCAAATGCCTGACCTCGCCAACATAGAGCTGTATGTTGCCAAAATTGGCGACGGCGTAGATTCCAGAGGCCATAACCTCGACTCATCGCTAAATTTTTCATAAGCATGCCCTAGGACGGCTAATAATGCCACTCTTGAAACCAGCGCAAAAATTTTACCTGGTCGAGAACACGACAAGGAGTGGCTATGAGCCGATGTTTTTGGCATTTGTAAAAGAATATTGATGCGGGGCGGGCAGCTGACGCGATAAAACGGCGGCGATCGCGGTGCCCCCAAAAACGGCACTGGCGGGCAGCAGGGGGAGCCAACCCTCAGCCATAAACATGGCGGCTGGGAGTCCCACTAAGACCAAGCTGCCGCCGACTAGCCCCAGGCTAAACACCCACCGCCGCTTGACTGTTCCTCCCAAAACAGTGCCGCCTATGGCCCAGAGACCGATCCAAACCAGTTCGCCGACTTCCGGTAAGGCCCAGCGAAGCGGACGTTCATCTAGGGCGGCGGTGATAATCTGGCTGGTCGCTTGGGCGTGTAACATTACCCCCGGCATCAAAAAATCGGCTTCCGCCCCCGCGCTGTAGGGCGTGAGAAAGAGATCTTTAGCAGAGGCGGCGGTCGTGCCAATCAGCACAATGCGATCGCGCACCATCGCTGCATTAACGTCACCCGCCAGGACGGCACTTAAGCTCAGCTGTGGCACAGCGGCATCAGCGGCCCGATACTGCAGCATGAGCTGATAGCCCGCCGTATCGGCGCGGTGGTAACCGCCAAATTGGGGAGCGAGCGGTGTGAACGTCGTGCCGTTAAGGGTGAGGTGATCGCCTCGCGCTTCGCTGGCCAAGGGCAGAATGCCTTCGGGCTCAAGATAGGCCAGCGCTAACCGCAGGGCTAACGACTGTAGCACTTCCGTCTCGGGGCGTTCATCTGCTGAGGCCATTAGCAGGCTGCGTCGCACGACGCCATCGTCATCCACCGGAAAGTCGTTGAAGCCGACCCGTTCTGGCGGCAGGCCCGGGGGAGCGGGAATCGCCTCGGCCGAGCGATCGTCAAGCTGCCGGATGGTGATGATGTTGTCTGCCGCTAGCGTTTTCAGCAGCGCTGCTTGTCCTTCCCCTTGAGGAATATCGCGATAGAGGTCGATCCCAATCACGCGGGGATTGTGGGCCTGCAGCGTTTGAATCGCTTGACTCAAGATGGCGTCGCTGGGGGTACTTTGTTGCAGGGCCTTGAGGTCGGCTTCGGTGATTTCGACCACGAGCAGGCGATCGTCCTGGGGCAGAGCGGGCTGCCACTGGGTCCACCGGTCATAAATCATCAGCTCTAACGGCGCCCAGCCTCCCAACTGACGAATCACGAGCACTGCCGCTGTTACCAGTAGGGGGCCAAATGCCCGGCTAAACCGGCGGCGAACGGCTGGTTTAGCCGGCGGTAGCAGCGTTTTGAGCTGAGTTTCCGGCAGGTCGGGTGGGAGCGGGGCGGCCAGGGTGTCGAGTTGGGCCAAATCGGCGAGGGCCGCTGCCGCCGAGGGATAGCGCTGGTAGACCGAGGCTTCGGTGAGTCGCTGCAAAAACTGCCTTAACCCTGGACTCACTGTCGGGGCGGCAGACTCCCAGAGCAGTTCGCCGGTATCACGATTTTCGGGCAGTTCGGTCGGCGATCGCCCGGTGAGGCCGCGAATTACCGTCATGCCTAAGGAGTACAGGTCGCTGCTGTAGCGGGGCCGACCAGCCATTTGCTCTGGTGCCGCATAGCCTTGGGTGCCAATGCTGACCGTCAGCTGCTCGCTACCAGCGGTATAAAACTCAGTGGTGATGGCCTTAACCGCCCCAAAGTCGATCAGCATAAAGCGGCCATCGGCATGGCGGCGCATCAGGTTGCTGGGCTTGATGTCACGATGCACGACTTCTTGCTCATGGATGAACGCCAGAATCGGCAGGATATCTTCGAGCAACGCAATGATTTCTGCCTCGGTATACCGGGGATGCTGTTTGAATAGAGTGCTCAGCGAATTGCCGTCGATGAATTCTTGAACGAGATAAAACTCTCCCTCTGACTCAAAGGCATCTAACAGGCTGGGAATGCGATCATGGGTGCCCAAGCGCTGCAGCGCCGCAGCTTCTGATTCAAACAGACGACGAGCAGTGGTCAAAAATTCGGGTTCTGCTTTAACCGGTGTCAAATGCTTGATCACACAGTGCACGGAGTCCTGTTGGCAATCTACCGCCAAGTAGGTTTTGGCAAAGCCGCCTTGCCCCAAAGGTTTCAGCAGCTTGTACCGCGATCGCAACAGTTTTTCTATCATGAACCCACGCTTACCAACGATGCGGGGCAAACTTGCCCCCTTCGAGCCCGTTTACGAACCGGGCAGCCGTGGCCACGGTCATAGTGGATGCCAAAGCCTTTTCTAACGTAGACGGCCACGGTTGATTTATCCTAACTGGCGATTTCCTCTATTCTCTATCCCAGGGGCACGCCGCCGGATCAGTAGATGTTTTATCCTAATAAAGACTGATGAAGCGTGCTCTGTTTATCTATTGCCCAATGGCGAGACCGATCGCGTCTTCGATCTTCAATTTTGCTCCGGTAGAAAAACTGGTCTGGTTTCTGCCTACACCGATATTGACAACGCATGCTGGATCGCCTCCTCGACCTCTCTACCAACTTCGGCATCGACACCCTGTTGCTGTTGCCGGTGCTCATCGCGCTGGAAGCCGTTCTGTCTGCCGATAATGCGATCGCGCTGGCGGCGATCGCCCAGGGGCTCGGCTCAGAAAAGCAGCAGCAGCAAGCGCTTAACATCGGTTTGGTGGCAGCTTTTGTTTTGCGGATGTCGTTGATTTTGACCGCCTCATGGGTGCTGCAGTTTTGGCAGTTTGAGGTAGCCGGAGCGGGCTATCTATTGTGGCTGGTCTATCAGCATTTCACAGCGGCTGAAGACGCCGCCCATCATCACCACGGCCCGCGATTTGCTTCCGTGTGGCAGGCGATCCCCACGATCGCCCTGACAGATTTGGCCTTTTCGCTAGATAGCGTCACCACCGCGATCGCCCTCTCGCGGGATGTTTTAGTCGTGCTGCTGGGCGGCACCATTGGCATCATCACGTTGCGCTTCATGGCTCAGCTCTTTATTCGCTGGCTCGATGAGTATGAGTATTTAGAAGATGCCGGCTTTATTACCGTGGCCTTTGTCGGCATTCGCCTGTTGCTGCGGGTGGTCAACGACAGTTGGGTACCGCCCCAATGGCTGATGGTCGGGCTGATCGCAGCGATTTTTGCCTGGGGCTTTTCCAAAAAGACGACTCCTCCTACAGCGGCAGATACGGGGTCGACAACTGAAAGCACCGATGCTGAGTCAGCGAGCTTAGACTCGACGCCTCAGCTGGAGCCGGGCCAGTCAGCAATCTTAACCGAACCGCGCCAGCCTGCTGGCATCGCTACTGCAGAGGGCGAATCTCAAAGCGTCGATTAGGAGAGATGCTATTTTGAGCGATGTCTTATGACGGGGATGCGCCACGCCAAATGATGAAAATTGTCGGGTGTCATCTGCGCCGCGATGCACCGAATCCAAGTTGTTTTTTAGAGCAATAGCTCATAACGCGGGTGCGCTACGCCAAACGATGAAAATTCGGGGGACAGCGGCGGGTAGGAGGTGGTGGGGCAAGATTCATTCTGATCAGGAGTTAGGCGCGATCTATGGGGAATCGACCGACCCTACGGCAGGTGACTTTTGGGGAGCCGCTTTCTAGAAGATCAGGGTGGGGACGTAGTCGTGTCCCCATGCCGGTAATCGATCAGCACGGGCTGAGTGATGATAGCGGCGCGACCTCAGCCAGTTCCAAAATCTTGGGGATCAAATCTTCTCGCCGAATGGCCATCACATGCACGCCTTGGCACAGCTCGCGGGCGGCTTTGACTTGCTCAGCAGCAATGCACACGCCTTCGTGCAGGGGGTCAGCAGCCTGAGCTAAACGCTGAATAATGTGCTCAGGAATCTCCACGCCGGGGACATTGCGGTTGATGAACTGAGCGTTTTTCGCTGATTTTAGGAGAAAAATGCCCGCCAGCACCGGGCGATCGCATCCCACGGCAACGTGAACCATGAATTTCTCTAACCGTTCAAAATCATCAATCAGCTGACTTTGAAAGAACTGCGCTCCGGCCTCTAACTTCTTTTCAAAGCGGCGCTGCAGACCTGACCAGCTCCGACTTTGCGGATCGATTGCCGCCCCGGCAAATAACGTGGTGGCCTGATCGGGCAGGGGGCGATCGCAGGCATCCAAGCCGTCATTGAGCTGTCGAATCAGTCGCAGGAGTCGCACCGATTCCAGGTCAAACACCGACCGGGCGGCGGCCTGATCGCCCGCCTTAACCGGATCCCCCGTCAGCGCTAGAATATTGCGGATGCCGAGCGCTTGCGCCCCGAGCAGGTCGGCCTGCAGGGCAATGCGATTGCGATCACGACAGGCCATCTGACAAATCGGCTCGATTCCCTGCTGGTGCAAAATTGCCGCCGCTGCTAGAGAAGACATCCGCATTACCGCTCGGCTGCCGTCAGTGATATTCACAGCGTGCACCCGACCGCGCAGCTGCGCCGCCATGCCGACCATATGACGAACATCGCTCCCCTTGGGGGGCATGACCTCCGCTGTGATGAGAAATTCTCCGGCCCGAGCCGCCCGTTGCAACTGTGATTCAGGGGAGGGCTGCGGTAGAGGAAGAGATGTCGCGACCATTAAGTGATCCGTAAGTTCAGACGATAGAGAGTCTTGCTAGTATATCCCGCGACTATAGACATCCCGAGAATAGCCCCCCGCAGACAGTCACAGTGGTTGCGAATAGCCCAACGCCGCTTTGGCTTTACCCAGAGTCGTCAGGGCGATCGCTTCGGCTTTTTCACGACCCTGCTTCAAGATGGATTCGAGATAGGTGCGATCGTCCATCAAGCTGTGAAACTGATCTTGAATGGGCTTCAGGGCTTCTACCATCGTTTCGGCTAACAGGGGCTTAAACTGGCCCCAGCCCATCTCGGCGCATTCCTGGGCTACTGCTTCTTTAGTTTGCCCCGACAGCAGCATGTAGAGGGTCAGCAGGTTGTCGCACTCTGGTCGATCCGGGTTATCAAACTCTAATCCGCGCGTCGGGTCACTCTTGCAGCGTTTGACCTTGCGGAGAATAACCTCCGGCGGATCGACCAAATCGATGCGACTCATCTCAGAGGGGTCAGACTTGGACATCTTTTTCGTGCCGTCGGTCAGGCTCATCACCCGTGCCCCCGCCTTTTGAATCATTGGTTCGGGCAACTTAATCACGGGCTGCTCTGCGCTGCCGTATTGAAAGTTAAAGCGATTGGCGATGTCTCGTGTCAATTCCACATGCTGTTTTTGATCTTCACCCACCGGCACCAAATCCGGCTCGTATAACAAAATATCGGCAGCTTGCAAAACGGGGTAGTCAAACAGTCCCACCGTGACGTTTTCGCCCTGTTTAACCGCTTTTTCTTTGAACTGAATCATGCGCTCTAGCCAGTTGAGTGGCGTGATGCAGTTAAATAGCCACGCCAACTCGCTGTGGGCCGAAATGTGAGATTGCACAAACACCGTCGCTTTGTTGGGATCGATGCCGCAGGCCAGGTAAGTAGCCGCCACTTTGTAGGTGTTTTCTGCCAGCTGTTGGGGATCATGGGGCACGGTGATCGCGTGCAAATCAGCCATAAACAAGAAGCTGTCGTACTCTTCCTGCAGGGCTACCCAGTTGCGAATAGCACCCAAGTAGTTACCCAAATGGAGGTCACCAGTCGGCTGGATGCCAGAAAGAATCCGATGCTTGCCCATAGATAAGAAAGATGTCAGTCTGTATACTCTGTTAAAGCATTGTATAGGACGTCCCGATCCGTTTAATATTCGAACCTTACTTTTCTGTTGTTGAAGAATAATTGCCCCAATGACTAAAACTTTGACTCAATCGCCGCTCACTGCCCTCGAAGCCGCTATCAAACTGGCTCAAGACAGTCCCAATAATGACGCAGCGCACGCGGCCTTTGACGAACTCTACAACTCTGTGCAGGCTACTGATCCGCAAATGGCGGCTCTGCTGCAAAGGCTGTGGCGCGAGTATCTGACAACCCAACGATCAGCCGCTTTTTGGCAAGAGCTTTGTCAGGTTGAAAAGCATCTATCGGAGCGCATTACCGAAAGTCACCTGCAGCTCCGTCAAAGCTACCGGCGATTAATGGAAGAGCAATCCCCCGTCACCCTCACGCACCCCGCCCAACGATGAAAAGGTGAGTGTTCTTTGGGGGTGGGGACTGGAGGTCAGAAGGCTCGCTGGCAGGCGGCTTGATTGGTGCTGTTAGAAACCACCTCACCCGACGCGGTGCTGATTTTGAGAGCGATTTACCAGTTCTACAAATTGCCGCTACATAGGCCAGTCGGTTTTCTTCCAGTCGGAGAGTCGGATACCCTGTACGTTAGCCCGGCCTGTCCGTCGGGCTGACGGCGCCGCTCAGCCGACGTTCCTTGAGCGGTGTCGTTGGCGTAGCCTTCCCGTAGGGAATAAGGCAGATCTGTCGTCCAGTTTTAGAGAATTGGTATGACTCGTGCCGCGATCGCGCCACACCGGGTTGTGAAAGTCCTCGGATGTTATCTGTGCCGTGATGTCCTAAATCCGGGTAATTTTCTGACAATGAGTCGTCCGTTCAGCCTTACCAGGCCAAAAACCAGGCCCGCTGTTCCCAAAGCATCATGACGCCGCTGACGGCGACAAAGGCGTAAACCATCTGCCGAAACTGATCGTTGCTGATGCGCTCTAGCACCCATTTGCCTAACCAGTTGGCCGGTACGGCTCCCAAGCCAATCAGCAAGCCATAACCGATGTGGCTAGGTTGTAAAACTCCTAGGGCGGCGTAGCTCAGCAATTTAAAGATGTGCAAAAAAGCTTTATTAGAAGCTTTAGTCGCAATCATGGCCTCTTTTTCTAACCCGTAAGCAAAGTACATCGGGTTCATGATGGGACCGGTGCTGCCAATCAGTGCTGACCCGACCGAGTTGAGAAACGAAACCGGCAAAAAGTACCAAGGTTTAACGGTGAAGTGTTGCTCGGATAGCTTGAGAGTTTTATTGAGCCAGTAGTTCACGACCATGCCCAGCAGCGCCACCCCAATCAACACCTGCAGCCAGTCGGCGCGCACCCAAGTGAAAATATAGGCCCCAAGCATCGCGCCCGCCAAGCATCCTGGTAGGTACCAAGCCGTCACGCGCCAATCAATCTTGCGCCAAAAGAAAAGGCTGCGTTGCGTATTGCCAATCAGCAGGCCAGTGGTGATGACGGGAGCCACTGCAGCGGCCCCGAGCAATACTGACAGCAAAGGAATTAGGACGAGCGGACTGCCACCGCCGGCCAACATGCTAAAAAACCAGGCCACAAAACTGGTGCCCGAAATTAGCAAGACAATAATTGGGGTCGAAAGCTCCGTCAGGTTCACGCCGCCGTAATCCGTTACAAACATGTAAATCAAGCTTAACCAAATTAAGCATTCTTTACACTAATTTAAGGAGTTTATTCGGCACTTGAGCTAGCAGATGTGACTATTGGCCGCGATCACCCCATCCCAGCGATTCGCGATATTCGGCTAGGAGCTTGGGCAAATGGTCGTAGCCATCCACCCCGATCTGTCTTAAAAAGGCAGTGCGATAGGTTTCGAGCGTGGCTTGATAAGCGGCGGCTCCCATCTGTCCAGACAAGATGCTGAGGGTGCCCGCCGGCTGATGCCACTGTTCAGAGTTGATTTGCCACAGCAGATACATGCCCATTGCGCCACAGAAGACAGACATTTCGGTGTTTTCCAGATTTTGATAGGCGATCGCCAAATAGCTATAGTTCATCCCCTGCAAAAATACGTCGCCAATCGCTTGGGCAGTCTGTAGCCCTTTTTCCAACACGGTAATGGCCGCGTCATAGCGTCGCAGCATTACCTGCGCCACGCCGAGACTGTTGGCGCATAGGGCCTCACTGGGGCGATCTTGCACCTGCTCGGTCAGCGTTAGCCCTTGTTCTAAATAGGTCAGTACCGATTCAATTTGTGCTGGCTCCAAGGGATTGGCCTGAGCCCGGTTGACTTCGCTGTAGCCAAAATTAGCCAGCGCATTGGCTTCGCCCACCCGATCGCCTACCTGACGCGCCAAAATTAAGGCCCGCTGACTGTGGGCGATCGCGGCGTCAAAGTCGGGTGCCATCACGGCGGTGCGGCTGAGATGGTTCAAATTGGCAATTTCACAGCGGCGATCGTTAATCGCGCGGGCACTCTCCAACGCGCGCTCGTGAAACTGTTGGGCTTGGTCATAGTGCCCCAACGCCCGCTGCGAGTAGCCCAACAGGGTCAAAATGCGGGCCTTGGTATCGGTATTGGGCACCTGTCTTAGGGGCTGATCGAGGTAGTCCAGTAGGGTGCGTAGAGATTCGCCCGATAGCGCGGTAAACAGCCCCCCATAGAGTGGAAAGTAGTCTTGCTGAGCAAACTGTCGTAGCCCCTGCAGCACCATTTGAAAACACCCTTCCGCCAGCAGTGGTTGCCGCAGATCACTTAACCGGCGTGACAGCTGGCTCCACACCACCGCAAACGTCAAAAAGGTCGAGATCGAGAGTCGTTTGCCCGCTTTGGCATCATAGGGCTGCTGGTCAAACCAGGTCACCAAGGCCATCTGTAACCGCTGTACCGCGATCGCCAGCTCAACCCAGGTGCTGACTTCTAAGGGGATTGGCACACCCGCCGAAGTGATCGCTTGCTGCTCGGCTAAGTCACTAAAAATTCGCTGAATGCTAGCCGTCGTGACTTGTTTGGCCCAATAGGGCCAAGGACCTTGGGGCGTAGCGCTGCCAAAGCCAATCGAGCGTTGGCCCTGATCATAGACCCAACTAATCACATGCCCTTCGAGCTGTTGCCAGGTTGCCAGTCCCTGAGTGAGGCCTGCTGCCAGCTCGTGCAAACTAGGCTGGGCCGTGACTTCCGTCTCTAGCTGCCGCAACTGCTGGGCCAGGGTTTGAATTTGGTCACGAGTCAGATGTTCGCTTTGGTTGGGGTCGAGGGCCTGCAGCAAGGCCGTGAGGCGTTCCTGATCGGCAGAACGAATCAGGCTGGCGATCGCCCCCGATAACGCTGCAAAGCCTTGGTTCTCCTTCTGCCAGTGCTCAAACTCACTCTGAATTGTGACCAACGCCCGCTGCTGGCGAGTGGCCTTAGCCTGCTTCATTTCATCAGCGGTCTCAGCCAAAGTGGTGCTGACTGCTGTCAGCCGCGCCTGCAGGCATTGCTCAAATAGGTCACCATCACCCGGTTCAATGTCTGACTGCAGCTGCTTAAACACCTGCGATTTAGAGCGAATCTGCCCCTTGAGCGTCATCGTCACGAGGCGATCGATGAGTTCAAAATAATTGTCAGTCGCTGGGTCGGAAGTTGAGTCAGCCATCACCAATGCCGATTAATTTCTGTGAGCCTACCCCAAACTGGGCCAGCCGATCAGACGAACTGCTGTTCATCCTAACGAGACTGGTCAGGGGTGGAAGGTTGAGCTGGCAGGCGACTGCTGAGGACGCGGTACTAGCTCATACGCCCAGGGTAATAACGTCTCTGCCAGGATTTAGCCTGGCAAGCTGCGGCGATCGCTGCAGTTATTTGGAGGGCCTCCTCAATCCGCAAGTTTTCGAGATGTCGTCTTCGAGTAGTTTATTCACTCACTTTGACTTCCCTCATGTCAGATTTGAGAGCCTCAGAATCAAGGGGGATTAGGCAGGTGATCCGACTGGCTTAGGAAGTTCTAAAAAAGGATATGAGGGGCAACTTTAAATGAGTAATTGAGTGAAATCACTGAATTCAGCACAATCAAGCAAGGTGCTTGATGCCGCAACTATTGGTTTTTCCAATCCACCAATCGATATGCCATCGTACTTGATCGTTCCATTAATCGTGACAACTGTGACACGGTGGTACAAGCCTGAGTTCGCCAGTATGAATCCTTAAAAAGCTTATGAATCAAAGTCTAAGGAAGATCGTTGCACTTTGACCGGTCACCTTCGAAGTTGCGATGAGTGATGACAAAGTCCTCGATCTGAGCAGGTAAACTAGTATTTTTGCTGAGACAAAGCCTTTTTAGGGCAGGCTGAAAAATAGAAAATAAGTAATTCCTCAAGGATGATTTTGAGATGGCAAATAGTTCTCCGTAAATCACCCTAGACTAGATTTTTGTGAGGGAGATTTTCTTTATTTAATTCTGTTCAAATCTTGCAAATACGCTCACCTAAATATTGCTTAAAAAGGGGTAACTTGTAATCAAGGGCTAGAAACTGTTGTAAAAAAGAGAATTTCACTATGTTTAACAAGGCTCAACTCAGCAATAAGCTCACTGTTCTCGCCGGTGTGACGGCGATCGCTGTAGGCACCGCAACATCTGCTCAAGCGGCTTCCTTTATTGACTTCGAAGATCCCAGTGCGCTGGGTCTGGGCGATAACCAGTCGGTGACTGACCAATATTTAGACCTAGGGTTTACTTTTGGTCTTGATAATGATCTTGATGGTCTCGCTGATGAAGGGATTGCCCCTGCCCTTGAGGCCAAGGGTAAAGGCGGTACGGATGGATTTGTGAACGGTGGCGAAAAAACTAACGACGTCGCTGCTGCTGGTTATTTTGATGAAGCCAATGGTGTGACCTATGCCGATCGCCTAGGGGATTATTTCTTGCGGACCGGGGGCTTGGGCGGCAACGGTGGCAATCTACTCATCACCTATACCGAAGGCACCTCAGCCGCTTCGGGTGAACTGTGGGATATCGACGGCAACAAGAACTGGTGGAGCAAAGGGCGTGATCGCACTGAACAGTGGGCAGTCCAGGCTCTCGGTGCGGACAACAACATTTTGGAAACAATGCTCAGCCCGCTCGGAGATCGCTCCACTGGCGGCCTCGATGGTAAGCCCTGGATGTGGTCATTTGATCGCGACAGCAACGACATCCAAGCGATTCGGTTTGTGTTCACTGGCGATAGCAAGGCTAAGAATGTTGGCCTCGCCTTCGACAACTTTTCCTCACACTCTGTAGAAGGCCAAGATGTGCCCGAACCGGCTTCGGCGCTGGGTCTGCTGGTGTTAGGCATGCTGGGTGGTGGCTCAGTGCTGGCTAAGCGTAAAGCTCAGTAAGATCAGCCGTTGCCCATCACTGGACTGGTCAGCCACAACTGAATCAGAAAGCAGCGTGACGCACGAGTCTCATGCTTGGGGCGATTGGGTGTAACAAACCCAATCGCCCCTTTGTCTATGGTTGTCAAACATTAGCCGAACTCCCGTCCCTTGCAGCCAGGGCGGCGGTGGCAAAGGATCGTCCTTATCCAGAATTAACAGCCTATCGGATGGTGATTTCAGCCATTTACGGTAATGGCTCATACCAATTCTCTGAAACTGGACTACAGATCTTCCTTATTCCCTACGGGAAGGCTACGCCAACGACTCCGCTCCAGGAACGTCGGCTGAGCGGAGTCGTTCGCATCGCGTCTCCCCGAGGGAGAAAGCCGACTTGTCCGTGTAGCGGTAATTTGTAGAACTGGTATTACACCTTTGGGGCCAGATATTATCCTACTCGCTTCATCAACTCAGCTTGGGAGCTGGGCTAGCAATTGACAGCCCTACCGTTTTCGCTTTTGATGCTGGCGGATGGTTTTTGACATCTGTTTCCAGCGGCGTTTGGTGTTGAGTCGCGCCTGGGTATCTTGGCGCTGCTCGATCCACTGTTGTTCACGCTGCAGCTTTTGGTAGCTTTGCAACCGTGAGGCGGTGAGTTCCCCAACGGCGATCGCGGCCTGCACGGCACATCCGGGTTCGCCCTGATGCTGACAGTCGCGAAATTTACAGTCAGCGGCCAACGCCTGAATATCGCCAAACGTCTCTGCCAATCCAGTGTTAGCTGACCAGAGCTGTAGCTCTCGCAGGCCCGGCGTGTCAATCAGCAGTGCGCCCCCCGGCAATGGCCATAATTGCCGATGGGTGGTGGTATGCCGTCCTCGACTGTCATCCAGGCGGACGGCTTGGGTGGCTGCTTGCTGCTCGCCTAGCAGGTAGTTGGTCAAGGTCGATTTGCCTACTCCCGAAGACCCAATCAGCACCACCGTTTTACCTGGTGACAGGTAGGGCGTGAGCTGATCGAGTCCGTCGCCCTGGGTAGCGCTGATGACATGAATCGGCACCGCGATCGCCACCGTCTCAACCTGGGCGATCGCGGCAGGTAAATCGGCACACTGGTCGGCTTTATTTAAGATCAGCACCGGGCTGGCTCCGCTGTCCCAGGCGGTGACCAGGTATCGCTCAATTCGCCTGAGGTTAAAGTCGCCATCCAAACCCGACATCAAAAACACGGTGTCTACGTTGGCGGCAATGACTTGGCCCGCTGTCAGGGTGCCCGCTGCCTGTCGGACAAATTGACTCTGGCGCGGCAGCACCTGATGAATGGCGATCGCCCCGGCGGCACCCTGACGCTCTACCACCACCCAATCACCCACGACGGGAAATCCGAGGGCATCTTCCACCTCATGTCGAAAATGTCCGGTCACCTCAGCATCTTGCTCGCCCCATTGGGTGTAGACCCGATAAGCCCCCCGCTGCTCTGAGACGACGCGTCCCACCACAAACCCGGCCTGCGCCATGGGCGCAAACGCTAAATCTAGGCTGCTGCCAATGCACCAGCCAAAATCAGATAAATTCAATGTCTTGTCCTCAAAGAAACCTACGCAGGGCAAGGTTCTAAAAGGCTTAAGCACAATGCTTTGAACAGCAGTCTTAGACCTTGCCGATTAAACGGATGTAGTGAATTCCATTACCGACACCGCCATAAGACCTCTCCTCTGGTTTTGATAGGACTTTTCCCAGTATATCGCTCTGAAAATTCCTCTGGCCGCCAACAATTAGGGCCGCTTTCCTCCGCCACTGTCTGCAACTGTCTGACTCAGTTTTGATCGATTACCTTTGCGCCTGATCCGGGATAGAGCCTGGATGCTTAAGGGTATCTGGCTTTTTGGATACTCCTCAGCTCACTTCGGTAGAATAAATCGAGAATCTCATCTCGATAAATCCCCCATCTATCGAGGTCACTGCAAACCGCATGAATCGTGACTTAAGCAAGGTCAGTTTATTGATATGCCTCCAGCCGTTTTAGTCGAAGGCTTACAAAAGCGCTACGGCGATGTTGATGCCGTCAAAGATGTCTCTTTCACCATCGAGGCAGGTGAAATTTTTGGCTTGCTCGGGCCTAACGGAGCGGGAAAGACCACCACAATCCGCTGTCTCTGTACATTGAGCACGCCCGACGCTGGCCGCGTAGAAATTAACGGTCGTTCGGTGCTCAACAATCCGGCTCTGGCGCGCCAGCAACTCGGCTACATTGCTCAGGAGGTGGCCCTCGACAAAGTGCTCACAGGGCGCGAACTGCTGCAGCTACAGGCAGCGCTGTATCACATGCCTGCTAAGGTGGCGCGCGATCGCATTCAGCAGATGATTGAGCTGTTAGAGCTGACCGCCTGGGCTGACAAAAAATCAGGCATCTACTCCGGCGGTCTCAAAAAGCGTCTCGACCTGGCGTTGGGACTGCTGCATCAGCCCGATGTGTTAGTGCTAGATGAACCTACTGTGGGCCTAGACATTGAGACTCGTTCTGCCGTATGGCAATTTTTGCGACAGTTGAAAGCGGCGGGCACCACGGTGCTGCTCACCAGCCATTATTTAGAAGAGGTCGATGCGCTGTCAGACCGCGTTGCCATCATTGACCAGGGCAAGGTGATCGCCGCAGGTACGCCCAGTGACCTCAAAAGTCGGGTGGGGGGCGATCGTATCACCCTGCGGATTCGCGAATTCACCCCCGATGACGAAGCCGACCAAGCAAAAGATTTACTCCAAACCCTGCCCTGTGTCGAAGAGGCAATCGTTAACGACGCTCAAGGCAACTCGATTAACTTGGTCGTGACAGCCCAGTCTGACGCGCTAATGACCGTGCAGCAGGCGCTCAAAGAGACCGGTTTGCCCATGTTTGGCATCTCACAATCGCGCCCTAGCCTCGATGATGTTTATCTGGCCGCGACGGGCCGCACGCTGATGGATGCCGAAATTGCCGCGGCTGGCAGTCGTGATCTCAAGGCCGAACGCAAACAAGCGATGAAAGGCGCTTAGTGGAGAGCGGCGGTCGGCTACCACGTCGCTGCTCCGGCCGTCTTCCTCTGCCGCATGGCCCCCACTCCATCCCGCTACCCCTCGATTTTCCTTACCCTGATAGCTATGAGCACCACCCTAACTCCCAAACCCAAACTCTCTTTAGATAACCCTGAATTGCGTCAGTGGAAGGCTGAGCTCAGTAACAGCAGCGCGACGGCAACGCCAGGCTTGTTTTCGGCAGCCTTTTTGCAAGAAACGATCGCCATGACGCGACGGCTGTTCATTCAGCTGCAGCGCCGCCCCTCGACGCTGGTGGCAGGCGTGATTCAGCCCGTGATGTGGTTGATTTTGTTTGGTGCCTTGTTTCAAAACGTGCCCCAGGGGCTGTTTGGTGAAAGCCAAAATTATGGTCAGTTTTTAGGGGCGGGCATCATCGTGTTCACGGCCTTTGGCGGTGCCCTCAATGCCGGATTGCCGGTGATGTTCGATCGCGAGTTTGGCTTTCTCAACCGCTTTCTCGTCGCACCGTTAGCCTCGCGCTATTCCATCGTGGCCGCGTCAGCGGTGTTTATTGCCGCGATGAGCATGGTGCAAACTGCTGCCATTATTGGGCTCAGTGCAGTCTTAGGGGCGGGGCTGCCTGATCCGATGGGGCTCGGGCTGGTCGTGTTGATTGTGCTGACGTTAGTGTTAGGGGTTACGGCTTTAAGCTTAGGGCTTTCCTTTGCGCTGCCTGGGCACATTGAGCTAATTGCCGTCATTTTTGTCACCAATCTGCCGCTGCTGTTTTCGAGCACTGCGCTGGTGCCCCTGTCCTTTATGCCGCAGTGGCTGCGAGTCGTGGCGAGCTTAAATCCACTCACCTATGCGATCGAGCCGATTCGGTACATCTATTTGCACCCTGACAGTTGGGGGTTAACCAGTGTGGTGATGGCAGCGCCCTGGGGCGATGTCAAGATGGGGGATGCGCTAGCGATACTGCTAGGATTTTGTCTGATTTCTCTGGCACTTATTCAACCGCTGCTGCGTCGTCGTATTGCATAGCGCGCGCGCCGCATTCAGAATTCTCTGTTAAAGTAGGGCGTATATTGCGCCAGTTATCGTAGTGGTGTAATTAGGAGTTAACCCGTCATGCACATGATGAAAAAATCTCTCTCTTGGCTATTGGTTGGGGCGTTTGCCAGCATCGGTGCGGTGGTTATGTCTCCCGCTGCGATCGCCCAGTCGGCGGACGCCGATCTCTTTGGAACAGATGATGATGGTGCTGATCAGTTCGGCGATTCGGCGAGTCCCTATGAGCTGATTCACCGGGCTATCTTGGCGCCGACGATGAGTTCTGAAGAGTTTCAAGAGCAGCAAAATCGAGCCATCACCACCGAAGCGCAAGATTTCAGACAGCGTCAGCAAGAAGCCCTCCGCCAGCAACCGGCTTTAACTGTTGAAGAGCCTGGGGATACGATCTCGGTCGATGGCGAAGAGCTGTAGGCTAGCGCCTACCAGTTCATCAGTCTTATTCGAAAAGCGCTCCTACGGTTAAAGTAGGGGCGCTTTTTAGCGTGGATTAATTTATTCAGAGGATGGGGCTCCTCTACCAGCCCGTTGAAGCAACTATCTTCTCTGGCAAGGGGTGTTGGGTGGCCGATCCTCCCGCTGAGAGTTCAACCCACCCCATTAGCCCCTCCCCAGAGGGGAAAGAAACGGGGTTTGGCTTAACCCGAACTGGCGCTAGGAACCAAAGCGGGGTGATCGCAGACGGCATTCACCCCAACATGTATCTCGACTGGTTAGCATCCCTCGACACTTAGGAAACCGAGGGTTGCTCTTCTGACGATTGAGCTGAGGCAAGTTCGACTTCCTCAGTCGGTGGGGCCGCGTCAGAATCTTTGAACACAATGCGTAAGAGCGGTGGCGCGACGAACGTGGTCAAAATCACCATGACGATAATCGCTGCCTCCAGCGATTCTGAGAGCGCCCCACTGGCGGAACCCACACCGGCAAAAACCAAACCAACCTCACCCCGAGGAATCATGCCCACCCCAATGGCGAGCTTGTTGATGCCCTCTTGCCCAAAGACCGCAAAGCCGGTGACCACCTTACCGATGATCGCCACGACGACGAGGAATGAGGCAATGATTAAGCCCTCGCGGTTAGCCGGATCAAGCGGATTTAGAACGCTAACATCGGTGCGCGCGCCCACTGTCACAAAGAAAATCGGCACCAGCATGTCAGAAATCGGAATAATTTGCTCTTCCAGTTCTTTATGCTTGGGCGTTTCGGCCAAAATCAACCCAGCGGCAAAAGCCCCCAAAATCGCCTCTAGCTGAATGGTGGCGGCGATGTAAGACAGCACAAAGGCAAAAACCAGCGAGCTAATGATCAGTTCGCCCCGCGTCTTCATTTGATTGACTAAGCCCACAAAGACTGGGCTGAGCAATCGCCCAATAAAGATCGCGCCGATCAAAAACGCGGCGGCGCTGACGATGAGAATGACGACGTTTTGAATCTCGATTTCCCCCGTTTTAGCGAGGCTGGCCACCACGGCTAGGACGATGATGCCGAGGACATCGTCTAATACTGCCGCCCCGATGATGATTTGCCCTTCGCGCGAGCTGAGCCTTTGAAGCTCGGCCAACACTTTGGCGGTGATGCCAATACTGGTGGCGGTCAGAGCGGCGCCGGCAAAGACAGCGGGAATCGTCGCAATGTTGAACAGCACGATCAGGCCGGTCGTGCCCAAGGCAAAGGGCACCACTACCCCAATGATGGCGACTACGGCGGCCTGGGGGCCGACCCGAATCAGCTCCTTAAGATCAGATTCCAGGCCGATTTCAAAGAGCAGAATGATGACGCCCAGCTCAGCCAGAATTGAGACGACTTCACTTTCTCCGCGAAAAACGGATAGCAGCCCCGCACCATCCATGTCGGTGGTGGTGGAGACTAACTGCATGAGGACTGAGCCTGTTTCGCCCGCCCCTTCGGGAAAAACGATCAGATGCAGGGCGGAGACCCCGACGACAACGCCGCCGAGCAGCTCACCTAAAACCGGGGGTAAGTTGACCCGTGCACAGAGTTCGCCGCCAATTTTGGCAGCTAAGTAAACCGTGATCAGACTCAACAAGACGCCAGCTAAGACCAGCGGTTCGATCTCGGCCTCTGAAGCTTCGGCCAAGATGGTCAGCCAACTGACATCTCCATAGAGAGGCATTGCCGTCAGGCTACCGATGGAACTAAGGCAGAAAAGTGCATTCACCATTCAGGCTGAAAAAACGCATCTTGTCTACCTTACATGAGTTCAGGTTTTCGCCAATGTTCAAACCGATCAACTTATCGGTTTATTTGGCGATCGCCAGATAAATCTTGAGACCGCCGGACGGTTTGATGCACCGGATGTCCCTGTTGAGGTCGCCCCATGCTGGCACTCAGTCCTCAGTGGGAGCGGTTGATGCTAAATAAAGACGCGATGTTGCAGGGCGGGCATCTGTTGCCGCACCTGCGATAGGCGAGCGGGGTTGATTTCGGCGATCGCCACCCCTACATCCGTCCCCACATCGTCTAACACCATGCCCCAGGGGTCGATGATCATGGCGTGTCCATGAGACTGGCGACGACTGTTGTGAAACCCGGTCTGAGCGGGGGCAATGACGTAACAGGTGTTTTCGATCGCCCGTGCCTGCAGCAGCACCTGCCAATGATCTTTGCCGGTAAACGCGGTGAAGGCCGCCGGAATCATCAACACTTCGGCTCCCATCTGGGAAAGATGGCGATAAAGCTCAGGAAAGCGCACGTCATAACAAACAGAGAGGGCTAAGTTGCCTAGCTGTTTGGACGGATGCACCGCTGGTAAATCTTGACCCGAAATCACCGTATTGGATTCGCGGTAGGTGTTGCCATCGGGGACATTCACGTCAAACAGATGAACTTTTTCGTAACGGGCGAGTTCACTGCCATCGGAGCCCACCAGCAGCGCCGTGTTAAAAAATTTGCCGTCAGTACCGGGCACCGGATAGCCGCCGCCCAGCAGCGTAATCTGGTGGCGCTGGGCCATTTTTTTGAGAAACTGTTCGCTGGCGTCGCAAATTTCTTGAGCCTGCGCCTGTTTGGTGCCTTCTTCGCCTAAAAACGAAAAGTTCTCGGGGAGGGTCACGAGTTCTGCCCCGCGTCGCACTGCCAGGTCAATTAAGTCTTCAGCTTGGGCCAGATTTTTCTCCAAATCTGGCACGCTGGTCATTTGTAAAGCTGCGGCCAGGTAAGACTTCATGCGCGATCGCCAATGATAGAGTTCGGACTTCAATTTTACGCGGATTTGGGCTGCTGCCCACAGGTTCCGCCCAGGTGTAGCCGTTTTTAGGGGTTTTCGCGGAGAGGGCGGCGATCAGCTTAGTCATCGACAGCATCGATAGTAGCGGTCGTCAAAATCAGTGTGGGTGTCACCAGCTGGCCTGATAGCGTAACCACAGATTGACCACGTTTTTGAGGGATGGATGGAGCAATGGATATTGCGATCGCCCTGGCGGTTTCATTCGCAGGCCTCTTGCTCTCGGTGCAGCAAGGCTGGCCGCTTTTACTGCCCTTGGTGGGTGCTCTGAGCCTAATCTCGTGGGTGTATCGGCGGCGAGGCATCCCCTATCGGCAGTTGGCGAAGCATATGCAACAGGGGGTGCGGCAATCGTGGGGCGTGCTCAGTATTTTGTTGCTGATTGGCGTGGTGGTGGCCGGTTGGCTGATTGCGGGCACCGTGCCAGCGTTGGTGTACTACGGGCTCAAGATCATTCACCCGCAGTGGTTTTTGGTGTCGGCCTTTGTGCTGACGGGGACGCTCTCGGCGCTGCTGGGCACCTCGTTTGGCAGTGCGGGCACCATGGGGCTAGCGCTAATGATTATGGCGCGCGGGGCCGATTTTCCTGAGGGGTGGGCAGCGGGCGCGGTGATCGCGGGAGCTTATGTGGGCGATCGCTGTTCCCCCATGTCGTCGAGCGCTCACCTGGTCGCGGCGATCACCGCCACCAATATCTATCGCAATTTACAGCGCATGATCGCCACTAACTGGGGGCCATTGGGCTTATCTCTATTGATCTATGGCATCGCGTCGCTGCAACATCCGCTGACGGGCACCGACAATCCGCTGTTGGCAAGCATTCCCACTCAATTTTCAGTGCATCCCCTCACTCTATTGCCCGCCGGTCTGCTGGTGCTGCTCACCCTTTGCCGCTGGCCGGTGCGGCGCACTCTGGCCGTCAGCTTGGCCAGTGCGATCGCCCTGGCGCTCACTTTGCAATCGCAATCGCTGGGGACGGTGACGCAAACCTTGCTGTGGGGCCTGCAGTTGCCGCCGGATGAAGCCCTCAGCACCATCTTTAGAGGCGGTGGCCTGTGGACGATGAGTAAAGTTTGCAGCATCGTGTTGGTTTCTAGCGCCCTGGCGGGATTGCTCTCCGCCCTGGGCACTTTTAATCGGATCGGGCGCTGGCTGGCTCGGTGGTCAGGGCAGCGCGGTCGCTTTGGCGGTATAATCGCGGCCAGTCTGCTCACGAGTGCCTTTGGCTGTACGCAAACCATTGCGATTTTGCTGACGCAGAAGATTGCGCAACCACAGTACACGGCGCAGCAGGCCAGTCAGGAACAGCTGGCGGTGGATATCGAAAATTCGGCAGTGGTGATTGCACCCCTGATTCCCTGGAATATCGCGGGGCTGGTACCGGCCACCATTATTCTCAGTGACAGCAGCTTTGTGCCCTATGCGGTGTATCTCTATCTGTTGCCGCTGTGGAACTGGCTGTTTTATCGCGTTGACTGCAAGCCGTTGTGGCGACGTCGGTTTCCGGCGAACTGACGAGGAGTGGAGAGTGGTGGGTAGAGGGTGGAGAGTTCGGAGTAGGAAATCAGGACTTTTTCCGCGTTCACCATTGAGCTGCGCGACGAAAGGGAGAAGAGAGAAGGTGAGGGAAAAGTGTACCTAAAGCTGAGAGCAGCATGGCAATCGAGACTGTACAGAATTTTGTGTAAGCGGTCTAAAATCCCGATAACTTAGGAGACCGCATCATGCCTAGGAAAAAACCAGCACCGAATCGTGCCGATGAGCTACTGGACGAGCTGTTGGCAGACTGTCAAAGCCCAGAAGCGATTCTCGGTGAGTCCGGCTTACTCAAGCAGCTCACCAAACGATTAGTCGAACGGGCGTTAGCCGGGGAACTCAACCATCATCTCAACGAGACTGATGAGAGCGATCGCCGCAATAGCCGTAACGGTCACTCGTCCAAGACGGTGCAGTCAGAGCAGGGGGAATTGGAATTGGCCATTCCGCGAGATCGCCAAGGCACCTTTGAGCCTGTATTGGTGCCGAAGCACCAAAGGCGATTGAGCGGTCTAGACGAGAAGATTTTGGCGCTCTATGCGCGCGGGATGAGTACCCGTGATATCTCATTGCAACTGGCGGAACTCTACGGCGCGCAAGTGTCCCCTGCCATCATTAGCGAGGTAACCGAGACGGTTCGTGAGGCCGTCAAAGCGTGGCAGTCTCGCCCCCTCGACGAGGTGTATCCCATTCTCCTCCGGAGACGCTGCGCGAACGTTTATCTCGATGCCCTCTACGTCAATATCAAAGTGGCCGGACGGGTGAGCAAGCGGGCCGTCTATGTCGTGCTGGGCATCAACCGCGAGGGCCACAAAGAGCTGCTCGGTCTCTGGATTGGCGAGGCGGAAGCGGAAGGGGCCAAATTTTGGCTCAAAGTCCTCACTGACCTTAAAAATCGAGGCCTGAAAGATATTCTGATTGCTTGCTGTGATGGACTTAAAGGCTTTCCCCAGGCCATTGAGGCCGTCTATCCCCAGACTCAAGTACAGCTTTGCATCGTCCATCTGATGCGCAACTCGCTCCGCTATGTGCCTTGGAAAGACGGCAAGGCGGTGGCTGCTGACCTCAAACCCATCTATCGAGCAGCTACCTTGGCGGAAGCGGAAACGGCGTTAGAGGACTTTGCCGCTAAGTGGGATGAGCACTATCCTGCGGTGAGCCAAATCTGGTTGCGTCACGGGGAAAACATCATCCCCAGCTTCGACTATCCGATGGAGATTCGTCGCGTCATCTACACCACCAACGCGATTGAATCAGTCAACCGCTCCTTGCGGAAGGTCGTTAAGACCAAGGCCGTGTTCCCTGATGAAGAGTCCGTTTTCAAGCTGATGTATCTGGCGATGAACAACATCTCAAAGCGGTGGAATCGTCCCATCAAAAACTGGAGAGCGGCCCTGTCACACTTTGCTATTCTGTTCCCACAACGCTTCAAACTTTGAACAACAATCTGCTTACACAAAAATCAGAACACTCTCTGGCAATCTGGCTTTTTTCTTTGATTCTTCCACCCTTCTTCTTCGTCCTCTCGCAGCGTTTTAAACTATGTCCGAACATAACCCTTCGGTTGGGCTGCAACAGATACGGAACAACTCGACGGAGACGTTGACCAATTTTCAACTATTCCGAATTTAACCCTTCGGTTGGGGACGGGAAAACCGTTGAAATGCGAATTTCCGAGAGGTTTTCAACTATTCCGAATTTAACCCTTCGGTTGGGCTGAGCCGACTCAATTGTTTGCGGTCAGGGGCAAAATGTTTTCAACTATTCCGAATTTAACCCTTCGGTTGGGGTCAGAAGGTCATTGCCGTCTCCACCATCTAGGGTGGTTTTCAACTATTCCGAATTTAACCCTTCGGTTGGGCAAAGCCAAGACCGCCAACCTGGTGCTCACCAGCTAGTTTTCAACTATTCCGAATTTAACCCTTCGGTTGGGTAGAGGCGCTCAGCTTAGGTGATGGAATTCAATCTCTGGTTTTCAACTATTCCGAATTTAACCCTTCGGTTGGGAGCACCACTCTAGAAGCCAAACCCCGTAAGGGTTTTGACCCCATCGATTCAAGCACCTCCATTTTATCATCAGCAAATTGTGGATTTTGGTCAAAATAGCCTATCCTTAACCCCTTGAACTTCCCGCTCGGCAAGGCATTCAAGCACCTCAACGAGATTTCAACCATTACCGCCGATCAGCATCCTGCTTGCATCGCCCCGCAGCCTAATACCAGTTCTCAGTGATCAGACTCCCGATGGGGAGTAGGTCACCTTCTACAGAGAAAAATAATGATGGGGTGAGAGCATCCCATT
>ERZ1740060.288-NODE-288-length-36632-cov-14.100692_pt1 | contig 36632 bp, 28 predicted proteins | sample MGYA00581743_ERZ1740060 | MGnify/ENA primary metagenome ERZ1740060 (study PRJEB43018, sample SAMN04849235) | marine metagenome | isolation source: floating plastic debris | place: Pacific Ocean | collected 2008-08-27 | study: EMG produced TPA metagenomics...
ATATTACTGCCCTAAAACCAACATTGGCCATTTCTGAAAAAGCCACGGTAAATCCAAAGGATAAGGCCGAAATGGATTTCCTTGAGGATGTTGAGTATACTGTAACTGCAGAGGATGGCAGTACACAGAAATATGTCGTGACGGTGAACACGGTGAATGATGGAAAATCAAGTGCCAAGGAAATTACCGCTTTTGCCATAAGGGCGGCCGACAATGATGCTTTGGACGAGGACGTTTCGGCCACTATCGATAAAAAGGAAAAGACCATTGCGGCTACAGTGCCTTCCGGCACGGATGTTACCGCCTTAAAACCAACATTGGCCATTTCTGAAAAAGCCACGGTAAATCCTGGGGATAAAGCCGAAATGGATTTCAGTGAGGAGGTTGAGTATACCGTTACCGCTGAGGACGGCAGTACGCAGAAATATACCGTTATTGTAAAAGTGGACAAATCTTCAGCCAAGGAAATACGCTCCTTTAATTTCTTGGCTGCCGATAATGGAAGTTTGGATGAAAATTTCGAAGCGGACATCGATGAAGATTCGTTTCAAATTCAGGTTAAACTCCCGTTTGGCACCTCGATTTCATCCTTAAAGCCTACCATAACATTTTCAGAACAGGCTTCTATTTCACCGATAAATAAGGAGCCGCAGGACTTCAGTAATGGAAAGGATTACACCGTGACAGCAGAGGACGGAAGTACAAGAACATATAGGGTTCAGATAACATTTCAGGTATCACCGGCTGACCGGGACATCTTAGTTGGTTTCTACAATGCGAACGACGGTAATTCCCTAGGTTGGGATTTAAACGAAGAGGATGTCACCAGATGGAACGGTATTATTGTAAATTCAAACGGCCGAGTATCCCGTATTGTTCTTAGTAAAAAGAATATAACCAACCTACCACCTCAAATCGGAGGATTGGACAGTTTAGAACGTTTGGATTTACGACTTAACCAACTTACCACCTTGCCCGATGAGTTGGGCAATCTTAAAGTTCTTAGCGTTCTACTCCTCCAATCCAATAATTTGCAAACCTATCCGTCGGCCATTTCCGGAATGACCGCTTTAAAGGAGCTATCCCTTTTTGATAATGGAATGTCGACCTTGCCTTCATCCATTGGTGACCTGACCAATTTAGAAGTCCTGACCTTGGCCAAGAATGAATTTGCCACCTTGCCCAGTACCATCGGAAACTTAAAAAACCTAAGAAGATTGGTGATTGATAGAAATCCAGAATTGACCAGTCTGCCTGATGAAATGAACGGTTTGGACAGTTTGAAGGAGCTTTTTATAGACAAGGATAAGGAAAATCTAATCACCCAGGAACTACGTGATTTTTTTAGAAGTAAATCTGTGAGGGTTGTCCTGGTTGAACCCGAACAAAATTAAAATGAAAAAGAGTAAACCCCATGAAAAAAATCAGCATACTGTTTTTAAGCCTATTTGTACTTGCCGCCTGTAGCAGTGATGATGATACTGGTGGCGAAGCGAAAAGCGACGCCAAGGAAATCGTATCGTATACGTTTAGAGCGGTCGACAATGATGAGTTGGACGAAGATGTTAAAGGTGTTATCGATAAGGAAAAAAAGACCATCAAGGCCGAACTGCCCTCCGGGACCAATTTGGAAAAGCTTAAAGTAGAGATAATCGTTTCAGATAATGCTGAAACTGGGGGCATCAACCGAAAAATTGTCTCAGACTTTACGATTGAAGATGAGATTACGGTAACTGCGGAAAATGGTAGTAAACAGAAATATTCAATCACCATCACGGCGATGTTGTCGGAAAGAGATGCCCTAATCGCAATTTATAGGTCCAATCCAAATAATGCTTTGGGATGGAACCTTGAAGAAGACGATCTAAGCAAATGGGAAGGAATCGCATTGGGAGAAGATGGCAGTGTGGTTGGTTTGGCATTGTTTTCAAAAGGGATTCGTGTACTCCCAAAAGAAATTGAAGTATTGAACAATCTTGAAAATTTGACGGTATTTAACGATGTCCTTGTAGAAATACCGGAGGAATTAGGTAGCCTGTCAAATTTAAAGCAACTAAATTTTTCCCGCAATGAGCTTTCTGAGTTACCTGAACAACTTGGTCAGCTTGGTCAAAGCCTCGAGTCACTCTCCATTTCCGGTAATCAGTTTACAAAAGTACCCAACTGTATATTTAAGTTAACAAAGCTTCAAAACTTACTATTGGCATCTAATGAAATAGATAATATCCCAACAGAAATCATTAATCTGACCAATCTGGAGTTTCTAGATGTTGGCGATAACAAAATTCCCTCTTTACCCGACCAGATTGCAGATTTAACAAAGTTGGATACATTTTTGGCGTATCAAAATCTTCTAACGGCTATACCCAATTGGTTTGGGAATCTTTCAAGTCTGACCTCCATCAGTTTTACAGAGAACAAACTGGAAACTTTCCCTAACATCATTTTTTCTCTTGACCAGCTAGAGCTCTTGTATTTGAATGACTGTGGGCTAACGGATTTACCGAATGAAATCGGAGACCTTTCCAACTTGGTTGACCTGACTCTTGAAGGTAATTTGCTGGGTTCGTTGCCTGCTGAATTGGGAACGCTCAGCAAATTGGAATTTTTAAATATTACGGGGAATCGGATTAGGTCGCTACCGGATGAACTTGGGAATCTTGAAAGTTTGAAAAGATTATGGATAGCGGGGAATCAGCTACCAGATTTTATTCCAATACCAATTTGTCAATTGATTGAAAAAAATGAGGTTGACCTCAAAAAAGACCCTTTTATGTTTTGTGATGTTTCGCAATAAATAGGTTTCAAAATCTTGATTAAAGTATAACTCAACATCAAAATTAAAGTTTATGCATAAACAATATCCAAAATACATGATATTTCTTCTTCCCCTATTTTTTTGTGCTGCCCTGGGCTATGGCCAAATGCTGGGCTACGGAAAAAAGGGTTCCTACATGAAGGACGGAGTAAAACATGTATATTATTCGAAAACATGGCATGAGGATGTTCCTGAGCAGGAGTTTACTAGTGAAATGCACAGGAAAAACATCGGGAAAATCCTGTTTTCCAATGATATTATTCCCTTTCAGGAAGAGGATGCCGCAAAAATCAAATCAACATTTACCACGGGCGAAAGTATTTATGGAAGAATGTATTTAATTTGCTCACTTCCCAACGATACAATTTATGCGTCTAGTAAGGCAGAGCTACAACAAGAAAGAACTGGACTGGTCAAATTAGTTAAAAAAAAGCAAGTACAAGTAGCAAGAGTTACAACAAATCCTAAATCGGTAAGAGCTGAGTTCCGAGTCTTTATCGATGGAGAATTAACGGACTGGGTCATTGAGCAGGTACGGTTTACTGAAGAGACCTTAAAACATACTACCCGTCAGGTGTGGATATCCCCAAAACCAGAGGATGAAAAAGTATCGCGGTATTGGTTGGAGGAAATTGATAAACTCCCTGAGGGTGAACACACCGTACGTGTTGAATACATACCTGCTGGTAGAAACATCATAAGACCCTTGGCTGCGGGTGAGTTTACCTTGGTAAAGGACAACAACGCCACAGTTTCCACAGGTGTACGATTTGCAAATCTTGAAGAAGGCAGAAAAGATGCCGATTTGGCAAGCGAAGCCCTAAACCTCTTACGTAAAAAGTATGATGAAAAAGGGTGGGATGGTAAGGTGACCAAAGTGAAATTCAGAACGGATTGGCTAACCTCAACGCAAGTGGATTATGACCGTGTTTCGCGAATCCGCGAAATTCGAATGTATGTCTATACCGAACATGGGAATGGAAAATGTATGGTGGAAGAACACACCATGGCACAAAGTATGAACGGAATCCATCCCACAGGACCCTATTTTTATAGAAGGGTCATACCCAGCAGTAAACAAAGAGTAGACTGTGATTAACGTTTAAGTAAGGGTTAAATAGATCCCAGTTATGGCTAAGTACCACGGATGATATTGTTTTTAGGTTGATTAGTATGTGCATGGATTGATTCCACCCGGTAATGGTTGAGGTAGCCGGGTGGTTTCATCATGTACTGAACATGGTAAATTAAAATTGGATAGGAAATCAAAAAATATGAACAGCAAAATAATACTCTATGCAGCTCTTTCAGCAACCCTGCTTTTTTTAGCATGTTCCAAAGAGAATGTACCCGATGATGACCCCAATGGCGAAAATAGTGAAGAACCGATCAAAGAAATAGAGGAACCCATAGAAGAAGAAAATGGGGAATCCAGAGGTGCCGACCCAGATGAAGGGGAAACAGGGAGCTATTCCTTTGTAAAATTTGATTTTACGCACCAACTAACAGGACAGAAAATACCGGTGCATTATTTTGAGCCCAAAGTTTTGGAAAATTCTCCTGAAAAATTTCCCCTTGTTCTGGCTTTGCACGGTGCGGAATACTTTTTAAGTGCAGATACCACATTTTTGTCGGGTTTCGAAGGGGAAGAACGATCTGCATATATGGCCCTGGCTTGGGTAAAGAAAAAAAACCAAGCCAAATACCCGTGTTATGTGGTTGCACCCAATTTACATCAGGGCTTGTGGCAAAGTGGGGGTAATGAAAGCTATTTTGGTTGGCAAAAGGAATACCCAACGGATTTGGTTGAAAAACTGCTGGATTCCCTTTTGACCCACAACGCCCAAATCGATGAAAATCGGGTGTATCTCAACGGGCATTCCATGGGGGGAGATGGAACTTGGTATTTGGGTTCAAAATTAAGGGAAAGGTTTGCGGCAATAGTACCGCTTAGCAGTGCTTTTGACTCAGAAGATGATATCTACCAGTATGTCCAATCGGAAGTATGCAAAGGCAATTTAAAGGATTTGCCCGTGTGGAGCTTTATCCATAGTGTGGATGCCAACTCTAAACGAGCTAACAAGAGCGATAGCGAAGATGGTAGCCGAGCAATGGCCGGGTTAATGGATGAACTGGCAGGTTACGACCTCGTATACACACACAGAAAAGGAAATGTTGACAATAACCTGAGCAAACAAGAAATTTTCGCAAAAATAGAGGCTGGTGGAAAACACTTTTATACAGAATATACGTATCCCTGCCGATCCGTTGGGGACTGTCATTTTGCACAAGTTTATGCGCTTCAGGAAGATTTTCTTTTGCGTTGGTTATTTCAGCAACATAAGAATTGAAAATATGCAAAACACGTTTATGCAAATCAAGTTCCTAAAAGGATATTGCCTTTTTTCAACCCTCGTTTTTCTAGGCCTGTTCATTTGGCTTTTTAACAAGGTCCAGTTTCAGACCAAAGAACTGACTTTGGAGCGACTGAACATCGTGGAACCAGATGGTCAACTTTCCCTTATAATCTCCAATGGTGAAAGGATTGATATTGGTGACCATCGAAAATATGCCCCACGGAGATTAGACCCAGGGATGATTTTTTTTAATGCTAAGGGTATAGAGACCGGAGGGTTGGGTTTTGGTAGTACGGAGACTGATTCTACCTACTCCAGCTATCAGCATTTGTCATTTGACCAATACAACGGGGACCAAAATTTAATGCTTGCCCAATACCAGGAGGAAGGCAATCATTTTAAGGGCTTGATTCTCCAAGACTACCCCGATGATAGGATATCCATGGACTATGACCGTGTTTTTGACTCGGTTTACAAGTCGGGGGGAGAAGACGAGAAAGCTTGGAAAAAGGCGAGAATCGCCGCCTTCAATATGCTGGTCCAACAAAATCGCTTGGAGAAAAGACGCTTGGTTATCGGTTCGGAAAACACCGTTCCAAAAATCCAACTTAATGACAAAAAAGGAAACCCCAGGATAGAAATTTATGTGGATAGTACGGACAGTCCGGTAATGGAATTCTTAAACGAAAAACAAGAAGTTATTACCCGGATACCCCCTAACTGAATTTTGATGTGAGAAGACGACCACTTGGGTAGCGTTTTGGTAGTTTTGCTGGCTTTTAAGATTAACATGGAACACAGGGTACACTATTTATTCCACTTGTAAAAATTACCTTTGGTATATGGGCATAAATGTTTTGATCGATCACGTTAAAACAATCAGTTCCTTAACGGATAAGGATGTGGATTTACTTCAAAATTGTTTTGTCAATGTTGATTTTCCCTCCAAAACCCTTATCGTAAAAGTAGGTCAGGTAGAACGGTATCTCTATTTCTTGACCAAGGGCATAGTAAAAGGATATCAAAATTTTGATGGCAAATTGGTCATTCAACATTTAAATGCCAAAGGGGAATTTTTCACCTCAATAGATAGTTTCATGAACGAAACACCTTCAGTAGAATATTTTGAATCCGTCAATACCTGTTCTATGTTGAAAATTTCAAAACCGGATTTTGAGCTTTTGCAAGCCGAAACCTCCTTTTGGGATGAATTTGTGAACACCATCACCAATCGGCATATCCAATGCAAAATGGAAAGGACCAGGGATTTTCAAACCTTGACCGCTAAAGAACGCTATCTTAAGTTCTTAGAACAAAAACCACATTTGGTATCAGAAGTGCCCGTTGAAAACATTGCTTCTTTCTTGGGAATGGAACCCCAGTCCTTGAGCAGAATTCGAAAGCAGATTACTTTATAACATTTGTTATTTTCAAAGTCCTTGACTCTTTGGAATTTTGTTTTAAATAGAACTAAATTATGAGCAAGGAAATTTCATTGGTTACGGGAGCAAACGGACATTTGGGAAACAATCTGGTAAGACTATTGCGTTCCAAAAACCGTAAAGTAATCGCAACAGTACGAGACCCATCAAATCGTGAACCTTTCTTGGGATTGGACTGTGAGGTCACGAAAGCCGATATTATGGACCGGAAATCCCTTCGAAAAGCTTTTCGCGGGGTGACGAACTTGTATGCTGTTGGTGCAAACTTTAGCATGTGGGCCAAAAATCCAAAAACCGAGATATATGACAATAATGTAAAAGGCACCCAAAATGTATTCGATATCGCCAAAGAATGTGGCATAAAGAACATTGTCTATGTAAGTTCGGTGGCAGCTTTGGACTTTACAAAACTACCGGCCCATGTTGATAACGGTTACAACCAAGATCGTCGGAACTGGTATTACAATTCCAAAAATGATTCCGATAAACTAGCATTGTCCCTTGGTGAAAAATACAGTATACGAACCGTGGTCATACTGCCCTCGGCAATGATTGGCAGTGAGGCATACAAATTAAGTTATTCCAATAAGCTGGTGTACCAGATTTTGAACGGAGAGATTCCCGTTGACACCAATATCACTTTAAATTGGATAGATGTTAAAGATGTGGCCATTGGAGCGTACAATGCTATGCTTAAAGGGAAAAATGGAAAACGCTATATTTTGGCAAACGAGCACCACACCACAATTCAGGAAAGTGTTGCCATCGCTGCGGAGGAATTTCCAGAATTGAACTTAAAAGCCCCCAAAAAGGTTCCCAAATTTGTCCTGTATTCCGTTGCGGGATTAATGGAGTTTGGTAGTAAGTTGACTGGAAAAGAACCTTTGCTTCAAAGACATTATCTGGATATGTTCTATGGGTTAAAACAGGATTACGACATCACATCTTCAAAAATGGATTTGGGCTTTGATCCAAAGCATTCGAAAGAGGCACTTATAGATGCGCTAGACTATTTAAAAAATGATTGGAAAAACGAAGAAAGTTTAGCCCTTGACTAAGCAACACTATATATGATGTTTTTTTGTGCAATGTTAAACTAGAGGTTATCCCTAGCAGATACATAGCGAGTCAATGTAGATGAAATCTAAAGTAGTTCCATTGAAATGGGAAGAGCGATATATGAACAACTTTAACTGTACGTTCAGAAAAAGAACATAGACTTGAATTCTAGATGCCGCCCAAAAGCGCTACTTAAAAAGTTCAAACCAAAATTATAGGTTATGATGTTGCAGAAATTCGGGAAGTAAAAAACTAAAGAGGGTTGATTATTTGAGCTGAAATGCTTTTGAAGAGATAGCACAATATGGTTTACAAAAAAGAGATATGGTCCATACCTCTGAGCATTAACATAAAACCTTCTCCAATACTATAAATTAAATTAAAAAATGAAAGTAGTACTATTTATATACCAAGGAATGACCATGCTTGATGCTATAGGTCCTTACGAAGTTTTGAGAAACCTAAATGATGTTGAAATACTCTTCGTATCCGAAGATGGCAAACCAGTAACCTCAGATAGCACCTTTGTGGAAATAAATCCTAAATACCAAATAGATGATGTTGGGAAAGCTGATATATTAATTATACCAGGCTCTCCAGTAGGATACTTACGAATATTGAAGAATAAAAAAGTGCTAAACTGGATAAAGCAAATCCATCCACAAACCATAAAAACTACAAGTGTTTGCACGGGTTCAATCATTTTGGCAGCAGCAGGTTTACTGATAAATAAGAAGGCTACCTCGCATTGGAAAGCGATTCAACAACTAAGTAATTATGGTGCAATACCGATTAGAGAGCGAATTGTTGAACAAGGAAAAATATTAACCGCAGCCGGTGTATCTGCGGGGATAGATATGGCACTGTATTTAATGAACATCTTAGAAGGGGAAATTGCAGCAAAAGCAGCTCAATTGGCGATTGAATACGATCCAAAACCTAAGTTTGATTCAGGCAACTTTCTGACAGCGGAAAAAAGGGTAATCAAAGAAGCGGAAAGGAAAATGAAAATAGCTGCAAAAAAAGAGTTGACCTTTTTGGATATCATAAGAAATACCGGGCTTTTATTAAAAATGACAAAAGAATGAACCGGCTACCAATGGTGGTCAGTACAATTGTATTGATATAATTTAAAGCTACGGCCTACCTGGTTTAAAATGAACACGAATTTGATAGCTGTATGTTACCGAGAGTGCCTGGAAGTAATCTGACACCCATCAAAATTTATGAATGCGGTATTAAAAGATGTCATTTTAGGTCTCTTTCAATAGTCTTACCTATTCAACTCAGCGAGAGCGATTTTAGAAATGGTAAAACTTCAAGTACCGCAGAAGACTCGATTTAAAAAACTATCATGTTCATTGAAAGTGGGCAAAACAAGGTTTTGCAGTGCAAGTTCTCAATCCTTACCTCTTGACTTTGCGTATAGGTCATCCCGGATACTTGTAGTGTTGCGACAGCTAAGCGTTAAGCAATAATTGGATGCTGTACACTGCTTGGTATTACTTGAATGAAAGTTGAAACGTTCGTTATCCACAAATTATTTGGTCCTCAGCCTTTTAATTCTTTTTAGGTGATTTCTTTTACCGCTCGATACGTTTTTCTGTTTTACATTTTCACAGGCAAGCGGAGGTTGTAAGATATTGATTAAAGGGGTTTGATTAGCTAAATATACCTAACACCGGAAATAATTGCCTCTGTACCCTTACGTTTTTGGAAAGGTTATGCATAAAGTGGTCATTTGGCTTTGAGTATGGATATTCAAAAATCAACTATGCCCTAAGAAGCCTAGGATTTGAGACGGTTTGCGATACATACATTTTCTCAATAAGTTTAGTATATCGGTAGCGTATTTAAAAAATCATATCCAACCCATACCGAATACCTTGTAGATTTGAGAAATCTATATCCGATTTACTTCACCACAAAGGCTACTTTCCCCAAACTAAAAAAGACAAATACCTTCCTGGTGGGACAATAAATATTGTTTTTGAACCTACGGACAACCCAAAATACATTCATGATAATAGAACCGTAAGATGAAGCTGGAGTGTAGAGATGTCTGGTTTTCTGGTGTTTTAAAGTATTATAACAACATCAGTAGCCAACCTGAGGAAATGATGGAGCCGGTTTTTAAACCTGGAGCAGGTTTTTCTTTGGTACATTCTACCATAAAAAGAACCACCGCTCCACAATAAAGGCATCCTAAGCAAATTAGTACTGACCCCAATTTTTCACGTTTAATAGTTGTGGCTGCATCAGACCAATAAACTTAAATATTTTGGAGTGTTTGGGAGGCATAAAGGAAAAAGAAAAGGCTTTGGGCTCCGAGAGTCATATACATGCATGAATGAGGAAGTGGACCCTCTTATTGTTGTCTATCAAATTAAATATATCTAGGTTCCTCATAGCTTCCAAAGTAGGCCAATTCCACCATATTGATTGGTGTACCCGCGAAACGAGCGAGAAGCTAAATCGACGGTATTGGTTTCCCTAAAGCGACTGTAGGCTGTTCCTGTAAACAGCAAGTTTTCAATAGGCAATTGATGTTCAAAACGAAGGGAAAAATCCATATATTGGTAAGTTAACTTTTCTCCTTGGGAACCAGGAGCTGTTATTTCTGTGTAATCCCGTATGAAATACTTCGCAAAGGCATTGAATTTGGTCTTTTCGTTATCGAACCGCAGTCTAATTCCCGGACCGTATTGATTAAAACCGGAACGTTCTTCAAGTCGGTCAAAACGTCCGTAATAGGTAAATTGGGGTTCTAATTCCAAATAGTTGCCCAAGGGCAGTTCGTAAAAAGCTACCAGTTTAGCATAGTCCCAATCACGCTGACCCTCTTGGGGACTATCTTCGGCATTAAAGGTTTTGTATAGACGCTTTTTGTAGTACGCAGTAAAACCGAAAGCATGCTCGTAACGATCTGGTCGATATTCTTGTTTGGAGCCCAATTGCAATCCGTATTCATTAAATTCTAAGTCACGTATCCCAAAAGCATCAAAATCCTTGAAATTATAAAAAGCTTCCACGGTAGTTTTGTTAGCCTTAAGGGGTTCAAAGGCCAATCCCGTTGCCCCTCCATAGTTGGTATATCCCAATGGATTCACTAGGATATCCTGGGCACCATCCAATCCTTCTCGATTCATTCGTTGAAAATTGGCCTCAGCCAAAAACTTGGTCTTTTTAGAAAGCTTATAATCATATTTCACAGAGGATGTCAAGCTCCAATAACTATCCGAAGAATTTTCTTGAAACAAACGCGCATAGGGCGCGATGGAAGTACGAAGGCGATGTTTCTTCCACTTGTAGCGATAATCATAATCCAAAAATAGGTCCACATACCCGCTACTGGCAATCAAGTCGCCCTCATTTAATAATACATCGTTGATTATTAGCTGATCTGGACTCTTAAAGTAATTGTATTCGTAACCTGTTTGGCTACCCACTTCAAAACGATGTCGTTCTTGACCAGAGCAAAGCGAACTGATTAAAACAAGAGAAAACAAAAGTGTATTTTTCATGATCATCTTTTTGGATTTATGATAAAGTGGATTGAAGTCCACATTTGTTGACAAGTTGAATTCCCAAACCAGGCCGTACGTTCACCTCCATAATTTGGGGGCCTTTGACTTTGTCAATGACCAAATCAATTCCCAAATACTCCAAGGGAAAAGCTTTGGCGGTTTTTTTGGCCAATTGGACCATAGTAAACCAATATGGAATCTTTTTTCCGTTGACTCGGGCCGTATTATCCGGATGATGGTTTGAATAGTTTTTCCCATCGAACACCTGTGTCAGGGTGCCATATTTCATATTGACGCCTATACCCACTCCCTTTTGGTGCAGGTTGGCCTTGCCGTCGGACTTGGAGGTGGGCATACGAAGCATGGCCATTAACGGTTTCCCCTTTAGGGTGATGATTCGAAAATCAGGAACACCTTCATCGTAGATTTCCGCAAAAAATGAATGGGGTACAATGCATTCCTCAATCAAACACACATCATTGGAGGCCATGGAAAATAATCCGGAGATGATGCTTGTGATATGCTGAAAAATCTGATTATCCGTAATATTCCGACCACTACTTTGCCATTGGCCATCTTCCCCTTTTTTCAAAATCTTTATGCCTTCACCACCACATCCCCTAGCTGGTTTTATCACCAAAGACTGTTGATTTTGCAATTCAGACCATTTGCTTTTGATTTGGCTTATACGGTCGATGATGGCATAGGTACGTGCACAGGCAATGTTGTTCTCATGAAGAATCATTTTGGATTTCACTTTGTCATCGGCCAAATTGTAATACTTACGCTGGTTGTGCGGATAGATAAATTCGATATTGCGTCGATTGAGACCAATAACCCCTTTGGGATTGTTGACCTTAAATATGTACCTTAACATGATTATGCCAATTTGGAGTTTAGTAAAGGTTGAAATCTGAGCAGTTCGGTCCATCGAAGGCCTATGTATCGACCCAGTAGCATGGAAGCGGTTATTACCAACAGCAATAACTCAGGAAAAAGAATCAAAATGGCATCCAGTCCCTTTATTGAAAAGAGCAAAAAACAAACTCCTACCGCCAACAAGGTCTGCAGTAAAGTTCCGGTTGCTTTTTGAAACCCATCTTCTACAATCAATTTGGAAAATCGCTCAGCGGATATGGTCAAAATAATGGTTGGAAAAAGAGTCAGCGAACTCAACCAAGTAATCCCAAAAGAAACTCCAAAATAGTTTCCCAAAGTCATGACCAAAACCATTAAAGTCAATGAAATAACCAATTTGGGTGTATGCAGCAGCCCCATAGAATCAAATGGGTGACTGATCAATCCCACAAACAGAATTAGAAAAAGAAAGAGTGCCAAACCTACCGTAAAACCCGTTTCCAATAATGAAAAGGCAATCAAGACGGGAAGGAACACACCAAAGGTGCGAATCCCCACAATGTTTCGTAGCAGGGCTACTGCTAGGCCTCCCAAAGGGAGCATTAATAAAAGAAACAGGTTCTTTTTTGAAATAGACTTGTTTCGCACCAATCCCCAAAGCGAGAAAGCGGTTACTTTTTCAACTTCTTTGGCTTCTTCATTTAGCAAAGGCAAGGATTCTTGTTTACGTATCTCGTACGAGTAATCAAACTGAATTCCCGGACTATGGGCAATCAAAAATGCATCCCCCTCATGAAGTTCCAAATAGTTCGCTGGCAAATAGGCAAAATGGCCATTAAGTGCATCAAAGGGCACCCAAACCCCATTTACAAAAAGTTCGGCCCATGCGTGTGAGGTCCGCTTATTGGATTCCGTTAAAATAATCCCTCCCTTGATGCGGGCAGGATATCCCAAATTTCGAGCAAGTGCCACAAACAAACGACTTTTTCCATTACAGGAAGCTTCATTCCGTTCCAATGCACTGACCGCATCGGTAAGGGTAATAATCGGTGCCGACGGGATGGCATGAACATAATTGAACAAGGACTGAATGGTGCCCTTATCCGAATCGATGCCTTCCCTTAAACTCTTGGCCAACGTATCAATCGGAGAAGCGAAAACCTGAATGTTTTCCGTTGCGGATAAGTAGGTTTCCATCCCTTCTGGATGGGGTTTAAAATTCTCCGGCAATCCAAAAACTTGACCCTTCCCTTTAAACAAAAAGGAATAGCTTACACTTTCATAAGTGTTTTGAGCTTCACAAATCCAATTCCCTTTAATGTTTGGTCCATCGGCCGAAGTTGAGAAATGAACAGTATTGGGCATAACACTCTTTTGACCAGATATTTGTTGGCGAGGGTTGTTCTTTGGTAAATAGGTTTTTATGAATGTCTTGGCAGTATCTGTTTTAAAAAAGTAACGGTAGGTAATCAGGTAACTTTCATCTGCCCCAAAGGAGTTTCTATTTTTTGATAATAAATTGGTTTTGTAAACAATGGATGCTACGGCCAAAAGACATAATCCAACAAGGATGAACTTAAATTGTTTTGGGACGTTCATTATCAAGATTTTTTTAGTTTTGGTAGTAGAACAGGATACTTTGAATTCACCCTACCCCCTTTTAAAAAATTTCCTTTCATGAGCCAGAAAGAAAATTCAGTTTGTGATAAAAGGGTTTTTAATCAGTTGTTCGATTTGAATTCCGAACCGCTACGCAACTACCTTTATTACCAATGTGGCGATTTACAACAGGCGGAGGATTTAGTTCAAGAAGCTTTTATCAAATTATGGAACAACTGTAAAAAGGTACTTTTTGAAAAAGCTAGAGGATTCTTGTTTGCTGTTGCAAAAAATGCATTTTATAATCAGGTAGAACACCAAAAAGTGGTGTTGAAGTATGCCAAACAACCCCAGAAAACCTCTGAAACCGAAACTCCAGAGTTTCAGTTGGAGGAAAAAGAGTTTATGGACCGTTTGCAAAATGCCATTGCCGAATTGCCGGAAGGGCAACGTGAGGTTTTTTTATTAAACCGAATGGACCAAATGACCTATAAAGAAATTGCAGAATTTTTAGGAGTGAGTCAAAAAGCTGTGGAAAAACGAATGCATAAAGCCTTGGTGAAATTGCGAAAGACTGTGAAAAATATCTAATTATTAGGGGGGTAGGGTAAAATCAATTTTCCCTGTTCCCTTGATGTATGTAACAAAACTATGTTCGAAGAAAAAGATGATACCATAATGGCCCGTTGGCTCGCAGGAGAGCTAACGGAGGAAGAGCGCGTCGAGTTTGAGGCATCATCGGAATATGAAGAATATCAGCGTTTGGCCGAAGGATTGGACGCCTTTCAAAAACCCATCTTCGATAAAGAGGCGTTACGGGAAAAAGTATGGCATGGTATCCAAAATCAAAAGCCTTCCAAGGTTGTTCGTTTAAAACCCTTGTATTATACGGTTGGTATTGCAGCCTCCTTATTGCTATTATTTGGACTTTTCTTTAATCAGGTTAGTTACGAAACAGATTTCGGGGAAAAGCTGGTGGTGGAATTGCCCGATGGTACAAAAGTCAACCTTAACTCAAAATCCAGTTTAAAACACGACCGTTTCTTTTGGAACGGAAACAAAACAGTGGATTTAATGGGAGAGGCACTCTTTTCTGTTGCGAAAGGAGATGATTTTAAGGTCGAAACCAAATCGGGAACTATCAGTGTACTAGGAACAGAGTTCAATGTAAAAGCACGGGAATCGTCTTTTGAACTTTACTGCTACGAAGGTCGTGTACGCTATGAAAATGTAGAAGGACAACAAGAAGCATACTTAAATGCCGGGGATGCCGTTGAATTAAAAGGGAACATTTTACTGGAATTTAAGCATGGCGAAACAGGTCCATTATGGCAAACGGGTAGAAGCAGTTTTTCAAATGCCGAACTTAAGTTAGTGATGAATGAGCTGGAAGTTTACTATGGAATTTCCTTTGTTTATAAACCGGTTGCGGTCCAAGGGCATTTTACAGGAACTTTTGTTCATAATGACTTAGGATTAGCCTTAAAGTCCGTATTTGTGCCTATGGGAATTCAATATGAACTCTCCGAAGACCAAAAAACGGTAACGCTCAATGCACGTTAAAAACAAAACACTTTTCTCTTTCTTTTTTTTCTTTCTGTGTTTTTTAGTCGTTTCAGGACAGGAAATTATTAGTGTTGACTTTAGCGACACTCCGTTAAAAACTGTACTGACCGACTTGGAGGAACAAACAGGTTTGCTTTTTTCATATTCTGATGAACTTATATCAGGGATAACCGTAACAAAAACAGCAACCTCCATAGAAATCGATATGTTTTTGGATTTTATTAGCTCGAATACAGGATTACTATTTGAACGTATTGGCGAAAATCAAATTATTGTTAGTTCTCCAAACGATAAAAAAACCGTCTGCGGATATCTATTTGATTTCACCACCAAAGCACCGTTAGCCTATGCAACGATACTGATTAAAGGCACAAATAAAGGCTTTACTACGGATGAGAACGGCTATTTTCTCATTGAAAATGAAACCTTGGTCAATGGGTTGCTCTTGCAGTACGTGGGATATGCCACTCAATTGGTGTTTTTCGCAGATTTTGACCCGTCGGCATGCAAAAACTTTTTTTTGAATCCAAAGATAGAATCCTTGCGCGAGGTTATCGTGAAGTCGTACCTCATCGAAGGAATTGACAAAAACAAGGACGGCTCCGTAAGTCTATCAGTTACAGAGCGGTCCCCACTGCCAGGGAATGTGGAACCTGACGTATTTCAATCTGCACAATGGCTTCCAGGAATCACAACGGTAAATGAAACCGTCTCGGACATTCAAATTCGTGGAGGATCCCCAGACCAAAATTTGGTGCTTTTCGATGGCATAAAATTGTATAATACAGGACACTTTTTTGGGATGTTGTCTATTTTCAATCCTAATGTAACCACGGATGCAAAGATTTTTAAAGGCGGTGCGAGTCCAGAATTTGGCGACCGGATTTCCGGAGTTATCGATATTTCCGGAGAGACCCAGGTTCCCTTAAAAGCAAACGGAGGTATAGGTCTGAATGGGACACAAGCAGATGCATATATCAAAGTACCCGTTGGAGAAAAAGTGGGATTTGTAGTGTCGGCCCGTAGGTCTTACGCCGATATTGGGGGGTTGGGCACCCCGACATTTGATGCCATTTCTGAAAAAGTATTTCAAAATACGGTAGTAGGTGATGCTCCTACTAACAATGATGACGAAGAAGATTTAGTAGAGGGTGAGGAGACCTTCTTTTTTTATGATGCCAACGCAAAACTCATTTTCAAACCATCAAAAACGGATAGCCTTTACCTCAGCGCCTTACTGACCAGGAATGATTTAAATTTTCGACTTCAAATCGATGACAATCTGGAACGGGATGTATTAACAAGTGAAAATCAGGGGGTAAGTTTTCAATGGAAAGGAAAAAAAGGTAAGCGTTTTGAACATGCTGTTAATGCCTATTATTCAAATTATGAAAGTACCTATCAAAATCTATTTGGTGAAACCACAGGTTTTGAGGAACAAAACCTGCGCAGAAACTCGGTTAAGGATTATGGATTTAACACAGATTTGGCCTACGTCCTTTCAGAAAAACACAAAATACAACTAGGATACCAATTATTTACCAATGATGTTTTTTATCAGATTTCTGGTGATGAGGATGGAAACCCAGATTCAGAGGACGATAGTTTTAATGAAATCTCCTCACGAAAAAATACCACCAACTCAGTATATACAGCCTATACTTATCGTCCACAAAACAGGGGATTCATCAATCTAGGTATTCGAGTTTCTAAATTTTCACTGCTGAACGATTGGTATTGGGAGCCCCGATTAAATATCGAATACCCCATCAACAAGGTGCTTCGACTAAAATTGACCGGAGAACAGCGCTACCAGACCATCAGTCAACTTATTGAATTCGACGATACCCGATTACGTCTACAAAGTGGTATTTGGACCCTTACGGATAATGAAAATTTTCCAATTTTGGAAAGCACCCAGTTTTCAGCAGGATTACTATTGGATTATAAAGGATGGACGTTGGACCTTGATGGATATTCAAAAAACATTGATGGGCTGACCACCTTTACCAATGGATTTACCAATGCTGCACAGGCTTTTTCCAGAGGTTCTAGTACCATTTTTGGTATTGACCTATTACTAAAGAAAAAGCTGGGCAGCTTTGACCTATGGCTGGGGTACACACATAATAAGGTCAATTATCAATTTGATGAAATTGACGCTGCATCATTTCCGGGAAACAATGATATCACCCACAACTTTACGCTTTCCAACGTCTTTGAAAAAGGGAATTGGCTTTTTTCTTTGGGCTGGAACTACAGGACAGGGGCTCCCTTTACGCAGGCCACCGCCTTTAATCAAGTCACGGAAGAGATTGTCTTTGGCCCTATTAACGGGCGACGATTTCCTGATTATCACCGATTGGATACTTCGGCTCAATACCGTTTTAAACTGTCTTCTAAAGATAAATCCACCGGAATGATTGGGGTATCCCTTCAAAATATCTACAACAGACAAGTGCCCCTTTCGGTATTTTACAGGGTTGATGATGATCAACAAACCGGTGAGTTGGAAATTGACCAATTGGAGCAACTCTCTTTGGGCTTAACCCCTAATTTTCTGTTTCGGTTAAATTTTTAGTTTTTTCTTCAAGCGGGGTAGGGCAAATACCCATTAACCTGTTTCCAAGTAAACAGAAATCAAAATGAAATATCCTTTCACCTTTGTTCTATGCTTTGTCCTGCTGCTTTTATCATGCAGTAATGAACCCGATAGCATTTCAGAAACGCTCCCAAATAGTAACTCCAAAAACAAGATTATGCCTTTGGGGGCTTCACGAGTTGCTGGAGCCCGGCCAGAATATGAAAGTTACCGATACGAGCTCTGGAAACTTTTGGTCAATAGTGGTATCGAATTTGACTTTACAGGCACCGAAAATGATGGTGCAAACTATCCTAATTTTAATGGTTTATCCTTTGATCGGGACCATGAAGGAAGAGGTGGTATCAACTCTTCCGAAATACGTTCAGGAATTGATGCATGGCTTAGGGAATCTGGAGTTCCTGACATTGTACTCTTTAGTTCACCCGGAGGCAATGATGATTTAACTTCTATCACTTATGAGAGCGTTTTAGATAATATCAATGCCATTGTAGACGCCATTCAGGCTATAAATCCAGAAGCCACAATCATCATAGAACAGGCAGCACCACCCATGACCAATGAACAAACATCAGAATTTTTAGCCGTATACAATCAGATTATCCAGGACGTAGTGACTATCGCCGAACGTCAAAGTACAACCACATCAAAAGTTATGACCGTTGACATGGCTACAGGTTTTACAGACGCTATGTTGGCAGATGACGTCCATTACAATGAAGCTGGAGCACGCTTTATCGCAACACGATATTTTGAAGTTTTGCAGAACATCCTTAGGGAATGACTGATAGCAAAACTACAATAACGGAGAGTATGGCTTTTCAGCTAGAGCTGATAAATTAATACCGGTTTACATCATAACTCTGTTTTCTCCTTCTTACCAACCCAGCCTACCCTTATACTGTTTCAAAAATTCAGTTACCGCCATAACAGACAACTTTCTCTTGAATGACAAAAAGAAGGGTATTGGTATAAAAAATAATTTTTGGGGCCAGGGGGTGGGGTAAATCCATTTTTACCTGTTCCCATTAAAAACCAAATCAGTTATGAAACACTTTTTACTCTTGACCATTACCATTTTTTACTTCAGCGTTTTGCAATCCCAAACCCATTCAGACTTTCTCGGGGCGGGTCACGACAATGGTATTTCGGTAACTACTAGCCATAATGAGAACAGCTCGAATACTGGGGTAAAATCTGTGGACGGGTTTGAAGTTGCCAATACCACGGCCTTGGCCGATGCTTCCCGTTTTTTGGCCCAAGCAACTATGGGATATGATTACGAGACTATTCAAATGACTGCTGCCATGGGTTTTGAGGCCTGGATTGATGAACAGTTTACCCTACCCAGGCAATCCTATGAAGACTTAGGGGAAATTATCTCGGAAGCTGGTGAAGCAGGTCAAGGTTGGTCCAATTATAGATCAGCTTGGTGGAACTATGTGTTAAGTTCACCAGACCAACTTCGCCAACGTATGAATTATAATCTGAGCGAACTTTTAGTAGTCTCTGGTTTTGGGAATGACTTCTTTGAAGATGTGGGAAACCTCAGCAATGTCTATTACGATGTACTTGGTGACCACGCTTTTGGAAATTACCGCACCCTATTACGTGATATCAGTTTAAATCCTTCAATGGGTATTTATCTGAGCCATTTCAACAACCCTAGGTCAGACCCTGCAAACAATATCCATCCCGATGAAAATTACGCACGCGAGGTCATGCAATTGTTTTCCATCGGCCTTTATGAACTAAATAACGATGGTTCCCGAAGACTAGATGGGAGCAGTAACTTTATCCCTACCTATGACAATGATGATATCCGTGAATTTGCTAAAGTTTTTACAGGTTTTGGAGATGGACGCCCTGAAGGCCAATGGGGCATTGAAATTGGAGAATTGGACTTGGATAGCTTCTCCACCTATCCCATGAAAATGTATGAACAATGGCATGAGCCCGGTGAAAAGCGTTTACTGAACGGCCAAGTGGCGCCAGCAGGTCAGTCAGGGATGCAAGATTTGGAAAATGCAATCGACAACCTCCATAACCATCCTAATATAGGGCCGTTCATCGGCAATGCATTGATACAATTTTTGGTGACTTCCAACCCTAGTCCACAATACATCAATAATGTGGCCAATGCCTACAACAACAATGGTAGCGACATTCGCGGGGACATGCAATCTGTTATCAAAGCCATTCTGTTGGATAGTGAAGCACGTAGTTGCAGTCCTTTGACCAATCCCACAGCTGGGAAGATGCGGGAACCTGTACTTCGGTTCACTAACTATTTAAGGGCATTCAATGCACAAAATCAGACCTTTCTCATTGACAATATGTTGGATTGGATTCAAGCAACAGGACAAGCACCTGTTTTCTCCCCCAGTGTTTTCAACTTTTTCCTACCGGCCTATCAACCCCAAGGGGATATAGCCAGCGCTAATTTGGTAGCCCCGGTTTTTCAGATACACAATTCCTCAACTTCAATAGGCTATGTCAATAAGGTTGATGAATGGGTTTTTGACGAGAATTACTTGGAATTGACCAATCCCATGTTGGACTTCACAAGTGAAATGGAATTGGTGGGTAATACCACGGCCCTTGTAAACCGTCTGGACATTTTACTGGCCTGCGGGCAGTTATCGGGCAACACGAAAACAATTATGGTCAATGCTTTGGAACAGCTTGATGCGGACGATGATAGGCTAATGTTGGGTATTTACCTCACCATGATTGCCCCTGATTACGCCATTTTAAAATAAAGAACCCCTATCAACCATTCAGGATTCATTTCCTACTAAAAAACCTTATTATGGGAAAACATCATCACATGAGTCGCCGTAAATTTCTAGGAACTGCTAGCTGTGCAGCAATCGGAACAACTACCTTTTACTCAACGCTTTTCAATTTAGGCATGGCAAATGCTGCTGCCGGAAGAACGGCAAAATACAATATCAATCCCGCCAACAATAATTACAAGGCTTTGGTCTGTATTCTATTGGCCGGAGGTAATGATTCCTTCAATATGTTGGTACCTACAGATAATTCAGCTTACAATGCCTACGCCACTACACGATCTAATTTGGCTTTGGCACAAAACTCCCTGCTCGGTTTGACTCCTACTTCTGGGAACCAAGTTCCATTGGGATTACATCCCGCGATGCCTGAGGTTCAGCAGTTGTTCAATACCGGTGATTTGGCCTTTGTCTCGAACATCGGTACGTTGGTGGAGCCTACCACCCTTACCCAGTACAATAATGGGTCGGCAAACCTACCCATAGGATTATTTTCCCATGCTGATCAGATACAGCAATGGCAGACTTCTGTTCCAAATAACCGTTCTGCCCAAGGCTGGGGTGGCCGCATGGCAGATATTCTGCAAGCTATGAACAACAACCAAAACATTTCCATGAGTATTTCCCTTTCAGGAAGAAATGTGTTTCAATCGGGGAATTCCACAGCAGAATACACCATAAGAAACCAAGGCACCGGTAGTATTGGAATTACGGGATATGGCGAATCCAATGTGCTGGATCAGTTACGCACCCAAGCTGTTGACAATCTTATGGAGCAACAATACAATGATATTTTTAAAAAAACCTACGCTGATGTGGTAAGCAATGCTCAAGATACCCATGAAATTTTCAGTGCTGCCATTGGAGGAGTAAATCTAACAACGCAATTCGCTCAAAGCGAATTATCACAAAGTTTGCAAATGATTGCTAGAACCATAGCGGCACGTAACAGTCTTAACGTATGTAGGCAGACCTTCTTCGTCACCTTTGGTGGCTGGGACCATCATGATGAGCTGACCAATAATCAAAATGCCATGTTATCTGTCGTAAGTCAAGCGCTGAACGATTTCAATAATGCCATGAATGAGTTAGGTGTAAGCAACGATGTCACCACATTTACAATTTCTGATTTTGGGAGAACATTGACCTCAAATGGCAATGGTACAGACCACGCCTGGGGTGGCAATGTCATGGTTATGGGAGGGAGTGTACATGGCGGTCAAGTTTACGGTACCTATCCCGATTTGGCACTGAATAGTTCATTGGATGTAGGTAATGGGGTGTTGATTCCTACCCTATCCACCGATGAATATTTTGCAGAATTGGCACGATGGTTTGGCGTAACGGATACCGACTTACTTACTATTTTTCCCAATCTGCTCAACTTTTACACTCCGAGCTCTTCACCACCGATAGGATTTATGCGAGTGTAATTCCTTCTAAACGTTCAGTTATCTAAAAAAATAGCCATGAAGCAAATTTTACCCTTCTTATTTTTCCTTGTTACACTATATATGGCAAACGCGCAATGTACTTCCCCAGAAATGACCATTTGGCAAAATACTTGGCAATCCTGCCAAACTTTGGAAAACCCGAATACAAATCGATCCGCCGGTCATTGGATTCAATACGATTTAGGGTCGGAACGGGTCATTTCTAAGGTGCATGTCTGGAACACAAACGATTCTACCCAATTGGAAAATGGATTTCGAAGTGTTACCGTTGACTATTCCAATGATGGAGTAAACTGGACCCAACTGGGCACCTATGATTTCCCACAGGGAACGGGAGAACCTATTTATGGCGGTTTTGAGGGCTTTGACTTTCAAGGACAAAAAACGCGATATGTCCTACTGACCGCCAATTCCAATTGGGGAGGAAGTTGTTATGGTATTGCCGAGATAAAGTTCAATCTTATGCTTGATTTGAACGAGGATAATAATCCAGACATTGAAGATGAGGAGGAAAGGGATGAAGATGAAGCGGAGGAAGACGACAATCCTGATGAAAATGCAGAGGACAATGCTATGGAAGAGCCGTTGCCAGAGGAACCTAGAATGTTCATTTTTCCCAATCCTGCCACTAATCAAGCCAATGTGGTTTTTGAAAGTCCAAATGAAGTACGGGGCCAACTTCAAGTGTTCAATGTCCTAGGACAACTTTTATACTCCAATACAGTACAAGCAATTCCAGGGGAGAATCAATACAGCCTGCCAACGAGTCGATTTTCCTCAGGTATTTATTTGGTACGCCTACAAATGAATAGCGACAATAATGGAATGGTAAAAAAATTAATCGTGAATAGATGATTTGGCCAATTTAAGTACAGTTTGCGCCCTAAACCAAATGCTTAAACGCGTCTAAAACTTGTCGATAATTGGAAGATATTCGTACAAGGAAGAAAGCCAGCTTTAACAAGCTGGCTTTCTTTTTTTGTGCGGATGAAGGGAGTCGAATCCTCACGCCTCGCGGAACTAGATGCTAAGTCTAGAAGAAATCCAATGCGTTTTTATTGGCTTTACAAAATCAGCTAAATAGTATTCAATTTTACTAAGTGTATCTGATTGGTAAAGTCTTTTTAAAAGATGAATTTTAACTCCTACCGGATACCTTCCAGACCTGACAAATGTATCAGTGAATCACGATATAATAAGTATTACTTTCCGCTACATGAAAAAGACAAATACCTTCCTGATGGCACAATAAATATTGTATTTGAACTCACAGATAATCCGAAATATATCTATGGTATTACAACAGGAAAAATAAAGCGAAAGTGTAGCAACGTCTGGTTTTCGGCTGTACTATAAAGATTATATCACCATTAACAGCCATCATAGGGAAATGATGGTACTGGTTTCCCTTCAGCATGCTTTCCATTAACATTTATCTAGGCGTAAACGGTGACCATTCCGTCCGTATCGGTATCGGACTTTTTGGGGTAAAAAAGGACGTTTATTTTCCAGACATCGGTGAGTAATTTTAAAACTCACCGGAAAGTACTAAAACCAAATGCAAAAATTTCTTCGTAAATATTTCTTTAACAGTCGATTACAGCGATGGCTGTGAGTCTTTTAAAGGGGTATTTTAACGCACCGAATTACACACCTTTTTTATGGTATTTTTTCATATTAAATAAAATGAAAAAGCCCGCAAATCATTGATTTACAGGCTTTTTGTATTAATTTGGATTTCTCTAAGCGGTCTGGACGGGACTCGAACCCGCGACCCCCTGCGTGACAGGGGCAAATTTCACTTCCAAATGTTAAAACTATTATTGTTATTTAATTGAAAATCAATTATTTAATAAATTTTGATTTCATATGAAATCATCTGGTATGTTAAAAAAGTGTGCAGAAAGTGTGCAGTTTTTCTTGTAACTTTTAGTTGAAAATCAAAAGGATATGGCTCGCATAAAACTTGTTTTGGATACTAGAAAGAGCTCTAGAAGAGTAGACGATACTTTCCCAATCTCGTTACGAATATTCCATTTCAAAGCTCGTTTCTTAAAAACTGGATACTACTCTTCGCTTATAGGCTGGGATGAAAAAAATACATCCATGAAGAAATCGATAACAATTCATAAAAAAATGGATTTCGATGATGTCAATTCAGATCTAGAGGACAAACTTTACCAAGCCAAAAAAGTACTTAGAGAACTCGGTAGCAGTATCGACAAAATCAATGTGGAACAACTGAGTGAGATAATTAAAGAAAAATGGGACCATAATCCCGAATCCGAATTGAAGTGCCGCGCTGAGAATCAAATTACCTTGAGGCAATGGGCCGATGTCATCATTGAAAGAAAACGGTTGGCCAACAAACCCGGATCAGCTGAGTGGTTAGAGAACTGTGTCAATAGAATAATTGACTACAATGAGGGCCGTGACCCCAAACTTTACGATATCAACTTGACCTTTCTTAGAAACTTTGAAGCCTATCAAATTGGTAAGGGAAATTCTACAAACACTGTGGCAATTTATCTGGGAGCAATAAGAACATTATATAATGCGGCTATTTCAGAAGATCAATTCGCTCCTCTGAAGAACAGTTTTGAATTGTATAAAATGCCTTCAACAGTAAGAACAAGGAAAAGAGCGATACGTAAAGACAAAATTATAAGTATCAAGAATTTACAGTATCCTTTTGAATCACCCCTGTGGCATGCGAGGAATTATACATTAATTATGTTCTATTGTAGAGGGATGAACTTTATGGACATGGTAAAGGTGAAAGTAACCGATATTCAAGAAGGTAGACTATTTTACGGACGAAGTAAAACCGGACATAGGTTCAGCATAAAAATTACGGAAGATTTAAAAAGAATACTCAACTACTATTTGCTAGGAAAAAGAAAGGGAGATTATCTTTTTCCTACTAACTATGATGGTTCCACTAAACATTTTCAAAAGTATAAAAGCCAACGCCGTAGAATGAATGAACGGTTAAGAATAATAGCTAAAGATGTGGGAATTGAGGGTAACTTCACAACTTATTCCATAAGACATTCATGGGCTACTATTGCCAAATATATGGGCATATCGACCGAGTTAATCAGTGAGGCCTTTGGACATTCTTCCGTGAGGGTTACTGAGATCTATCTCAAGGATTTTGACAATGAAATTTTAGATGAAGTGAATGTTATGGTAACTTCATAGTGTTATTCAAAATCAAGTTCCTTCAAAGGATTTTGGGAAACTTCGCGGTAAGGCCGATCTTTTAGTAGGATAGGTTGACTTTTAAAATTTTCCCGACTTTATTTGTTGAAATACCCGTACAGAATTCAATAGAGTCATACGTAGTTTAAAAAAGGGATTGGTATCAAAATACCAACCCCTGGCTATCTAATCAATTCAAAATGAATAGGATGAATCTACTAAAATGGACTGAACACGAGACCTGCTTGTCCCCTAAGAGAGTACCACTCAACCTGTTCCGGTCGGTTCGGGTCTCCATGATAGTATCGCAAAGGTTCATTCAATAAATTGTTCACTTCTACGAATACCCTGAGGGATTTAGAAATGTTATAGGATGCTGAAAAATCCAAATTCAGGTTATCGTCGTAATAACGATCTTGCTCTGGTCCGGAACCCTGAAGTTCATCCAAATAGGACCCTTTGAAATTTGCTGCTATTCGGGCGGACAAGCCGTATTTTTCGTAGAACAATGAAGCATTGTAAATACTTGAAGATTGACCAAACAATTGTTGTTTTTCATCTCTACCGGGCACTTGTACCTCAGAATCGGTGAAGGTATAATTGGCATCAACACCAAACCCACTCAAAAAACCTGGTAAAAAGTCGAACCTTCTTTGGATACCTATTTCAAAACCTAATAACCATGCATCTGATGCATTCAAAGGAGTTGTTACATTAAAAATATCGCCCTCAATGGTTTGTTGGGTATTGGATTCAAAAATAACATCCTTTACATCCTTATAAAAAATACCAGCGGATATAACCCCAACATTACTAAAATAATGCTCCGCAAGCACATCAAAATTCCATGCAAAAGTAGGATTTAGGTCAGGGTTACCTATTTCGGCCGTAAGCTCACCAAAATCAATAGATCTACTCGGACTAAGGTCGATAAAATCTGGTCGTATAAAGGTTCTTGTTGCGGCACCTCGAATGTTTGTATTGGTGTTGGGTGAATATTTTAAGTGGAACATTGGTAGAAAGGCCCCAAAAGATCTTTGCGCATTCAATGGTGTAACTACGTCATTTTCATCTACCTGAAAACCATCATAATCAATGGAGGTATCCTCATATCTTGCGCCACCAATCATGGTCCACTTATCGGCAAAATCCCAAGTCACCATACCATAACCTGCAAAAACGTTTTCGCCGGCCTCGTAGGTGTCAGGGGCTCTTTCCGGCGAGGTCGGTGATTGGAATTCTTTTGTGACATCGGGGCGATTGATTAAACCCTCATTGGCATTTCGGGTTGGGTAATTCACCAAAAACTCATCATAAGGCTCGTCTATTTCTGTTAAAAATCCACCACGCGTCGGAAAGGGTTCATTTTCAACATCGGTCATAAATACGTCGCCATCCGGTCTCCAAATGGTTACGGCCCTATTACTTATTCTATCTTTGATTCTATATTTAGAACCTACTTTAAAGGTCACTTTGTCAGAAGCGTTTATGGTCAGATCGAATCTACCTGTATAATCTCTTTCTTTAATCCATCTTCCTGATGCTTGGGTGTTTGACAACGCTGCTTGTGAAGCATCAATTGGGGTATTGGCGTTCACTCTTGGTTGAAAATTGTCAACATCTGATTCACCTACACCAGTGGGTGAATCGAAGCTGAAGAATTTATAGTTTCTGCCGTCAACATTGACCATATCGTCAAAAGTAACGTCATTTTGAATCCAAGTAGAAAAATAGTATCCTAAATCTTCACTGTTTTCCGGACCTGGACTGTCGAACAATCCTACGCCTGTATTAACTGGGCTGTCGTACCAAAAGTTGGCTTGATAACTTGATAACTTCCAATCCAGTTTTATTTTATCGCTAAAACCATTTTCACCACCAAATTCAGCACCTTTAAATCTTGAGTGATAAAGTGTGTGTGTCAACGCGTGCTCTATTCTACCAGCAGTAATATCTTCTTCGGCTCTACCGAATCGAAACCGGGTTCTGTATCGGGTCTCATCATCTAGAAAATCTGTCCATAACCCTTTTAAATATATCTTGTTATTGCTGTCAAAACTATAGTCCATCGCTCCATTGAAACCCCATGTTGTCCTATTGCCCAAGTAGTCCCTTAGTTGTAGCTGCTGAATACTGTGTATGGGATCACTGCTGCCTGTATTGTAAACTAACTCGAAGTTGTCAGAACCCCAATCCCTGTTCCAAGTTGCAGCCGAAAAAATGTAGCCGAACTTATCGTCTTTGGAACGGTTGCCATAAATCAAAGAACCGTTAAGAATTCTGGACTGTGACTGGCCGTGATAGCCATAAGCGGCGGAAGCCAACAATGTTTTTTTTGCAGGCGAAGTTCTCGTAATGAAGTTTACGGAACCACCAATAACGTCACCTTCCATGTCAGGGGTAATGGCTTTGGACACCTGTACAAATTGGATCAATTCCGAAGGAAAGATATCCAAAGGAACCCCTCTGTCACCGGATCTTGTTGATGGCATTCTATCGCCGTTTACCAAAGTTGAACTCCATTGTATCGGTGTTCCCCTGACCAAGACAAATCTACCTTCACCCTGGTCTCTTTCTATGGCTACACCACTGATTCTTTGTACTGCCTCTGCGGCATTATGGTCCGGTAATTTACCTATTGATGTGGCAGCAATAACGTTCATAATGTTGGCAGCGGACTTTTGAATACTCAATGCCTTCATTTGACTTTGTCTAATGGTACTTTGAAGTACTACTTCTTCTAACTGTTGCGAAGCTTCAGATAAGGAAATTTGGCCTAGGTCCATGGTCTGGCCTTGCTCAACCGTTACCTCTTTTTCTAGTTTTTCATAACCAATGTAACTAAAAACGATGGTCACCCCTCCCGTTGGCACATTGGTTAATCTAAAACGTCCGTCAAAATCGGAAGCTGTACCTACTGTTGTTCCTTCTAGTATAACACTAACTCCCGGAAGCGGACCTGCCGCATCTAAGACTGTACCGGTAACTGCACCGGTTTGCCCAAAACCAAAATAGGTTAAAGCGAGCATGATTAAAGTAAGAAATGATTTTTTCATAGTATAGGTGTTTCGTTATTGAGGCGAAACTATTGTCAATACATTAGGGTACTATTGATGTTGTTTTAAAAAAGGATTACTGCTTTGTTAGTAAAATTTTATCAAGAACCTTGATTCTATAGGTGTAATAATTGGCTTTGCTGGATTTTCGGGGTTGCAAGTCATGCTATTTTCTTTACATATAATTACAATAATCCTAAGCTAATTCTGTACTAACAAAAGCTAAACAAGGCAACCATACTTTCGTTTAAAAACGATGAAATTCTCTTTGATTACAATTAATACTTGGAAGTGCGACGGGAATTATTCAAAAAGGGTACGGGTTTTGGCCCATGAGCTTGCAACTTTTAAACCTACGGTTATTGCTTGTCAAGAGGTATTTGATAGCATCGACGGCCCAATTAGTACCAAAGAGTATTTGGAAGAAAAACTTGAGATGAAAGCGTATTTCTTTCCATCTAGAAAGAAGAATCGAACGGTTGATCATAAAAACATTCTAAGTTTTTCCGGGCTTTGCCTATTTACAAACCACAACTTAGCCCATTATGAAGAATATTGTCTTCCTGACCATTCTAGTGATAGAGATAGAACGGCACAGTTTGCCATAGTTCACGAAGAGAATAAGAGAATTGGTGTAATCAATACCCATCTTACCCATTTGAAGGGCGAACATGAAATAAGAGAATCTCAACTGCGTCATGTTCTAGAGAAACTAAAAAAACATACTGTTGACCTACTTATTATATGTGGAGATTTGAATGCTACACAAAATTCAAAACCAATCCAATTATTGGAAAATGGCCCTCACCGGTTTGAAAGCATTTTTGACTATGAACCCACGCATGCTAACGGCCGTTGCATAGACTACATTTTTTACAAACCCAATAGAAACTGTACCATCCTAAATAAAAAAATAATTCTCAATAAACAAATTGAAGGTCTATGGCCCAGTGATCATTTTGGCCTTTATGTGAATCTAAAATTGAATTGATGAGTAAGAAGTTGAAAATCTTGGCCATAACAAGTTTCCCAACCATCGGAAACGCAGGTCTTAAAAATATCCTGAACATTGTGGGAGATGACGCTATCCCTGTACCCACATTGATTGCGTGCGGATTGGGTGACATGGCTGGGCATAAAAAATTTCAGCTCTCCTTTAATGAGATGCTATTCGCATCCCTTCAAATGGCAAAAGACCATAATTTTGAGTTGATCGCCTATGTAGGGTACCTCCAAGATGCCACCCAAATAGATATAATATGCGCTGCCTTCAAGAGCTATAGCGATATTATTCAGACTATAGTGATCGATCCTGTATGTGGGGATAATCACAAGACCTATGTAGATGAATCCATTATTCAAAATTTTGACAAACTACTTATATTGGCAGACTACGCATTACCCAATGAAACGGAATTAAGGGTTTTAGCCGGAAGTGATTTCAAATCTGATATTGATTTGGTTATTGAAGACTTTAAAAAAGCATATCCAAATCTTAGTCTATTGGTGACCAGTGTCAAAAAAGAAGATAAACATTACAATTATCTAGATACGGCAGACGAAACTTATCGCCTTCCTTATGATAAAATTGCTGCGGATTATTCCGGTACAGGAGATATTTTTGCCGCTTTGTTCATTAAACACGTATTCTTAAACAAATACAGCCAAAGTGAGGCCCTTGAACTCACCGCTAATTACCTACAAAGAATAGTTGCCTATAGTCACTATCAAAAAAAGCCAGCATATGATGTTTCCCTGTTGTCAAACAGGGCCAGTGTGCATAAAAAGGGTAATTTGTTCTATGTGATCGGGCCTTCCGGAGTTGGTAAGGACACCTTGATGAACATTGCACAAAAGCATTTACAGGAATCCAATGTGGTTTTTGCCAAACGTTACATTACAAGGTCAAAACAATCGGATGGAGAAGATCATATCCCTATTAGTAAAGATGATTTTTTAGAAAGGATTGAAGATGGTTACTTTGGTCTTTGGTGGCAAAGTCATGGCAATTACTATGGCATTGGTGCGCAAATTGATCAGTTGCTCAATAGTGGTTTCAACGTTGTGGTCAATGGCTCAAGAGGCTATTTCCATGAAGCCAATAAGCGGTATCCTGAGATGAAAACAATACTGATCACCGCTAAACCGGAAATTATTAAAGAGCGACTTTTGAAAAGAGAAAGAGAAACTCCGGAAGAAGTGGAAAAGCGTTTGGAGAGATCCAAATCCTTTGAAAATATGTTTGAAAGACTTGACATAATCAAGATATCGAACGATGGAGCCCTGAAAACCACCAGCAAGTCTTTCATAGACATTTTGGAGGGGAATTACGGCAAGAAGGCCTTGTTACGATATGAAACAAGGCCTTACTAATCACAATGCTAATAAACAATTAAACACACTTTAACTATTCTTCAAAAAGGCACTGCATATTTTAGTTACAGCCTTTTTGTATTTTTTTTCCATTTTAACTACGGGTATTAATTTTGGCGTGGAGAACGTATATTTTCCCTCAACGATACTTTTTATGTCTTTTTCAAAAATCGAATAGTGTATCTCATTGTCAAGTTTGTATTGGGGATCGTCAATCCATTTCATTTCATAGGTGTTTAAAAAGATGACGTAGGCAACATTATTTTCTTCCATAAATGTATTGAATTCATCCTTCGAAAGATCACCTAAATAGGGGGTTAGACATTCTTTTTCATTGTTGTAGCTAAATGTCACCTTTTCCAGCATAGGTGCCGTTCCAGTATCAAAATTGACGAACTCGACGCCGTCTTCTTGTGAATCCTCAAATACCCCAGCAATTTTCTCATCAAGGATTTTAAGCACTTCCGCCTCTGAAATTTCGTTGGTTTTGGCGATTTCGGCATTTTCATAGGTAGAATAAAAATTTTGGCTTATAAAACTGACCAAGAGAATTCTTTTGGGATTGGGTTTAGATTCATAAGACGTAATCGGTGTCGCGTGTGTAAATGAAAAAATTAGACACCAGGCAACGAGCAAAACTGTTTTTTTCATGACAATAAAATTAAATTTGGACTTCTTCTTTTTGTTTTTTGATAGTTATATTATTTGAGGTGTTTATTGAATCAGTACTTGAGGTAAATTTCAACCTTCCGTTGACCCACATGTGCGAAACCTGGGCAAAACCTTTATCACTATTGAAGGCTACCAAATCTGCTTTTTTACCTAAATCGATAGACCCCAAATCCTGGTCCATTTTCAAAAATTTCGCTGGATTCAAGGATACATAGTTGATCGCTTTGCTAGGGCTAATACCGTCATTGATCATACGAATCACGGCACTGAGCATTGTAGGGAAATGGTAATCACTACAAAGCATATCTACCAAGTCTTCTTTCATAGCGTCAGCACAGGACAGATTTCCACAATGTGAACCTCCTCTATAATAATTGGGTGCCCCCATACATACCCACATATCCAGCTCTTTGGCTTTTCTGGCCGCTTCAATAGTCGTGGGCATCTCGGAAAGCGATGAACCGTATAGTTTTCCTTCTTCTACATGTTTAACAGTAGTATCGTCATGACTACCTAAAGGAATACTTTCTTCAAAGGCTTCTTGAATTTCTTTACGCTTATCGATTTTGCTTTTTTCTTCAATTTCTTTTGTTACTTTCTCTCGATATTCATCAACGGTAATTCCCAATATCTTGGCTCTTTTTTCGATGACTTCCTCTAATCGAAACTGCCGTTGACCAGGAATGCTTTCATTGACGACTACAATTTTGAGAGATTTGATTTCTTTCATAGCGTCTAAGTAGTCAACAACTTGCTCAGAGTTGGGATCCAATCTTGAATGAATATAATGTCTAATTGATCCGCTTTCAGAGAGTTCGTCTAAAGACTTGCTGAGTGAAAGTGCCCCTTCATATGACCGTCTAGCGTGCTCATTGCTTGAAAAACTAATCGCAGAAAATAAGGTGGTAATTCCGCATGCTGCGGCCCTTTGGTCCATAAAATGAAAAGCAAATGGCATCGGAAAATTGGCACTTGGTCGGGGGTGCAATTCTTTCTCAATATAGTCTGAGTGTATGTCAATACAACCTGGTGTTAACCATTGTTGATTGAGATTTATGGCATCATTATAGATTTTGCTTGTCTTTGAGATATCAGTAATGCATTCATCTTCGATTTGCAAAGTGCCGATAAAATCCTCTGTAGGAGTTACAATACGTGCGTTGGTGATTGTTTGAACCATTCATTGAGCTTTAAAGTTCAAAACTCTCCAAAGTATATTAGCAAGAAATTAGCCAATTCCTAAAATAAAATTAAATGACTACAATTGTTTTATTTTATGTACAGTTGTAATCACATTTTTATGGAGCTCACTGGTATCATAGTACTTTAAATTCTTTCCATACAAAAAGGCAATTGCCACGCAGCAAACTGCCTGCACCATTAAGGTGTTCAATACTCCTATATAATCTGCCAGTGCCCCAATTGATAGCCCACCAAGCATCATAGAGCCCATGAAAATTGTAATGTAAAGACTAAGCACCCTACCTCGTTTGGTGTCACTTGCAATTAATTGAAGCAAAGTGTTCGTGCTTGCAAAAACGATAACGCGTCCACCACCTGTAAGTACGATTCCTATAATGGTAACAACAATTAAACTTGAAAATGATATGACCCCAAGACCTACGCAAAAGAGAATTGCCGCCCAAAAAATTCCCTTATGCATGGTAGTGGCTTTGGCCCTATTGGCAAGATAAACACCTCCAATTATTGCCCCTAAACCCTGTGCACTGTTCATATATCCATACACTTCGGCACCACTATTAAAAATATCTCCGGCAATGACCGGTAAGAGCACCATGAATGAAGTGCCGAAGAAAGCGAAACCAGCTACAAATAATAATGAGATTTTGATAGATGGATGTGAAAATGCGTAGCTGAACCCCTCTAAAAACTCTGCTTTAAAATTCAGTTTTGTATCCAATTTTTTCTGCTCAGGCACTCTAAGATAGAAGAAGAATACAACAATTACCCAACTCATCAAGCCATAAATGGCCAAACAGATGGCCTCGCCAGCCAATGGGATCAAAATTCCAGCAACAGTCGGCCCAATAAGTCTTGCCGTATTAAAAATGGTTGAATTAAGGGCTACCGCATTGGGCAAGTATTGTTTGTCTTGAATCAAATCGTTCACAAAGGCCTGTCTTGAAGGTATTTCTAAGCTTTTCAAAACACCTATTGTCAGTTGTATAATAATCAACAGGTAAATGGTTATCAACTCAAACCAAATCAATGCAAAAATGGTAAATGCCAAACACCCTATAGTAAAGTGCGCATATTGTAGAAGGATACGCCGGTTAAACCTATCTGCGATAACCCCAGAGAAAAAGCCCGTAAAAAAACCTGAGATTTGCTTGCCAAAGGTAACCAGCCCCAGAACAAAAACAGAGTCGGTTAGTTTGTAAGCAATCCATGAAACGGCAACCATCTGCATCATGTTTCCAATATTGGACAGCGCTTGTCCAATGATGAAAACACGATAGTTTTTGTATCGCAACGCAGAAAAAAGCTGCATGAATTCCTATTAATTTCTCATTTAAGCGTTTGCTCGTTTAAAATTTGAGCTCGCAGGTAATCAGAAAATTTTTCAAAGATTGAGATTAGAATTATGGTAAATAAGATTAAGGCCAAAGCATCTTTGTAGCGAAGCATTTTCATGGCCATATGAATTTCGAAACCAATACCACCGCCCCCAAAAATACCCAGACCTATCGCAGATCGTAAATTGACATCAAATGCGTAAAACAAGTTTGCCGTAAAAGAAGGCAATACTTGAGGAATGATACAGTACTTGATTACCTGTAATTTCGATGCACCCGTGGCATAGGTGGCTTCAACAGGTTCAGGGTCTACCTCTTCAATAGCGTCAGCAAACAGTTTACCAAACATTCCGATGGTGCCTATGGTCAGGGTAAGCATACCGGCAAATGGCCCCAAGCCAACGGCGATCACGAAAACCAAAATGATTACCAGCTTCGGAATAACCCGTTCTATTGACATTAGACCACGAAATATAAATCTAAAAACAGGATGCGGACTCGTATTGGTCGCAGCCAAAAATGCAATCCCCAGTGCAATTCCGCCACCAAAACAAGTACCCAAAAATGCCATGGCAAGTGTTTCTAAAATCGAAGAAAAAATGCTCTTCTTTTCCCAAAGAATATCAACATTAGGCGGTACCATCTCACCCAATAAATTTATGAGGTGATGTCCATCGGTGAAGAACAACAATGGATTTAGATCAAGGATGATGGAAAGCCCAATGACGATAATGGCCAAAACCGAAAAGATGAAAGCTCTTTTTTTTAGCCGTTCAGAAGGTATAAGGTAAGGATGGTCGATTACCAGGCTCATTTTAACTTAGTATTTGATAAAATTTTCTTTCGGAAGTAGTCTGAAACTCGTTCAGACATAAATACCAACAATAGCACCACCAAAATGGCAGTGGTTGCTCTTTCATATTCCAATAATTGAAATGAATAGAAAATTTCATAGCCAATACCGCCTGCACCAACAGCCCCCAAAAGAACCGATAAACGCGTGTTGACTTCAAATCGAAACAAAGTATTTGAAATTAAAGACGGAAGTATTTCTGGAATAATCACATATTGAATTACCTGTATTTTTGTGGCCCCTGCCGATTGAACCGACTCGATGGTTTTTGCATTGACCTCTTCAATGGCATCAGAAAATAATCGACCCAACATACCAATACAACCTATAGCCAAGGCTATAACGCCAGGAAAAGGACCAAGGCCCAATGCAGCCACCAATAGCAGAATAATTATAATTTCTGGCAAGGCCCGTTCGGTGGCCATAAAAAAGCGACTTATTGATTTTAGCCACATCGGTGATATGTTGGACGCACCGGCCAAAGCAAAAAAGAAAGAGAGTAAAGCACCAAAAAAGGTCGCCAAAAAAGAAATCATAATCGTTTCAACGGCAGGGTAGATCATATCAGGTAAGGCACTGAAATCTGGGGGAAACATTTCACCTAAAAAGGCAATGCCATCTACAATACCTTTAGATAGCGCACCAAGGCTTACATTACAAACTAGCATTGACATATATAGCAGGGCTGCTATAACTAACAGTAATGCAATTCTTTTAATGGTCGTTTTTTTCAAGATGATATTTTTTAAGCCAAAGGAGCACTTACTAACGCTTGGTTTTCTATCTCTTGAAGCTCATCGCCGTAAATATCCATAAGTAGATCCTCGGAGATATCGGAATTACCATCATATACCACCGTTCCATCTTTAAGTGCGATGATTCGATTGCAATATTTAGAGGCTATTTCCGGTTGATGAAAAACACCGATTACCGGCATTTCTTCAGATAATGGCTTCAGCCTTTTCATTATTTTTTTTGCATTCGTGGGATCTAAATTGGCGATGGGTTCATCTGCCAATAGAATTACCGGTTCTTGAAAGATAGCCCTGGCTATCGCTACCCGTTGCATTTCTCCACCACTTAGCGAAGCGACTTTACGTTTTGCCAATTTTTCAATTTTCACCTTCTCAAGGGCTTCATACGCCTTTTGGGCCTCTTCATTATTGAATCCCTTAAACAAACTTCTGAATTGATTGATTTGTCCCAACTTTCCTATCATCACATTTTCTAAGACAGATAACCTTTTGACCAAGTTAAAACCTTGAAAGACTACGCCTATTTTTTGACGCATTTGCCTTAGCTCTTTTCCCTTGTTCTTAGCAATATCATGTACTTGATTGTCAATAGTAATGAGTATCTCTCCTGTGGTCGGTTTGGTCAACCCGTTGAGGCAGCGCATGGTCAATGTTTTACCTGCTCCGCTCGGGCCCAAGATTCCAATAAAATCACCTTTCTTAGCCTTAAACGAAATTCCTTTTAGAATTTGTCGCCCCTCTTTGGTAGACTTGGTGATGTTTTTAACCTCAATCATCCAATATAGTTTGAGGCAAAAGTAGTTTTGCCCAGTTAGGGTCTAACAAGTCAATTATTAGCCTTTGATTAAGCTTTTGTTTCGGTTTGTTTCTCAAGAAACCCATTTTTTAATGCCATTATATGGAGATAGCGATTAAGTGCACCTATTATATCTTGATCTTCGTCAAATCGTGACCAGATATGCCCCAACAATGACAAACCACTGAACCCCAGCTCATTGACTTTTTCAACTTTAGTATGGTTCATCCCTCCCAACGCCATGATCTCTGACTGAACAGACGTGGTCTCCAAGAAACTTTTCAATCTTGTCAGATTAAATTTACTGTT
>ERZ1740060.289-NODE-289-length-36502-cov-5.188109_pt1 | contig 36502 bp, 41 predicted proteins | sample MGYA00581743_ERZ1740060 | MGnify/ENA primary metagenome ERZ1740060 (study PRJEB43018, sample SAMN04849235) | marine metagenome | isolation source: floating plastic debris | place: Pacific Ocean | collected 2008-08-27 | study: EMG produced TPA metagenomics assembly...
TCTGCAATCATCAGGGTTTCCGGCGAAATCTCTACGCCCTGACCGCGGATCGCCGCGAGCTCATTGACCAGATGCCATGGATCGAGAACAACGCCATTTCCAATGACAGAGAGCTTCCCGCCCCGCACAACACCCGAGGGCAGCGCGTTGAGCTTGTAGACCTTTCCCCCCACCACCAGCGTATGACCGGCGTTGTGACCGCCCTGAAAGCGCGCGATCACATCGGCCCTCTCGCTCAGCCAGTCAACGATCTTGCCCTTGCCCTCGTCGCCCCATTGCGCGCCGACCACAACTACGTTGGCCATCCCGTTATCCCCTGCCGATGAACCCCGCGCCGGTATAACGACACAGGCCCCACGGCGAAACCAGATTTTCATACTCTCCAGATGCAATCGCACGACGCAGGCCAACGGCGCGTGAGTGCTTGCGAGCCGGATCGGAATTGCTTAGATACCGCCCATCTGACGTGGAGCGATTGCCCAAATGTAAATTGACATCCTGCTTACCCACCGGCTTCTGTCACGGGCGCGGAGCGGCGGTGTGCTTTTGCTGCGCTCCTAAGGGGGTGGGCTGGGCATGGGCGGCGGCGGCAACGTCACCACAGGACGCGCGCCCGGTTCGGCTCTGGGCAAGCTCACCTGGGTTCTGGGTCTGTCGATTTTCGCCACGACCCTCGCTCTGACCGTGATCGCCGCACAAAAGGCAGGTAGCGGTTCGGTGCTGGACCGGATCACCGATGACCTCCCGGCGCGCAGCGCGCCCGCCCCGGCATTGCCGGACAGCGGCGACAGCCTGTTGCCCCCCGCCGCCGGTGACGATTCGCCTCTGGTGCCTCTCGCCGAATAGGGTCGAGGCCCCGACGAAGCCACTATTGATTGCGTTTTGCAATTCGGACGTCACAGGATATTGCCCCCGGCCCCCGAATCCTTGTATCCTTAAATCCCGTGATGAGGAGGTGTTTTCGAAGGCGTCTCTTCACTCGATCGGCAGGCGCGCGCCGCGAGCGCGATGATCACGGGGAAAGGCATTCACCGCATGGCACGATACGTATTCATCACCGGCGGTGTTGTGTCCTCACTGGGCAAGGGCCTCGCCTCGGCTGCACTTGGCGCGCTGTTGCAATCGAGGGGATTTTCGGTCCGTCTGCGAAAGCTCGATCCCTATCTGAACGTCGATCCCGGGACGATGAGCCCCTTTGAACATGGCGAGGTCTTCGTGACCGATGACGGCGCGGAAACCGATCTCGATCTGGGTCACTACGAGCGTTTTACCGGGGTACCGGCGCGCATGACCGACTCGGTGAGTTCCGGGCGGATCTATTCCAATGTGCTGGAGCGTGAACGGCGCGGTGACTATCTCGGCAAGACGATCCAGGTGGTTCCGCATGTCACGAATGAGATCAAGGAATTCATCGCCATCGGCGATGACGAGGTCGATTTCATGCTCTGCGAGATCGGCGGCACCGTGGGCGACATCGAGGGACTTCCGTTTTTCGAGGCGATCCGCCAGTTCAGCCACGATCGCGGACGCGGGCAATGTATCTTCATGCATTTGACCCTGTTGCCCTATCTGGCCGCCAGCGGGGAGCTTAAGACGAAGCCAACACAGCACTCTGTCAAGGAATTGCAGTCTATCGGGATTGCGCCCGATATTCTGGTCTGTCGGTCCGAACAGCCCATACCGGACAAGGAACGCGAAAAGATCGCGCTCTTCTGCAATGTTCGAAAAGAGGCTGTCGTGGCAGCCTATGACCTGAATTCGATCTATGAGGCCCCGTTGGCCTATCACCGCGAGGGGCTGGATCAGGCCGTGCTGGACGCCTTTGCCATCTCACCGGCACCGCGCCCCGATCTGCGCGTTTGGAACGATGTCGGAGACCGCATTCACAATACCGATGGCGAGGTGAGTGTGGCCATCGTCGGTAAGTATACCCAGCTGGAGGATGCCTATAAGTCGATAAAGGAAGCACTCACGCATGGAGGCATGGCCAATCGGGTTAGAGTGCGTGTCGAATGGGTCGATGCGGAGATTTTTGAGCATGAGGACGCCGCCCCGCATCTGGAAGGCTTTCACGCCATTCTCGTGCCCGGCGGATTTGGCGAACGGGGCACGGAAGGTAAAATAAAGGCCGCCCAATTCGCCCGGGAACGGCAGATCCCCTATCTGGGCATCTGTCTGGGGATGCAGATGGCGGTGATCGAGGCCGCGCGCAACATGGCCGGGCTCAAGGATGCCGGGTCCGAGGAGTTTGATCACGAATCCGGAAAAAAACGTTTTACGCCGGTGGTCTATCACCTGAAGGAATGGGTTCAGGGAAACCAGAAAGTGACCCGGAATGTCAGCGACGACAAGGGCGGCACGATGCGTCTTGGCGCCTATGACGCCGTGTTGCAGGACGGCTCGAAAGTGGCCGGGGTCTACGGGCGCAACGATATCGATGAGCGCCACCGCCATCGCTATGAGGTCGATATCAAGTACCGCGACAAGCTGGAAGCGTGCGGGCTGCGCTTTTCGGGCATGTCTCCGGATGGTCGTTTGCCCGAAATCGTGGAATGGACGGATCACCCCTGGTTCATCGGGGTGCAGTTTCACCCCGAGCTTAAATCAAAACCGTTCGATCCCCATCCGCTCTTTGCCGATTTCGTGCGCGCGGCGGTCGAAACATCCCGTCTCGTCTGAGCCGCGGCGCAGAGCGCGTCACACAAAGGGCGCGGATCAGAGCTCTATGTCAGGGTCATCCACTGGTGGTGGATCAGGCCTGTACCGCAGATGGTGGCGCGACACACCCAGGGCGATCACCGGGGACAGAACATCCCGCAGAAGCGACGCCTTTGGCGCGTAAAGCGCGGTTTCCGAGGACGGGTCGACTGTCAACGCGCCCTCCGACACGGTTTCGATGATCGCCGGGTCGAGCAGATAACGTCCCTTCCTGCCTGCGACGCTGTCGCCATCCTGTGCTTCGAGCCAGGCTTTCGCCCGCGCCTTGGTCTCTTCGCCGCTTTCCGGCCAGGGAAGATAGAAACCCGCATTGATGCGCTGGCATATCGTATCGAGCAGGCGCGCCTGCCCCCGAAGATTGCGCGGAACGTCCCGACGCGCCAGCCTGTTGAATCGTTCCGGCGCACCGTTGAAGAAGACCATCAGTGCCGTGCCGAGATCGATCTGTCGCTGGGCCATGGTCCAGCCCAGGACGTCCACGGGATGCCGGGTCCATTCATATTCAAGCGCAAAATCCCGCCAGGCCTCTGGACAGGCGCTGCGGGCCCGCGACAAATCGGCATCGATGTCCGCCACGGCATCTGCGCGGGTCTGGTGCAGCGTGTCCTTGGTGCTTTTGTTGGGCGAATGGGCCATTTGGCAGGCAAATCATAAGCTTTGGGTGCCCCGAAAATCGCTGCGCGCAGTGATCATTTCTTTGGTTCAAACATGGCGAAACTGATACGTTTTGCTTGCATTTTATACGTTGCTGGCCTGATGTCTGATAGAAACGGGGCGGCGCACCCCCTCCTCTGTATGCGCTTTAACCGAAAGAGTACCCCAGCAAGCGGGCGCGATCATCGACCCCGATATACAGGTACACTCAAAAGGACAGTGATGGACGTCTCACAGTTTTTTCACCGCATGCTGCACGCCTTTGACACGCCAGAGCCTGCGCCACTGCCGGAACTGGATGAAAGGCTGGCGCTAGGCACGCTTCTGGTCCGGGCCGCGATGACAGATGAGCGCTACGCCGTGTCTGAAATCGCTCAGATTGACAAACTGCTGTCGCGCCTTTTCGATCTGGGCCCGATCGAGGCGGCGAAAATGCGCGCGACCTGCGAACGGATCGATCGCGGCGCACCGGACAATGTCGATCTCGCGCATCTCATCCAGAACACTGTAAGCGCGGAAGCCCGGCTCGATGCCTGCGAAGCGTTGTGGGAAGTGGCGCTCGCGGACGGTGAGCTAGAACATCGTGAAGCCGAGCTGATCCGGAATGTGCGCGATGCTCTGGGACTGGACGAACAGGACGAGCTTGCCGCGCGTCAGCGCGCCGAAGACGCGCTGTCAAATTAACGATTGGCTGGTTGCACAGGCATAGTTATACCATCGGCATGTTTGGCAGACTTCTCCAGAACCTCACCGCGCCTGACCCCGCCCCTCTGGAACCATCAGACGCGCGACTGGCCCTGATGTCTCTTCTGGTCAGACTGGCGCGTTCGGATGGTCACTATGACAGCTTCGAGGTGGCCCGGATAACCGCCATCGCGGAAGAACGCTATAATCTCGACGCAACCGGAGCAAAAGCCCTTCGCGAAGAGGCAGAGGCGCTGGAAGCGGAAGCGCCGGACACCGTCCGGTTCACGCGCGCCATCAAAGAGGCCGTCGCCTATGACGATCGGGTCGAGGTGATCGAAGCCCTTTGGCAGGTCGCCCTCGCCGATGGCAGCCGGGAAGCTGAAGAAGATGCGCTGATCCGACTGGCCTCGAATCTTCTGGGTGTGAATGACGTCGACAGCGCAATGGCTCGCCAGCGGGTGTCCAGGCGCGTCTGAAATTGGCGCATCTTGCAAGTCTACCGATGTATCTGCGGCCCGAATTGCGCGATGCCCTCGCCCGTTTCTGGGATATCGTGGGGCGATTTGCGCCGGACGCTCCGAGCCAGCTCAGCGTCACGGATGATCCGTGGACAATCTGGCAATCCCCGGATCTCTGGCTGTCGCAGACCTGTGGCTTGCCCTACAGGACACGCCTGCATGACGCGGTCTCGCTCGTCGGGACGCCCGATTACGGGTTGGACGGCTGTCCACCGGGCTATTATCGCTCTGTCTTTGTAAGCCATTGCGACGACGCGCGCAGGCGCATTGCGGACTTTCGGGCGGCACCGCTGGCCTATAACGAACCCCTGTCCCAGAGCGGTTGGGGCGCACCGTTCTTTCATGCGCGCAAACACGGATTTGCCTTCGACAATCTGATCAGGACCGGCGCGCATATCGCTTCGGCCCGAGCCGTGGCCGAAGGACAGGCGGACCTGGCCGCAATCGATGCGCAGAGCTGGCGTCTGATGCAACGCTATGACAGCTGGACCACACAGCTCCGGGTCGTCGATTACACGGATCCCACACCCGGTCTTCCCTTGATCACAGCCCAACATGCGCATGTGCCGCGGATCGCAGAGGCGGTCGAGAACGCGATCGCCGCTCTGACCCTCTCAGACAGGGACGCATTGGGGTTCAAAGGGCTGGTCAGGATCCCGCAGGAGGCCTACATGGCTTTGCCGATCCCGGAAAAGCCCGATCACAAACCACGCAAATAGATCCCAAAAGCCCGCGTGACGCCACGCTGCGCGTGCGGATCGCTTGCATTGGCGAGATTTTTCAGCCCTAGTAAAGGTTAACGCGGGAAGTTTAAGGGAAATCCCTTGTCCGAAAGCCAGCCGGTTATCGAAATTCGCAATCTGCACAAGGCCTATGGCGCGCTTGAGGTGATCAAGGGCGTCGATATCACGGCCGGTAAAGGTCATGTGGTATCGCTGATCGGCTCATCGGGATCGGGCAAGTCCACAAATCTGCGCTGTGCAAACCTACTGGAAGACAGTCAACAGGGCGACATCCTGTTCAATGGCGAGCCCGTGGCGTGGAAAGGCTCCGGACTGTCGCGTCATCCGGCCGATCCCAAGCAAGTGCTGCGCATCCGCACCAACCTGTCTATGGTGTTTCAGCAATTCAATCTCTGGGCGCATCTCAGCATCCTGCAAAACGTCATGGAGGCGCCGGTCACCGTGCTGGGCAGAAACCATGCCGATGTCGAAAAATCCGCCCGGCTTTACCTCGACAAGGTCGGCATAGGTGACAAATGCGATGTATATCCCGCACAACTCTCCGGCGGTCAGCAGCAAAGAGCCGCGATTGCCCGCGCGTTATGCATGGAACCCACGGCGCTCCTGTTTGACGAGCCGACCTCCGCGCTTGATCCTGAACTCGAACAGGAAGTGGTGCGCGTCATCAAGGATCTGGCTACAGAAGGACGAACCATGATGATTGTGACGCATGACATGAAGTTAGCGCATGATGTATCTGATCACGTTGTATTTTTACATAAAGGCGTGATCGAGGAAGAAGGCGCGCCGGAAACCCTATTCGGCGCACCAAAATCGGAGCGGTTGCAGCAATTCCTCAGCTCCACCATGGCGGCGTAACGGGAATGCCCGGCGCCATCCACTCACCAACAGACCAAGAAAGACCAGGGAGACCAAAATGAAAAAACTGACACTCGCTGCGCTGGCCATGACGCTGGCAGGCGGCATGGCGACGGCGCAAGATGTTGTCCGCCTCGGGACCGAGGGCGCGTATGCACCTTGGAATTTCGTAAATGACGCCGGTGAAATCGACGGCTTCGAACGTGAGCTGGGAGACGAGCTCTGCCAGCGCGCCGGTCTGACCTGCGAATGGGTCAAGAACGACTGGGACTCGATCATTCCCAACCTCGTCGCAGGCAATTACGACGCGATCATCGCAGGGATGTCGATCACGGACGAACGCGAAGAAGTCATCGACTTTACGCAGAATTACACGCCCCCTGATCCATCAGCCTATGCCGGGGTCGACATTGGTGTCGATCTGGCAGGAGGCGTGATCGCGGCGCAAACCGGCACAATCCAGGCCGGCTACATCGCGGAAACCGGCGCAACGCTGGTCGAGTTCGCCACACCGGAAGAGACCGTGGCCGCCGTCAAGAACGGCGAAGCCGATGCGGTCCTGGCGGACAAATCCTACCTCGCTCCGATCGTGGCAGAGGATTCAGAGCTCAGCTTCGTGGGCGACGATGTGCCTTTGGGCGGTGGCGTCGGCATGGGTCTGCGCGAAACCGATGGCGAACTCAAAGCCAAGTTCAACGAGGCGATTTCGGCAATGAAGAGCGATGGCAGCCTGAACAAGCTGATCGAGAAGTGGGAAGTCTCGTCGACTTTCTAAGTCTCTGAACCCAACCCCGGCGCAAGCGCGCCGGGGGTCAACAGGGCGCGCCATGTTTTCATTCTGCACAGATCCTTCAGTGCTCGGCGATTTTCAGTGGCTCGCCTGTTACCTCACGACCCCGAAACACGCTAATCTTTACGTATCGGTCGTCGTGGTACTGGTGCTGCTTGGCATTACGGCACCTGTGGCGCTCGCCTTCGGCTTTGCGGGCGCGTCCGCAGCACGGTCGCGGATCCTCCCCGTATCCTGGCTTGGAAAGGGCTACATTGCGATTGTTCGTGGTGTGCCCGATATCGCGTTTTTCCTGTTTTTCGTGATCGCTCTCGACCAGGCTTTCGAGTGGATCCGCCATCAGATGAAGTGCCCCGACTGGACAGAGCCTATTCGACGCGGGAACGATTTCGTGGTCTGCGACACAGCCAAGCTGCCGCTTGGGAATGCCGCCCAGTGGATACACGAAACCTATGGGTTTTTCCTCGCGGTTCTGACCTTTTCAATTGTCTTCGGGGCTTTCGCGGCAAACGTGCTCTACGGGGCGATGCGCTCTGTCCCGCGCGGTCAACTGGAAACAGCGGAAGCGTACGGGATGACACACCGGCAGACCTTCTGGCGCGTGCTGGTTCCGCAAATGTGGGTTTATGCCCTGCCCGGCCTCGGAAACCTTTGGATGGTATTGACCAAGGCAACACCGCTTCTGTTCCTCTAGGGTGTCGAAGACATTGTTTACTGGGCCAGAGAACTGGGTGGTACGGCCAATCCACGCTTCACAGATTATCCGCACGGCGACTGGCGTATGTGGTACTTTCTGGCGCTTCTGGCGTTTTACCTCACGCTGACCCGTGTCTCCGAGATCTTTATAGAAAAGATGATGCTGCGTCTTTCCCATGGGCAGGCCACGCTGGGTGGCGAGGCACTTCGAAAGGCTGCGGCATGAGCCAGATGACCTGCTGGGAAACAGTGCAGGCCTACGCGTTTCGCTCTGTGGGTTTCGGCGAGCGGCTTTTGCCGCGGGAGGATTTTACGCTCTGCCAGCAATTCACCCTGATCGGGTCCGGGATGATCTGGAATGTGTATTTCGGGATCGTGGCTTTGGCGCTTGGGTTTTTTCTCGCCACAGCGCTGGCGCTTGGGAAGAGTTCGCACAACACGCTAGTGCGCAAGAGCGCAAGCTGGTTCATTTTCGTGTTCCGGGGCTCTCCGCTCTTTATTCAGTTCTTTTTTGCCTATTTTGCGTTCCTCAGCCTCAAGCAGGTCGCTCCGATCTTTGATCCTTTGACGGCAGCGTGGCTGGGCGCGTTGATCGTGCTTTTCCTCAACACGGCCGCCTATTCGGGCGAAATCTTCTACGGCGCGCTCCGTGCCGTGCCGCGCGGGGATGTCGAGGCCGCCGATGCTTATGGGTTTTCGGGCTGGCCGCGCTTTCGCAAGATTGTCTGGCCCACAATGCTACGCCTTGCCTGGCCCGCCTATACCAACGAAGCGATCTTTCTCTTCCACGCCACGACGCTGGTTTTCTTTTCCGCCTTCCCCGCATGGCAGCAACGCGGCGATGCGCTGTACTACGCCTACTATTTTGCGGACAAAACGTTCAACCCGTTTGTGCCTTACCCAATCCTGGCGGGGTATTTCATCCTGCTCACACTGGCAGTGATCTGGGCCTTTGGCCGCATAAACCAGCACCTGAACCGTCATATGGCTGTCACGGACCGTGCGCGCCTGCGCATCCGGCCCAAACTGATCAGATAAGCTAACGCGCGTCGTCCTGCATCTTTTGCAACGCTTTATCCCATTGCCGTTCGCGAAGGATCTTGCGGAAGGCCCGTTCGAGCTCACCCACGCCGTCCCGGCGATACCAACGCCCATGACGCAAGAGAATGCGCCGCGGTCCCCAGTTTATGATGCGCTCAAGGCTATCGGCGAAAGCCTGTTCATCGCGAACCCCTCGGCGCACACGGCGCGGCATGCGCCCAACGGCATCGTCGAGTCCCATGAGCCAGCCAACCGGGCGCAGCCAGGGAGAAAGATGCGCTGTCTCCACCGCAGAGATCAAATCCGCGAGGATCAGTGTGTCGGAGGCCCGGTGAAAAAACACCGCTTCGGGATGGCTGGGGTTACCCTGAACAACAAGCTGCCGCAGATCGTCCTCCCACGCGGCTTCGGCCCTATCTGCCTTCAGGTATCGCGCAGAGGACAGGGAACCCGCCCGTTTTGCGCCCGGTTCAGTCGCCCAGAACTGTGCCTCTGGATAGGCGTGTAACCAATCGGGCAGAGGCTCAAGATGCGTGGCCGTTGGCGCCACAATGTGACGCAGCGGGCCAATCGCATCTATCTCATCTCGAAGAGCGTCGGTGAACCGCGCTGGTGCGTAAAGCCAAGTCGCACCATTGCCAAGACGTACAAGCACGGCGCGGGTCGGAAGCGGAAGCCGCATCTCTTCAGAGGGGCCGCTATCGATAAGCCAGACATCGTCTGCCACCGGCTTCAGAGTATCCAGTGGCTCGTAGCCCGTGACAGCGTCCGGTCGAACTGGCGCAGACCGGCTCAGTCGGTCACCGTCACAGTTCGCATCACGTCAGGCTCGCCGACAACCACCCCATTGGCGGATCGCGATCCTCGCTTGATCTGGTCCACAATATCCATGCCTTCAGTGACACGGCCCACCACGGTGTATTGGCCATTCAGGAAATAGCCCTCGTCGAACATGATGAAAAACTGGCTGTTTCCGCTATCGGGGTTCTGCGCCCGGGCCATCCCCACCACGCCGCGGTCGAACGGGATATCCGAAAACTCCGCCTTGAGGTCTGGCCGGTCGCTGCTGCCAGTGCCCGCGCGACGCATATCGCCGCCGGCCTTGCCGTATTGCACGTCACCGGTCTGCGCCATGAAGCCGTCAATCACGCGGTGAAAGACGACACCGTCATAGGCCCCCTCGGCAGCCAGGGTCGCAATCTGCTCAACATGGCCCGGTGCCACGTCTTCGAGCAGATCGATCGTGACCGTTCCGTTTGCTTCGCCTTCGATCTCGATTGTAAGGCCCGTGGCCAGCGCCGGACCGGCGAGCAAAAGGGCGAATGCCGTTGTCACTGTCTTATGCATCGGCGGCCACCTTCACGCTGATCATCCGGTCCGGGGTCGCGGGCGGCTCGCCCCGAACAATCGTGTCCACGTGCTCCATGCCCTCGATCACCCGGCCATAGACCGTGTACTGACGGTTCAGAAAGTGAGTGTCGGAGAAATTGATGAAGAACTGGCTGTTGGCGCTGTCGGGATTCTGACTGCGCGCCGCGCCCAGCGTCCCCCGGTCATGCGGAACCCCGGAAAACTCTGCCTTCAGATCGGGTTTGTCGCTGCCGCCCGTGCCTGCCATGCGCAGATTGAAATCCTGCTCCATATTGCCATTCGCCACATCGCCGGTCTGCGCCATGAAGCCGTCGATCACCCGGTGAAAACACACATTGTCGTATGCCCCTTCGCGGGCCAGTTCCTTCATCCGGTCGCAATGGCCGGGCGCGACATCCGGCAAAAGCTCGATGGTCACGGTGCCGCACTTGAGCTCGATCAGGATGGTGTTTTCGGGATCTTTGATTTCGGCCATCAGGGCCTCCTTGTCCGTCTGGTTCGGCGCGACCCTAGGCGCTCGGTCCGGGAATGCCAAGCGGGAGGTTGACGCATGCCTCCGGTCGCGCCAAAAGGCGCGCGAATTGGGTGCTTTTGTGGGGGGAACGGCGCGGGATGGCTTGGAAAACCCTGGATGATTTGCCGCTGGAGGGTCGCGTTGTGTTGACCCGCGTCGATATCAATGTGCCGATGGAGGACGGTCATGTCACCGACATGACGCGACTGGACCGGATCAAACCCACAATCGATGCGATCATCGAACGGGGGGGCAAACCGACACTGATTGCTCATTTTGGTCGCCCGAAAGGCCGCGTGGTGGACGACATGTCTCTGCGTCGCGTGGCCCCGGCGCTGGCGCGCGCTCTGGGGCGCAAGGTACAGTTCATCGAGACGCTCGAAGGCGCAGAGACGCCAACAGCCGAGGCGCAGGCGGCGGATGTCCTGCTCTTGGAAAACATCCGCTTCCATCCCGGCGAGGAAGCCAATGATTCCGAATTCGCCGCGCGTCTCGCCACCCTTGGCGATGTCTATTGCAACGACGCCTTTTCCGCGGCCCATCGCGCACATGCCTCGACCGAGGCGCTCGCGCGACATTTGCCCGCCTGTGCCGGTCGTCTGATGCAGGCGGAACTCTCCGCGCTGGAGGCAGCGCTCGGCGCGCCGGACCGCCCGGTCCTGTCCGTGGTCGGCGGGGCCAAGGTGTCCACCAAGCTCGATCTGCTGGGAAATCTTGTCGAAAAAGTTGATCTGCTGGTGATCGGCGGCGGGATGGCCAACACCTTCCTTGCCGCTCAGGGCCTGAATGTTGGAACATCGCTTTGCGAACACGACATGGCCGAGACAGCCCGCACGATCATGACAAAGGCGGGGGCTGCCGGATGCGAAATCCTGCTTCCGACGGATGTCGTGGTGGCCGAGGCGCTGCGCGAAGGTGTTCAGGCTCAGACAATGCCAGCGCATGCCTGCCCGGATGACCAGATGATCCTTGATGCCGGGCCGCAATCGGTCGCAAGGATCACCGCAGCGATCGACCGCGCCAAAACGCTGATCTGGAATGGCCCGCTCGGCGCTTTCGAAACCGCGCCGTTCGACACCGCAACCAATGCCGCGGCTCTGCATGCGGCGGAACGCACACGGTCGGGGCATCTGGTTTCGGTGGCCGGAGGAGGTGACACTGTCGCCGCGCTGAACCATGCCCATGCGGCAACCGACTTCACCTATGTGTCCACCGCTGGCGGGGCCTTCCTCGAATGGATGGAAGGCAAGACTTTGCCCGGGGTCGCCGCGCTTGAGATCTAGAGCGTGGACATGACCGGTCTGGTCAGCTTTGTGCTGGCCGCGCTCGCGCTGGTGGGTAGCCCTGGGCCAAACACATTGAGCCTCGCGGCCGTGGGCGCATCATTCGGGCGACGGCGCGGTCTGAACTATATGATCGGTCTGAGTTTTGGCGTGATGCTGGTGCTGGCAATCACCGCAACAGGTCTGGCGGCACTGATCCTGAGCCTGCCAGGCGCGGCGACCGTGGTCAGCATTGCCGCTCTGATCTATTTGCTCTATCTGGCCTATCGAATTGCGACCGCGCCTGTAATCGGTGTCGAAACCGAGCGGAAAGAAGCCGCGCCGCGATGGCACCAGGGTATCGTCATTTCCATCAGCAACCCAAAGGCCTATGCCGCGATGGGCGCGCTGCTCTCCGGGCCGGCTCTTGTCCCGGGCAACGCTGCTGCAGATGTTCTCTGGAAGGCGTCTGTGGCGTTCCTCGTGATTTGCGTGGTCAATCTGGCCTGGCTCTCCTTTGGGGCAGCTATAACCCATTTTGTGAGAACACCCCGTCGGGCGCGCGCTTTGAATCTTGGCTTTGCCGCGCTCTTGCTGATCTCCGTTGCTGCGCTCGGATACGCTCAGATCCTGCGGCTCTAGGATCAGCGTTGCGCACGCGCAAACGCTCGCCTAAGACAGGCAAAACAAAACAACAAAGGATCAGGGACGATGTCAAAGACCGATCAGACGGCGAAGATTCGGGACGGCAACGGCTTCATCGCCGCACTGGATCAGTCCGGCGGCTCGACACCCAAGGCGCTGCGCCTCTACGGCATTGACGAAGACGCCTATGCCAGCGAGGCCGAGATGTTCGACCTGATGCATGCCATGCGCAGCCGTATCGCGCAGGCGCCTGCCTTTACCGGCGATAAGGTGATCGGCGCGATCCTTTTCGAGATGACAATGGACCGCCAGATCAGCGGGATGCCCACGGCCCACTACATGTGGAATGAGCGTGGCGTTGTGCCCTTCCTGAAAGTCGACAAGGGTTTGGCAGAGGAAACCGATGGCGTTCGGTTGATGAAACCGATGCCCGACCTCGAAGCCTTGTTGAGCCGCGCGGTTGCCGCCGGCGTCTTCGGAACGAAGATGCGGTCGGTTATTGACGCAGCCAATGCAACCGGGATTGCCGCAAGTGTCGCCCAGCAATTCGAGGTCGGCGCGGTTATCCGCGCCCATGGTCTCATGCCGATTATCGAGCCCGAGGTTACGATCTCGATCACCGACAAGGCCGAGGCCGAAGATATCCTGAAAGAGCAGATCACCCGGCATCTGGACGCTCTGCCCGACGACCAGCAGGTCATGCTGAAACTTACCCTGCCTGAGACAGCCAACCATTATAGGTCTCTGGTGGACCATCCCCGTGTGCTGCGGGTCGTGGCGCTGTCAGGTGGCTACAGCCGGGACGAGGCAAATGACAGATTAGCGCAGAATAAAGGCATGGTCGCGAGCTTTTCCCGTGCCCTCACCGAAGGGCTGAGTGCGCAGCAAAGCGATGCCACGTTCAATGCCGCCATATCAGAGAGTATCGAGAGCATTTATCAGGCCTCGGTGGCAGGCTGAGCGCAGCACCTATGACGCCTGGTGATCATCCCACCTTTCGGGTCGCGGCCTGCGACCTCAATGGCCGGATGCGTGGCAAGCGCGTTCCGGGCAGCTATGCGGCCAAGCTGAACGCAGGTGCGGTCCGCATGCCCGCTTCTGTGATTAATCTCGATATCTTCGGGGCTGACATAGAGGACTCACCGCTGGTGTTTGCCAGCGGGGATGCGGACGGGATGCTGCGCCCGACAGAGCGGGGATGGGTGACACTGCCGTGGTTGCGCACCGACCCGGTCCTTGTCCCGATGGCGATGCACAACGAAGATGGCAGCCCTTATGACGGCGACCCGCGCCACGCCTTGGCGGCTGTTCTGTCGCGTTATGAGGCGCGCGGCTGGCGTGTGATGGCGGCCACCGAGCTGGAATTCACCCTCGTGGATGACAGTGGCAACACGCTCTGCCCCGTGCGCGATCCGGTGAGCGGCCGCCCTCTGATCGGCGCAGAGATCACGTCGATCTCTCAATTGGATGCGTTCGATCCGTTTCTGTCCGAGCTTTACGCGGGCTGCGAGACCATGGGTATTCCGGCCCAGGCCGCGACCAGCGAGTCAGGGATAGGCCAGTTCGAGATCACGCTGACCCATCAGGACGCGATGCGCGCCGCCGATGATACATGGCTGTTCAAACGCCTCATCCGACGCGTGGCGCGCAACCACGGCTTTGCCGCCACCTTCATGGCCAAACCTTTTACCGAGGATGCGGGCAACGGGCTGCATATCCATTTCTCAGTTCTCGATGACGCAGGCCGCAACATCTTTGACAATGGCGGCCCGGAGGGCACAGAGCTGCTTCACCATGCGATTGCGGGATGCGTGGCCGCGATGAAGGAAAGCACGCTTATCTTCGCGCCCCATGCCAACTCCTATGCGCGGATGGTGCCGGGGGCCCACGCCCCGACCGGCAGCTGTTGGGCCTATGAAAACCGCACGGCTGCCATCCGTGTGCCTGGCGGCGCGCCCGCCGCGCGCCGGATCGAGCATCGGACCGCCGGCGGCGACACCAACCCATACCTGATCACGGCGGCCGTTCTCGGCGCTGCGCTGGCCGGAATCGAGGACGGCATCACGCCTCCGGCGCCGATCACCGGCAACGCCTATGACCTTGACCTTCAACAAGTGTCGAACTCATGGGAGGACGCGTTGTCGCTTTTTCTGGAGGGACCGATGATCAAGCGCATCTTTCCTGCGCTGCTGATCGAAAACATGGGTTACACCAAACGCCAGGAAATGCGCCTCATGGCAGAGCGTCCCGCAGAAGAGCATTGGACGGTCTATCTCGAAACCGTGTAACATAGGACACACCCGGCGGGCGCGTCTCGCTACCTCCGGCCCCCCAGACGAAACCTTGTGGACGCGACGGGGCTGGTCTAAGGCTATATTTGATCAAAAAACGGTGTTGCCATGAAGATCGGTATTCTGATGACCGGGCACGCTCTGCCGAGCCTGATCGAGCGGCGGGGCGATTATGACGCGATTTTTGCCGAAATGTTGGCCGGGTACGGGTTTGATTTCGAAAACTTCGCCGTGGTGGACGGGCAATTCCCGGATGGCCCCACAGACGCGGATGGCTGGCTGATCACCGGATCGAAGCATGGCGCCTATGAAGACCTCCCATGGATTCCCCCGTTGGAAGCGTTGATCCGTGACATCCAGGCCGCAGGTCGTCCGCTGGTGGGGGTGTGTTTTGGACATCAAATCATCGCACAGGCCCTCGGTGGTCAGGTTGTGAAGTATCCCGGCGGTTGGTCTGTGGGTCGGCAGACCTACACAATCGATGGCGAACGCATCAAGATGAACGCCTGGCATCAGGACCAGGTCATTGAGGCCCCCAAGGATGCCCGGATCATCGGGCACTCGGATTTCTGCGCCAATGCGGCGATGGCCATCGGGGACACGATCCTGACCATTCAACCCCACCCGGAATTCGACGCCGATATCCTCGGCGCGATTGTCGAAGAGCGCGGACGCGGCGTGGTGCCGGAGGCCCTTCTGAAGACAGCGCGCGACGACCTGCATCAACCCAACGATCGCATGGATTTCGTCGCGCGTATCGCCGGCTTTTTCCAGGCTGCGGCGCAACGGGCTCCGTCAGAGGCGGAGATCTGAGATGGCCAAGGACGACTGGCAAACGACCTTGCCCGAGGCCGCCGCAGCATATCTCCGCGGCCACCGGCTGCACGAGGTGGAATGCGTGATCGCCGATCTGCCGGGCATTGCCCGGGGCAAGGCGGTGCCCGCCGGAAAATTCAGCCGGCAGAACCTCTTTCATCTGCCGGATTCGATCTTCTACCAGACGATCACGGGCGGCTATGGCGAAGCGGCGGGTGAAGAAGGCTGGCTCGAACGCGATATGATCCTGCGCCCGGATATGGCCACAGCGACCGCCGCACCCTGGACCGGCGACTGGACGCTTCAGGTGATCCACGATGCCTATGACCGCGATGGCGAACCTGTGCCCTGTGCGCCGCGTAACGTGCTCAAGCGCGTTGTGAGCATGTATGAGGCGCGCGGACTGCGTCCCGTCGTGGCTCCGGAACTTGAGTTCTATCTTATCGCCCGCAATCTGGATCCGGCCAAGGAAATCGCCCCGATGGTGGGACGCTCTGGCCGTCCCGCGGCCGCGCGGCAGGCGTATTCGATGACGGCGGTGGACGAATTCGGCCCGGTGATCGACGACATTTATGATTTTGCCGAGGCGCAGGGATTTGAGATCGACGGCATCACCCAGGAGGGTGGCGCGGGCCAGTTGGAGATCAACCTGCAACACGGCGACCCGGTCCGGCTGGCCGACGAGGTGTTCTATTTCAAGCGTTTCATCCGCGAGGCAGCGTTGCGCCACGATTGTTTTGCCACCTTCATGGCCAAGCCCATCGGGGCGGAACCCGGAAGCGCCATGCATGTCCATCATTCCTTGGTGGATATCGAGAGCGGGAAGAACGCCTTTGCCGGGCCACAGGGCGGTGAAACCGATGCTTTTTATCACTTCATCGGCGGGTTGCAGACCCACCTGCCCGCGGCCATCGCCGTGCTGGCCCCGTACGTGAATTCCTATCGCCGCTACGTGCCGGACAATTCCGCGCCGATCAACCTGGAATGGGCCCGCGACAACCGCACCACGGGTATCCGCGTCCCGATTTCAGAACCCGAGGCGCGGCGCGTCGAAAACCGGATCGCCGGCATGGATTGCAACCCGTATCTGGGCATTGCCGCCAGCCTTGCCTGCGGGTTGTTGGGTCTGCAAAACGAGGTGCGTCCCCGCGCGCAGTTCAAAGGCGACGCGTATGAGGGCGAACTGGACTTTCCCAACGAGCTCGGCGCGGCGCTCGATGCCTTTGATACGGCGACAGATCTGCACGCGCTGTTGCACCCGGAATTTGCCCGCGTCTATTCCATCGTGAAACGAGCCGAATATGCCGAGTTTCTTCAGGTGATCAGCCCTTGGGAACGCGAGCACCTGTTGTTGAACGTCTAGATCAAAGGGGCTGCGCGATGGGTCTGAATCTGCTGTATGCCAATGACCGTCCGGGCACGTATCCACAAAGCTGGTACGCCGCCACCGCAGATGCGCCGGGCCCCTACCCGGCGGTCGACGGTGAGGTCACGGCAGATGTGGCGATTGTCGGCGCAGGGTTCACCGGATTATCGGCCGCGCTGCATCTGGCCAAACGCGGCCGGAAGGTTGTCTTGATCGACGCGCACAGGGTGGGCTTTGGCGCGTCCGGGCGCAATGGTGGCCAATTGGGCACCGGCCAGCGCAAGGATCAGATCGCGCTGGAAAAACTGGTGGGTCGGGACGATGCGAAAAAGCTCTGGGCGCTGGCCGAAGGATCAAAAGATCTGGTGAAATCGCTGGTCGCCAAGCACGATATTCCCTGCCATCTCAAACCCGGTATTGCCCATCTGTGCTACGCGCAAGACGAGGTCGATGAAGAGCATGCCTATGCTGATCATCTGGCGAAGCATTACGATTATCCGCATCTGGAAAAGCTGGACCGGGACGCCGCGCAAGCCGTCTGCCCCTCGCCGCACTATATCGGCGGCTCGCTCGACATGCAGGCGGGGCACGTGCATCCCCTCGCCCTCGCGTTCGGTCTGGCACGCGCGGCAGAGACAGCAGGTGCGCAGATCTTTGAGAAAACCGAAGTGCACGATATCGACCCCGGCGCCCGCGTTCGCATTCGCACGTCGGGCGGCACGGTCTGGGCCGATCATGCCATTCTGGCCTGCAATGGCTATCTGGGCGGGCTCAACCAGAAGGTCGGTGCGCGTGTCATGCCGATCAACAATTTCATCGCCGCAACAGAACCGCTCGGGGAGGACGCCGCTCGCGTGCTCGCGCGTGACGTGGCCGTGGCCGATACCAAATTCGTGCTGAACTACTTTCGTCTCAGCCATGACAAGAGGCTGCTGTTTGGCGGCGGAGAGACCTACCGTTATCGCTTTCCCACGGATATCGCAGGTCTGGTGCGCAAACCCATGTCCCGCGTCTTTCCTCACCTGAAAGACGTCAAAATCGACTATGCCTGGGGCGGGACGCTGGCGATCACGCTGCGCCGCCTGCCCTACCTCACCCGTCTGTCACCCACGATCCTGTCCGCGTCCGGATATTCCGGTCACGGCGTCGGTATGGCCACGTTTTCAGGCAAGCTTCTGGCCGATGCGATTGCAGGCGACGCTGACGGGTTTGACACCATGGCGCGGATCCCAACCCTGCCCTTCCCGGGCGGAACAGCCCTGCGCAGCCCGCTTCTGATGCTGGCCATGACGTGGTTTTCTCTCCGCGACCGCGTCGGGGTGTAAGCAAAGCACGGCACAATTTCGCATGTTACAAATCTTTCGCTTTCGCGACGGTGTCATTGCGCGTATTAGTTTCGGAAAACCTGAAAACAGTTTTGAGGATATCCGAAGCATGGCCACCGCTATTCCCAATGCGCATAACGCAGAGCCGATCCCGGACGCCGCCCGCGCAGAGATCGACCGCCTGCTCACCTCAGGCGATCTCTTTCGCTACACCGCCTCGCAGGATGCGCCGGTCACTCTGCTTGAACAGGAATTCGCAGACCTCATGGGCAGCCGTTATGCGCTGGCCGTGTCGTCCTGTTCGGCCGCCTTGTTCCTGTCGCTGAAGGCGCTTGGCCTTCCCAAGGGCGCGCGGGTGCTGATCCCCGGCTTCACTTTCGCCGCCGTTCCCTCTTCGGTCGTGCATGCCGATTGTGTGCCTGTCCTGTGCGAAGTCGGAGAGAATTATCGCATAGATATGGAAGATTTCGCGGCCAAACTGGATGACACGATCCAGGCCGTGATCGTGAGTCACATGCGTGGGCATACCTCTGACATGGACGCGATCATGGCGCTGTGTGACGCGCGCAATGTGCCCGTGGTGGAAGATGCCGCCCATAGCCTTGGGACGCTTTGGAATGGACGCAAGATCGGCACGATCGGACGCGTGGGTTGTTTCAGCTTTCAATCCTACAAGCTGGTCAATGCCGGTGAGGGTGGGATCATGATTACAGATGATGCGGATCTGGTAGCGCGTGCCGTGATCATGTCGGGTGCCTACGAGCACAATTGGTCCAAGCATATGGCGGGCGAGGATGCGGACTTGTCCGATGCTTTCGCCAGATGGCAGAACCGTCTGCCGCTCTATAACCTGCGTCTCAGCAATCTGTCTGCGGCGATCATTCGTCCGCAGCTTCCTGAAGTGGCGCAGCGCGTACGCGACGGGCGGGCCAATCATGACTATGTCGCCACCCTGCTCGCAAACTCGCCCTGGATTCAAGTGCCCGACAGGCTGCCACACGAAGAGCGCGCACCGGATTCCATCCAGTTCAATCTTCTGGGCTTTCGCGACGAGGACGTGCACGCCTTTGTCGCCGCGGCATCCGAGCGGGGGGTGAAGGTTCAGGTCTTTGGTTTGTCGAGTGATAATGCACGCGCGTTCTGGAACTGGCAGTTCCTGCCCGGCGAGCCCCCCGAATTGCCCCGGACGCGGGCCATGCTGATGCGCGCCTGCGACGTGCGCCTCCCGGTGCATTTGCCACGCAGTGTTTGCGCCGACATCGCGAAGGCGTTGCTGGACGCGGTCACGGACACCAAGGGCGAGTTGCGAAACTACGGCACTTGACGCCCGCCGCGCGTCCTGCCCTCTTGGCGCCATGAAAGCAGATTACAGTGCGGGTGCGGCATGGATGCAGGGCGATATCGTCCCCATTGGCGAGGCCCGGATCGGTGTCACGGATTGGGGGCTGACTCACGCCGATTGTGTCTATGACGTGGTTCCGGTCTGGAACGGTGCGTTCTTTCGTCTGTCAGACTATCTCGCGCGGTTCGAGACGTCCCTGTCCGCCGCCCGGATGGATGTGGGTATGGATCGCGAGTCGATGGTCGCGGCGTTGCAGCGTATGGTCGCCACCTCCGGACTGCGCCGCGCCTATGTCGCGATGGTGGGTGCCCGCGGCACACCGCTGATCCACGGGACCCGCGACCCGCGCGCCTGCGCCAATCACTTCTATGCGTGGTGCGTGCCTTACGTGCATGTCATTGCGCCCGACATTGCCGAGGCCGGTGCGTCCGTCTGGGTGTCAGACACCACGCGACGCATTCCCGAGGATAGCGTGAACCCGCGCGCCAAAAACTACCATTGGGGCGATTTCACCGCTGGCCTGTTCGAGGCGAAGGACCGTGGTTTTGAAACCGTGCTCCTTTGTGATCATTCAGGCCACGTCACCGAAGGCCCGGGCTTCAATGTCTTTGCCCTGAAAGAACAGACACTGGTCACGCCGGATCGAAATGTCCTGCACGGCATCACGCGTCAGACGGTGATCGAAATGGCCCAGACCGCCGGGTTGGTCGTGGAAGAACGCGCGCTGCGCGTCGAGGAAGTGTTCGATGCGGATGAGGTCATGCTGTCGTCCTCCGGCGGTGGCGTCAGCCCCGTGACGCGCCTCAACGATCGCGTTTTTGGAAATGGCGCTCCCGGGCCGGTATCCAAGGATCTGCGCGCCCGCTACTTCGAGTTGATGGAAGAGCCGGCTTATCGGACAGAGATACTCTACGGTCCTGCGGACCCCTGATCTACAACATCGTGAGGCGGTCTTTGAGAAAGGGATACTCTGCCAGAGCAGGTTCCACGACCGTTGTCTTGAGGATCGGACGGAGCGTTTCGGCGACCTGCGCGGGCATGTCCTGAAGGATATCCCGACGCGCGGTCAGGCTGATCGTCCGGCTCAGCGGCTCCATCGGCAGATCGAGAACGTCGATCTGGTCGGCGTAACGGCGCGCCCGCATGAGCGCCAGCGGTGGCAGGATTGTCCAGCCCGTGCCCTGCCCCACAAGCGCCAGGATCGAGTGATAGCTGTCCAATTCAAACCGGTGCCCCAAGGCAAGGTTCTGCCGGGCGAGATGAGAGGTGATGAGGCGTCCCATGTAATGACGCTGCGTGTACTGGATCAGCGGCAATCGCTTTAACTGACGCAGGGTCTTAGCCCCCGGTGTGATCCTGCCCCGGGGCGCGGCGACAACGAAGCCCTCGCGCAGCAGCGGATGAACCTCCGCCCAACTGTCGCTGGCGCCCAGTTCCGCCGCCACGATCATATCGAGCGACCGGGCGTCCAGCAGTTCGTAGAGATAATGACTGGCCCCGGTTTCCAGCAGGAACTGACTGGTCTTCAACTCACCCGCCATATGCATCAGCAAATGCGGTGTGACGTCGACCTCAAAATCCTCGATCATACCCAGGCGGAACCGGGTCAGCCGCGACAGGTCGGACATCGCAAGCTCGGCGCGGGCCTGCGCGGCTTCATTCAGGATGACACGCGCGCGGCGACGCAGGATCTCTCCGGCGGGCGTCAAGCGGACAGGCCGCGCATTGCGGTGCAACAGCGTCGCGCCTACGGCGCTTTCGAGGTTCGTAAGCTGCTGGCTCACGGCGGAGGGGCTCGCGCCCAATCTCTTTGCCGCAGCAGAAATTGACCGCTCATCCGCGGTCGCCATGAAGACTTCAATACCCCAGAGCGTGATACGGCCAGGACTATCAACCATGAGGCCAGTCCCCGGCGGTGCGACTTACTTATCCATACGGGATAGTTTGGTCTGAAGCTCAGACAACTGCTTGCGAATGGCATCAAGCTCTTCGCTGTCCTCGGCTTCCGGCTCTGACCCGGAATCGTCATGCCCGGGCACGGTGCCCATCTGCAGCCCCCCCGTCATCGCTTTCAGAAACGCTTCCTGCTGGGCTCGGATCGCCTCCATACCCGGTGCGAAGGACTTCGCCAGCGGATTGGCCTTGGTCATATTTTCCATCATCTGATCCTGGCCCTGTTTGAGCATTTCAAAACTCGCCGCCAGAAAATCGGGGACCATCGAGGTGGCCTGGGTCGTATAACTCCGGACCAGATCGGTGAGCACGGGGATCGGCAGGACATTCTCGCCCCGGCTTTCGTGCTCTGCAATAATCTGCAGCAGGTATTGCCGCGTCAGGTCATCGCCGGATTTCAGATCGATGATCTGAACCTCGCGACCATCCCGGATGAATTCCGAGATGTCTTCGAGGGTCACGTAATCGGAGGTTTCCGTGTTGTAGAGTCTGCGGCTGGCGTAGCGTTTGATCAGCAATGGTTTTTCGGCTTCGGCCACGACCTGTCCTCCGGGTCAATTCGTGTTGTTAAAAACTGTAGGCCAGCGCTTGCCAAAAGAAAAGAGCGAGCCGGTCTGGCTCGCTCTGTCAGGACGCGGCGTACCCTTGCCCCTGCCCCATTCCGTTACCCACCCAGTTAACGGGTTGGTCGCTCGCTTACTTAGCGGCAGTTGCTTTCTTCGCAGCGGCGGTCATGTCGTCGGTTGCTTTCTTCACGGCTTTTGCCGCGTCTTCCTGCATGTCCTTGCCAGCCGCCATCAGCAGCTCGACAGTTTCCATCTGCACTTTCTTGGCGATCTCAGCGAAGGCCGCCATATGCTCTGCTGCGGATTCAGCATTGGCGGATGCGAAATCGGTTACAGCTTTGGCGTAATCGGCAGGCTCGGATTTTGCCTTGGTCACGTCAGACAGTTTGGTCAGTGTTTCTTTGGTCCACTTGCTCGACAGCTCTGCTGATTTCTCTGCGGCCTCCAGAGCGACACCAGACATTTTTTCGCTCAGAGCAGCCTGGTTCTTGAACACTTCCTCAAAGGCTTTTGTGTCCACGGGAAATGCGCCCATCATATCTTTCATCATTGTGTTGAAGTCTTGCGTCTTTGCCATAACGGCCTCCGTCATTATCTTGTTGTCTCACCGCTGGCGTTCAGGCTTTCCAGCTAGAAGGCATATACTTGCTGCATCGCAGCATTACAAGGAATTTTTTTCTGCGGTGCAGAATTTCTCTTCCATGCCTTTACCGTCGCAAGATCAGATTGTGGATTTTTTCCGAACATAGGTACCGGGCGCGGACGCAAGCGATGGGTGGTTCTTCCCCCCCGGCGGGCGCGCGGCAACCATCTTGCCAGATCTCGCCTTGAGCCACTTCTCCCAGACAGGCCACCAGGATCCGGCATGTTCCTTGGCGCCCGCAAGCCATTCTTCAGCTGAGCCGGAGAAGTCATCGTTTTCGTAATAGCCATATTTCTTCTTGCTCGGTGGATTGACGATGCCGGCAATGTGGCCGGATTCCGACACGAAGAAATGCCTGTCCTCGCTGCCGGTCTGAAGAAAACCACGATAGCAGTCCTTCCAGGCGGCGATGTGATCGCTTTCGCATGTGACGGCCATCAGCGGGACTTTCACATCGCTGATATGCAGCCGCTCTCCGAACATCTCGATGCCCTTGCCAACGAAATCGTTGCGCTGCCACAGCGCTCGCAGGTATTGCACAACCATACGCGCCGGCAGGTTTGCACCATCGCCGTTCCAGAACAGCAGGTCGAACGCCGGCGGGGTCTCCCCCATCATGTACGTGCGTATGGCAGGTTTGTAGATGAGATCGTTCGACCGCAGGAACGACATGGTGCGCCCCATGATAAACGAACGCAGCACCCCATGTTCCTCGACCTCCCGTTCGATCCCGTCAACAAAGTCGTTTTGCAGAAACGGGACGAACTCGCCCTGCTCGCTGAAATCCGTCAGCGCCGTAAAGAACGTGGCAGACTTCACCGATTTGTCGCCCCGCTTTTCCAGAAGGGCGAGGGCGAGGTGCAATGTGGTGCCCGCGATGCAATAGCCAACGGCATTGACCTGCCGTTCCTTGGTGATCGCCTTGGCCTCGCGGATCGCGGTCAGAAAACCGTCTTCGATATAGCTCTCCATGCTGAGATCGGCATGGCTTTCATCCGGATTGACCCAGCTCACGACAAACAGGGTGTAGCCTTGATCGACAACCCACTTGATCAGGCTGTTTTCCGTCTTGAGGTCCAGAACATAGAATTTATTGATCCATGGCGGAAAGATGACCAACGGCGTTTTGTGCACCTTTTCGGTACTCGGTGCATATTGGATGAGTTCCATGATGCGATTGCGATACACCACCTCACCGGGGGTCGTGGCCACGTTCTCGCCCAGTTCGAACGCTGATTCATCGGCAAGCCGTATGACCATTTCGCCGTTATTGGCCTCAAGATCGGACACAAGATTTTCAAGACCGCGCACAAGGCTTTCGCCTTCCGTTTCGAGCGCTCTTTCCAATGCGTCAGGGTTCGTGCCCAGAAAGTTTGTCGGGCTCATCATGTTGATGATCTGCTGCGCGAAGTAATCGAGACGCTGTTTATCCATCTCACCCAGCGAATCGAGATCGGCCACCGCCTGTTCCACCGCTTCCTTGTTGAGCGCATATTGCTGTTTGATGAAGCGGAAATAGGGATTGGACTGCCAAAGCGGGTTGGAAAACCGGCGATCATCCGCCAAGGGATCGGGACTTTCATCGGCATGTTCCGGCGGGTGACCCTGCATCATCGCCTGCTGCGCCTCAAGGAAATGGCGCACCGATTTTCCCCAGTATTCAAGCTGCTGTTCGTAAATGCGGCCCGGGTTATCCATCATGGATTGCCAGTAGGATTGCGCAGCCATCGCATACAGATCCTGACCCGGCCCATTCAGTTCCGCCTTGGGCGGCTTGCGGCTTGAAAGCGCTGTTGCCAGGCGTTGTGACAAGACTTCGACGCGTTGCAAATTCGCGTTCAGTTTGTCCAAATTTTGCGTGCTGACGTCGTCTTGCGTTGCCATTTTGGCAAATTCCCTCTAACTTTCTGCTATGCAGCATTGCACCGCATAGGGTTCGGACGGAGCCCGAACATGGTGGAGCACTCTGTGTTTTAGACCGCCACCGCTCCTCACAGACGGTGACAGAAAGAACGCCCGCGCCGGGCCTCCCCCCCGGACTAAGGAGTATCAGTATGCGTTACATGATCACCTACGACCTGATGGAGACCATGCGCAACACCCAACAATGGATGGGAGCGACCGCCCTTTCCATGGCATCATATCCAATTTTCAGCATGGTTCCAAACCCTGCCTTTCACTGGCTGGCCGCCTGGGGCGAGGTGACGGAGCGGTCGTTCCAGCGTATGGTCACCAAACCCGATTGGGGGATCGAATCGATTACCGGTGAGGACGGACGCGATCATCTGATCTCGGTCGAAACGCGGGTGGAGAAACCTTTCGGCGATCTTATCCAGTTTCGCGTTCAGGGTCGCGACGAGATGGATCGGCGCGTGTTGCTGGTCGCGCCCATGTCGGGTCATTACGCGACCCTGCTGCGCTCAACGGTGAAATCGCTTTTGCCGGATTGCGATGTCTTCGTAACAGATTGGCACAATGCCAGAGACATTCCCGTCTCCGAAGGCAAGTTCGACATTGAGGATTACACGCTCTACCTCATGGAGTTCATGCGCGAGCTGGGATCTGATCTGCACGTGATTGCGATCTGTCAGCCGGCCCCCCTGGCGCTTGCCGCGACAGCGTATCTCGCCGAACTTGACCCTGATGCGCAACCGCGCACGCTGACGTTGATCGGGGGCCCCATCGACCCGGATGCGACCCCCACGGAAGTCACGGATTTCGGACACCGCGTCAGCATGGGCACGCTTCAGGAAACAATGATCCAGAGAGTGGGGTTCAAGTATAAGGGCGTCGGACGCATGGTCTATCCGGGCCTGTTGCAACTGGCTTCTTTCATGTCGATGAACGCAGATCGCCACAGCAAAGCCTTCATGAACCAGATCACGCGTGTGGCCCAGGGCCAGGCGAGTGATCGCGACCCGCACAACAAGTTTTATGATGAGTATCTGGCGGTCATGGACATGCCCGCCGAATTCTATCTCTCGACCGTTCAGCGGATTTTCAAGGATGGCGAGATCGCCGAGAACCGTTTCGTCGTTGCCGGTCATGAGGTGGATATCGGTGCGCTCACAAGCGATGCCGTGAAAACAGTGGAAGGCGGCAAAGACGACATATCAGCCCCGGGACAATGCGTGGCGGCCCTCAAGTTGCTGACAGGGCTGCCGGAGGCGAAAAAGGCGAGCCACCTTGAGCCCGAGGCGGGTCACTACGGCATTTTTGCCGGGAAGTCCTGGCGCAACAATATTCGCCCGCTTGTACTGGATTTCATCGATGCCAATTCCGAGGCGCCGGCAAAACGCAATCGCACCGCGCCCAGACGCAAACGTCGGAAACTGGCCGCCGAGTAGCGCGGCAATACCAGCCACCCAGACCGTTTTCTGGACAGAAAACGAGCCGGAAAATTTAAGTTTTCCGGTCCGGAATTTTGTAAATTCCGGTCACACTCAATGATCTGAAACGTCCGGCCTTGTATCTGGGAGATCGCCCAAAACCCGGGCGCATCCAACGCTCAGGCGTCGCGCGGCGCTCGTCCAAAAACTGGGCTTCCGGCTTTCGTCGACCGCTTCAGGCAAGTGCTTTGCGGTTCAGCACCAGCGGCTGGTCCATCCACGACCGGAGGGCTGCAATCACCGCATCGGGGGCCTCGAGAGTCGGGAAATGCCCTGCATCCTGAATAAGCGCAAGATTGGCCTGCGGGATCAGCCCTGCCATGAATTCATGCCGCTTCACCGGCGTCAGGGTGTCGTGTTCGCCGCAGACAACGAGGGTTGGAACATGGCACTGCCTCAGCGTCGGTTGATAGTCTCTACGACGCTGCAGCGCACGCGCCTGACGTACAATCGCTTCGGCACCCAGATTTTCAGCCATCGACGCAAGCAAATGACGCACCGAGTTTCGAACAGGGCCAGGCGCCAGATGTTCGGGCCGAACGATGCTTGTGACCGCCTGATCCAGCAATCCGGCTTTCAGCTTCGTGATCAGGGGTTCATAATCCGCGGCACTTTGAGGCGTCTCCGGAAGGGACGTGGTGCTGATGAGCGCAATGCGACTGATCCGGTCCGGCGCGCGGCGCAGCAACTCCATGGCCACGATCCCGCCCATCGCCGACCCGGCAACCGCGAATTTCCGCGGCAGAACGTCCAGCAGGCCGGACGCGATTTCCTCCATGCGGTCACCCCCGGTCACCGGCGCGACCGTCACGGTTTGCTCCGCACTCAATACGGCAATCTGCGGTCCAAAGACGCGCGCATCGCACATCATGCCCGGCAGGAACACGAGAGGTTCTCTCATTTTCGGGATCCTAACTGCTGCCTCGTCACCCTATTTTCCGGCAGCATGCCACAGAACGTCAAAAGCACAAAGAACTACTGAACGACATAGCCCTGGTCTTCGGCCCAGATCCTCATATGGTCGATCCGGGCCGAACGGCACCCGAGGCGTTTTGTGTCCCTCCGCCGCGGGTCTGGCGCCTTTCCCAGGCTGGGCAAAGTCACAGCACTATATCAGGACTGCACAATTCATCTACTGCCAAATCGAATAAAGTCAGACAGGTCGGGTCCGAAAACCGATGATCAGCGTTTTTCACCAGGGTTAGTCGGACATCGTCAGCATCGAGATGCGCCAGCAATCGCAGGGCGACGGACATGTCGACATCGCGATCCTCCGTACCCTGAAGCAGATGCAGCGGAAAAGAGAAGGAAAGCGGTGTGCGCAGCACGAGGTTCGACCGACCGTCCTCGATCAACCGGCGTGTGATAACGTAGGGATCGTCATACTCGGAAGGCAAAGAAATCTGTCCTTCCCGCAGAAGCGCGTCCTTCTGATCCGGACTGAACCGGGCCCACATGGAATCTTCGGTAAAATCGGGAGCCGCCGCAACAGTGACCATGCCGGCCACTTTGTCCGGGATTGCCCGCGCCAGTAACAAGGCAATCCAGCCGCCCATGGAGGAGCCGACAAGGATCTGCGGCCCCGATGTCTGCGCCTCCAACATGGCACGCGCATCGTCAAGCCAGTCGCTGATCGCGCCGTCCGCGAAAGCCCCTTCACTTTGACCGTGACCGGAATAATCGAAACGGAGGAACGCGCGTCCTTTGCGGGCTGCCCACTCTTCGAGATAGAGCGCCTTTGTTCCGTCCATGTCAGATTTGAATCCACCGAGAAACATCACGCCCGGTGTCGCTCCATCGCGCCGATGAAAAGCAAGGCGTCGCCCTTGTGGCGAAGTCAGAAATTGGGGATCGGCCATGAGCCGTTATGAGCCGTCCCTGCGGCCTAAATCAAGATCTGACGAGATGCGTCAGACCAATTGTTCACGCGACCGAACCGATCACCCCTTCAATACGCCGCAACGTCCATTGCCGATCCTGGCTCTGGCCCGCCGTCTGCTTATCGCTGACTGGCTTACCGGATGCGTCTGGTGCGCCCAGACCCCCAACATCTTGAGAGAAATCGGACTGGCGTCCGTCGTTATCGCTTTGCGACATTTTTTGCCTCACTGCTTACAAACCGACGTCAAAACACGTGACGCCCAAGTTCAGGTTAGCAGTAATTTGTGCAAAGAAAACCAACGAATGGTAAAATATCATTACAAAGACGTTGCCATACACTCGCGCGCGAGGCGAGACATTGGTATACAATCAGACGGGCGGGTGACGCAGAAAACCGAAAACTCAGCCTGAAATGTAGGGGGCCGTTTTGGGGCGATAGAATACTTTCTGATTGTGAAGGCGGCCCAAAAGATCGTGGATGCGGCGAATCTCTTCGTCGCCCTCACCCCCAGACGGCGCGGTCTGCGCATTGGCTGGTTGTGCGCTCTCGTCGAACAATTGCGACGACAATTCAGACTTTGACCGGCGCAAAGCCCCTTCGATTAACTCCATATCTTCGACAGAGAGTTCAAAGTTGACGTTGTAGCGTGCCATGCGTGCGAGCTCCCAGTTTTGAACCAGCTCTATAAGCAAAAATTATCAAGCGATCAGTTAGTTAAAACATAGAGGTTTCGGCACAGAGGTAAACTCATTTTAAGTTATTAAATTCAGATACATAGAATTTACCTGAACGCATACAAAAGCATACGACAGCGACCCGCAACTCTGTCGCAATGAGCCTCTCACGCCACGACATGATAGAACAAACAGCACACGCGACATGCGCCCGCTTGACTTCCCCGTCCTGCCTCGCCACTAGGTCAACGACCCGCAACCGGGCGTTCCGTAGGCGCCAAACTGACGAGGAGGCCCAAGCCATGGCCCAAATCTCTCTGACATTTCCCGATGGTAACGTGCGTGACTATCCTGCCGGTGTGACACCCGCGGAAATAGCGGCCGGCATTTCCAACTCGCTCGCCAAAAAGGCAATCTCGGCCTATGTCGATGACGCACATTGGGACCTGCAATGGCCCATCGACAGCGACGCCCGGGTGCAAATCAACACGATGAAGGACGAGGTACCGGCCAACGAACTGGTGCGGCACGACCTCGCTCATATCTTGGCGCGCTCGGTTCAGGAAATCTGTCCGGTCACCATGGTCACCATCGGCCCGGTGATCGAAAACGGCTGGTACTATGATTTCGACCGCGCCGAACCCTTCACGCCGGAGGATCTTGGACAGATTGAGTCGCGGATGAAGGAAATCATCAATCTGCGCGATCCGGTGCGCACAGAGGTCTGGCCGCGCGACAAGGCGGTTGCGCATTATGAAGCGAACAATGAGCCCTATAAGGTCGAACTGATCGACGCGATTCCAGGGGATGAACCCTTGCGGATGTACTGGCACGGCGATTGGCAGGATTTGTGCCGGGGTCCTCATCTGCAACACACAGGTCAAGTCCCTGCCGATGCTTTCAAACTGATGTCGATTGCCGGGGCATACTGGCGCGGGGACTCGGACCGCCCGATGCTGCAGCGCATCTACGGCGTGGCCTTCACCGGCAAGGAAAAACTGCGCGCCTATCTCAATTTCCTTGAAGAGGCAGCCAAACGGGATCACCGGAAGCTGGGACGTGAAATGGATCTTTTCCATTTCGAAGAAGTCGCCCCAGGCTCTGTCTTCTGGCATCCCAGCGGATGGCGTTTGTTCCAGACCCTGATCAGCTATATGCGTCGCCGCCAAGAGGCAGCAGGTTATGTCGAAGTGAACTCTCCCGATATCATGGACCGCGCTTTGTGGGAGACCTCAGGCCACTGGCAGAATTACCGCGAGAACATGTTCCTGGCCCAAACCCAGGACGACCGGGATTATGCGCTGAAGCCGATGAATTGCCCTGGTCACATGATGATCTACAACCAAGGCATTCGAAGTTACCGCGATCTGCCCCTGAAAATTGCTGAGTTTGGCAAGGTGCATCGCTACGAACCCTCCGGTGCTCTGCACGGATTGTTGCGCGTGCGCAGCTTCACTCAGGATGATGCGCATATTTACTGCACCCCTGAACAGCTGACCGAAGAGTGTCTCAATGTCAATGACTTGATACTGTCGATCTACAGCGACTTTGGGTTCGACGATGTGCACGTGAAACTGTCGACCCGTCCCGAAAACCGGATAGGTGACGAGGCCAGCTGGGATCGGAGCGAAGACGCGTTGAAGACTGCGCTCGATGCTGCAGGCATGAGCTATTCTATTTTTGAAGGCGAAGGCGCCTTCTATGGCCCTAAGCTGGAATACGTCCTGCGCGATGCGATCGGGAGAGATTGGCAATGCGGCACGTTGCAGGTCGATTTCAACCTGCCGGAGCGGTTTAACTCTACCTACGTCTCGGCGTCAGGGGAGCGGTTGCCGCCGGTTATGCTGCACCGCGCTCTCTTCGGCTCTCTTGAAAGATTCACGGGTATTCTGATCGAGAACTGGGAAGGCAAGCTACCGTTCTGGCTGGCCCCGCGGCAGGTGGTGGTGGCTTCAATCATTTCGGAGGCCGACGACTATGTTTTCGAAGTAGTAGACGCGCTCCGCGCCGCAGGCGTGCATGCCGAAGCGGATGTCCGTAACGAAAAAATCAACTACAAGGTACGAGAGCACTCGGTCGGCAAAGTACCTGTCATCCTCGCCGTCGGCGCACGAGAGGTCGAGGCGGAAACCGTGACCGTCCGACGACTGGGCGAAAAACAGACCAGCGTTGTCCCGCTCGCCGAGATCACCGCTGCGCTGGCGCAAGAGGCCATGCCGCCCGACGTGACCTAGAGCCTTGTAACACTTTGAGCGGGAAGCCGCGTCAGAATGTTACAAAATGCACAAATGCCGTAGGGACCGGCACCCGAAACTGGTAACATAACCAAATTCGGGCGCGGTTGGGATCACATCCGATGACGCGACTGTGTCTGACAGTTTCGTGTATAGGTTTTCAGTTCTGTCGATTTTATACTTTGGGTCACTGCCGGTGGGCCTTGCGCATCATGCAATGCTCAGGCGACCGGCGCGACAAAACGGATACTTGGAGAAAAGAACCGATGTCAAAAGCGATCAAAACCATGGCGATTGCCTCTGCCGTCACTGCAGCGCTGGCCGCACATACAACGACGGATGCGCAGGCCGCTGGAAAGGAAAAATGCTTCGGCGTGTCGCTGGCCGGAAAGAACGACTGTGCCGCGGGTGCGGGCACGACCTGTGCAGGCTCATCCACTGTAGACTATCAGGGCAATGCCTGGACGCTGGTTGACGAAGGAACATGCGCGGAAATCGAACTGCCCGCGATGGCAGATGGAACACCCCGCGTGGGATCACTCGAAGAGCTGGATCGCGACCTGCCGGCGTCCTGATCCCGACTTTAAAACTCGGCAAAAGGCGCAGCAACGGGTGCTGGCGCCTTTTGCCCCACGACTAGCGTAACGGATCCCCTGCCATGCTTGACGCTTCCGCTCGTTTTCCGCATCTGCCGGATGCCCCTGGCATCGGCTACAAGCCGCAGCATTTTGAGGCGATCACTAGCGATGCGCGGCCGGTCGAATGGCTGGAAATCCACGCCGAGAATTACATGGGTGACGGCGGACGTCCTTTGGCACAGCTGCGCCACCTGTCGGAACAGTTTGCGATGTCCGTGCATGGCGTCGGGTTATCGATTGGCGGAGAGAGCCCGCTGGACCGCGAGCACCTGGCCCGCCTGCGCCATCTCGTCGGATGGCTCAATCCCGCCAGTTTTTCAGAACACCTCGCCTGGTCGACGCATGGCGCAGAGTTCATGAACGACCTGCTGCCCCTGCCCTACACCAATGAAACCCTGACCCGCGTTGCAGAGCATATCGATCAGGTCCACGAAGTCGTTGGCAAACGAATGCTGTTGGAAAACCCATCCAGCTATCTTGCCTTCGAGGAAAGCACATGGTCGGAAACGGACTTTCTTGAAGAGGTGGCACGACGCACCGGCTGCGGTCTGCTGCTCGATGTGAACAACGTGTTTGTCTCGGCCACAAATCTTGATCTTGATCCCCGGGCCTATATTGATGCCTTCCCCGTGTCTCGCGTGGGCGAGGTGCATCTGGGCGGCCATGACGAGGATGAAGACGACCACGGCGCACCGGTCCTGATCGACAGCCATGGCCGCGAAATCGCGGATCCGGTCTGGGCATTGCTGGATTACACGCTGGATCGGATGGGCCCACGTCCGGTGCTGGTCGAATGGGACAATGATGTGCCCGATTGGCCGGTACTTGCCGACGAGGCCCGCCGGGCCGAAGCCGCGTTGTCCCGTATCAGCGCCACTGTGGCATGATCCGATGCCCGATCGGGTCACACAAGCGTCCTTTCGCGACGCGCTCATGGATGCGGAACGCCCCGCGCCCGGTGGCCTGACTGATGGACAGGGCCGCCCCGCCGGACGCCGCTTTGACATCTACCGCAACAATGTGGCTGTCAGTCTGTCGGACGCGCTTGCCGAGAGCTTTCCGGCCGTTCGGAAACTGATTGGCGACGAAAACTTTCGTAACATATCCCGCCTTTACATCCAGCAGGATCCGCCGCGGTCTCCCCTGATGATGTTTTATGGAGAGGGTTTCGCAGCCTTTCTGAAGGACTTCCCGCCGCTCGCTCACCTGCCCTACCTGTCAGATGTCGCGCGCGTGGAACAGGCGCTGCGCGAAGCCTATCACGCCGCCGATGCCACCCCGATTGACCCCAACGAACTGGCACAAATCCCAGCAGAGGCGCTGACCGACCTTCGGCTTTCTCTGGCTCCGGCCTTGCGCGTTCTGAACTCGGATTATCCGGCGCACGCGATCTGGGCCTACAATATGGAACCGGGAAGCCCAAAACCTGACCCGGTGGCGCAATCGGTCCTGATCGTCCGGCCGGACTTCGACCCCAAACCCATTGCGATCACCGCAAGCGAGGCGGCGTTTATCTCCGCTCTCGCAGACGGCGCCACGCTCGGACCGGCAACAGAGACCGGCGCCGGCATTCTGCCCGATTTTGATCCAACCCCCGCGCTTGGCCTGTTACTGGCCCACAGCGCAATCACCTCCCTCACGTTCGGAGACTAAAGACCATGAATACCCTGATCTCGTTGCAGCGCGCGCTCTTCGGCCCGCTCGAACGCGCCGACTGGCTGTTGTCCACGCTGGCCCGGTTTTTGTTCGCGGCGATCCTGCTGATGTATTTCTGGGTCTCGGGCCTGACCAAGCTGGGAGATGGTCTCTTTGGCTTTCTGAACCCGTCGCTTGGGGCCTATGCACAGATCTGGCCGCGCGCGATGGAGGCGGCCGGATATGATGTCACCCAAATGAGCGGGTTTCAGACGCTTGTCGTTCTGGCCGGCACATGGGCGGAGTTCATTCTCCCTGTTCTCATTGTGATCGGTCTTTTGACCCGGTTTGCCGCCTTGGGCATGATCGTTTTTGTCATCGTCCAGTCGGTCACGGACCTTATCGGTCACAACAAGCTATCCGATCCCATTGTTTTTGGCGCATGGTTCGACAAGGCCCCGGACGGGATCATCATGGACCAGCGCATGTTGTGGATTTTCCTGCTGCTGGTGCTGGTTCTGAAAGGTGCGGGTCCGCTGTCACTGGATCGCTTGATTATGAACCGCGCCCGGGATGCTCAGGAAGAATATAGCTGACCCTGCCCGCATCGCGAGACCGGAGTGTTTCGCGATGCGCCCGCGTGGCAGTTTGTCGTGAAACGCAGCACGGCTCTCAAATGATGCACGAGCCTGGCGCGCCTAGAAATGCGCCTTGGGCTCGTCTGGTTTACCTGCAGCAATCGCCAGAATGCCGCCCAAGGCCGTGAAGCCGATGGGAAACGTCGTAAAAATACCAAATTCAAAGGCATACCACATCAAGGCGGCGGCGATGAGCATCAGGATACCGCCCCAGAGCGCCCGCGCGCGCGCCATGGCGCCCCCGGCAATCGCCAGCAACGGTGCCGCGAGGCTCGCCGTCTGGATCAAGCCCACCCGGTCCACCTGCTGCGCAATCCCTTCGATTTCGCCGTATTCGGCAATCAACTCGGTATAGCCGTAGCTGAAAAACCCAACGACGAGCATCATCAAGCCGCCCAGAATGCCCAGAACCAATGCCGCGTTACGCATGAAGAAAACCCTTCGCTGATTCAGCTGCCATTCAAGAGCGCGTCTTGCGTGGGTTTCGTCCAACCCAGGAAAAGCGATCCCTCACGCTCGATGAGTGGCCGCTTCATCAAGGCGGGATGGCGTGCGAGCAGGTCGAGCGGCGGCTCTTCACGGTCCGTCTCTGACAAGCCCCGCCATGTGGTCGAGCGCGTATTCACCAGAGCGTCGCCAAACTGCGCCTGCGCCCGCTCCAGTATGTCAGAGGGCACGCCGTCCTCACGGACATCGGCCAGACGAACGCTCAACCCGGCATCCGCCAGGGCCTTCATCGCCTTTCGGCACGTATCGCAGGCCTTCAACCCATAAAGAATCATGACGTTTTGCCTCATCTTTGGTCAACTGAAGACGCCGATCCGTAAAAGACCTGCCTATAGCTTGCCTTTTAAGGGCAGCGACCAATCTTCTTAAGCGTGTGGTCTAGGAGTTTCGTCAACGGGGCTCAAGCCCTTTGAGGCCGGGCACGACGATTGCCTGATGACACAGCCCGGTACGTCCGGGGAATTTGAAGTCATGAAGGAGAAGCGGCATGCCTACCGGCACCGTGAAATGGTTTAACACAACCAAAGGCTACGGATTTATCGCGCCCGATGAAGGTGGAAAAGACGTGTTCGTCCATATCTCGGCCGTGGAGCGGTCGGGACTGACGGGCCTGGCCGACAATCAGAAGGTTGGCTACGAGTTGCTCGATGGTAGAGACGGGCGCCAGATGGCCGGGGATCTCAAAGTCCTCTAACCAGACGCGGACCCGAGGTCCAACCCATCTGCCGGTCTCGCCGGCGGTTCAATTATCTTGTGTCATACGAATTGCCTGCAACGTACCGGGAAACAAGGTATGTTTGCTCAGGCCGGATTGAGAGCCTGAAGACTTTCCCAGTCATCTCCCATGGCCACAATACAGGACACGCCTGTGGCATAAGTGACAACCAGGGTCCATGCGCCACTGCTATTGGTCCAGACCTCCAGGATTTGATCCGGGCTCTGAGTCCCACGCGCGGTCCGTTCCGCCCCCTGTTGCTGAGACAAACGATCCGAAATCCGTTCCGTGGAATGGCAGATCGTGGCGGGAAACGGCGCATCCACGATTGCCGGAGTGACAAGGCCACATAACAAGCCTGCTAGGATCAAAGAACGCATAGTCTGCCTTACGATAACGATATCTGGATCGTAACAGTTTTATGACAAAGATCCACAGAGGCGTCGAAAGGCTTTAGCCTGTGCGCAAAAACTCCAGAAGAGTGCAGCGCGGTGCATCCTCACGCAGAGGCCATTGCCGGGCCACCCGCCAGATGGCCGGGTCCACATCGGGAAACCACGTATCGGGCGCCTCGACGTCGAGATCGACCTCGGTAATGAGCAGCCGATCCGCAAGCGGCAACATCGACCGGTAAATGCCAGCGCCCCCAATACCGTAAATGCGCGCATGTCCCGCCCCGTAGGCCATTGATATCGCGTCTTCGACAGAGGTCACGACATGCTCTGCCCCCTCTGGCGCACCAGACGAGACAACGATGTTGAGGCGGTTCTTCAAGGGGCGGTAGGGCAACGAGTTCCATGTGGTGCGCCCCATGATAATCGGGGCGCCGGTGGTTTCGCGCTGAAAGAGGCGCAAATCCTCAGGCGCATGCCAGGGAATATCCCCATCCTTGCCAATGGCCCCGTTCCGGTCCCTCGCCACAACAAGTGTCAGCATCAGACAGCCACCTTTGCCGCGATATGCGGATGTGGATCGTACCCTGAAATTGCGAAGTCCTCGTACCGGAACGCATGGATCGAAGGCACGTCGCGCTCAATCGTCAAACGCGGCAAAGGCCGCAGCGGGCGGGACAGCTGTTCGTGAACCTGATCGAGATGGTTGGTGTAGATATGTGCGTCGCCGATCGTATGCACGAAATCGCCGGCCTCATATCCCGTCACATGGGCCAGCATATGCAGCAGCAAGGCATAGGAGGCTATGTTGAAGGGCACGCCCAGAAACATGTCGGCCGAGCGCTGGTAAAGCTGTAGATGCATCTTTCCATCCAGCAGCCGCACCTGCCACAGCGTATGACAGGGCGGCAGGGCCATGTCAGGCACATCCGCTGGGTTCCAGGCGGAGACAATCAAACGTCGACTGTCTGGCGTCGCCTTGATCTGGGACATCAGCGT
>ERZ1740060.290-NODE-290-length-36459-cov-8.384820_pt1 | contig 36459 bp, 34 predicted proteins | sample MGYA00581743_ERZ1740060 | MGnify/ENA primary metagenome ERZ1740060 (study PRJEB43018, sample SAMN04849235) | marine metagenome | isolation source: floating plastic debris | place: Pacific Ocean | collected 2008-08-27 | study: EMG produced TPA metagenomics assembly...
CCCCCCCCCCCCCCCCCCCCCCCCCCCCCCCCCCCCCCCCCCCCCCCCCATCTTAAAACTATCGCGGTTGCCCAGGCTGTTCGATAGCTGGGCAGGCCATGAAAACTGCTCGCCATCCGGGCGATAAATGACCAACCCCTCTGGCGTTAACTCAAACCGAATCCACAATCGCGGGCTGCCCCAGCCCTCCACCGCATCCAACAGCGTTAGCGCCTGCTCAGACCGCACCAACCCCGTCAGCTCAAAGGTATCGGGATTGTAAATGTAATATTCTTCAACACCGTGACGATCATAGAAATTCAGCTTCCGCAGCACTTCCCCAAAGCGGTTGCCCGGTGACAAAATCTCAAACACCACCTGGGGGGCAATATCCCCCTCTCGCCATTGCTGATAAGAGCCCCGGTCTCCCTTCGATCGCCCAAACACCACCATCACATCGGGGGCTTGGCGCACCGTGGGCTTGCCTTCTAGCGGATACCAGAGCAAATCCCCCGCCACAAACACCGCTGGATCCTGAGCAAAAAGACGCTCCAAATTGTCCTTAATCACCACGATCCAATGGAACTGCTTGGTGTTGTCTGCCATAGGCTGACCATCGCTATCGGGGTAGGTAGCGGCTAAAGGAAAGTTAGGGGTAATCGATTGAGCCATTTGATCACCTCTTTAGCGTGGCGTCGAGGTTACGAGACCCACGGTCTCGGCTGCATTCGTGGGTCGCCCTGCGTTTGACCCACGCTACAACACATTTAATAAGAGGGACCGGAAACCTTGACAAACCTCTCCTTAGCAAGGAGAGGTGCCGCAGGCGGTGAGGTCTTACCCTAGGCTGCTCAAAGCCAGACCCCTTGCTCAGCAGGTCTTTTATCCCGTTCTGCACGACAGCGCTAAGGTGCTGAAGAACCTCACCTAGCCTCCTCTTAGTAAGATACTGCTGGCGAAATATTCCGTAAGGTGATGAGCCCCCTAAATCCCCCAACCTTGGGGGAGTTCCGGCCTCTGGCTCCCCCAAGGTTGGGGGCTGGGGGGCCTCGGAAACCGCAATACCATCACCAATATTTCTGAATATTGATTTCGCCAGCGGCGTCTTAGTAAGGAGAGGGACCAGAAGCTGACCGTCGCTATCGGGGTAGGTGGCGGCTAAAGGAAAGTTAGGTGTGATCGGTTGAGCCATAGGATCGCCTCTCTAGCTGGCTCCAGCCTTAGTTAGGTGGGTTTGAAAATAATAGCGATAGAGATTGCAAAGGGGTTGCACCTCATTGCCCTGATACTTCACCAAGCCCATACTGGTGAGCTTAAACGCCTCCGTCGAACCAATCTGGATCGGCTCCGCTGCCGTAATCACCTGCTTAAACGCCTGCATCAGATCGGCATCCGCCTCTAAATTAAGCAAATGACGACGCAGATGATCGTTGTAGAGGCCCCCTTCCGTCGGGGCCAGCTCCAGCAGATCCGGCAGGGTAGTGCGCTGCCGCTTCAGTTGATACAGCGCCGCCCGCAGTAGATAGGGGTGCCCCCCCACTAAAACCACCAGTTGGGCCAGGTCATCCTCACTCAGGTCCAACTGATGGCGCTGCACCAGCTCCTCAATTTCCTCAGACCGCAGCTCCCGTAACTCAATCGGCAAGCCCACATTAAAGGGGGAACGGTTGATGCTGAGGGGCACATATACCTCCTTGGAATGGACAATCACCAAATGCAGGTTGCGCCAGCGATCGTCCGTCTTGCCTTCCTCATGCCACACCCGCAACATGCCAAAAAAGTCCGTGGCGATGTCGGCATGTTCAAACACCTGATCCACCTCGTCCAGCCCCAAAATCAGCGGCCCGTTGATTTCTGCCAGGAGGTATTTCTCAAAGTAGCGCTGACAGCGGCGCACCAGCCCCCGCGCCCCTTTCCAGTAGTCGGCTAGCCTGTCGTCGAGATCCAGCTCTTCGGTGATGCTGCTGCAAAACCATTGCAAAAAGCTGTCCAAGTCTTTCAACGTATCGGCCTCAGCAGTCTGGAAGCTGAGGCGCACGGTTTCATAGCCCAGTTTCTTGCCTCGGGCCAAAATCCGCATCATCAGCGAGGTCTTACCCATCTGGCGGGGGGCCTTAATGCGAATCAGGGAACCAGGCCGCTCGATAGTTTCGTAGCAGTCGGCTTCCACCGGGGGTCGCTCCACATAGAATGGGGAACCCACGGGCACCAAACCCTCCGGCTCCTCCAACCGTAAGGGGACGGCCTCTGCCTTATGGGCGGCTTTGGAGTTGGCAGCGGGTGGGGCGGCGGTGATGCCCAAGTCTTCGAGAGACAGGTAATCCGATAGCAAGTCTAAAACTTCGTTAATACCAGGACCAGTGGGGCCTTCGGCCCAGCCCAGCAGCTCCTTGGCGCGGTTACCCTGGGCTCCCCCAGCGGGAACAACCCCCTTCGGAGGCTCTAGAGCAAAGACAATTTCATCAAACTGGGTTTGCGGCAGGGCGTTGAGCTGCTTGATCAGCCGTAGACGCGCTTTTGCGGGAAGAGAATCCGCCATGCCAAACTGGCCCCTGCTAAAAGATCACCCTCTTATTTGCTGAGACACCAACCCCGTCAGCCATGAATCCAGGTCGGAATACTCAGTTCTACAGAAAACATGCCTATTAATGTACAGGACAGGCTACGGCTAATGAGCAACCGGTTCGTAACAATAAGGGCAACTCACCCCTTCAACATATTTAGGTGTTGCTTGCTCTGCTTTTGAGACAGGATGCCCGCAGGCACGACACATGTCATAGCTGCCCGGCTCTACCCCGTGGGTGACCGCCACCCGCTCGTCAAACACAAAGCATTCCCCTTGCCAAAGGCTCTGGTCCGCCGGGATCTCTTCTAAATATTTCAAAATGCCGCCCTTAAGGTGATAGACCGACTCAAACCCCTGGTTGAGTAAATGGGCCGTGGCCTTTTCACAGCGAATGCCCCCCGTGCAGAACATGGCGACCTTCTTGTGTTTCGCTGGATTCAGATGAGTGGCCACATAGTCAGGGAACTGCCGAAAGCTATCGGTCTCGGGATTGATCGCCCCTTGAAAGGAGCCGATCGCCACCTCATAGCCATTGCGCGTATCAATCACCGTTACCTCTGGATCTTCTAGAAGCCGGTTCCAATCTTCAGGTTTCACGTAGGTGCCCACCTGCTGGCTGGGATTGGCATCGGGCTGGCCCAGGGTGACAATTTCAGATTTGATTTTTACCTTCATGCGGCCAAAGGGGGGGGTGACCGCCTCAGATACCTTGGGGGCTAGGTCTGTAAAGCGGGAATCTTGGCGCAGGGTGGCGAGAAGCTGATCGATACCGACTTGGGTGCCAGCCACCGTAGCGTTGATGCCCTCTGCCGCCAGCAGAATCGTGCCCCGCAGCGCGGCGCGATCGCACGCCGCCTGAAGTTGGGCCTGCAGGGTCTCGCAGTCGTGAATGGCCACAAATTTATAGAAGCTGACCACAACAACGGACATGGCTGACGCAGGATGTGACTGTCCCCTGAGCGGAGTCGAAGGGGACTTTTGCAGACGATCTGGCTTCGACTCCGCTCAGCCAGCGTGTGGGACCCCGAAAACTTAAAGACGATATTGACGATAGACCTGAGCCGCCGCTCGCAGCAGCAGCGAATGCCGATAGACCAGGTCAGTCATGTTTTCATCGTAGCCGCCACCAATCACGCAGGCGACGGGGTATCCAGCGCTGACGCAGGTGCTGAGCACGTGATAGTCGCGGTCATAGAGGCCCGTATTGGTCATGGCCAACTTGCCGAGGCGATCGCCCCCATGGGTATCAGCCCCGGCATCATAGAGCACCAGGTCGGGCTTAACCTGACTGAGCAGGTCAGGCAGATGATCGCTCAAGCGCTTTAGGTACGGCGCGTCAGTCATGCCCTCGGGGAGCGGCACATCCAGATCGCTGGTCTGTTTCAGACGCGGAAAGTTGACGGCGCAATGCATCGAAAAGGTAAACACCCTGGGATCATCTCGAAAGATCCAGGCGGAACCATCCCCCTGATGGACATCTAGATCCACAATCAAGATGCGCTGTACCAGCCCCTGGGACAGCAGCACCCGCGCCGCGATCGCCAAATCATTAAAAATGCAAAACCCAGAGCCATAGTCCGGAAAGGCATGGTGGGTGCCGCCAGCGGTGTTGCAGGCCAGCCCCTGATTGAGGGCCAGCTTGGCGGTCAAGATCGTGCCGCCGACTGCCGTGCAGGTGCGCTTCACCAGATTGGGGCTCCAGGGTAAGCCTATGCGCCGTTGAGCCTTAGGGGTGAGGGTGCCCTCACAGTAGTCCCGCACGTAGTCGGCCTGATGGACCTGCTGAATCCAGGCTTGGGGCGGAGGACCCGGTTGATAGAGCTGATCCGGTGAAATGACGCGATCGCTCAGCAATAGGTCCTTGAGCAGCCCAAATTTAGGCATCGGAAAGCGATGACCAGCAGGCAAGGGAGCCACGTAGTCGGGGTGATAGACAACGCAAAGGTGAGACAAAATCGCCCTTTTAACCGCAGCAGAATCTTAAGAGGACAGCCAAGAGGAGACAGAATGCTTTTGCCGCATATCCATGGCGTTCACCAAGCTGTCTTTAGGCCAGTCTAGGGCATGGGTTTGCGCCTCAGGCACCACGGTCACAGTTGCGGCACGCTCCGTCCGCGATGCGGGGGCAAAGCCCGTAGCGCCAGGGGCTGGACGATAGGGCTGCATCCGTTTGGGAGCCGTTTGGGAAGCGGCCCCGGAGGGGGTCCCAGGCCCTGTCCCAGAGGCGGTCCCAGAAGCCACCACCCGAGGGCGAACCTTGGGTTGAGCGGGTTTCTGCTGAGGTCGCTTGCGGGCCGGGGCCTGGAGTTGCTGGGACAGGGCCAAACAGCCCCCTGCACAGAGGGCAACCAATAACCCTAAGGACCAACCCGGAAAGATGAAAGGGTCGGATGGGGCCTCAGGTTCAGGCTCCGTTGGCGCGGCCAGTTCCGGCTCAGCATCTTCTGAATTTTCTGAGGGGGCTGTCTGGGTAGCCTGTGAGGGCAGTTGATCAAGCTGAACCTGTTCGTGGGGATAGGGTTCTCTGGGCTTGGGGGGGGACTGAGCGCCGCTAGAGGTGAGACGACCATAGGCCACCAGGGCGATCGCCAGGAGCACAACCCAAAAGCCACCCACCAGCAGCAACGGACGGTAGGTGGCCAGGCGCAGCCAAAATCGCCGATTTTGAAACAGGTTGGGGGCCACCGATTCTGACGTATCGGTGGCGGCAAAATTCACAGGGGTTTGACCCATGGGTCTCTGACTCCGGCAGGCGTTACGGCTTATTTTAGGGTTTCAGCCCACAGGCTGCCAGTCAGGATAGAGGGTTCGCCAAAGTTATGCGACGCTAACGTACGGCCAAATCAGGAATGTAGTCTCCAGGGTTCTGGGCCACCCAACCCAAATCCGAATTGGTTCGCACTTCAAAATAAAGGGATGAAGGAATTTCATCGATCGGATCGCCCAGAACTGTGGCGATTTCATTCCCCTCGGCCACGCGATCGCCTGCTTCTACCTTCAATTCAGCGAGGTTGGCATAGCGGGTTTGCAGTCCCTGCTCATGGTTAATCACCACCAGCAGCCCCAAGGTCTCATGGATGTCGGCATAGGCCACGGTTCCTGCCCCTGCCGCTAGCACGGCCTCTCCTGGCGTTGCCGCCAGCACCACCCCACTATGAAAAACGAGGCGATCTTCTTCAGGGTGGGGCTGCCAACCAAAAGCCACCAGCAGATCGCTCACCGCTGCCAAGGGATAACCCCCAAGGGGATCCCTGTCCGTTGGTGCAGGCGTGGCTGTGCCGGGCAATCCATTCACTCCAGGGATAAAGACCCGCTGGGGAATTGTGGCGGGACAGCCGTTGATTTCAAACAAAACGTCAGCCCGCACTTGGTAGGCACTGGCTAGGGATTGCCAGGTGCTGCCTGCCGGAACGGTGGCCTCAAGACCATTGAAGGGCGGGACTCGCACCGTCTGCCCTGGAGTGAGGCGGTTCTCCAGGGTCGGGTTCATGAGTTGCAATGTGGCAGGCAGAAGCCCGTACTGGCGGGCCAAACTCTCAATGGTTTCTCCTGCCGTCACCCGATGGGTTTGGATGCGCTCTAAGGCAGGCACTGGACACAGATCATTGGGTTGGGCGATGGTCAAAGACCGGTCCCAAAGGGCCATCGCGCGACCGCCCATCAGGGCCAGCAGTCCACCGAGCACGAGGGAGAATCCGAGTTGAAGCGGATGCCTACCGGACTGGCTTGCGATCGATCGGGCTTGACCGGAGCGATTGAGCATTGGATGTCGTCGGGACTGGGTGCCCTGGGAAGGGGCTCGGCAAAAACGGTGTTTCACAAGGGTTGAACAGTGCAGCTATGAAGGGAGTAAAGGTGGGATTTTGAAAGCAGCGGGAACGTGTCGTACGGTGATGACGTTCAGAGGGGGACAAACCGTTCCCCAGGGGGAGATCGGATTTCAGCCAAGATCAGGGCAAAGATCTTCGCTACAGTAGAAGCGAACGTCACTCTGTCCCGCTCAGAAAACCAGAATGGCTCTATCTCGAAAGCAGTTGGGTCTCACCACCCTTACCCTAATTCTAGGCTGTGGCGTTGGTTGGGTTGGCCATCAAGCCTTGGGCCGCAATCTCACCCCCACCGCAGATCCGGCTGAGGGAGAGGTGGCCGTCACCACCCTGGCGACCAATCCCCCGACCACCCCAGAGCGGGTGACCTCGGCTATTCCCCAAAACAACCCCAACTTCATCGCCGAGGCAGTAGAGCGTGTGGGCGCAGCGGTGGTGCGTATTGACTCAGAAAATACCAACTGGGAAGTGCCAGACGCTTTTCAAAATCCCTTCTTTCGCCGTTTCTTCGGAGATGAGGTGCCCCTGCCAGAGGTGCCGCCCCAGCAGGGCACCGGGTCGGGGTTTGTGATCAGCGCCGATGGTCAAATTATTACCAATGCTCATGTGGTTGAAGGGGCAACCAGCGTGATCGTGACCCTCACCGATGGGCGCACCTTTGAGGGAGAAGTGGTGGGCACCGACCCAGTCACCGACGTGGCGGCGATCAAAATTGAGGCGACGGGCCTGCCCACAGTGACGATGGGTACCACCCAAGATTTAGCACCGGGGCAGTGGGCGATCGCGATCGGCAACCCCCTCGGTCTAGACAATACGGTGACAGCAGGCATCATCAGCGCCTTGGGTCGCACCAGCACCGAGGTGGGCATTCCCGATAAGCGGGTGCAGTTTATCCAAACCGATGCCGCCATTAACCCCGGCAACTCCGGGGGGCCACTGCTGAATGACCGGGGTGATGTGATTGGCATGAACACCGCCATTCGCCGCGATGCCCAGGGTTTAGGGTTTGCCATCCCGGTAGAAACCCTGCAGCGGATTGCGAGTGAGCTGTTTGAAACTGGCGAGGTTCAGCATCCTTACCTCGGCATTCAGATGGTGATGCTCACCCCAGAAATCCGCGAACAAATCAATCAAGATCAGGACCTGGGTTTGACGGTAGAGGCCGAATCAGGGGTGATCATTGTGCGGGTTTTAGAAAATACCCCAGCTGCCGAAGCGGGCCTGAAGCAGGGGGACATTATCCAGTCGGTGAATGGGGTCCCAATTGCCACCCCCACCGAAGTGCAGTTCCAGGTGGATGCCAGTGAGATTGGTACCCCGCTGGAAGTAGAGGTACTGCGAGAAGGGGAGGCCGAAACCCTAGAGGTGTCGCCGATGCCGTTGCCGGATGAATTGCGGTAGCGATCGTGGGCCAAGCCAAGACCCATTCCTATACGGTCGATTTACAGTGGACCGGCAATCGGGGCGAAGGCACGGCGAGTTATCGCGCCTACGATCGCGAATACTGCATCTCTATTCCCGGCAAGCTCGACTTACTCTGCTCGTCAGACCCAGCCTTTCGCGGTGACCCCAGCCGCTCAAACCCTGAAGAGCAATTGGTGGCGTCTTTGTCTGGCTGTCACATGCTCTGGTACCTGCACCTCTGTGCCGTGAATAACGTCGTCGTGCTTGACTATCGTGATCAGCCAGAAGGGACGATGGTCGAAACGGCTGAGGGGGGGCGGTTTACGCGGGTTCTGCTGCGACCGCACGTGGTTTTGACGGCAGAGCGCGATCGCACCCGAGCAGCACAGCTTCACGACCAGGCCCATCACGCCTGCTTTATCGCCAACTCAGTCAACTTCCCGGTAGACTGTGCGCCGACCTTTGCCGAAGCCGATGATGGGCGGAAATAAAAGTATTCGGAAAATCACTCCGGCAGTCCCACTAAACACCCAGCCTGTTGAAACTGCTCAACAATATTTGGGTGGTATTCAGGGAAATAGCTGCCAACAGCGGGATCTTTAACAGGAATTGGGTTGGCGTATTCATAGCGGGCAGCCTGGTCATCATAGACAAAGGTGCTGACCAAAAAGCCACTGTCCAATACAAGGGTGAGGTTGGTATCGGTTTGCAGATGGCCCTCCACCACTCGACCTAGGTAAAAGTCTGAGATATCCAAATAGCTATCAATCACACAAACCACCCCTGGGTCGCTGGTGGGAAAAATTTCTAGATTTTCCTCAATTGCGAACCAGTCGCCCAGAAAGGGCGCAACCCCTGGATCCACCTGTGACCAAGCTTCTACAAAGGTGTCCTGCTGTTGGCGGACTTCAGGGGTGCGAACATCACCATAGAAGCCACTTTCGAGCAGTGCCGGAATGGATTCTTGGAATCCCTGCAGCAGCCCCTCGATTTCTGCTGCGGTCGGGTGTCTTTGGGATTGGGCGAAGGCAGGTAATGGCAATAGGGTAATCGCAAGGGCGATGGGTAAAAAGCGCATGGGTTCAGTCGTTGTGACGGGGTCTAGCCTATAGTTTCAAGGCCAAAGACAAAGATTGCCGAGATCTATAAATGTTGCTTTTTTCGGCAAAGGATCCAAATACACCGGCAACGCCTTGGTACTCAGCTTTGTCAGACAACGGACTGGCTCACGTAATGGTTGATAAGCGATCTGCGCCAGGCGTCCTCTCCTCAAGCACCTTCCCTTGGGCTAGCATGGAAGCCATTCTCCCCAAGTAGCGATTAGAGAGCGATCAGAGATAGTGGTTCCCTCCAATTCGTCCACAGCGCCAACTCGCCCATCACGGCTGCAAGGGTTCTTGGCCCAGTGGGCCGGTCAGGACACAGCTCCCGAATCGTCAAAGGCTCTGCGGATCTGGGTTCAGGCTTTAGTCACCGTGGGAATTGTTTCGGTAACTGTGGCCGCTTGGGGCGTGGCACCTGCTTCTTTATTTAACCTTGTGGCCATCCCCCTCAGCATGGTCGGGGGCTACTGGAGCTGGCGACGACGGCATTTACCCAATGTCACCGCTAAGTTTGTGATTGCCCTAGGCATGTTGATGGCCTTGGGATTTTTTTTGGCGCGCCTTTTTGGGGAAATAACCGATACCCGCATTAAGCTGGCGGAACTGCTGATTCACCTGCAGATGCTCCATAGCTTTGATATGCCCCGCCGTAAGGATTTGGGCTATTCCGTGGTGATTGGCTTAATTTTGCTGGGGGTCGCCGCCACCATCAGCCAGACGTTAACCCTAGCGCCGCTGGTGCTGCTTTTTCTGGCGATCGCTCTGCCCGTGCTGGTTTTAGACTATCGATCTCGTTTGGGGCTGCGTTTGCAGGCAGGGAGCAGCCTGACCGGGTTGCCGACCCCCAGACGGCTGTTGGTCTTGGCGATTTTAACGGTGGCGATCGGCTTGGGTATTTTTGCCGCCTTGCCCCGGTTCCCCGGCTACCAAGTCCGCAACTTTCCCGTGAGTGCCACCATTGACTTCCAAGGGGAGTTTACAGGGGAGGAAATTTTTACCGCTGATGAGAACGGCAATCTGGGCAGTGGCAGCGGTGACATTCAGGGGGGCACTGCGACCACAACAGGCCCTGGCCAGGTGGATAGCACTTACTATTACGGGTTCGGGCAGCGTATGAATCAGAACTTGCGGGGGCAACTCACCCCCAAAGTTCTACTTAGGGTCCGATCCCAAGCACCAGGTTTTTGGCGGGTGATGGCGTTTGATCGCTATACCGGCCAAGGGTGGGAAGTTTCTCGCAATGACGACATTGAGATTCTGAACCGGTCCGTTTTTTCCTATCAGACATCGTTACCTGAATCGGCCTTTCGGCCCGGCCTCACCGATGCCGACTTGGCAGACAAGCAACAGGTCATTCAAACCTACACCGCGACGACGGCACTCCCTAACCTGCTGCCCGCGCTCTATCAGGCGCGGCGCATGTACTTTCCAACCCGGCAAGTGGCCATTGATGCAGAGGGTGGGCTGCGGGCTCCAGTGCCTCTAGCCCCTGGCGTGACCTATACCGTGATTTCCCAGGTGCCTGAGCGAGACCGTACGGGTTTGGGGCAAGCCAGTACAGACTATCGGGATGGGATTCAAGAGAATTACCTGCAGGTGCCCCCCACAGTAGCGGAGAAGGTGCGGCAAACGGCAGAAACGCTGATGGCCCAGTCGCCACAGCCCCTGACCAATCCCTATGAGATCGCTTTATTTCTAGCCCAATCCTTGAAGCAAAACTATTCTGTTCAGCCCGATCTCCCCTTCTTTGACGAAGAGGCGGATATGGTGGAGGCCTTCTTGTACGACTACGAAGGGGGCTACAGGGACCATTTTTCGACGGTGCTGACGGTGATGCTGCGCAGCCTTGGCATTCCGGCGCGGCTGGTGGCTGGATTTGGTACGGGAGAATTTAATCCCTTTACGGGCTACTACGTGGTGCGCAATACGGATGCTTACACCATGAGCGAGGTATTTTTTCCTGGGTATGGCTGGTTTGCCTTTGACCCTATACCCGGTCATGAAGTTTTGCCGCCTGAACCCCGCAAATCCCAGACCTTTAGCGTCCTGCGCCAGTTTTGGAACTGGGTCGCCGGTTGGCTACCCTCACCCGTGGCCAATTGGCTCAGTGATGGCTTTCGGGCGATCGCCCAATTCATCAGCGTCATTTTCCGATCCTTTGGCCGGGGCTGGCAGCGCGGATTTGCAATTCTGATCAGCGGCATTGCCCTGGTTTTTGGGGGCTGGCTACTGTGGCAGGGGCGCAAAACCTGGCGACGGCAGCGGTGGCTCCAGCAGCTCCCGCCCATGGAGCGACTCTATCAAAATCTGCTGGCCTGGCTGAGTCAACAGGGCTTCCCCAAAGCCGCCACCCAAACCCCTTGGGAATACGCCCAAGCCTTGGGACAAAATCCTGATTTTGCTAAATCAGCCCAGGTGAGTACGATTATCGAAGCCTACATGGGCTGGCGCTATGGCGGTCGCCCCCAAAATGTGGACCGGCTGCAGCATCAGCTCAAAACCTTGACCCGTAAGCGGTCCTGACTTTTGCCCAACCTCCCGTTATATATGGATACTCTGAAGCGCAATGAACGACTGAATCTGCCCCCCTGGCTGCGGCCCTCGATCGGCAAGGCCAGTGAGCTGTCAACGGTCCAGCGCATCGTCAAACAACGGGGCATCCACACCATTTGCGAAGAGGGCCGTTGCCCCAATCGCGGCGAGTGCTACGCCAACCACACCGCTACGTTTTTGTTGATGGGGCCGACCTGCACCCGCGCCTGTGGATTTTGCCAGGTGGACAAGGGCCATGCGCCCATGCCCCTCGACCCCCAAGAACCCGAAAAGGTGGCGGAGTCGGTGGCATTGCTGGGGTTACGGTATGTGGTGCTGACGGCAGTGGCTCGGGATGATTTGCCCGATAAGGGCGCGGATGGGTTTGTGAGCACCATGCAGGCGATTCGCGATCGCACCCCCGGTGTAGCCATCGAAGTCCTCACCCCTGATTTCTGGGGAGGGAAGGACGCCAGCACCCAGCAGCGGCAGCGGGTGGCGACGGTGGCGGCGGCAGAACCGGCTTGCTACAACCACAATGTGGAAACGGTGGCCCGCTTGCAGGGGCCGGTGCGTAGAGGGGGCCGCTACGATCGCTCCCTGGCGGTCTTAGCAACGGTGAAAGCCTACAACCCGGCAATCCCTACCAAATCGGGGCTGATGGTGGGCCATGGGGAAACCCTGGCGGAAATTGAAGCCACCCTCAAAGATTTACGGGCGGTGGACTGCGATCGCATCACCATTGGTCAATATATGCGTCCGTCTTTGGCCCATTTACCGGTGCAAAAATATTGGACGCCGGAAGAGTTTGACCAACTGGGTGATCTGGCTCGCAGTCTGGGGTTCAGCCATGTGCGATCGGGGCCATTGGTCCGCAGCTCTTACCATGCTGGGGCCGCAGCGTAGCCCTTTGTCGCTTGGCATCCATGACTCGACTAGGGGCTTGCTAAATCTGAGATCCAAGCGTAAGGATCACCCGCAACTTGCACACCGGTTGCTTGGGAATAGCGAATCACCAAAATATTGGCATCGTTACGGCCCACATCCAGGTAGCCTGAATCCCACACATCAAAGCGATTGGCACCGGTAATTTCTAAGTAGTAGGCCCCTGGATCGAGGTTGACGGTGTAGTTGCGACGGGTATTAGCGGCAATAAACAGCGTGCGGCCATTCAGGTTAATCACGGCCCACTCGTCTCCCTGGGCGACAAACTGCACCGCAACCGGTGACTCAGCGGTTGCGCCAGGGTTCACGATGATCACCTGACCGGGAATGACGATCGGCACGTTAATGATCAGATCGGCCCGCAAAGCCTCAACGGACTGATCTTCGTAGGCGGGGAAAGTCGCGCCCATCGAGAACAGCGCTATCCCCGCCGTGCAAAGTTTCAGGCAACGGGATAGCCTTTGAGACCAGGGGTGCTTTGAAGGGGGGATCATTAGGGTACCTCCTGGGTTCAAATGACAGGGCTAGTTCTAGCTTAGTTCCTGGGATCGATAAGCTGGGTGAAACCGCCTGTATCCACTTGGGCAAGTAGGGTGTGTTCTTATCGACTCGTGTACTGACACACTGAACCGATTGGAGAATCGGTAATAGGCTTTGTGAGAGCACCGTTGTACCTGTTCAACGGAATGTTGCTTCTAATCTCACCCATTCCAAGGCGCTCCTACCCTCGCTTACCGGGCTAACCTGAGCCCCGAGTCCACCAGAAAGTTCTGCAGATCGCCCATTTGGCCCGTGGTCACAATTTGAGCTGGGGTGAGGTCATCAGGGTGTCCGTAGCGCAGCAACCACCCTGCAGTCGAGCCCGCTGCCGCCCCGATCACCCATTCCCCTTGGTGAATGCGGGTCATGGCATTGGCAATGTGGGATACGGCCAAGGACTTGCCGCCAATTAAAAGGTTATCGATGCCCACAGGAATTAGGCTCTCTATGGGGATCTGTAAGGGGGTGACAAAATAGCTGTCGGTCCCGGCCCCAGAGGCTTCAAAGGGTTCCTGATCATTGCGATAACGGCAGCCGTGGATATCAATGTCGTAGTGGGTGAGGGCGATCGCGGTTTCGTTGAAACTACGTCCCCCCGGCTGGTCACTGCGCAGATCATTTTCCCGAATCATAAAGGCTTCTTGACCATAGGCAGGGCGACCGATGATGCGGCGACCTTCGCGAATGTAAGGGGTCATGCTCAGCCCTGATTCGGTACCCATGGGATGCTCGGCCCCCATCAACATCGCCAGGGGAAATCCCGGCTGGCTCTGGGTTGCCATCAGCCATTCCGCAAAGACGAACGATCGCTGCTCGCCAAGGCGTAGCGCCGTCACCGATAGCCCCCCCATCCAGTTTTGTCGCTGCCCAGAAGCATCGATCTGTTCTGCTGAGAGGACCAATGGGTCATCAATGATGTTCCAATCGTTACCCAAATTCCAGTTCACCAGGGTCATCTCCCCGTAGTTAGACGGGCTGTCGATGGGGGGCTCTAAGGCCCAACTGACAATGCGGCGATAGTTAAAGAGACTACGGCCATGGAACATGTTGAACCCTTCCATGCCAAAGGTGAGGTGATGCTCCGCCCGAGAGATCCCGGTTTCTAAGCCATTGATCACCTCGGCACTGGCCCCCTGGTCATCCCAAATCGCCATCACAAAGGGAAAGGTGAACGCCTGGGTGCAGGCGGGGTTGGCGCGACGGGGGGCATTGTATTCCCCCAGGGTGGATTGGGCATCAGAGCCGAGTCGATGGGGGACATTGGCCCAGCCCACCAGCTCACCGGTATCGGTGGCATCGATCACGATTAGCCGTTGATTGGGCGGGGCCTGGAGCCGAATCGGAATTTTCTCAAAGGTGGCATCGTCGGACCAGGCATACCAGGAAAACAGCTCGTCGGACAGCCGCCCCTGGGGGACATAGTTGGGGTCCTTGGGCTGTCGTTTCACGGCGTAAATGGAGGTGATATTACGTCCTGGGGCATCAAAGGTCGCCCCTTTAAAGGCAGTGGCCGTAGCCCAGCGACTGCCCGGTGCGGACGCAGCGATATTCGTCAACCACTGTTCTGACCCCTGTGCCCCGGCAGTGGGGTAGAAGCACAAAGCGCCGACCCAGCAGTTACTGACTTGATAAGCCAGTTGGGGGGAGGGGATGCCAGTCCAATCCGGGAGTGAAACCGACTGATCTGCGAGAAAGCGTTTGAAGTCTTGCCAACTGGTGGAGGTTTTATCGGTCCCCCGCAAGTAGGGAGACTCATCCAGGGCGGAAACCCCTTGGGAGCTGATTTGCCCCCCTAGCCAAGGACTGGCTTCGATCAGGCAGGTTTTGGCCCCAGTGGCCATAGCGTGGGAGGCGGCGGCGATACCCCCCAAAGATCCCCCCACGACCACCACTTCGCATTCCCAAACCTCCTCGGCGGTGGGCAAAAACGACAGTTTGGGGCGACCATTAGCGGCCTGCATGATTTGCAGCCCAGCAGCAGTTTGGCTGGTGGCTTCAGATTGGCCCATGGTGGTGGTGATTGCCGGTTCCGGTTGGGCCAAATAGCCGCCTGCCGTTTGAAAGGCTTCTAAAAACAGCGCCACTAAGATCAACCCCCCGGTCATCACGAGTGAAAGATTGCGCCGCCGCTGTCGCCGTCGGCGCTTCAGCATTAGGGTCCGGTATCGATGGGCGTTGATCATCAAGAAACGGGCGTCGGTCGAAGGGAATGGAACAGATTTATTAGCAAGTGTGGATATGGTAGCTCCCAGTGACGATTTAGACCGGTTTTCTTGAGTTGAAGGGTTGTTGACAGATTTCTGAATCGCGACTGGTTGTCTGGTTGTATCCTTAGGTCGCAAGCAGGACTCTAGGGTGAGTTAAGGCCATGACGCAGGCATATCCTCAAGCAATGGGGGCAGATACCCTGGCCAAGGTGATGGTGCAGTGGGTAGACCCTCAGCTCACAGCCTCTGACCGTGACTATGAAACCCTGAGGCTGGGCGATCGCCTCCAAGAGGATGGCCTATTTCCGGTGTCGCAGATCACCTACCTACGGGAGACCGCTGAAGCCACCCATCGCATTGGTTTGCAAGTGGCGATCACAGCACCCGAACAGATTCGAGTGTGCCTGCGCTTTCTATACGATCGCCTGCTAGAAGATTCCCTCGAAGCGCGGCTGCAAATAGCGCTGCGAATGGTGCGCCTGCAACTGCAAACCCACAATGCCGAAGACTTGCTGGTGCTTCCCAATGCCATTGATGCGCTGCTGCCCGCCCGCCAGGTCTTTCAAGCTCGGGCCGAAGCCTACGCTCTCCAAGGCGGTGAACATTCTCCCGCAGAGCAGGCCAACCTAGAACTGCTGCGCTATCGGCTCAATCTGCCCAAGGAAGAAGCTGACTATATGATCAATCGCGCCTTAGGCCCCTATATGGGCCGTCAGGCCAAGCTGCAAAAATATCAACAGGTGCTGACTGCCGAGCTGGATCGGGGCCAGCCCCTCAGTGAGGCCACCTGGGCGGAGCTGAGGACCCTCTACCAAAGCCTCGGGCTCACCCAAGCCGATGTTTCCTCGATTGGGCAAGAACGTATCACCCAGCTTGTCGCTGAAACCACTGAGCTGCAGCTCCCCGAGCCCACCCAAGTCTTAGAGCCAGAAGGTGCTTCGGAAGGTGCTCCGGAACTACCCCCCACCGCAGAAATGCATCCTCCAGAGCCGCTGCCCCCGCCGCCCGACTATACCGATCGCTATCGTCAGGAATTTAGTGAGGCGATCGCCCACAGCCTCTACCCCAGCGAGTTTGACCGGGGTCGCCTCGAAATGGCCCGCCAACTTTGGGAGCTGGCCCCCGACCCGATTCAAGCGATGGAGCAGACCCTCACTGCCGAACGCTACGGTCCGATTGTCTCAGCTCAGGGCATCGACTACAGCCGCCTGCGCCAACTGCTCTGGTCTGGCTATTGGGAAATGGCCGATCAAGAAACCGAGCGCCTGATCTTGACCGCCCTGAGTCAAGATCTCAATCCCCTTGAGCCGGAAGCGATCATGAAGCTGCCCTGCCTGGATCTGAATACCTTAGATGCTTTGTGGAGTCGCTATAGCCAAGGGCGATTTGGGTTTAAGGCCCAATACCTGATCTATTGCCAGACCCAGCGGCGGGCTGATGAATTTTTAGAGGCGGTGGACTGGCAGCAGGGCATCGGCATTGCCAATGTGAATGTATTGACCCGCCGTAAAGCCTATCGTGACCTGCAGTTTGATGCAGATGCCCCCCACGGCCATCTCCCCACTTGGCGTTGGGGATGTGATGCCCTAGAGGGCAACTATATGGTGTCTGAAAGCTTGGTGGATGCCCTATTCATGCACCTAGAGAAGTGCATGCCGGATCTCGCTCCGCCCCCACCTGCTCCTCTGGCTGGTTAGGCTACAGCATTTTTTGACATCAATCGGGTGAACCCATGCAAACTGAGGCGGTGCAATGGAGCTATCAAGATCTAGACCTACTGCTCAGCCAGGAGGAATGGCAGGCGGCAGATCAGGTGACGTTATCTCTGATGGTGGCGGCTACGGATCGTACAGCTCAAGGCTGGCTGGATGAGGGGGCGATCGCCCGTTTACCTTGCGATGTGCTGAACCAAATTGATCAGCGCTGGCTACGCTATAGCAATGGCCATTTTGGGTTTTCGGCTCAGCAGCAGGTCTACCGGGCGTCTTGCAGCAAGGAGGCGTTTGCCTTTAGCCGTCAGGTGGAATGGACGATGGCGAAGTATCGCCCATTTGGTTTTTTCAAGTTCTACGACTTTTTGAACTTCAGCCTGACGGCACCCAAGGGGCATTTACCGGCGCTGTGGTTTTGGCATTTGCCGTGGTATCGATCTTGGCAAATGGGGGGTATTGGCACCGGGCGCGGGGCCGCGTTTGGAAATGCTCATTTATTTGATGCGTTGATGTTGCGACTAGAACGCTGTCAAGCGCTGTAGCTAGCAGAACATTCCACTGAAAACTTCTTCATGATTAGAAATTTTAGCCATCAAGCCTTCTAATCAAGTGCAGAAATTCTGGTTCCGCAACATCTCTGCCCAACGACTCAACTTTTTGCATGAGATGAATTGAATTTCCACCTTTATCAAGGTAAGCGAAGAATCGCTTCACCTCAGGACTCTTATTGTATTTGTATGAGGGGTCATCTTCACTTATGACTGATTTCAAGTTCATCTGAAATGTATTCCCTGAAATATTTCCTGAAAACTCATAATCCTTATTATGAGCTTGCCATTCTGCCATGATCTTTTCGCCATCTACTTTGATTTCTATCTGTCTTTGAGTGTTTTTCCATTTCAGCCTCCAAGCTCCAGATAGCTTTGACGCCAACGAGGTCTCTGCAGAGAAATAAGATTCGATATACTTCCTAAAGAAGGACTGTTGCTTCCTTCCCGCCTTGAGAAACTTATCTTTCTTGACAGCCTCTTCTTCTCTTTCAGAGATAATTCTAGAACTAGCTGAGTAAACATTTTTGTGAACCTCTCCTTTTTGCTTGACCTTTTCCAGAATCTCCTTGGCTTCATCAAAAAAGCCAGAATCGATATATCTTCGAGCCAAATTAGACGCTGCCAGTGTATTGTCTAAATCATATGCTTTCTTGAAGGAATTTACAGCAAGATTCGGCGCATCAATTTCACCATATAAGACTCCCATATTGTTCCACGAGAATGAATAATCATCAAAATCTACAGAATTTAAATAGTGAATTAGGGCTATAGATTTCAATTGCTTTTGGTCACAAGAATAAGCTGCTTGGAAGCTTGTTCTTGAATCATTAGGCTGATATTCAAGTGCTTTATCTAAGCACAAGCTTCTCATTAAACTATTGTTTTCCTCCCCATATATAAATGCTAATCCTACATATAGATTGAATTTGCACTCTGCGCTACAATCTGTATCTATAAAATCTGAAAGTATTTTTATGCTTTCACTCTTGTTGCCACTTTTGAGTAATGCTTTTGAGCAATCAACTGTTCTAGAGGATGAAACTTCATCAGACTCAGATAGCCGAATTGACTCCTTATATGCCTCTATAGATTCCTTGAAATTTCCCGCTGACTCATAAAGTTCTGCCAAAAAGTAGGACGCCAGAGATGATTTCTCCGTTTTTGCTAGCATTGACAACTCAGTAAGAACGCCTTTGTATCCATGAAAGTATTTCTGCATCAAAAATATTGCTTTATCTGTTGTTTTATCTTCTGATTGAATCAGTTTTTTCTCTAATAATTCCTCTGCCTTCTCAAGGCTTCCTGATTCCAGTTCGTCTGACACCTTTTTCCAAAAATTATCTTCTGGGTTTTCTGGATCTTTTACAGTTCCGATACTGCCAGAGTTTTCAGAGCCGCCAGCCTCTTTGCTCTTGTCTTTATATTCCAGGGTTGGCCTGTATTCTTGTGAGCTATTCAGTTGTTCTTGTAGTTTTTCTTCCCTCATTTCAACATCAAGCTGCGACTCTCCACGTTTAATGGTTAGCTTTAAGGCTCTGTCAAAAAGATTTTCAATGCTTTTTTTGTATGCTAGGAGAATTATCGCTGTGGCAATGATTAAAGCGAGAGGCCACAGAGCCCCAATGGCACTTATTAGCTCAGGTGTCATCTTTCACGTTCACTCAGAAAGTAATCAGCTGCGTCGATTCTAGTGTAAAGCTTCAAAAAGTTTATGAACTTGCACAGCTTGTAGAGTCGTGCACTATTTCAAGTTGCCAATACTGATGGAGAAATGTCATTGAAACTGTTTTTCCAGGATTAACGTAGCAGCTTTTATATAGGCAGGTAAAATACCATGAATATTACTCTTCCTTATTCACGGCATGGGTCGAACCCCATTTTCCATGCTGCCCCTCAGTAATCGCCTCAGTCGCATCGGCCACCATTCCCACCTGTTCGCCTATTCCGCCACCCTAGAATCTCTGCAGCAGGCCACCAACAGACTGGTTGACTTCATTCACCGCCATGTCCATTCAACCCAGTACGCCTGTATCGGCCATTCCCTGGGTACTGTGCTCATTCGCCAGGCATTACCACAACTCACCAGTCAACCATCAGCCTGTCTCTTTCTGGCACCTCCGATGGTGGCTTGCAAAGCAGCCCAATTCTTTTCCAGTTTCTGGCCTTACCAAGTGATCAACGGCGAAATGGGCCAACGCCTCGCTCAAGAGGACCTTATGGCGCAACTGCTCTTGCCGACCAACCTCAAAATCTATGCCGGGACAGCAGGGCTAAGAGCCCCGTGGCTTCCTTTCGGTAATCAGGTTAATGACGGCATTCTTTCTTTGGCAGAGGCGAGCGGCCAATCAGAGGCAGAAGTGATCCAAGTACCTGCGCTGCATACTCTGATCATGAATTCCAAAATTGTGTGTGCAGACATTGCCCAGACCTTGTCAGGGTTGGCCTAACCAAAGACCAGTGTTGGAACGGTAAAATCGAAGCTAATTGATTCGGAGTAAGGCATTGGTGACTGTGCAGGCGGGCGATCGCGCCTTTAACAACATTGCCGCGATCGTGTTCGATAAAGACGGCACCCTGGCCGATTCCCTGCCCTTTTTGCTACACCTCACCCACAGCCGCGTGCAGCAAGTCGAGGCCCGCTGCCCCGGCATCCAAGCCGAGCTGCTCAAAGCCTTTGGACTGGTGGGCGATCGCCTCGATCCGGCTGGGTTAATGGCCGTCGGCACCCGCCCCGATAACGAAGTCGCCGCTGCCGCCTACGTGGCCGCCCAAGGCCACCCTTGGGGCGATGCCCTCACCTGGGTTAAGCAAGCCTTTGCCGCTGCCGACCAAGCCACCCCTCGCAAAGCCCTGAAAACGCCGCCCCTCGACGGTACATTTACCCTTTGTCAGCGCCTTGCCCAAGCAGGCTTGAAGCTAGCACTTGTCTCTGGTGATACCACCGATCATGTGCAAGATTTCATCGATTGCTACGACCTTAATCCCTGGTTTCAACTGGGGTTAGGCAGCGATGGTACTTGGGCAAAACCCGACTCGGCCCTACTGCGCCAGACCTGTGAAAAATTGGGGGTTACTGCCGCCCAAACCCTCGTCATTGGCGATGCTCAGCTCGATCAGCAATTGGCGACCCGTTCTGCCGGATTTATCAGCGTCACTTGGGGGGGCAGTGGGGCAATTTCGGGGGCCGATGCAGTGCTGGAAAACCCTGGGCAGTTAACGGTGAGCTAAATTCGGCTAGGTCTTGATGGCGATCGCCGGTAACGAGACCGTCACCAGAGTCCCGGTCTCTGCCGAAGACTCAATCTGCAGCGTGCCCTGGTGGGCCTCAACAATGCGGCGGGTGATAGCCAACCCCAGTCCGTTGCCCGTGGACTTGGTGGTAAAAAAGGGCTGCATCAATTTTGGCAGTACGTCTGGAGGAATGGGGGCACCGCCGTTATGGACTTTGATCGCGATTTGATTGGTGCTAGAGCGATCTAGGGAACAGGTCACGGTCTCCCCTTCTGGCACCGCTTCGCAGGCGTTGCTGAGCAGATTGATAAACACCTGCTTAAGTTTGTCTAGGTCTCCGGCGATGGTAACGGGAGTGTCTAAGCCCACGCTCTGAATGTGCCGCTCTGTCGCCATCGGCTGTGCCTTAAACCCTTCTACCAAATCCTTGAGACATTGATTGAGCTTGATCGGGGTCAGGTCCAGAGCCTGGTCGCGAGCATAGAGCAGAATCTCATTGAGCAGACGCTGCAGTCGTTCCGATTCATCCAGAGCAAAGGTCAATCGCATTTGGGCTCGCTCGGGCAAATCCATGCTGGCAAAGGAATGGAGGCCCATCAAAATGGTGGTGAGGGGGTTACGTACCTCATGGACAATCATTGCTGCCAGCTCACCAATTTCGGCCAAACGGGCGCGGGCACTTTCGGCCTGTTTGCGTTCTGTAATGTCTCGGGCTAGGGCCAGCAAAACCGGTTGCCCTTGAATGTCGATGCGACCAATGCGCACTTCTACCGGAAAAGTGCTGCCATCTTTACGGGCGTGGATGCCCTCTTGGGTGATCGGGGAGCCGTTTACTTGAGCCCGGACCTGGGCGAGGGCTTCTAGGGAAACCGATTTTTGGACATCGGTTACGGTCAGGGTCAGCAGCTCATCGCGACTGTAGCCCAGGGTCAGGCAAGCCTGCTGGTTCACATCAAGAAATCTGCCCTTACCATCCACCACAAACAGGGCGTCGGTGGCTTGCTCCACTAGGGTGCGGAACCGCTGTTCACTCTCTTGCAGTGCCTTTTCGGCAGCTTTGCGCTCGGTAATATCGTTGACTACCGAGAGCAAACATTGACGACCATTGATCTGCAGGGTCTCTGCTGAAAACAGCATGGTCCGGGTCTTACCCTGGCTAGTCTGGAAGCAATATTCTTGATCGCGCACGAACCCATACTGGTTCATCATGTTCAGCATTTTGGCGCGATCGCTGGCCCGCACCCAAAGATTTAAATCCACAACAGTGTGACCCACCACCTGCTCGCAAGGGGCACCGTAAAATCGACTGAAGCTGTCATTCACCTCTAGCAAGGTGCCATCTTCAATGGTGCTGAGCAGCATCGGGTGAGGGCTATCGTAAAAGGTCTTGGAAAACTTCTCTTCAGAAAAACGCAGCTCGGTCTCCGCTTGCTCTCGCTCCGCGATCGCCGCACTGACCTGCCCCACCATTGCCTCAAAGGTAACAACCACATCTCCCAGCTCATCTTGACGGGTTTCTTGGAGCCGCGATTCAAAGGGCAGCGAGAGGGCTTCTTTTTGCTGACGAATGGTATCGCCTGCCCGCATCAAGTCGCGCCGCAGGGCCAGGATGGGCGAAATTACCAGTCGCTCTAACACCACCATGGTGGCTCCGGTGACAAACACCGAGATAATCATCACCAAGCCAGCAATGCGACCAATAAAGGCGTAAAACTCGCGGCCCACCCAGGTGGCGTCATGACGTACGATCAGCTGATAGCGCCCTTCCAGGGGAGACATTTTCCAAACCGCATCGTAGCGTTGGGTGCGGCGATTGTAATGCTCTTGGCGCTGATTGAGGGCACTTAAGGCCAGCTCAGGGGCTTCGCCAAAGGTGCCGATCAACTCCCCTTCAATGGTGTAAAGGGCTCCGCCCAACACCACCTCATTCCCTTGAATCGTGCTGAGACGGGTCAATAATTCTTCAGAAGGGGCCTGTTCTAAATCTTGGGTGGATAGGGCTCCTGTGGCCTGGGCCGTGGAGAGAGACTTGATGTAGGTGAGTAGCTCTCGCTCCCGCCGCAGCACGGAAGGCACCAAAATAATCGCCTCAATGGCGACAATACTTAGGAAAATCCACAAAGCAATCCGCTGGGATAGGCGCGATTGCCACACGTCCGACGAGAATAATCGCAGGGAGTTAACCATGCTATCGATGTGCCGCCTGCTGATCGGGCTCGATTGTGGGTCTTATTGTAGTGGATCGATTCAGAGGCTAGGGTGTGCCATCAATGACCGTAGGAAGCCTCAATGGGCGAAAGCGTCACGCCCGTTCCTATAAAACGGTTAGAGATTGTTAGCACAGGCTAATTGTTGAGGCTATTGGTCTTGTCCAGGCGGGGGTTTTGCAAAAAATAAAGGGTTTCCTCAGTATTATCTGCTGTGGACCAATCTGCTTCAGCAGCCTTGGCGTCGCCATCGGTTTCAATCGGGATGGTGGGTGGGGCAATACCATCTTCGATACTTTGTAGCAGTTCTGCAGAAGGGGATTTGGCGCGTCGATATTCAGAGCTTCTGAAAAATCCAAACTTGAGGCTGGCAAGGCGGACGCGATCGCCATCTTGCAGCATATAGCTGCGGCGGATGCGAACCCCGTTTACATAGGCTCCATTGGTGCTGTTGTTGTCGTAAAGAATGAAGCCGTTGGTGCTGTCGTAGCAAATGGCCCCATGGCAGCGGGAGAGACGGTCATCTCTGACGACTAAGGCAGATTGATTCATATCTCGACCAATCGTCCAAATACGGCGATCGCCCATTTGTGCCCCCAAGAAGATCTGCGATCGCCCCTTCATTAGATTGGTAACCAGCAAGGCTTGGTGATTTGTGACCAGACCTAAAACATAGAAAAAATTGCCCGGTCTTAATCGAGCCTGTCCCTCAGCTTCCTCCAATGCCAAAATTTCATTCAGCAGTGACGGATTTTTCTCATAGAGACGCTTAAACCGCTGAAACAGGTTCAAGCTGTGCTGAATACCCTCATTGGGGGCATTTAGCTGATCGCGGGCAAACTGTCGTAGCGTCTTTGGGTCAAGCATAATTACCCATGGCTTTACACCATTTACCAGATACGAAGACAACCATTCAGGTCATTTGCTGACCTAATTAACGAGCCCTCACATCAAACAAAATACAGAGACTGTCCTGGGTCCAACCCAACGTCAGCCAAAACATTTCATATGCCAAGAAATACCTTGGCTACTGTTAGTGGCCTACACATGACCGAGCTATCCGCACCCAATTTAGTCTACCCAATTCCCTTAGGTTTCCCATGGCGTCAGTTTATAGAAAGTTCAGAATGGCCCGATTGACCGTATCCGGAACCTCTTGCTGAATCCAGTGACCGCACTGGGGCACTGTTTGAATTTGCAAGGGTGTTGTCATCTGTTCTTCGATACCGTGATTGAGGTGCTGACTCATCACCGTATCATCTTGCCCCCAAAGCATTAGGGTTGGGACTGAAATGGGGCGATGTTTTGGGTTTCCTTGGAACCAGTTTGGCCAGGTAAATGCCTGACGATACTGCTGAATTGCGGCTGCAATCACGCCTGGTTTTTGCAAGGCAGCGGTATACAGTTGCGCATCTTGGTGGGTAAAGGCCGTCTTGCGCACGGCCTCGGTGCGAAACCAGTTGGCAATCAGCCCTGGTAATAGGGGTTGCAGTAACCAGTCTGGCCCCAACGGGATTTGCGCCGCTAAAAGGGGCCAGGTGCGTCGCAACGCGCCCACATTTGCCAAGAGTGCCTGCCGCCATTGCTGGGGATGGACACCGCTCAGGACCACCAACCGCTTCAAGATTTGGGGGCAGGTCTGGGCCAGATGCCAGGCCAGGGTACCCCCCCAGCCATGGCCGACAATATGGGCTTTGCGATACCCCAATCCCTCAATCAAACCCACAATGTCTTTGCCGAGGGTGTTGAGGTCATGGCCTCGCATTGGCTTATCGGAGTCGTTATAACCCCGCAAATCTGGGACGACCACTTTGTAATGCCGCGCCAATGCCGGAATTTGGTGACGCCAGGAATACCAAAATTCAAAAAAGCTATGCAATAAGACGACCAGTTCTCCTTCCCCTTGGGTGACATAGTGCAGGCGCACTTGATTGGTCTGGATGAATTCATGCTTCCAGCCAGTGGTGGAAAGGGAAGAGGAAAATGCCACAGAACTTGATCCGAAAGAGGGTTGAGTTTGACGTGAGCGGTAGGGCTCCCATCAATGAGGGGGCTTCGGGGAGGCCCGTAACCAAAGTGTATCGTGCAACACGATGGCTAAGCCTATTTATCCCTAAGCGCGATCGCACCTATCGCTGCCAAATCTGAATCTGGGCGCTGTCGAAGTCTCCCTTCAAGCCTGCCAACTGCTGACCGTCAGGGCTGACGACCACAGATTGTAAGCCGCGATCGCCCAGCGTGGCATCCAGTTCACCGGTTTGCAGGTTCCAGAATCTGAGGCCAGTAGGGGTACTGACGATGGCTCGGTCATTGGTGAGGACGAGGCGATCTCCGCTCCAGCTTTCTCGATTGCTTGAGAGCAAAATCTTAGCCCGCAGCTCACCGGTTTTCACATCCCAAATTTGCAAATAGCTTTTGGGCTGGGTGTAGGAGGTGGTGATCACAGTCTGACCGTCGGGGCTGAGCCGAGCGCCATTCACGTGGGTGAACCACTGATGGGGCAGCGCTGTCTTTTGCCCCGTGGTTAAATCCCAAATCAGTAGTTTGCTGCCTTGCTCCACCAGAACTGTGGTGCCATCGGCACTGAGGTCAAAGATGCGCAAGGCAGGGGAACTGCCTTGGATGGTGACAGGGCCAACTTGAATCTCTGCGGCGTCCTCTGGCCAGATGGTTTGTAGACTGCCGGTATTGCGGTCCCATTGGTTTAGCTCCCGATAGCCGCCGCTGATTAGAGTGCTGCCATCGGTCGAGATCGCGACGGGCGCGACGTTCTGGCTGGTGTGTCCCTGCAGTATCGTGGGGGGCTGATCCGTGGTGAGGTCCCAAAGGCGGAGCATGCGATCGCCATGACCACTCAAAACCATGGTGTTATCGACAGAAATCGCCAGGGCCGTCACGACCCCCGAATCACTTTGCAACGTGCGCTTCAGCACTCCGGTTTGCACATCCCAAACTTTGATCGCCTTATCTTGGCCGCCACTGATCAGGGTGGTGCCATCGGCACTGAGCGCAATGTGGGCCGCTTCGGGGTGGCCGGTGAGGGTCTGCACCAGCTCGAAGCCACAGTAAGGCGAAGGGTTCGATTCAGCGCATGGGGTAGCAACATGGGCCGAGCGGGAGCCTTCATGAACGCCGCCCGCAAAGTGAAAGAATCCAATCAGATTAATCACAACCACAGTCAAAACCACGCTCTTGAGCCATTGCCTTTTTAGGCGGCGCTGGGGCGGCTGCGGGCGATCTATTGCCGTTTGCCCTTGAATGATGGCGGTCAAGTCCTGCCGACTGCGGTTGGATTCGTGCCGAAAGGTGAACCAGACGACGGTCAGAATCGAGATCGGCACCAGTGGCATCAAACCCATCTCAATCGGGGCGTTTCCCGGCAGCACCCCAAACAGAAGGATGGGAATCCCAAAGCTGAGCCAGGGGGTAGACCACATCAGCAAAAAGATCAGCACCAGAGGGTGCAAGCCCATGGAGACATGGACCGTGGTGCCTAAGGGGCCAGACTCAAAACGCCCTTTGATCTGGGGCAGAAAGGAGTTGCGGTAGTGAATAATACGACGAATCTCAAAGCCAGAAACAGTCAGGATGCCGGCATAGGGAGCACGATGGTCGGAAAGGCCCCAACGTCGACGGGGGGCTTCGATGTGCTTTTCTAGGGCTGCAATGACTTGAGTGAGCGGATGCGTCGTTTGAATTGCGAAGCGCTGGTTGGGAAGCAGGTTCATCATGGGTAAAGGGTGGGTTGGCGGCGCTCGTTGAGGGGAAGGGCCGCGTTGCCTTAGAATCAGTGCCCTTGAATACAGATGGGTGCTGGGGTTTTCCTGGCTATCGTTCCGACCCATGAAGATGAGCCGCTTTGCAAAAGTTGCCAGCACCCTGAATTTACGCAGAGACAGTTATACCGAGGATTTGCAACCGTCCTTACCCTGCAGAGGCGTTGTGTTTTGGCGCAACATCTTTTACAAGGAGAAATTACAGATACGGGGTAACAATATGGGTGAGGCGAAGCGGCGTCAGGAAACAGACCCAAACTATGGCAAGAAGGCAAAGGCTCCCTCAAAGTCGGAAAGCAAGAAGAAGGAACCGATGTTTAGCCTAAAAAAGGTCTCTAAGACCGAGTGGATTATTTGGGCCGTGCTGTTTACTGTGGCGACAGTGAGTTTTATATTGACGCGCTCGACTTAGAGATCATGAACTTCAATGGGTCTTCTGAAATCCCTGAACTGATCAGGACTGATGCCACATCCCAACCCCCCAGCGTCCTAGTGACAGCGGGTCAGTTCTTTCAGGGGAAAGTTTTGCGGGGATGGCTGATCGCGATCCTGCTATGGGTGCTCACGACCAGTTGCGCCCTACCCCAGGTCAGTGCTGAAGATCGCCTGTTTTTAGATCTCTCCTTAGATCTGCTGGATGTCACCACCCTGCCTACTCAAACTGTTGACGGCACGACCGTCGGGGGCCTCTCAGCCCTAACGTACGATCCTCAAACCAACCGGTTCTATGCCCTCTCTGATGATCGCGGCAATCTGGCTCCGCCTCGGTTTTACACCCTGTCCCTAGGCGTGACGCCTGATACGGCTCAACTGGCTCCAATTGCTATTGATGGAGTCACCCTGCTGAGGGATGAAACCGGCGAGGCGTACGGGGCGGATCAACTGGACCCCGAAGGTATGGCGCTGTCGCCTAGGCGATCGCTCTTTATCACCAGTGAAGGGGTGGCCGACAGCCCGCCCCAGCTCAACGAGTATGATCTGGCCACGGGGCAGTTGTTGACCCAATTTCGCCTGCCCGATCGCTATCTTCCCGTTTCAGATATTGAGGATCCTACCGGCATTCGCAATAACCTCGGTTTTGAAGCCTTAACGCTGAACCCGATTTCAGCCTTTGGCGAATTAGAACCCTTTCGACTCTTTACCGCCACCGAATCGGCCCTTGCCCAAGACTTTGACGAAGACCCGGCTCAGCCCCTCACCAGTCGCTGGCTCCACTATTTAATTAACCCCGAACAATCGGCGCTGCTTTCTGAGCATGCCTATCCCCTAGCGCTGGAACCCTTCGGCGCGGTCGTCAATGGTCTCTCCGAATTGGTGTCTCTCGATCAGGGCGGTCATTTTCTCGCCCTAGAGCGGGCCTTTGGAGCCGGAGGCTTCAGCGTCAAGCTATTTCAATTGGCCACTGGCGGTGCTACAGACACCAGCGGCATTGCCCGTCTTGTGCCCGCCCTAGACAGCATTAGCCCAATCCGAAAGCAGCTGGCCCTTGACTTTGCCACCCTAGAGCCCGCCGTCGATAACCTGGAGGCCATGACCCTGGGACCCCAACTGCCTGATGGCTCCCAGACCCTCTGGCTGCTTAGTGACGACAACTTCTCTGAGGCGCAAACTACTCAACTGTGGGTGTTTCGATTGATCCTGTCTTAATCATGGAGCAGGATGATTTCAATCAATCTTGGTCAAGTAACAAGGGCTAAGCTTAGGTTAAGGACAAGGATTACGGCCCGACAGCAGCTAATGTCCGCACGGTTGATCGCTACATGTTGATCGCTAAATACTGAGGGAGTGATTAGCTCGATGTCATCTCTAACGCAATTTGATCCTTTATCTCTCAAGGTGCCGACAGAAATCGCTCTTAAGGTTGACCCCGAGCAGTTTAAAGCCTTAGCGATCGCCAATCGCCATTTAAAACTTGAGTGCACCGCTACAGGAGAACTCATTGTGAATCCACCAACAGGTGGCGAGTCTGGGTATCGCAACATTAAAATTGCTTACTTTTTGGTTAAGTGGGTTGAAGAGCAAGGGGGAAACGGGATTCCCTTTGACTCTTCGACGGGTTTTCAGCTCCCTAATGGTGCGATCCGCTCCCCAGATGCTGCTTGGATTCGCGCTGCTCGCTGGAATACCCTCACCCCAATTCAACGCAAAAGCTTTGTTCCCCTTTGCCCAGATTTTGTCATTGAGCTGCGCTCTAGTTCTGACTCGCGCCCACAATTACAAATCAAAATGCAGGAATATCAAGCCAATGGCACTCAACTGGGGTGGCTGATCGATCCGCAGAGTCGGCAGGTTGTCCTATATCGTTTCGGTCAGGAACCTCAAGTCTTAGAGAATCCCACTGAGCTACAGGGTGAAGGCGTTTTGCCTGGATTTGTACTCAATGTCAACCGTTTGTGGTGCTAAAACAACGCTCAATAGATATGCACATCAATCAGCAGCCGTTTAGGCGCTGATACCTTAGCCCCTACTAATCGATCTGCAAAGCGTATTTCTATCTGATCAGTCTTTGGAGATGGCCTACGGGGGCCGCTAACCTGATACATTGAGCGAGTATCAGCAAAGTGTTTGATTGTATTGACATGAGAGTCTTAGTCATTGGCGGCGACGGATATTGCGGTTGGGCAACGGCACTTTACCTCTCTAATAAAGGGTACGAGGTCGGCATTTTTGACAGCCTAGTGCGCCGTCATTGGGATGCTCAACTCTGCACCGATACCCTCACCCCAATCGCCCCGATTAAGACCCGCCTGCAGCGGTGGACCGATCTCACCGGCAAAAAAATTGATCTCTTCGTGGGTGATCTGAATGATTATCCCTACCTAGAGAAAGCCTTGCTGCAGTTCAAGCCCGATGCAGTCGTCCACTTCGGTGAGCAGCGCTCCGCTCCCTTCTCGATGATCGATCGCGAGCACGCGGTCCTGACCCAATCCAATAATGTGATTGGCAACCTCAACCTGCTCTATGCCCTGCGGGATCACTTCCCCGAATGCCATCTGGTCAAGCTCGGCACCATGGGCGAGTACGGCACCCCCAATATCGATATTGAGGAAGGCTACATCACCATTGAGCACAATGGTCGCAAAGACACCCTGCCCTATCCCAAACAGCCAGGGTCTTTCTACCACCTTTCAAAGGTGCACGACACCCACAACATTCACTTTGCCTGCAAGATTTGGGGTCTGCGCGCCACTGACCTTAACCAGGGGGTGGTGTACGGGGTCCTGACCGAAGAGACCGGCATGGATGAGCTGCTGATCAACCGCCTCGACTACGACGGGGTGTTTGGCACCGCCCTCAACCGCTTCTGTATTCAAGCCGCAGTGGATCACCCGCTCACCGTCTACGGTAAGGGCAGTCAAACCCGTGCTTTCCTCGATATTCGCGATACCGTTCGCTGTGTGGAAATCGCGATCGCCAACCCTGCTAAGGAAGGCGAGTTTCGGGTCTTTAATCAGTTCACCGAAATGTTCAGCGTTGGCGACCTGGCAATGATGGTGAAGAAAGCCGGTAACACCCTGGGCTTAGATGTGGATATCCAGCATCTTGAAAATCCTCGGGTCGAGCTAGAAGAGCATTACTTCAACGCCAAGAACACTAACCTGCTAGAGCTAGGTTTAGAGCCCCACCTCTTGTCTGACTCCTTATTAGATTCGCTGCTGAACTTTGCCGTTAAGTACAAGGTTCGCGCTGATAAAGACCAGATTCTACCCAAAGTGAAGTGGCGTCGATAAGGTGACCCCACTTTAGGGTGTTTGGATATGCATGGGGGTTAGCGATAGTGGATGGCTCAAAACCATTCCTCCTTTGCTAGCCCCTTTGTTTTGCGTGATTTTTTGCGCGTCCCTGATTGTTCCTTTACGGCTTGTTTAGCCCCCTAGCCCCATGCGTATTGCGCTTTTTACAGAAACCTTTTTGCCTAAGGTGGATGGCATCGTTACCCGGCTCAAGCACACGGTAGAGCATCTGCAGCGCATGGGGGATGAGGTGATGGTGTTTTCCCCCGACGGGGGCCTGCGAGAATATAAGGGGGCAACGATTCACGGGGTTTCGGGTATGGCCTTTCCCCTCTATCCAGAGCTGAAGTTGGCATTGCCCCGTCCCTCCATTGGCGATGCCCTAGAAAAGTTCAACCCCGATTTAATCCATGTGGTCAATCCAGCGGTGTTGGGGTTGGCTGGGGTGTTTTATTCCAAGACCCTCGATATTCCCTTGCTGGCGTCGTATCACACCCATTTGCCCAAGTACCTAGAGCACTACGGTTTGGGCGTTTTAGAAGGGGTGATGTGGGAATTGCTAAAGGCGGTTCACAACCAGGCTCGCCTCAACCTCTGCACCTCAACCGCCATGGAAGGAGAACTCAGCGGCCACGGCATCGAGCGGGTTGCCGTCTGGCAGCGAGGGGTGGATACCGAGCTGTTCCGGCCCGAATTGGCGAGTCGAGAGATGCGCGATCGCCTCACCCAAGGCCACCCCGATGCACCGCTGCTGCTCTATATTGGCCGCCTTTCGGCTGAAAAAGAAATCGATCGCATCAAGCCCGTTCTAGAATCCATCCCTGGAGCGCGGTTAGCCCTGGTGGGTGGCGGCCCTTATCAGGAAGAATTAGAACAGCATTTTGCGGGCACCAACACCTACTTTGCTGGGTACATGGAAGGGGAGGAACTGGGGTCTGCTTATGCTTCGGCGGATGTCTTTGTCTTCCCCTCTCGTACTGAAACCCTGGGTCTGGTATTGCTCGAAGCGATGGCGGCAGGCTGTCCGGTGGTCGCAGCCAACTCTGGTGGCATTCCCGATATCGTCACCGATGGGGAAAATGGCTACCTATTTGACCCCAAAGATGACCAAGGGGCGACTGTCGCAACCCAGCGTATCTTTGATATGGGGGCAGAGCGGGAAACTTTACGCATCAAAGCCCGCGCCGAAGCAGAACGGTGGGGTTGGAATGCCGCAACCCGCCAGCTCCAAGACTTCTATCGAGAGGTGCTAGACAAGGGTGAAATACCCCTTGCTGCCTAATAATCGCCCCAAAAGTTTCGCGCTTCCCGAAATCTGGTCCCGATAGATAGAAGCCTCATAACAAGCAATTTGTGGCTTTTATGATGTTTCATCATTGGCACTGGCTGAAACAACTCCTGATCTGGGTGGGACTCGTGAGCCTGATGGGTTGGGGTGTCCCCTCGCTTGCGCAAGCCGAGTCTCCAGCCCCAGCCAACCCCACAGAAATCCGGGGGGTGTGGCTCACTAATGTTGGCAGTGGCGTGCTGTTTGCCCCTTGGGGGGTGCGTCGCGCCCTCGATACCCTGGCTGCCCTCCACTTCAACACCCTTTATCCGGTGGCTTGGAATGGGGGCCATACGTTTTATCCCAGTGCCACGGTCAAGCGTTTAACAGGTCATTCTCAAGCGCCAATCTTCTCAGCGCTGCACCCCGGCACGGATATGCTCCGAGCCCTGGTTTCCATGGGGCACCATCGTCAGCTAAGGGTGCTGCCCTGGTTTGAGTACGGGTTCATGGTGCCGCCCGGTTCTGAACTGGTGCGAGTCCATCCAGATTGGCTCAGCTTGGATCGCGAGGGCAGTCCGGGTCGTATTTCAGGCAAGGTGCAGAGCGAAGCCGCTGCTGAGGCCGGCACAGAGCAAAATTTCTGGCTCAACCCCTTTCACCCGGAAGTGCAAAATTTCATTCTGCAGATGGTGGTTGAGGTGGTCACCGATTACGACGTGGATGGCATCCAGCTCGATGACCATTTTGGCTTGCCGATCGCCCTTGGCTATGACCCAATCACGGTGCAGCAATATCAGGACGCCCACCAGGGGCAGTCTCCGCCAACGGATCCAGCGAACCCTGAGTGGGTGCGCTGGCGAGCCGATCAGATCAGCCTGTTTATGGGGAAACTGGCCGGGGCCGTGAAAGCAGTCAAGCCCAACTGCGTGATTTCGATTTCGCCGAATCCCCAGGACTTTGCCTACAGTCGCTATCTGCAAGATTGGCAAACCTGGGTGGCCCAGGGCTGGGTTGATGAGCTGGTTGTGCAGGTGTATCGGCAGGATATTGATCAACTGCAGGTCGAACTTGACCGCCCCGCGATACAAGCGGCACGTCAACGGATTCCCGTGGCCATTGGCCTACTGAGCGGGATTGTAAGTAAGCCGGTGACGATCGCTCAGCTAGAAGCCCAGGTGGATGTCGTTAGGCAAAACGGTTTGAACGGTATCGCCTTTTTCTATTGGGAAAGTCTGCTGGGGTATTTAGCTCCAGAATCTCCCTATCAGCGGCGGCGATTGTTTCAAACCCTATACCCCCCAAGTGGTTAGCTAGCCGCGCTGACAACAAAGCCCTCTCCACAGCAATTCTTGCCATGGTTTCTATCCCCCTCAAATCTTCTCGCTTTGGCTTTGCGGTCGGCTGGGCCATGGTGACGGTCATTGGCTTTGCCATAAGTTGGGCCATGTTTGCCGTGGGGGAGCGATCAGACTTGGGCCTATGGCAAGGGCTTTTGGGTGGGGGCACGGTGGGGCTGCTACAGAGTCTGGTGCTGATGCGATATGGCATCAGAAGTCCGGGGTGGGTCTTGGCAACAGCCTTGGCTTGGGGACTGGCAGGGGTGAGCGCAATGGGTGTGGTGGGCTGGTTTGCCCCAGTTGCAGGCACATCCCTGTTGACCCGAGTCCTTTATGGCGCTTGGGAAGGGCTGAGGATTGGTGCCTGGTTGGGATTCTGGCAGTGGCTTTCACTCAGATCAGCCAATGCCAAATTGCCCACAAGCTGGATGTTCTGGTCTGCCGGGATTTGGATGATTGGATTGATGGCTGGCTGGTTTATCGGCGGGGAATTACGCCTGCTTACGAACCTATTTGTGAGTGAGGTCGTGGGGTTAGTCGTGGCTTGGATGATTGTGGGAGCGATCGCGGGGCTGATCCTTGGTCGACTGTTGCGGATTACAGCACCTTCTTCAGCTGATTGAAAAATCTACCCATACTCAGGATGATGCATCTGTAACCTCTACATGTACACGATGACGAGTCCCTGATGGTCTAAGTCTTGGTACTGTTCTGCAGAGCAGGGGAACCAGCAGAGGGGCTATTTTTTTGACTGCGATCGTAATTTCAGCACGGCTTGGCGGAACCCGAGCACGACCAAAATGTTTGATAGGGTCAAAAACGCCTCGGCGCTACCGTGGAGCCAGTCCACATTGGCCAATTCTGCTCCGTAAACTTGCTGGGCATAGAGTCCGGCAGGGATGGTCACGGCCACAAAAATCAGCAGCACGTAGAAGCCGATCAAGGCCAGACGCGGCGTTTGGCCCGATCTCGTCAAAAAGTAGAGAAATCCCAGATACGGGAACAAAGATAAGGCAAACAGGGTTTCTTTGCTGGGCATAGTCTTGTTATAGCAGTCGTCAGTCCGATTAGGACAAGACTGCAACCCACTTTGCTTGTAAAGCATCAGAGCGGCCTTTTAGAGAGAATCACCTGGGGCCAAAGAGACCAAGGCTCAGTCAATCTGGGGCTGATGGCGCAGGCGATACTGTTTTAAGGCTTTATTGAGTCGGACACAAGCTGTCAAATAATTGCAGCCCTGGTGTTTTTGAATCCATTCAGCCAGGATTGAATAACTGGTTTGCTGACGTATTAGCTTGTCCAACTCATCCATAGGGTCACGTTGCGGAAGATCTTTAGCCCAGTGAGCCTAGCAGTTAATGATCCTTTCAAGCTCAAATCACAACTTTCATGAACCAAACTATTCCTGTTTTGGATCTCCAAACCTTTCAAAAGGGGGATCTGGCTCAGCAAATAGGTTTTATCCAGGCCCTGAAAGCAGCACTACAAGACTTGGGATTCTTTGCCTTAACGAACCACGGGATTGATGCCAATTTGATCGATGCCGCCTATCGGGCCACCACAACCGTCTTTGAACTGCCATCAGAGGTTAAGAGCCGCTACGAAGATCTGAACCTCCATGGACAGCGCGGCTTCACTCACTTTGGCCGTGAGCATGCCAAGGATTATCCCCACCCAGACCTGAAGGAATTTTGGCACATTGGTCGGAAAACGGGGACTCCAGCCAATGTGTGGCCCACAGAGGTGCCGGACTTTCAGCCGGTTTTAACCGAATTGTTTCAACAGCTCGAAGCCTGTGCATTGCAGTTGCTGCAAGCCTGTGCCCTGGCTCTGGCGCTACCGCGTGATTACTTCCAAGATCGGGTCGTGGATAGCCCGACGCTGTTACGGGTGATTCACTATCCGCCGATTCCCCCAGAGGCCCATCCGGCTAGTTTACGGGCTGCGCCCCATCAAGACATCAATTTGATTACGCTGCTCTGCGAGGCCACGGCTCCTGGGTTGGAACTACTGCAGCACGATGGACAATGGCGGGCGATCGCCCCCCTCCCCGGACAAATCATTGTGGACAGCGGGGATATGCTGCAGAACCTCACCAATGGCTTGTTCCCGAGCACGACCCATCGGGTGGTGAATCCTGATCAGGATCGCGAACGGCGCTTTTCGCTACCGTTTTTTGTGCATCCTCGCCCTGAGGTGGATTTGACGCCGCTGCCGCAATGGGTGGCTCAGACGGGGGGAGAGGTTCGTTATCCCAGCTTGACTGCTGGGGCGTATTTGGCTCAGCGGTTGCAGGAGATTGGGTTGAGTGCGTCTTGATGGAGCGATCTCTGATTCTGTGCAATGGTCCATCAAAGACATGCATTGCAGCGGATGGATGGTTTTCGGAAAACCGGAATTGGGGGCTGGCCCCCAAACCCCCTGATGTGGCGGCCGATCTCCCCCACGCCCCCCGAAAAGTGGATTTTGGATGGGATGTGCATGCGCACGGTAAGACGATAGGGCTGAATGAAGATTAAGGCATGTCCTGCAACGCAGGACTAAATCTTAGGGGATTAATCTCGATAGAATAGGGGCAAGGTTTTCTGACAGGTCAAGAGAAATGATGCTTTCCGCTGGGCTTCCGGCCTTCTTTGTAACCCTTCGGGAAGGGGTTGAGGCGGCTTTGGTGGTGGGGATTGTGTTGGCCTGTCTCAGCAAGGCAAAGCAGTCTTATCTCAATCGCTGGGTCTATGCCGGAATTGGGGCGGGGCTGGTGGGCAGCGCCCTGATCGGCATCATTTTGAATGTGACGGTGACCCAGGTACGGCAGGGGCTGCCGGGGTTAGAAGCTCTGATTGAACCGGTCTTTGACTGCTTGTTTGGGGCGATCGCGATCATCATGCTGAGCTGGATGTTGGTGTGGATGACCCGTCAAGCCAGTTCTTTGAAAAGCAATATCGAAGGCACCCTATCAGCGGCGCTGACTGATGCGGTGGGGGCAGAATGGACCCTGTTTAGTTTGATCTGCATCGCCGTCCTCAGAGAAGGCATCGAGACGGTGCTGTTTATTTTTACCTCTGTGCAGCAAAGCGGTGCGGCTTTGGTGGGGGCACTGGGCGGGCTGACGGGCGCAACGCTGATTGGTTTCGCCCTCTTCAAATGGGGCATTCGCATCAATCTGCGGCAGTTTTTCCAAGTGATGGGGGTGCTGCTGCTGCTAATTATCGGCGGGCTGGTGATGTCCTTCTTTTACCATTTGGATGAAGCCGTCTATGCCCTGGGTAATTTGTCCCCGACCTTAGGCGAGCTGTGCATTTCTCAACAGTCTTGCCTACTGGGTCCCCTGGCGTGGGATATCCATGGGGTCTTGCCAGACAAGGGCTTCCCTGGGGTGTTGCTGAAAACCTTGCTGGGCTATCGCGATCGCATGTATGCAGGGCAACTGCTGGCCTATGGCTTATTTATGGTGGTGGTGGGCGGCGCTTATTTCCGTAGCCTGACTCCCCCGAAGCTGCGGGCACCCGAGTCATCTGTGTCTTGAGCGTAGGGCCCAGAG
>ERZ1740060.291-NODE-291-length-36364-cov-23.435071_pt1 | contig 36364 bp, 34 predicted proteins | sample MGYA00581743_ERZ1740060 | MGnify/ENA primary metagenome ERZ1740060 (study PRJEB43018, sample SAMN04849235) | marine metagenome | isolation source: floating plastic debris | place: Pacific Ocean | collected 2008-08-27 | study: EMG produced TPA metagenomics...
AAGTTCGACGAGGTTCCAGTTCCGCCAAGATTCATCTCTTGATTAAGCAACGCCGCATTTTTTTCGAGGTACAGCAGGGTGAGCGTGTTCAGGCTCGCTAAGGGGGCAACGTCCACAATGTCATTATCGCTGAGGTCGAGCACTGTCAGATTCCTCAGGCTCGCTAAAGGGGCAATGTCCACGATGGGGTTGTAGTAGAGCCCCAGCTCCATGAGTTGAGGGAGGTGAGCTAAGGCAGTAACATCCGTAATGTCATTGGAACCCAGATCAAGCTGCGTGAGTCGGGTGAGACTCGTGAGCGGGGCAATATCCACAATGCCATTGCTGCTCAGGTCGAGCATCGTCAGATTGGTCAGGCTCGCTAAGGGAGACACATCGGTGATGCTTGTCCCGACCTCACTGGGATAGCCATCGAGGTCGAGGCTAGTGAGGGTCGTCAAGGCGGCGGTCGCCTGATCACAGGCTGATGTGCCCGCTGCCTTTAATAACAGGTCAACGGTATTTCGAGCCGCTGGGGCCAACTGCGCTTTGTGTTGGCACCAATCGGCAAAATTTTGAAAGGTGTTTGGCGCATGCTCTTGAGTCATGATGATGCCTTTTGAACGGCAGCGCTGGGGTGAGCCCAGTTAGAAATGACAAATCGTCTCAGGCTGTCGGGGACAGGTGCGATCGCGCAGTGGATTATTCACTAGGGAAAGCACATTCAGACTGGTCAGACCGGCTAACGATTGCACATCGGCAATTTGATTAGACGTCAGGTAGAGTTCGGCCAAGTTAGTCAAGTTGGCTAAGGGCGTCACGTCGGTGATCTGATTGCTATCAAGGCTCAGCCAGGTCAGGTTGGTGAGGTTGGCTAACGGCGCTACATCGGCAATTTGATTGTCGCCAATGCCCAGCTCGGTCAAATGAGTCAGACTCGCTAAGGGAGCCACATCAACAATTTGGTTCTCATAAAGGTGCAGCTCGGTCAGGCGGGTCAAATCCGCCAGGGGACTAATATCCACAATTCGATTAGCCCCCAAAACGGGTTCAGTCAGATTCGTGAGACGGGCTAACGGGGTCACGTCGATAATTTCGTGACCCCAGAGCACAAGTTCGGTGAGGTTAGTCAAACTCGCTAAGGGCGTCACGTCGATCACCCCCCGCTCCCAAAGGTCAAGCCGGGTCAGGCGGTTGAGTCGGCGGGCCGCGCGACCACACTGCTGTGTTTCAGCCTGTTCTAAAAGTAAGGCGATCGTATGCTGGGTTTCTGGAGACCAGCCATCTTGGTGACGACACCAGTCGGCAAAGCTTGCCACCCGGTCGGTCGGCAGATCATTTGAGGTGGCAAGGTGAGTACAGCTAACAACCACAACCCAACATGAGAGTAGGCCGAGGGCGATCGCACGCTTCATGGTGATTCCTCATCCTTATCAGATCAGCCTAGCCAAGGGATCTCCCGAGCCATTGACCGAAACTGGCCAAGTGATGGGCTCAAAACTGACAGATCGTTTCGGGTTGTACCGGGCAGATGCGATTTTCCAACAAATTGCCAGAGAGAGAGAGGCTGAAGAGATCGGTCAGACGAGCCAATGGAGTGACGTCTGTGATCTGGTTATTGCCGAGGGAAAGCACTTTTAGGCTGGTCAAGTTGCCCAATGGGGTCACATCGACGATTTGATTGTTGCTCAGGTCAAGTACCTGCAGATTGGTCAACTCCCCTAACGGGGTCACATCGGTGATGGCATTACCGTCTAGGTCCAGCGCCTGCAGGTTGGTCAAATGCGCGAACGACGCCACATCGGTGATTTGATTACTCATGAGAGACAGTTCATCCAGTTGGGGCAGCTCTGCTAAGGGCGTCACATCAGTCACTCGCGTTTCTATTAAGAACAGACGAGTTAGATGGGTCAACTTTGCTAACGCAGTGACGTCAGTAATCGGGTTGCGGTTGAGCCAAAGCTGTTTCAGACGGGTCAGATGCCCCAGGTTGGTCACATCTGCAATTTGATTGTTCATGAGAGCAAGCGATGTCAGGTGAGTCAAGCTGGCTAGGGGAGTGACATCTGAGATTTGATTGTCCTGCAGCCCCAGCTTGGTCAAATGGGTCAAGCTGGCTAGAGGCGCAATGTCCGCGATGCGATTACCACTCAGAAAAAGTGCCTGCAGGTTGGTCAAACTGGCGAGTTGGGTGACATTGCTAAGGGAATTCGCATTGATAGCCAGGGTGGTCAGATTCGTCAGCCTCGCCAACGGGACCACATCCAAAATGTAGTTATTCGTCAGCCCCAGATCTGTAAGCCAGGTCAGGCTCGCTAAGGGGCTCACGTCTCTGATCTCACGGCTATCGAGAACCAGTTTCGTCCTGGCAACCAGTCGCTCGTCAGCCTGAGCACAGTCCTGGGTCTCAACTTTCGTCAATAGTACGCCAACAGTGTGCTGAGCTTCTGGGGGCAAATTGTCTTGATGAAGGCACCACTCGGCAAAGGTTTCAAACCTGTCTGGCGCACTCTCCCCCTCAGGAGCAAGGCTGGCACAGCCAACACTGACCCATAAAACCGTCAGAGAAACCAGGACGATCGCTCGCTTCATGGCGGTGCCTCACCATCTTTACAGCAGCTTTAGGATGAGAACGGCGCTTAAGCTTGAACCAGTTCGACTGGATACACCTGTAATCTTGCCACCCTAAAGTCTGCACTTCAAAATCTTTTGAACCTCAATGCAGTACGGCCAATCCCCCAGGAGCATGGCTGACCATGTCCACCGGTCAATCTGAGTCGAGCGCCGCCCAGTTCGACTCCCCTCAAGACTTTTTCGGCTTGGTTTGTACGGTAATTGGGCCATTTACGATTGCCTGGCAGGCCAATCGACAGTTCGCTGGACGCTTACGGAGCTTACGTTCTTCGACCTTGGTGCGCGGCGACAAATTCTCAATGCCCTCAACAATTTCGACGACGCAGGTGCCACATTGGCCATAGCCACCGCAGTTCGTCATCTTTCCCAAGAAGGTGTAGAGATCAATGCCGTTTTCCATCGCTTTAAATCGCAGATTAGCCCCATCTGCAGCGATGATCTCCTTGCCTTCTTCAAGAAACTTAATAACCGCCATCAATTTTCTCCTCAAGGAACTAAACCAGTCTAATCCGTTGACTTTCACCCGTTTATGAGAGCGCTGAGCCGACTCAATTGTTTGCGGTCAGGGGCAAAATCAGCTCAACCATCGCGCGCTTCATTGCGTGGGGATCTGACACTGGTTACACTTCTTTATATCTTGTCTACAAGACTTATCATCACGAGTGCAAGCTGGCTAGTCACGAAACTTTTTTTTGACTTAAGCCAATTTTGCCCATCGTGTAAACAAGCTGCCTGTGCTCACTTTAGACGCTGCAGGGGGTGCAAGTCTGGTAGGCTGTCTATAATCATGACTCTTAATAAATCTGCAAAAGAACTGTCGAAAGTAAGAGGAGGAGAGTAGTCGATGGGACTGCCCTGGTACCGAGTACATACGGTCGTATTAAACGACCCCGGTCGTCTGATCTCTGTCCACTTGATGCACACTGCATTGGTGGCGGGTTGGGCTGGCTCCATGGCCTTGTTTGAGTTGGCGACCTTTGATCCCAGTGATCCTGTTCTAAACCCCATGTGGCGTCAGGGGATGTTTGTTCTTCCCTTTATGTCGCGTTTAGGGGTGACCCAATCTTGGGGTGGCTGGAGCGTGACGGGTGAAGCGGCAACTAACCCCGGCTTCTGGAGTTTTGAAGGTGTGGCCGCAGCTCACATCGTTTTGTCAGGTCTGCTGTTTTTAGCGGCTTGCTGGCACTGGGTTTATTGGGATTTGGATCTATTCCGTGATCCGCGCACCGGCGAGCCGGCGCTCGATCTGCCCAAAATGTTTGGCATTCATTTGTTTCTTTCTGGTTTATTGTGCTTTGGGTTCGGTGCCTTTCACCTGACAGGACTGTGGGGGCCAGGCATGTGGATCTCTGACCCCTATGGCGTCACTGGGCACGTGCAGGGAGTCGCTCCAGAATGGGGACCAGATGGCTTTAATCCCTTCAATCCCGGCGGTATTGTGGCTCACCACATTGCGGCTGGCATCGTAGGTATCATCGCGGGTCTGTTCCACTTGACAGTGCGTCCACCGCAGCGGCTCTACAAAGCGCTGCGGATGGGTAACATCGAGACGGTTTTGTCGAGCAGTATTGCCGCTGTCTTCTTCGCCGCTTTTGTGGTCGCCGGAACGATGTGGTACGGCAACGCTGCAACACCGATTGAACTGTTCGGCCCGACTCGCTATCAGTGGGATAGTAGTTACTTCCAAGAGGAAATCCAGCGTCGGGCGCAATCTGAAATTGCCGCTGGGGCCTCTACGGAAGAAGCCTACGCCACGATTCCTGAGAAGTTAGCCTTCTACGACTACGTCGGCAATAGCCCCTCTAAGGGCGGATTGTTCCGCGTGGGGCCCATGAACGAAGGTGACGGCATTGCCCGTGGCTGGTTGGGACATCCTGTCTTTAAAGATGGTGAAGGTCGCATTCTTAACGTGCGTCGTTTGCCTAACTTCTTCGAGACCTTCCCAGTCGTCCTGACTGATAAGGACGGTATTGTGCGGGCCGACATTCCGTTCCGCCGGGCCGAGTCGAAGTACAGCTTCGAGCAGACCGGTGTGACGGTGTCCTTCTCGGGGGGCGAGCTAGCGGGTAAGACCGTGACCGACCCCGCTCAGGTGAAGCGAATTGCCCGGAAGGCGCAGCTTGGTGAGCCGTTTGAGTTTGACCGTGAAACCCTAGAATCTGACGGTGTGTTCCGAACTAGCCCTCGTGGTTGGTTTACCTACGGCCATGCTGTGTTTGCACTGCTCTTCTTCTTCGGGCACATTTGGCACGGTTCTCGTACCCTCTACCGTGATGTGTTTGCCGGTATTGACCCCGAACTCTCTGCCGAACAGGTGGAATGGGGCTTCTTCCAGAAGGTGGGTGACCGCTCTAGCCGTAGCAAAGAGACTGTCTAACAGTCTTTGATCCATCACTGGTCATGGTTTAGGTGTCCGACCATTTGCCCTTACGGCAAGGTGCTTAAATGGTCGGACTATTTTTATCAAGATCCTTTAGACTGAAAGTAACTTACGTATAGTAGGAGGCTCTGTTAATGGAAGCCGTTGCTTACATTTTCATTTTTGCTTGTGTGATCGGAACGCTGTTTTTTGCGATCGCCTTCCGTGAACCCCCCAAGATTTCGAAAGACTAATTACACAATCGTGTTTGCTTCAGCAGGCACGTTTTGTTTACGCTTGAATACGACTGAGCTGCGGCGACTTGTTTTTATACGGGTCGTCGCTTCATTTTTCTAGATTTAGATACTATTGGTGAAGGCGCACATCCTAAAACTGTTTTAAGTTGAAGGTGGAAATCACATTCACTTAAAGCATTAAGGGCTTTGTCAAACCCGTTGAGTTCTACCGGAGACATTTAGCTGCATGCAGTGTCCCTTCTGCCAGCATCCCAATAACCGTGTGTTAGAGTCTCGTTCAGCCGAGAGTGGCAGAAGCATTCGACGACGACGCGAATGTCTCGAGTGCCAGCGTCGCTTTACCACCTACGAGCGGATCGAATACGTTCCCATCACGGTGATCAAGCAAAGTGGCGATCGCGAGTCGTTTGATCGCTCTAAGGTGCTGCGGGGGATCGTGCGTGCCTGTGAAAAGACTGGCGTTGTCGCCAACACTTTAGAATCACTGGTTGACGATATTGAAGCTGATCTACAGCAACGGGCTCGTCGCGAAATCGAAAGCACCGAGATCGGTGAACTGGTGCTTAAACGCCTGAAAACCGTTAACGAAGTTGCCTACATTCGGTTTGCGTCTGTGTATCGACAGTTTCAGGGCATTCAAGACTTTACAGAAACGCTCAACCACTTGCATTCTGAGACTCAGGTCGAAACCTCTCCTGATACGACCGTCAACTCTCGACTCAACGCCATGATTTCGTAGAGGTCGCCTGGCGCCCAGAGCGTTGTCTAGCCCCCAAGAGTATTCCGTCTAGAAACCCTCTGACCTCTGTCAGGACTAGTTCAGCCCAGGATCTGAGAGTGACTTCATTCCTTCAAGGTTGTGAGCCAGTCAGTCGCTGGCACCCGCTAAATCGAATTGGAGAGATAGCAGACCGCATTGTAGAGATCACGCTGCACACCCGTTGGGGCGAATCCTTTGAGGTAGATCGAGCTGCGGATGCCACAGGTCAGGGCCAAGGTGGGTAATCCCACCGTCTGACCGGCACAGACATCTGCTTCGGTGTCACCAATCATCCAGCTATGGGCCGTATTGGCACCCAACAGGCTCTGGTCAGCGATCGCTGCTTTTAGCTGGCTGACTTTATGTTGTGTGCGATTGCCGTAGGCAATTTCAGCACTGTCAGGGCCATAGATCTGACCAATCGTCGTCGCCAGGTCATACTGATGCAAAAAGTCTAGAACTTGCGAAGCTTGCCTCAGCGTCACAATCACGACTCTGATTTGTCGATCTTGCAGCATAGTTAAGGCACTTCTGACCCCAGGCTGCAACAGGTCTTGATTAAGCAAGCTAGAGCAGTTGACTAACCGAGCAACATGGGCAAGAAAGTCCTCAACTTGCGGCCCCGATAATCCCGACCAATCAGCAATTGTCGTGTCTGGCAGGCGGTTTTGTTTCATATACCAAAACTGCCCTTTCGTTAAGCGCCGAATGGGCAGCGAGATCCCCTGAGTCGCGTAGTCGGCTTGCGTCGCGGTGAGAGCCAGCTGGTAAGTGTTGTAATAGCGATTGGAAACATCGGCGATCGGGCCGTCAAAATCGCAAAAAAGCGTACTCCCCCGTGGCAGCAAGCCCGATGGGCGGGCAACGCGGGCAACTTGAAGCGGTAATCGACTAATAACATCCTGCATAAGACAAGTAATCTTACTTTTTGTTACAGATTGTTGCAACGTCACTCAACTGTAGCAGCCCCGTCTCAAAAATGGTGTGACTAATAACCAGTCTTGTATAAATTTGAGTTATTGTTTGCACTGTCTTTGATAAGCCTGGCTGTCAAAGTAGGGGTGGGGCTTCGCGTTCCAGCCAGAGTGTCACGGGCCCATCATTATGAATATCCACCATCATTGAGGCCCCAAAGGTGCCGGTGATGATAGTAAGCCCACTTTTGAGCAGTTCGGTGACAAATTGTGCAAAGAGGGGCTCAGCGCTATCGGGTGAGGCCGCTTGCTCAAACGAAGGTCGGCGACCTCTGCGGCAGTCACCATATAGGGTGAATTGGCTGACCACGAGAATCTCCCCGCTGATATCCTGCACAGAAGCCGCCCAGCGATCGCCCGCATCGTTATAAAAGAGGCGTAAATTCAAGCATTTTTTTGCCATCCATTCAATTTCAGCGAGGGTGTCGGTGTCGGTGATGCCCACTAACAGGGTTAAACCCTGAGCAATTTCGCCTTTAAGCCGCCCTTCTACCGCCACGCGAGCATGATTGACCCGCTGCACTAAGACCCGCATACGCTTATCGACGACTCAAAGACGACTGATGGCTAACCGTTTGGTACGCCTGACGAATTTTGCCAGCAATGGCGATGACGTCTGCTTCGCTGGGCTCAGCCTGGAGCGATCGATAGATCTGCAGCTCTAGTCCCTGCAGTCCCAGCTCTTGATTGCCGGCAAAACGAGGCTGCAACACAAAATGGATGTGATAGGGCGGCTGATCGACCCAAGAATTGATATAGATGCGCTCAGCCTTGAGGGCAGCCTGCATCGCGTAGGTCATCTGCTGTAGGAAAGGGCCGAGTGACGCCGCTTCATTCGGCGTCAGCTGCCAAAAATTTTCTCGATGTGCCCGAGTTTTAACAACCACGGCTCCAGCGCCATGTTTACCCACACAGTGATCGGCAATCCACCAGGCATTTTCGGCGATGATGCCGCCAGGCGCGCTGAGCTCACCATTGACCATTTGACAGGCAAGGCACCCAGGCACTGATTGATGAGCATTGAGAGGAGGGTGAGACATCTGAAAATCGCTGCAAGACGCCATTGCTATTGTCGACTTGGTCAGTGACAGAACAATCTTACGATTTGCCGCTGGTAGCACTGCCGCATCGATCAAGGTCTGTTATAAACCGAGCGATCGCCATCGGGTATCCCGCTGCCGCATCAGCGCTCGCTCTGATGCCTACGTTCTATCAATCAAACCCGCTAGTCAGTTTTGAGGCTATGCAGTTTTGGTGACCGTCCTCTCCGCCTAGATGAGACGAGCACCGAGAGTCAACCAAGCGGTCACTGCATGGCTATTTCTATTGGCCAAAGCCTGTGGCGCGGTTGGCTGACGGCAGACAAATACAGCTATTTAATTGCTCCCGCAGTTTGTCATGGTCAAGGTTCTGACCAATCAGCACCACTTGATTTTTAGGGCTGCCTTTCCATTCATCATCGTCGAGTGAAAATCGCTTACCGCTGAGGTGGAAGATGTGCCGCTTAGGGCTTTCGTCAAACCACAAAATACCTTTGGCGCGAAAAATATTTTCGGGTAGCTCGTTATCGAGAAAGTTTTGAAACTTGCGAATTGCCAAAGGGCGATCGCTCTCAAACGAAACGGAGGTGAACCCATCAATGGCGAGATGATCGGAGTGGTGGTGCTTATGCTCATGCTCGTGATCATGAGCATCGTGGTCGTGGTCATGATCGCAGTTGGTATGGTCTTCGTGATCATGTGCCCCATGGTCGTCGTGGTCATGGTGGTCGTGGTCATGCCCAGACTCAGAATCTTGGCCAAAGTACTGGTCTGACTCGAATAAACCCACACTCAAAATGAGCGGCAAGGGCACCTCTGACTTCATTGTGCGAATGATACGCGCGCCTTCTTTAACCTCACGCATCTTGACTTCCAGCCGATCAAGAGCCGCTTCGTCTACTAAATCCGCTTTATTCAGCAGCAGGATGTCGCCATAGGCAATCTGGTTGTAAGCAGCCTGACTGTTGAATAAATCAAGGCTGTAGTTTTCGGCATCAACAACGGTCACGATAGAGTCGAGACGCGTGAGGTCTCGCAGTTCTGTGCCTAAAAAGGTGAGCGCGATCGGCAGCGGATCGGCCAGCCCCGTCGTTTCGACGACCAAGTAGTCAATTTTGTCTTGCCGCTCTAAAACTTTATAGACGGCATCCATCAGATCGTTGTTAATCGTGCAGCAGATGCAGCCATTGCTCAGCTCGACCATCGTGTCGTCGCCGCCTTCAGCAGTGATCAGCAAGTCATTATCAATACCGATTTCGCCAAATTCATTAACTAGCACCGCCGTCTTGAGGCCGTCTTGATTGCTGAGAATATGGTTCAGTAACGTCGTTTTGCCGCTGCCCAAAAAACCCGTAATGATAGTAACCGGCATGCCATGCTTGGCGTCTTCCATGCCTTGAGCTTGATTAGAGGTAACCACTGAAGTCATAAGCTACTGCCAAAAGTCGCGATAGTTTCCATCATAATATTCTTTGCGAAAGGCGGTTCTGCGGAAAGGACTGAGTCCGTCGCAACCGCCGGCGTTGAGCCGATCTGATGGGTCACGCACCCATCAGTCAAGCTTTCTAAAACGCCGATGAGCCACTCGGCCCCTCTGGTGAGGGCGACCGTGGTTAAGGCCTGCCCCACTGAAATAACAAAACCGGGGTGGCGATCGCCACCCCGGCACTCAGCCTGGATTCAGTCAGTCGTAATTACATCAAGCCAATTTGTGAAAGGATGCCTTGACCCGTGAGGTATTCAGTGGCGAGGCCAATGACAAAACCCAACATAGCCAGACGACCATTCCAGGTCTCAGCAAAGTTGACAAAACCGAACTTGTTTTCGCTTTCCATGGTGATTGATTCCTAACAGGTTATGGGCCAACGTAGCGCAACCGCTTGTTACATATTGTAACGCAGCTAGCGATAAGGGTATTTCTCCGAGCCTAAAAAATTAGCCCTACGCTCCTCTGTCGTCGTCTGCAATCTTCCAATTTGCGCTCAAATTCGCCAGGACGGCTCGGTGATTCGGGTCAAAACAGCTGGCCCCTCTTCTGCTTTGTTTACAGCCTTTGCGGTCTCATCGCTTATGATCCAGCTCCCAGGCCCCGTTCCAGTTTTTGGGCATCCCCTCCCGGAGTAAATACTGAATGCGCTGCTGATAGAGCTGTGCAGTTTTATCTTGAGGGTGTTGGGTGCATACCGTGTGGAAATGCTGGGCAGCCGTATCTAAATCCTGATTGGTGTAGGCGGTGATGCCGGCTTCAAACGCTGGCAGGGTCTCTAGTTTTTGGCGACGCCTCATGTCAGGCTCAGCGTCTAAAACCTCATAAACGGCAATCTCTTCAGTCCGCCCTTTGACAATGACCCTGTCTAAAAATCGAAGTTGGTAACGGTCATGGTCTTTCAATTGACGGCGCACGGTTTCCGAAATAATCAGTGCCGCGCCATAAACTTTGGAGAGTCCTTCCAAGCGGGCGGCCAGATTAACCGTGTCAGAGAGGGCATCGGGTTGCATCCGGTCGGGCTCACCAATCATGCCCGCCATGACTTTGCCAAAATGCAGGCCAATGCCGATTTCGATCGCAAAGGTGCTGGGTGATTGGGTATCAATTTGCTGATTGTGTTCTTGTACTTTTTGAAACTGGGAGATCGCGGAGTCGATGGCATTTTCTGCCGTATAGGGAAAAACGGCCATCATGCCGTCCCCCATGTATTTCACCACGAACCCGTTGTGCGTTCTCACCAGCGGTGAGATGCGCTGTAGGTAGTTGTTAATAAATTGGAACGTTTTTCGCGCTTTCATCTTTTCGGCCATGTTGGTAAAGCCACGAATGTCGGAAAACATCACCGTCATCTTTCTGCTGACGTGGTCACCGAGCTGAACCTCAGTGACACTCTGCTTGTTCATGAACTGGAGATATTCCGGCGGAAAGAATCGCGAAAAGGCATTGCGCTGTTCGGCCAGACGCTCAAACGATTGTTGAATTTGCCCCGCCATCTGGTTCACCGAATCGGCCAGTTCTCCCAGTTCGTCAGTGCGGTTAATCTCAACTCGCTGCTGCCAACGCCCAGCGGCAATTTCTTTGACGGCGGCATTGAGTTGCAAAATCGGACTGGTGAGGCGTTGAGCCAAGAGCGTGCCCACAGCGAGGGCGATCGCCAGCGCTAAGCCACACAGCACAATCGTAATGCGGGTGTTGAGCTGAATTTGTCCCATAAATTCGGATTCGGGCACCACCACCACAATCAGCCAGTCCAGACCAAACCCATCGTTGAAGGGCAAGACTTCTAAAAATTGGCGTTGCCCATCGAGGGCAAACGTGAGCTGCTGGCTCTGCTGAATACGGCCAAAGGAACTGAAACGATTGAGCAAATAGGTAGCCGATTCCTGCACTTGCGCATTTTGGCTTTGGGTCGCCGCCAACAGCTCAGGCTCATCCCCCACGGCTGACATGAGCGGTTCGTCCGTTGAGCTAGAAATCAAGTTGCCCTGACGATCAATGACAAAGGCCTGTCCTGATTGCCCAATTTCTAGCTGCTTTAAAAAAGTTCGAAACTCTTCTGGCAGCACCACATCAGTCGCACAGACCCCCAACAACTGACGACCATTGCGACTATAAACCGGCAGACTAGCCGTCACGTTGGGTAAGCCCGTGGTAAAGGCAAGATAGACCTCCGTCCAAATTGGGCCTTCAGTGCTGATGGCAGATTTAAACCAGGGCCGCACCCGCGCGTCATACGTAGGCTCGGTCTGCCCTAAAAAATGCTGTCGATAGCCTCTCACATCTAAGCTGCTGTGCTGACGGAGAAAATTTGTGTCGGGATTACTGTAAGACAGCTCTAACCGCCCCGTCTCAGGCGATCTTAAGATGCCAAAAAATTCTCCTGAGCGAGCACTGCCACAATATACAAAGGCGATCTTGGGATAGATTCTCATTTGCTGAAACAGCAAATGTTCCCCTTTGGTTGCTTGTTCAATATCCAAATCGCCGTTAGAAAACGCTGTTGCATTGAGGCGATTAATCGCATGGGGATCACCCAAGTAGCTTTCTAACTCACCCTCAATGCGGGCTGACACTTCACTCCGCAATTGTGAGGCTAAAACCTGCACCGCCTGTTGACCATTACGAAAAGAAAGATAACCCACCAAACCGACCGCCGCAAACAATTGCACCAAGACCGGTAACGTAAACGCTAAGTGCAACGAAGAATTACGAATTGCTGTCTGGGTACGTCGTCTCAAAACATGGAGACTGCGGTGCAGTTGTTTCACGGGCTAATATCAATGTTTACTGATGGCCGTCTGTCGTGATGAAGTGCCAGAGCAGTCGGGCAATCAACCTCAATAGCCTTTATGTAGGGGCTTAGCCCATTGCCGACTTTCGTCAATACTAAACTGCCCAGTTCCCTCTGCGAATCTGCTGTCATTAAATTAATGTCAACATGGCAGCGCTATGCAGCCACTGGGTCAGCAATCTTGGAGTGAAACGCAAGGGTAGAGTGATCGCCAGACGGCTGCGGGCATGGTTTGGCAATCGCGGCTAGCGTCGAAATATTGACTGAGGTCACCGACTGACGGCTGCCAGGGCTGCCGCCTACATATAGAAACTCATTTTTGGAGAACGCTTAGCCAATTGGAGAACGCTTAGCCAAACTGTTTCTTCGCCTCTTCATACACCGCTTCTGTAATTGCAGTAAGTCCCTTTTCTAGAGCAAACTTTTCGATTTTTTTACGGGCCGCTGGTCGCACAAAAAAAGGAATTTCTTTCAAACGAGCGATGGCGGCTGGAGTCCACTCTACGGAGTTGACCATAAGGAAGCAGCGTTGCTAATAAACTACGACAATCATCTCGGATTCATTATCCCCAATTGTTGACTCCGGCAGTGAATTGAGCCTTTCGCAATGTCAGATCTCCGCTATCCTTAAGAGCACAGAATTGCCTAAGTGATGAATTGAGGGCCTGAGATGTTCAAGCCAGTGAGCCCAATTGTCCGCCACTGCCTCTGGGGCAGTGCCGTAGTGATGGTAGGCCTGGGGGGCCTGTTTAGCTCATCCGCAATCGCGGATGGCATCCCCGGCGTCACGTTAGGGACTGAAACCGGCGCAGAGACCAGCACTCCCGTGACCGAGGGCGCGAATGCCGCTTACACCCAGGCGATGCTGGTTGGGTATGCGGCGACGGAAGAAGCTGACTATCAAACGGCTTTAATCAACTTTCGGCGGGCCTTAGATGAGCGTCCTGGTGACGTCTATGCGCTCAGGGCCATTAGCAATGTGGAATCCTACATTGAGGCCGAGCGCCGCGATCAGCTTCGCCTGCAGCGATTGGCAGAGCTGCGGGGCCGGGTTGACGCCGCAGTCACCGCGAGAGACTGGGCCTGTGCGGCAGCGACGGTTGACGAAATGATGATCCTAGTGCCCGCTGACTCTCTCGATCGCAGCCGGTTAGTGACCTATCGCGGTGAGTTGTCGTCGCTATTAGATGCCCGATCAGACATTGATCAATGGTCAACCATTTGTCCTGGTTAACATGAGGGGCAAGATGTTAAATCATTGTTTGCGATCGCGATCTGCTTTTGCCCCTCGCTATTATGCAGATGTTGGATTTTTGCACCTCAACGGCATCGGATAATCTGCGATGACTGCTCCACCTGCTAATTTGCCTTCAATGCCCGCCGATGATGGGCAACATCTCTCGCGGTTGCGATCACTCGTCGAGCGCGTCATGGCCGATGGCAAGATCTCCGCCGATGAGGCGCAAGAACTACGCGACGCGCTCATGGCCGATGGTCACATCTCCGCCGATGAAGTCGATTTGATCCGAACGGTCATGCAGCAGCAACTCAAGGATAGACATTTAGAGTTTGAGTAGAAAATACCCCATGTCACTCAGAATCACACCGGGAAACAGCTATCCTCTCGGTGCCACGGTAGACGGCAAGGGTGTCAACTTTTGCCTCTATTCGCAGCAGGCGACTGGTGTTGATCTCCTGTTATACGCGGGGCCTGAAGCCCCCTACCCAGAGCATACGATTCATCTAGACCCGCGCTATCATCGGTCGTTCAACTATTGGCATGCCTTTGTTAAAGGCATCAAGGCTGGACAGGTTTACGCCTATCGAGTGACCGGCCCAAATGATCCCCAGCGGGGGCAACGCTTTGATGCCGCCAAAGTTTTACTTGATCCCTACGGGCGAGCCGTCGTAGGGCAAGAAAATTACGATCGCCAGGCCGCCTGCCATCCGGGTGAAAATTCCCCCTATGCGTTGCGCAATGTTGTCGTGGATCTGCGAACTTACGATTGGGAAGGCGATACGCCCCTCGATATCCCCTACTCCCGCACCGTGATCTATGAAATGCACGTCAACGGGTTTACGCGCCACCCCAGTTCTGGCGTGGCCGCTGAAAAGCGGGGCACGTTTGCGGGCCTGGTTGAAAAAATCCCATTTTTGCAATCGCTTGGGGTGACTGCCGTCGAGCTGCTGCCGGTGCATCAATTTGATGAGCGCGATGCCCCCCTGGGGCTCAGTAACTATTGGGGCTATAGCACTATCAGCTTCTTTGCGCCCCACCGGGCCTACAGCTCTCGACAAGATCCCGCTGGCCCGGTCGATGAGTTTCGAGATATGGTCAAAGCCCTCCATAAGGCCAATATTCAAGTCATTTTAGATGTGGTGTTTAACCACACCGCCGAGGGCGATCATCGCGGCCCAACGCTGTCATTTCGCGGCATCGACAATCAAACCTATTACATTCTAGAAACCGATGATGCCTCAATGTATGCCAACTACAGTGGCTGCGGCAACACGGTCAAATCAGGGCATACCGTAGCGAGTCGGCTAATTCTTGACAGTCTCCGCTACTGGGTTTCGGAGATGCACGTTGACGGCTTTCGCTTTGACCTCGCTTCGGTCATGTCGCGCGATCGGGTAGGCCGACCACAGGATGATCCACCCATTTTGTGGGCGATCGAATCAGACCCCGTACTTGCTCGCACTAAACTGATTGCGGAAGCCTGGGATGCCGCCGGCTTGTATCAAGTGGGCTCCTTTATTGGCGATCGCTTTGCCGAATGGAACGGCCCCTTCCGTGATGATGTCCGACAGTTTGTCAAAGGCGACAACAACACGGTCAGCAAACTCGCCGCGCGGCTCTTAGGCAGCCCTGATTTATTTGTGGATGATCCGCAACGGGAGACCAATCGCAGCATCAACTTTATTACCTGCCACGATGGCTTCACCCTCAGCGACGTGGTGTCCTACAACGGCAAACATAACGGTGCGAATGGCGAGCAAAATCGCGATGGTAGCGATGCCAACTTCAGCTGGAACTGCGGTGCAGAAGGGCCATCCGATGAGACCACAGTGCGCCAATTAAGGCTGCAGCAAGTCAAAAATCTGATCACCATCTTGCTCGTGGCTCAGGGTACGCCGATGTTACTCATGGGCGATGAAACGGGACGCACGCAAAAGGGAAATAACAACGCCTATTGTCAGAACAACGCTTTGAACTGGTTCAATTGGGATGCCCTGAATGAACACCACGAAATCTTCCGCTTCACGCAACGGATGGTTGATCTGATTCAGAATTTGCAGCTGTTTCAGCAACAGAATTGGTTAACCGTGACCGAGTCCTTCATCGAAGCACCTCATCTCATTTGGCATGGGGTCAAGCTATTTGAACCAGACTGGTCAGACCATTCCCACAGTCTGGCTTTTACCCTACATGACCCCGCAGTGGAAGAAGAGATTCATATTATGCTCAATGCCTATTGGGAACCCTTGTGTTTCGACTTGCCGCAGCCTCATCCCCATAGCCAGTGGTATCGCATCGTCAACACTGCTCGTCCCGCCCCCAATGACATCGTAGACGGCACGACAGAAGCGGTAAAAAGCCGTCAATATCTCCTAGCAGCCCGTTCTTGCGTGGTGTTAATGGCGCTATAGCAGTTGCCAGGCCGGTCAGACCCCGACTGCGGAGCCACTTGGCTGATGCACTGAGAATCAAAGTGCTTTTCGGTGTCCTCAGCCAAGTGGTCAGCGCATAAGTATCAAGCCCTAATTATTGTCGGGTGTGTCATCGCCTAGCGTGACGCACCAAACCCAATCCTGTCGGTGCGTTGAGCTGTCGCGACAAAACCTCGACAGCAATGTTGGGCGACGGGGCCTGATACCCCTGCAGAACTATCGCGTATGGGGCGGCAGCTGAGCATTCACCGGTGTTTCGGCGGCTGGTGCCATTTGGGGCGACATGTCTGCGGCATAGGGCAGGAGTCCTCGATTTTCAAGCACCACCTGCTTGAACAGCAACTCATAGCGATTGAGCGCCTGTTCAAACGAATATTCGTGCATTGCATGACGACGCCCTTGCTGCCCCAAACTCTCAGCGAGTTGCGGGTTCTCATAGAGATTTTGCACTGCCTGCGCTAAATCTTCGGGATCTTCTGGCTTAACGACCAAACCCCCGCCACTTGCCCGAATCGCTTGCGCTGCCGTACCGTGAGCCGGAACGGCAGCCAAGATCGGGCGACCGCTCGCGAGCAACACCTGCGTTTTCGATGGCATGTTGAAGCCGACCACATTTTTTTTCTGCACAATCAAGCCGACATCAGCGGCAGCTAACATTTCGGGCAATTCTGCGCGGGGGGCAAAGGGCCGCAACAGCACGTTATGGATGCCAAGTTCTTGTCTGAGCTCGTCTAAGTCTGACAGCTGGCTTTCTTCACCCACAATGACAAAGACCAGATTCTCTAGATGTTGCAGCTGCGCAGCCGCCCGAATGACCGTTTGAATCCCTTGCGTGCGAGCAATATTGCCCGAGTAAAGCACCACAAACTTATCGCCGAGGCCATTCGCCTGGCGGAAGGCATTGTTGTACTTGTCCATCGGGCGAATGAAATTCACATCGACCCAGTTCGAGATGATATTCATCTTGCTGTTGGGAACGCCCTTACCCAACAAATTTTGGCGAAAGCCTTCGGCAATCACGCTAATCCGCGTGGAAGAACGATAGGCAAAACTTTCCAGCGTTTCGAATACTCGAATCGCAAAGCGATTGCTAATCAGCCCGGTTTGAATTGCGGCTTCGGGCAGAATGTCCTGTAAATTGAGCACCGTTGGGCAGCGATAAATGAGCTTGAGCAGCGCCACGGGCACCGAGACGGGCAAGGAAGGACTGGTGTATAAAATGACATCCGGTCGCCAACCTTGTAACGATTTCAGGAAACTGAGTCCCACAAAGCTGCTTTCTAACAGAAATCTAGTCAGCAGTCCGGGATTGGGGCGAATCCACACGTAACAGCGCTGAATCTTGACGCCATTACGCTCTTCGGTGATATATCCCTTGCCTCGATAGGCCGGGTAGATTTTGCGTTCTGGATAGTTCGGCATGGCCGTCACCACCCGCACCTCATGACCACGCTGCACTAAACCTTCTGCCAACTCTGTCATCAGGGGCGCAATCCCAATGGGCTCAGGATGGTAGTTGTAGGAGTAGATTAAGATTCGCATTGACGCTAGATATCCTTGATGTGCTGATGACGGGTCAGGGAGAGAGCCGTGAGTTTCGTACTGGTTGCTAGACAGAGCACAACTCGGCTTCTCGCGAACAAAGATGGACGAATAGCCTCAAAAAGCTCATGCATCTCTATACATATCCCGTAGATTGACGACGAATTCCTTAAATAGAGCCCGTCTTTATGAGAACTCAAAGCTCTGATTAAGATAGTAAAAAGGTGGCAAAGCCCTGATCTCGCTGTTAAGCATGCCCAGGCTGGCAAACAACAATACTGGTGTTTTTACGGCATTTCCTGCATCCCAGAAGCGATCGGCGGTAGCTTTTGGGATATTTCTAAGTTCAGTAAGGTGCCTTAATTCTTATTTTCCTAAATAGCACTCAGCATTTTGCCTGTGCAGGGCAAAATGCTGAGTGCTACAGGTGAATTGATGTGGTTTCGCGATCGCGGATAGATGTGCAGCTGAGTGCGGTTGTGTGAAGCTGTTAGCAGCGGTCACTCGACTCGATCAACTTAGGTTGAGAAAACCGCGTCTTTACCTAGACCTACTCAGCAGAGAAATCGCCATGACTCCGTCGAACGATCGCTGGAATCCTCTTAGACTGGTAGATACGTTGAACTTCTTTGGTGAAGTTCCGCTAGTTGGCAATTTTCGATGGTTACAGCATATGTTTGGCGCGGCGGCAAATCCCCAAGCTCCTCCGGTCGATGCCCTAGAACCGACAAGGGCGGTGGTGCTACTATCCGAGGCGGGATCGGCAGCGGATGCTCTGAGAAAGATTCTGGAAGATCGAGGCATTGCAGTGCGATCGCAGCTATTGCCGCTGGATTCACCGCTACCGCCAGCCGCTGCCAATCGCATCGTCAACACACCAGCCATACTTTGGAAAGGTGTCCCCGACGACGAGGAATGCTTATCAGCCCAGATCGCCGATCTGCAGCAGCTCCCCGCAAGTGAAGAATATCCGCTGTTTGACTTTCGGACAGCGGCCCCAGCAGTCTTGCAAGACATTTGGGGGGCGGTGGATGACGTGGTCATGGGCGGGGCTAGCGCCAGTGGTCTGGCTTTGTTACCCGATTATGGACGGTTTGCAGGCAACGTTTCTACCGCCAACTCTGGGGGTTTTGCCAGCGTGCGCACCCGCAATTTTGAGCCCCCTTTTGATTTATCAGGCTGGCAGGGGGTGCGGTTGGTCGTGCGCGGCGATGGTCAACGTTATAAAATCATTCTGCGCAATAGTCACAACTGGGATAGTTTGGCCTACTGCACTTCGATTGATACTGAAGCCGAACAGTGGATCGGTGTCGACATTCCGTTTTCTGCCCTGCAGGCGACCTTTCGGGCCAAAACGCAGTCAACTGCACCGCCGCTGAATCCAGCTACGGTCGGCTCTTTGCAGCTGATGTTGAGCAAGTTTGAGTATGACGGCAACCAAAATCCGCACTTTCGCGCGGGTGCATTTTCACTCGATGTGCGATCACTGGGAGTTTACCGCCAAGCGACAGCTCCCGTCACGATCATGATTGCCTCGTCACCAGAACAGGCGGCCACTTACACAACGTTGCTGGCACAGAGTGGCCTAGCCCATCAGATATTGACCCACGATGAGCCAGAGTTTGCCATGAAGCTAGTGCAGGCTTTACCCAGCCGTTGAGCTGTCGTCAGCTCCTTGAGCCCGCTGCATCGAGCGCTACTGCAGAGTGGCAACCCCAAAAGTGGCGTTGAATTCCTGACACCAGACGGCCACAGACGCAAACGACTCAAGGTCGATTTCTGCCGGGACGACATAGTCTTGAGCACCGGTAGTCGCCGCTAAGGGCGCAATCACCACATAGTCTGCTTCGTCGATCGGATAGGCAGGCGGTGACGTTGCGGCCAGAACATCGGGCGATCGATGCAGCACCACGACCAGATCAGGCCCATCAGAACTTGAAAAGCTGTCATCGAAGCGCAAAGCCTGTTGCCCTCCGTCACTAATCAGTTCAACACCGCCAGTCGTATCATGCTCGGCGGACACAAAGGTACCGGTGCGGACGACGGGCTCGGCGGGCTCGGTCGGAGTGGCAGAATCGGCAGATTGCGTTGGCTCGGTAGTGGGAGCAGCGTCGCTATCGGTGGTGGAGGCGTCAGGCGATGCTGTACAAGCGGTGGCTAGCATCGTTGCGCAGAGCATTACACAACCGAGGGTGAAGCGAGAGGTCAACATGATTAATCGCCTTGAAGTGAAGCTAATGCCACCTTAATCGGAAAGCGGCCGGGCAACGGCCTGAGAAAATCTTCAGAACAGAACTCCAGAATCATTAAAGAACGGGTATTCCCAGATTAGTGGTGCTGTGTGGGTAGTGATTTGTGGTCGCGATGGATGAAATTCCACAGCCATCCGATGTGATTGCGTAGCCTTTTTGAGAAGGCCAAACTGCGCCAGACAAACCGCGAGACGCGCTGCTGCAGGGTACAGTTCAAGCTCTGATAGCTGGTTTTGCCGCTATCGCAGAAGTCGGAATGCAGAAGTCGGAAGTCGGAGCTAGAAATCCTGTCAGATAACGGTTCCAGGCATCTGGAGTGGCCGAACCAAACTGCGGCGTGCGATGGCAACAGTCGGTCAATCAACTCTCGGGTGAACTGGTTGAGCCGCTGATCGGTCGGATTCTCAACGAACTGGTAACGGCATTGACGGCAAAGATAGCGCTGTTTACCCAGATGGATGACCGTCTTTGACTGTAAGGGCAGATGGCATCGTCTCTAGTGGGGTCTCACGATCGCCTGAGCAAACTCGTCATTACCCCCAGGGCACTACCCAAATCTTTGAGTGCTTGACTGATTCATTAGCTAGATCTTCTGAGCTTTGCTAGATACCGGTAAGATGAGCCTTTAATCGGCTGGGGTGACATCGTTGAGTGGCCACCGATAATCTACCTTGATTTGCAGGCGACCGCAGTGTTCTTCGAGCTGCCGCTGCTGGGAAAGGGCCTTGCGCAGAGTACTGATCAGCTCGCTGACTTCGAGCTTGAGGGCGGGTTCTTGATAGGCAGCAAATAGGGTTTGCTGCTCTAACAGCTGCAGCAGCAACTCATAATGCACGTGAGACGGGAGGGGTAGCGGCTCGCTCATGAAAACGTTGAACCTGTAGTGGCATGACTGACAGAGGAGTTAGGCATACAGCTGAGCGATCGCCTCGGCCAAATCGGCTTGTCGCATCAGCGACTCGCCGACGAGAATGCCCTGCGCCCCGGCGGCTTGGACCTGAGCCACGTCTTGGGGAGTGTGAATGCCTGATTCACTGACGACAAAGATTTGCCGCTCTCGCAGCTGGGCTTGGCGCGCCTGCAGTAGTTGCTCGGTGGTTTCTAAAGACGTTTCAAAGGTTTCTAAATTGCGGTTGTTAATGCCAATGAGCTGAATCGGGTCGATCGCTAAAACCCGGTCGAGTTCTTCGAGAGAGTGCACTTCTACCAGGGCACGCATGCCGAGTGCCTGAGCGATTTTGGTGAAATAGCGCAGGTCAACGTCGCTCAAGATGGCCGCAATCAGCAACACGGCATCGGCTCCTTTGACCCGTGCCAGATACATCTGATAGGGATACAGAATGAACTCTTTGCAGAGCAAGGGCGTATCGACGGTGGCTCGGACGGCGGCTAAATACTCAAAACTGCCTTGAAAAAAGGTTTCGTCCGTCAAGACCGATAGGCAGGCGGCTCCGCCCGCTTGATAGGCTTGGGCGATGGCAACCGGCTCAAAGTCAGCGCGGATCACCCCGCGACTCGGCGAGGCTTTTTTGACTTCAGCAATCAGGGCGGGTTGGCGATCGCTCTGCTGCAGCGCGGCCAAAAAATCGCGCGGCGGCGGGGCACTGATCACCTCTCGCTGCAAATCGGCCAACGGCATCTGCTGGCGTCGGCGTGCCACCTCTTTTTCTTTTTGCCAGACAATTTTTTCTACGATGTTTTGCGGCTCAGCATCTGGGGCCTTGATTTTGTACGTCAAACTTTGCACAGAGACTTCAGGGTAGGGCGACCGACGGCGAAACTGCATGGTGAAGGAACCTCAGGCGCTAACAACGGCGCGCTTAAACGCTTCATCCATCACTTCTGAGAGCGTGGGATGAGTATGAACACAATAAGACAAAGCCGTGACCGTCTGCCCTTGGGCGATCGCATTAGCGGCTTCTTGAATCAAATCAGAGGCATGCAATCCGAGGATGTGAGCGCCTAAAATCTCACCGGTGTCTTTGCGATAAATCACCTTAGCGAGACCGTCGGATTCACCTTCCGCTAGAGCCTTCGAGTTGCCCTTAAAGTAGGTTTTGACCGTGGCAATCTCAAAGCCATCGGCATCAGCCATGGCCTTCGCTTGGGGCTCTGTCAGGCCGACAAAGCTCACCTCAGGATGCGTAAACGCAGCGGCAGGAATGCTGCGGTAGTTGACGGTTCGCGCTTCGCCACAGATGTTGTCCACGGCAACCACCCCTTGGGCCGAGGCGGCGTGGGCCAGCATCATCTTGCCAGTAGCGTCACCGATCGCCCACAGATGGGGCACCGGCTGGCCGTCGCGCAAGACCCGCAGTTCGTCATCCACCGCGATAAAGCCTCGGCGATCGGTTTCCAGCCCGACGCGCTCTAGACCCAAATCTTTAGTAGCGGGAATGCGCCCCGTGGCCACCAGGCAGGCATCCACCTCCAGCACATCAACAACTTCCTGCGTTTCTCGATTGACCAGCTCAATGACGACAGGAGAACCGGGCGTGACCTTCTTTGCCAACACACCGGCCCGCGTCTCCACATCTCTAGGGCTAATCAACACCCGCTGGGCCACCTTGGCAATATCTGGATCAAAGGTCGGCATGATTTTGTCGAGGGCTTCGACGATGGTGACTTCGGAGCCTAAGGCGGTATAGATGTCGCAAAACTCTAGCCCAATGTAGCCGCTACCAATGATCGCCACCCACTCGGGCAACCACTCTAGCTGTAACGCGCCATCGCTGGTGAACACCGTTTTGTTATCAATTTCGATGCCTGGCGGCACGAAAGGAATCGAGCCTGGTGACAGCATGACGTCTTTAGCCGTCAGGGTTTGATCACCCGCTGCCGTCGTGACCACGACTTTTTGCTCCCCGGCAATTCGACCCCAGCCCGCAATAATGTCGACACCCAAGCGTTTTAGGCTGTTCGACATATCGCCCTTAATCTTGCTGACTAAGTTTTTGGCATGATCGGCGATCGCCTCCCGCTCAAAGGAAACATCGCCGACCTGAATGCCTAAAGATTTGAGGTGATGGCTATTTTGAAACTCGCGCACCCGCCCCGAAGCCGCGAGGAGTGCTTTGGACGGAATGCAGCCCCGATTGACACAGGTGCCCCCCATGTCAGCCGCTTCAATAATCGCGGTTTTGAGACCCCGGCGCACGGCGTGTAGGGCCGCGCCATGACCGCCGACCCCGGCACCAATAATGACCAAGTCATAGTCAAAGGCTTGACTCACAGCTCTCTCCTCAGCAATCGCAGCGAATTCTAGAGTATCGTTTGCGGCAGCGACTGGCTACCTGGCCAGTCGTCCTGCAGCTTTTCTATTCTTGACCAAAGTGGACAATTTCGACAGTGGGCATCCCTCGCCCCAGCGGCCGGGTCACCAGTTGACCCGGTTGGGGCGCCATAACATCAGACCATCGGCCGGGCTCAAGGCCCTACGGTCGCCCCAGCTTTGGCGCCACACTGGGCGATGTCGTTGAGGGCAACACGGGAGCCGTCACCGGCGGCACCGGCCAAGCACGATCGCGCGCGCGGGCCAACAAATGGCGCTCTTTCGGCACCTTGACCCGCGTGGCTAAGCCAACCCGTTCTAACAGCTTGATAAAGCGATAGGTCGGGTCAGGCAAATAGACCACGCGATCGGCCCGCAGGGTAATGCCATGACGACTCGATGACGGAAACGTATGGTGCAAATTGTGCCAGCCTTCCCCTAGCGTTAGAACAGCCACGAATCCGTTATTGCGGCTCGTGTCGTCAGTTTGAAAGGGCTGCTCGCCGACTAGATGACTGAGCGAGTTCACAGTTTGCACCCCGTGAAACAGCACTGTGGTGCTGAGGAAAAACGCCCCTAAATATTCCCAGCCTCCCAGCCAGTAAGAGACGGCCCCCAAGGCCACTAAGGGCAAAAAATGCAGGCGATCGAGCCGCCGCAGAAAGGCATCATTTTCTACATCAGCGGGCAGCTTAGTAGGGAAAAACTGGCGCGATAACAGCCAGCCCCCCTGCGACCAATAAACCCCGTTGATCCCCTGCGGGGGGACAGAGGGCGAATGGGGATCGTGCAGCTGATCCGCATGCTGGTGATGAGCGAGGTGATGAGCTTTCCACCAGCTCGGCCCCATTTGCCCAGCCGCCGACGCCATCACACAGCCCAGCCATAACAGCAGTTTTGGGGCCTGGTAGCTTTTGTGAGTCAGCAGCCGATGATAGATACCCGTGGTCGCCAGCATCCGCAGCACGTACCACAGCACGGCCCAGGCGACGGCCCCGGCTGACAAACCAGTGATGAATGGGAGCAGTGATCCCACATGGCTGATGAGGATCAGCGCTGGCCCAATTAGATAGAGCACGACCGTCAGCGGAGAATATTGCCGCATATTTTTTTAGTTGTCCGATATTTAGCAAACCTCAGTCTACCGGCATCTGCCTCTACTCAAATCCCCCTCCAGACAAGCCACCCTGATCAAAGCGGATGGGGGCGTTGATTTCAGCATCACGCACGGCAGACCGGGACGCTTGACATGTATAGCGTTCCCCTGATGGCAACTGGCTTTTGCCCGATCACCGCTCTTCGCCAGTGGAACCTGGCTCAAACTTTAGGGTCTTAAAAGGTAGAACACGGCAATGCGTTTCGCAGAGAATCAGGACCGATCGCAGCATCACCCACACGCATTCATTGACATATGGCTGACTAAAAACCGCACATGCAGAATTCCAGTTTTATCCAAGCGGTCGTCCGGCTGACGAACCAGTTTCGGGCCCAAAATGGTCTGAGCGTGCTCTCAGTAGATATCGACCTGACTGAGGCGGCTCAATCCTATTCAACCACCATGGCGCGCGGAGACTTTTTTAGTCACATCGGGCCAGATGGCTCGCTGCCGTGGGATCGGGCAGAAGCTGCTGGCTACGACACCGGCATTGTCGGCGAAAACATTGGGGTGGGTTTTTCGACGCCAGACGAGATTGTGGACGCGTGGATTGATAGCGACCGACATCGAGCCGCCATGCTAAATCCTCGATACAACGAGATCGGCGTGGGTTACTACTTTCTGCCTAACGATACGGGCTCGGTCAATTACAACACTTACTGGACTCAACTGTTTGGCCAGGGCGATATCGAAGTCGTGGCGGCTGATGGCAGCGTCGCAGTATTTGATCCGGTGCAGTATGGGGCTTCATATAGCGACTTGATTGCCGCCTATGGCTACGATCCGATCGCCTTTGAGCAGCATTACATCATTTTTGGCAGAGCCGAAGGTCGGATTAGCGATCGCTTCGACGAAGGGCGTTACTTAGCCTCTTATGACGACTTGATCGAGGCGTTTGGCTACGACCTCACGACTGCGACCGCCCACTACATTCAATCGGGCCATCAGGAGGGCCGCTCTGATGACGGGTTTGAGCCGCTGCAATATTTAGCATCCTACGGGGATCTCCTCACGGCCTTTGGGGCCAATGCTGAGTCGGCCACCCAACACTATATTCAATTGGGCTATCGCGAAGGGCGATCGGATGCGCTATTTGATGCCGGTCGCTATTTGGCCTCTAACGCTGACTTGATTAACGCTTTTGGCTACGACACTGAGGGCGCATCGGGCCATTACATCCTGCTGGGAATCAGCGAAAATCGTTCTACCACATCATTTGACCCCGCCGCCTACTTAGGACTGCATGCCGATTTGCAGTCAGCGTTTGGGAGTGACCTCACCGCCGCTACTCGACACTATGTTCAGTTGGGGTTCCTTGAAGGCAGAGCTACGGGCCCTTAGAGTTCTGCGAGTTAATCAAACCTGAGTTCGGGATAAGGCCATCAGGCACGCTTACCCGCCGGTTGAGGCGACAATCCCCTCCGGGGAGGGGTGCCAAAGGCGGGGTGGGTGTCGATTATCTCGCTGAGAGTGGTTCAACCCACCCCATTAGCCCCTCCCCAGAGGGGAAAGAAACGGAGTTTGGCTTAACCCGAACTGGCGTTAATCAAGTACCCGAACCAGGCTGTGGATGGGTGTGAAGGGATGGCGGCATGAGGAATGCAGAAATTGGAAGTGGGAATCACAAAGCCCATCAGAGGGTGATTTCAGTCATCTGGAGTGACCGGATCAAACTGCGCCGAGGAAAAATCCTGCACCTGATCCAGCACCATATTCCATCACGTCAGAATTGCGCCGCCCATCAGCTTCTCGTAGCGGCGTTGGAGTTCTTGCCGCAAAGTCGGAAATTTTGACAGCGCCGGATCTTCGTTGATCAATGTTTCAGCCGCCTGACGGGCGATCGCCAGGGCATCTTGATCGGCCACCAAACTAGCCAGGGCAAAGTCTGGGAGGCCGGACTGGCGCGTCCCCAGCACTTGCCCTGGCCCGCGAAAGCGCATGTCCATTTCGGAGATAAAGAAGCCGTCTTGCGACTCTTCGAGCACCTTGAGTCGCTGCAAGGCAACGTCGTTGCGGGTGCTGCTCATCAACAGGCAAAAAGACTGTGCTGCCCCGCGACCCACGCGACCCCGCAGCTGGTGCAGTTGCGATAGCCCAAAGCGCTCGGCATGTTCGATTAGCATCACGGTGGCGTTGGGCACGTCTACGCCGACTTCAACCACAGTCGTCGAGACGAGAATCTGACTATGACCGTCCCGGAACTGACTAATGGCGGTGTCTTTTTCAGCAGAACTCATGCGGCCGTGCAACAGGCCCACCTTAAATTCAGGAAACACCTCTTCCTGCAGTCGCTGATGCTCATCGATCGCTGAGCGCAAATCCAGCTTTTCCGACTCTTCTACCAGGGGCAGCACGACATAGATTTGACGCCCCTGGGCGATCTCCCGCCGTATCAGGTCATAGGCATGGGTACGATCGCGGCCCTTCAGCAAGGTGGTTTGAATGGCTTTGCGACCTGGCGGCAGTTCATCAATTTGACTGACTTCCAGATCGCCATGCAGCGTCAGCGCCAACGTGCGGGGAATCGGCGTCGCCGTCAGCGTCAGCACATGGGGATTATCACCCTTGCGCTGCAGTCGTGCCCGCTGCTGCACCCCAAACCGATGCTGCTCATCGATCGCGACTAGACCCAAGCGCTGAAACTGCACAGGGTCTTCGATCAGCGCGTGGGTGCCCACCAGCAGCGGCAGTTGCCCCGTCACCAGATCTGACAGAGTTTGTCGTCGCTTGGCCGCCCGAGTCGAACCCGTGAGCAACTCCACCGGCAGGCTGAGGGCGTTAAACCAGCCCACCAGCTTGCGATAGTGCTGCTCGGCCAGCACCTCGGTCGGGGCCATCAGCGCCCCCTGATACCCAGCTTGAATCGCCGCTAAGATCGCCACCACCGCCACCACCGTTTTGCCCGAGCCGACATCGCCCTGCACCAACCGGTTCATCGGCGTCGGCTGCTGCAGGTCGGTCAAAATCTCGTTCACGACCCGCTGCTGCGCGCCAGTAAAGGCAAACGGCAGGTTGTCGTAAAACTGGTCAATCAGCGCTCCTGTCGGCGCTAAAATCACCGAGGTTGCCTGCTGTCGGCGCGTTTGGCGGCGTTGCAACAGTCCCAATTGCAGGTAGAAAAACTCGTCAAACACCAGGCGACGGCGGGCCTGCTGCAGCGTTTCATCATCTTTGGGAAAGTGGATATGGGCGATCGCCACCGGCAACTCAACCAGGCCAAATTCTTGGCGAACGGCAGCGGGCAGCGGATCTTGCAGGGCGATCGCAGTCGGCAACGCGGCCACTATCGCCCGCCGCACCAGGGCTGCTCCGACCCCTTCCGTCAAGGGATATACCGGCACAATGCGACCCACCGTGAGCGATTCGGCTTCACCGTCTGGCCCGTCAAGCACCTCCAAATCGGGACTGTCGAGGGTAATGCCATACTTATTTTTTTTCACCAGTCCTGAGGCGGCGACGACGGCCCCGACCGGATACTGTCGTTTCTGGCTCTGCTGCCAGCCCATATTGCGAAAGCGTTTGCCCGGCCAAAACTTGGTCAGGCGAATCTGCCCCGTCGCATCGGTCAGCACCAGCTCTTGAATCGTCAGATTCGGATTTCTCGGACTGCTAAAACAGCCCGATCGCTTCACGGTGCCCACCAGCGTCACCGTTTCTCCCGGCTGCAGCTCGCGAATGGGCACCTGCTGCGCGTAATTGATGTAGTCACGGGGATAGTAATGCAGCAGATCTAGCGCCGTCAGCAGGCCGAGCTTCGCCAGTCGTTCCGCATTCTTGGGGCCAACGCCTTTGAGATAAGTAACGGGCTGCTCAGGGGGCGAGACCTGGCCGTTGCGCCCGGTTGGAGCTGCTGAGGCTGATGGCAGAGCTTTTGACCGCCCGCCCGTCGTTTTCGCGCGGCCATTCTTAGCCGGGCCACTCGCTTTAGCTGGCGCGACAGCGGGTTTCGCCGGCTCTAAAGATTTCTTGGTTTCGTACAGGGTTTGCCGCGTTTCGGCCACGAGATGCTGCCGCGCGGCAAAACTCATCTCGCGATACCGGCTGTAGTCCGCCGCCAGCGATCGCCACTGCCCCTGCTTATCCGCCGGCAAGGGAGCGGGCGGAGCCGATAGTGCCCCTTGCAAGAACTCGCTAAAGCGCTGCTGGTGTCCTTCTAAGTCGTTGAAGCCGCGATCGGCTTCGACCATCAGCGCCTTTTGCAGGCGAATCCAGTCAGGCGCGGTTGCATTGTGGAGAGTGTCGCTCATACGCCCAATCGACCCAAGCTCAGCAGCTAGCAGATTCAGAGACCACCGGAACCCCCAGATTGTTCAGGATACTAACCCGAGACTGGTTGGGGAGGGAAAGCTCCATTCTAAAACCGCTAGCCTGTCAGCAACTGCTGGCATGTGGTTTGAGCAACGCCCGCAAACGGTATGGCAGTCTCACTAGACCCCAAGACCAAGCTCTTACCGCTGAGCGATCGCCTTTAACGGTAGACAAGGAGAAGGGACTCATCCAGCAGACATCGCTGTCCAAACAATCCTGTTCAAGGCCATGCTGCAGCCATCGCGAACCAGATTATTAGGGCTCGTAAACTTCAGCTTCAATGCCTTGATTGCTTAACTCTTCGGTCAAAGCAGCGGCGCCTGCTTCACTACTAAATGCCCCTAATTGAATGCGGGCACCCACATCGAAATTGCGCACATAGGCATCGCCCACGACCTCACGGGCCTCATCCAAAGAGGGATCACCCGTATAGTCTGACACCACGTAGTAAGAACTCACCGGCGCTTGACTCACTGCCGGTGAGGAATTAGCCGTAGCGGGAGCGGCGGTCACTGGCGCTGCCGCTGGTTGAGGCGCGGGGGCCGGTGCGGGGGCCGCTGCCGGGGCTTGATTGGTGGGGGTGATCGCCGCCGGACGCGGCGCCGGAGTAATGTTTTGCGGGATCTGATTGACCTGCTGGGGCGTTGGCGGACCCGCCGCAGAGGTGCCATTAGCGGCGACATTGCCTGCATTCGCCCGATTGGCCCCTAAACCGTTGCCATCGCCAGGGCGATTGGTAGCGAGGGGGTTGGGCTGTCCCGCTAGCGGCGAAGCGTTAGAAGGCAAGTTGCTGAGCGTGTTGAGGTCTAGAGTCGAAAACTCTCGCTGCGAGAGATCAGGGCCAAGCGCACTCAGGGGCGGACCCTCCGGGCTGGCGATCGCATCTGCGTCTGCCGTCACTCCGTCCCCGGCTTCAACCTCATCCACTTCTGAGCCGGGCCAAAGGCGAGCCAGCGGGGTATTGCCAAACAAGTTTTGGGCCGCAGAGGGGTTGACCAGCAAAAAGCCAAACCCAGCACTCGCTACGAGCAGCAGCAACAATGCGCCCAAGCCGAGGGGGGTATTGATGCCCTCAAACCAGCTTTTGGACGTGGATGCAGGCTCTGACCCCGCCGCTGGATATGAGTTATCAAAGTTTTGCAGCAGCGCCTCAGACGACTCCAGATAATTGTCTGGCTGCGGGGCGGCTTGCCGCACGAGAGCGCTTTTGAGATTGGCCACCTCGGAGACGCTACCAGTCGCAGGGGCTGCCACGGGGTCGGAGACAGAGGCTGGCGCACTAGAATTAGCGGTTTGGGCAATGCGCGGATTCGGGGGTGGCGGGGGTGCCGCTGCCGCCGTAGCGGGCAATTTTACCGGCTTAGCCGGGGTCGGTACGTTGATGAGATTGAGCGATCGCTGCCGCCGTGACTGAAACTGGGGGGGCGCAACGCCGGGCTGAGCGTCACCTCGCTTGGCATAGCGATACCGCGCCAACTCATAGTCAAGGTTGATGTTGAGACTAGATAGCGTGCTTCTCAGAGGGGGTTTGAGCCCTTCTAGCAAGGCACTGTTAGCCAGCGGTGATTGAGAATAAGACTGCTGAGGGGCAGTTGAGGGGGTCATGGGGCTCGCCTCACGGAAAATACCAACACGGTTTACACCAACGATGCAGACCAGCCGCAAATTGCTTTAGCCCCTGATTTAGAGAGGCTTTTGCTGATAGCTGCGGTAACTCGCATCTAGTTATAACAATGTCTGCGTAAAAGTGAGCATTCTTTTAAGACAAGATTTGTTTGCAGTTGGCACAATGTCGCTACATTTAGGGGGGTGTCAGAGAGAAATCACGCCACCCCTAGCGACGTCATCGCCCACTGTCAGGCTAGAGTGTCAGGTAACGCCTGGCTGCTGTTAGCAGCAGCTAGGGATTCTCAAGTCTCGGCGGCTGTTGACCGCAAAACCTGGCCAGCGGGGAGTTGTGGGGGAGTTGTGGGGGTCTGCCAGAGCCGGATGCGAGACTGTTCTCAGTCAGCCCTCAAATCTGGCAGTGCCCCAAGAGTGAGACCGCTTGTTGCCACCCTTGCCATATCCGGCGTTTGTAATGATGCGCCTTTAGCGATGCAGTCGATTCAAGCCTTGATGAATAATCTGGAGAGATCGCCACAATGGCAGGCGTCCTCCGGTTTGCGGCAGGTGCTGGCAATTTGGCCACAGCTGGTTGGCGCCGCCGTCGCGCAGCACAGTCAGCCCACCAAGATTTACCGAGAGGTGTTGCAGGTCTCAGTATCGAGCGCAGCCTGGGCACAAACGCTGACCTTTGAGCGCACCCGCATCCGCCAAAAGCTGCACCACAAGCTGCCCTTACTGGCCACCAAAATTCGCGATCTGCGCTTTGCGTCCGCCGAATGGCGGCGACTAACCCAGCGATCGCAGCCCCTCGCCGTAAATTCTCTCACCCATCACCCCAGTTGGGCGGCCTTAAACCCTGATCTTTCTCCCTTACCGCCAGCAACGGCTCACGACGCTTTTCAAAAGTGGGCTGAGCGCAAGCAGGCCCAGTTAGCCAATCAGAGCCAATGCCCCTGCTGCCACAGTCCGTGTCCGAGTCAAGAGCTACAGCGCTGGGGAGTCTGTGCCATTTGCCAAGCGCATCAGTGGCACACCCTACAAAGCCAAGATCGCCAAGAGGCCAAGCACAAGAAAAATATTTGAATTGAGGCCAACAGCAGGCAAACAAACCTAGAATTTATTTTATTCAGATTTACCAAAACTCCCAATACGAATCAAGACTCATATTTCGATCCATTCTCCCTTCTTTTCAGCATCCGCAAAGCTACTGATTTTATTCATTTTGCCTGCCTTTTAATCTACAAACTCAGCAAAAACCAGGAGTTTTTTGAGCGTGGCGACAACTTTTCATTCACCAGCAAATACGATCCCAGCTGACATAGAGTCAATTTCAAGTGGTTTTACCTCTATGCCAGTGAGTATAGATTTCTGAAGAGATTCTAAAAAGATTCTAAAGCTGGCTGCAGGCGGTTTTGACGCCGAAACGATTGAGGGCATTAAGCCTGCCGCTTTTTCCCTTTTGAAAGGCCCCAAAAATGTTTGGACACTATAGAGAAGCTCTATTTCTGGATAATTTTCTGATGGATGCCAATCAGTTAGATGTCTCTTGTTGTCAGCGTTGCCGCCACTTCACGCTGGAAGGCCGACGAGGGGGGCATTGCAGCCAGCTCAACGTACCTGTGCAGGGGGGTTGGACGGCCTGCTCTTTGGCGAGTCCGGTATTTCTTGAGACTGTCAACACGGTCACTCAATCACCCATGGCCACCTGGCCTCAGGGCCTCAAAGTCAGCAACCACGACTTTGACCCAGCAGAGCCAGACTTTCTAGTAGAAGCCGTTCAATAATTGAGCCGCGCTGCCGATTGCGGCTGTCTTTGACAATGAGTTTTGCCCCGTAAAACGCTGAACCGATTGATTGACGGTTCAGCGTTTTGTTTATGGCAACCAGGGATATTGATCAAAGTCAGGCGATCGCTTGTCTAAAAACGCCTGTTTGCCCTCAGCGCCTTCTTCGGTCATGTAGTACAGCAGCGTCGCGTTGCCCGCGAGTTCTTGCAGGCCGGCTTGACCATCGCAGTCGGCATTAAAAGCGGCTTTGAGGCAGCGAATTGCGATCGGGCTCTTGGTTAAAATTTCACGCGCCCACTGCACGCCTTCCGCCTCTAAAGACTCGACCGGCACCACCGTATTGACCAACCCCATCGCCAACGCCTCTTGGGCGGAATACTGGCGACAGAGAAACCAAATTTCTCGGGCTTTTTTTTGCCCGACGATCCGGGCCAAGTAGCTGGCGCCAAAGCCACCATCAAAACTGCCCACTTTCGGCCCAGTCTGGCCAAACACGGCATTATCAGCCGCGATCGTGAGGTCGCACAAAAGATGCAGCACGTGGCCGCCGCCGATCGCATATCCCGCCACTAAGGCAATCACCACCTTCGGGATTGAACGAATGAGTCGCTGCAAGTCGAGTACGTTGAGACGAGGCATGCCCGCTTCGTCAATGTAGCCGCCCTGGCCCCGCACGCTTTGATCACCCCCCGCACAAAAGGCATACTTACCATCGGTATGCGGCCCTGCCCCGGTCAGCAAAATGACGCCAATTGAAGTGTCCTCCCGAGCGTCGGCAAAGGCGTCATACAGCTCCACCACCGTTTTAGGACGAAAGGCATTGCGCTTGTGGGGCCGGTTAATCGTGATTTTCGCCATGCCCTGGCTTTTGGCATAAAGAATATCCTCATAGGTCTTGGCAGCTTGCCACTGTATATCCATGTCATTTGACTTAACAGGTCATGGACTAGCTTAGAGGTGATTTGTCCTCGCTGTAGCGTTCTCAAACGGCGATCGCACGCGGCTAGAGACACAGCTGTGTCCGCTTCCAAGTGGCTGAGAGGAGATCACCAGCCAGCTACGAACGGCGGCGTGATCGCGGCGGCTTGCCCTTGCGGCTCTGCTTGCCCGTCTTTTTACCTGTCTGACGCGGACTGCCCGGTGCGGTGCGGTGCGCGCCAAAATACTTTTCGCTGCGATAGCGCAACCAGATCCTCAATTGCTGAGGAATTTTCTCTTTCTCCACTTTGGTCAAAGTGTTGTAGAGGGCCAGTGCCTTTTCCCGCTCGCCTCGGCAGGCGGCATTGTTGTGAGCATCCCAATAGCTGCGTGCCACCCGAATGCGACGACACACTTCTTTTACCAGGGCGTCCCCTTCTAGCGGTCGGTCAGCTGCAGACATATTCTCTGGCCAAACATCCAAGCATCCTCAAGGTTAATCACTGGCATCCCCGCAATATCCGGGTGACCGATCAGCCCTCTGACAGCCTAGCGGGCTTCTTTCTGTTGCCGCAATGTGACACCATCATGATGCGGCGACACCGATGGCATAGCTAAGCTATCGCGGTGACGGATGAGGGGTGCCGAGTCAGCCAGCTCAGCACATCGGTGGTTACCGCTAACATTTCGCAGGTTTGAACGCTAACACTGTATGCAAATCGCTACTTGGAACGTCAACTCAATTCGATCGCGCCTGACCCACGTGACTGACTGGTTAACGGCTAACCCCGTTGATGTGCTGTGTCTGCAAGAAACCAAGGTGCAAGACGCTGATTTTCCGCTGGCAGCCATTCAAGCAGTGGACTATCAGGCTCATATCAGTGGTCAAAAGTCCTACAACGGCGTGGCCATGCTCTGTCGTCAGCCGTTAGAGGACGTCAGCCTCGGATTTACCCCAATCGTGGGGGCTGATGCAGTTGGCGATTTAGACGACCAAAAGCGCGTCATGACGGGAGTGCTCGATGGGGTGCGCCTTGTGAACCTCTATGTGCCCAATGGCTCCGCGATCGGCAGTGAAAAATATGATTACAAGCTCCGCTGGCTAGGCGTCTTACAGACCTATTTGCAAACTCTTTTGGCTGACAACGACCAGCTGTTAGTCTGTGGCGACTTTAACATTGCGCTAGAAGATCGCGATATTCATGACCCTAAGGGTAAAGACACCCACATCATGTCGTCACCCACCGAGCGAGAAACGTTGACCCAGGTCTTGTCCATGGGCCTGCAGGATGCCTTTCGCAAGTTTACCGAGGAAGGCGGACACTTTAGCTGGTGGGATTATCGCGCTGCCTCGTTCTCGCGTAATCGGGGCTGGCGTATTGATCACCACTACCTATCACCTACACTCTACGATCGCGCCAAAAGCTGCACGATTGATATCGCCCCACGCCAACTCGAAAAACCCAGCGATCATACCCCCGTCATTGTGGAAATCTAATGTCTGCAATGGTCTGCCGGTAGCGCCGCACCCCAACGGCATACACTAAACATCAACGTGCCGCGAAACTGCCATGAACTCTGGAGAGAACCTACAAGAATGGCTATTTGTCATTGCCTATGTGTCCTTTCTCGTCTTTATTGCCTGGCGAGTGGCCTTCTCTTCGAGTGATCGCAATTAGGGACTCGCCAATAAATAACATCCCACGCTTGTTCCCTTGCTCCCCTGCTCCTCTTGCTCCCCTGCCCCCCTTGCTCCCCTCATCCCTCCCGGTCGAGCAAGAACAGATAGAACCGACGCCCATCTTCCCACGATTTCCACAGCGACCCATGGCAGACCTGAAAGCAATCATCTTTGATGTCGATGGCACCCTAGCCGAAAACGAACGCTACGGGCATCGTGTTGCGTTCAACCAGGCTTTTGAGGCTGCCGGTTTAAACTGGCACTGGTCATCAGCGCTCTATAGCGAACTCTTGCAGGTAGCCGGGGGCAAAGAACGCATTCGCTTTTTTGTCGAGCGCTATGGGCCACCGATGCCGGTGATCGATGATTGGGATACCTTCGTCGCGACGCTGCACCAGGCCAAGACCCAGCACTACGCCACCCTGTTAGCATCGGGGCAAATTGGCCTGCGGCCAGGGGTCAAGCGGCTGATCATGGCAGCACGGCAAGCCCATATCCGGCTGGCGATCGCCACTACCAGCCGCCTCGAAAATGTTCTCACTCTGTTAACCCAAACCTTAGCCACCGATGCGCCTCAATGGTTTGAAGTGATTGCCGCTGGTGATGTGGTGCCCCAGAAGAAACCAGCCGCTGACATCTACCACTATGTGCTCGACCAACTAGCCCTAGAAGCCCACTATTGCCTGGCCATCGAAGATACCGCCCATGGTCTCACGGCTGCGACCCAAGCCGGATTGCCCAGCGTCATCGCCGTCACCGACTACACCCGCACCCAAGATTTTGCTGCCGCCGCCTGTGTGCTGACTCATCTCGGTGACCCCGACAATCCTTGTCAGGTGCTATCAGGACCAACCTTGACTCAAGGCTATTTCGACCTGGCGATCGCGGAGTCGCTACTGCCGGATCAGCCGCCAACGTAAGGGGCAACCCATCTGTGGCGACGGCAAAAAACTAGGGCCACGGCGATCGCCGCAGCCCTCATCAAAAGCGATCATTTGACCCAAGACTTCAATTAGCGGCAACTCAGTGAAACCTGAGCCATCGCGACTGTTTTTACTGGTTGTCTACCCGCCATCCTCATCGAGTGATCGCGGGTAGACCTTAACAGTTTTTATGCACCCGTTTTTTTGCTCGATGTCTGAATATACAGAATCAGCAGAAAGACCGTGGGCACCAAAACGAACAAAATACTGGCAACAAACCCTAAACTATTAACTTCCATGATTTAAAGCCTTATCTCTTCAGCACAACATCGACACGACTACAGTCTACGCCATCTCGATGGCAGGATGAATGCCGAGGGTCTCTGGTTGAATTAGGACAAGCGCGATCGCATGGCCTCCTCCCCTTCAAAAATCACCACGCCTGAGGCAGAGCTGCCGTCAAATTGGAAAGAAATCAGGCGTTGCTGATTTTAGGGATGAACGGGTCTTCCAGGACAGAGACTGTGTTGCCCCCTAAATCCCCCAATTCTGGGGGACTTCAAACATCTAGTTCCCCCCAGAATTGGGGGGCTAGGGAGGCGAATCATCCCATCATTAAGCAACGCCAGAAATCACAATGCCACCGTCAAAACTGATCTGCAGCATCGTTGTGGCGCTGGCGCTTAATCTGGCCGGATGCCCGGCCAACAACTTTGCAACACCTACACCCCCCACGATTTTGATCCAAGAGACCGACTGACTACCGAGGTGCGATCGCTTAGCAACGCCGCTACACGCACCATTCCAGATGTCTTATGGGGGAGGTCACTGTCGACTGAGCGTGATCGCTTTTTCTTGTCAATACAGGTCTTGAATACGAGTGCAACCCAGTCTTGCAAGACTCACTGCGAGAATCCACCATTGAGATAAGCACAGCGCTGCCGTAGCACCGATTGCACATTG
>ERZ1740060.292-NODE-292-length-36170-cov-23.460335_pt1 | contig 36170 bp, 30 predicted proteins | sample MGYA00581743_ERZ1740060 | MGnify/ENA primary metagenome ERZ1740060 (study PRJEB43018, sample SAMN04849235) | marine metagenome | isolation source: floating plastic debris | place: Pacific Ocean | collected 2008-08-27 | study: EMG produced TPA metagenomics...
GTCCGCCGCATCTAAGCCAATCGCAATCAATGGACGAACCATTCTATCTCCTTTCTTTCCCAGCCAGTGAAGAGCTTCTTTCCAGCAGACTAAAACTCGTCAAAGAAAGTTCCGCTCTTCAAAGGGCATTATTGCGAGTCCGGCGGCACCTCGCCTACCCCGAGCCTCCGCACAATTACTCAATCTTTATCCACCAATCACTTCCTCGAATCTCCCTTCATTACGCCTTCATGTTGGAAGTCCTTATTTATACCTAATATCCGTAAAACACTCCTCGCCCATTCGTCCCCACAAACACCAACCCATCGATTTGCTGACTCGCGGCCAAGACATTGGGCTTGTTGCCAATCGGCTGTGTCGCGGACGTCAACTCTTCCCACTGATCGCCCAAATCCCAGGAGCGAAACAGTCCTGTTTTTTGATCAGCTAGGGTGCCATAGATGTAGAGTGGCGTTCGCCCTCGGGCTGGCTTACCGAAGGCCAGCAAATGAGCGGTTTTGACGCTGTCGATCTCCCGAAAGTTTTGACCAGCATCTTCTGAGTAATACAAACCGCCCTCCCCCAGCGCCAAGCCCAGCCGCTCTGGTTGCCGGGGATCAACTTGCAGAATCGGCTCTGAGGCAGCTGGCCAGCCCTGGCTCAGCAACTCAAAGGACTCTCCCCCGTCACGGCTCTGATAGACTTCACCATTATTCGTAGCGTAATAAAACCCCTGATCGAGAGCCGGATCAGCCACCAACGGCTTCGACCAATTCCAAGGGCCGTCGGGGCCATCGGGGAGCCCGGTGGTCGTCGCCCAGGTGCGCCCCCGATCGCGACTATATAACGGCGGCTCATCATCCAAAATCACAACGATGCTGTCGCACGTGGGTGACGCGATCGCCACATCAATTGGCAACTGATCGGCGGGAAAGCGCGGCGACGCCTGCCAAGTGTTGCCAGCATCGGTGGAAACTGCCAGCAAATATTGGTCATCCCAGCGGGTGCCCCCAATGCGGACGAAGACGGCAGGATCTTGCTCACAGTACGCCAAGCTATAGGTATCAGAAATGCGCTGTGATCCCTGTACTCCCAAACGTTGCTGAGGATAAGTCGCCAACGTATCGTCGTGCACAAAGCCATCCACATCGGCCAAGCCACTGACTAACACCGGCCCGGTCGGCGGCGCCATCAACGCAAAAGACACCACTTGCTCATGCCCCGCCACATAGTTTTTCCACACTGAGGTGGGGCGATCGAGCTGATCGGTGCGCCACACCCCATACCAATCGGTGAGCCAGAGCCGCTGAGGATGATGCGGATCAAGGCGAATCGCGGCAATGGCCGGTTGGGAATTCATAAAATCAGTCCACCACGGCACTTGGCCCTGGAGCCGGCGCGATAACCGCCGCCACGTGGCGCCGCGATCGCGCGACTCAAAAATCTCCGTCTCCCGATCTTCTTTAGAGCTGACTACCAAGTGTTCAGCATCATGGGGATCAAGACTCAGCGCATTGAAGACCACCTCAGCGCCGCCGCTCTGGCGGGGGGCAATCGGCTCCCAGCTTTGATCGCCGTAGCGATAAACGGTATCACCCACCGCGTATAGGCTCTGGTCAGTCGCCACCGCAATTTGTTGCACGGCCTGCGGACTCTCTGGCAAGCGCTGCCAGCGGCTGCCGCGATCACGCGAGACATAGACGCCCGATTCAAAATGGGTGGCGTAAACGATCGCCGCATCTACCGGATCAAACACAATGCCCGTGATGCCCACAGGATCATCCGGCACGATCGGGATATCCATGACTTGCTGCCAAGTAACACCGACATCACTAGAGGTCCACAGACCGCTCTGACGAGAGCCAAACAACAGATGGGCCGAGTCTTGCGGATCAACCACCAGGCGCGAGCCCAGCCATCGGTTAATTTCATTACCGCCCATTGGCAACTCTAGGCCCAACCTTTGCCAGGTGCCCCCGCGATCGCCCGACCGAAAAATTGCCCCCGGCGCATCATCCAGATACTTGCCCGCCGCAATATACACCACCTCCGGATTGTTAGGATCAAGCGCTAAGGCCTCGCCACCATAGTAGTTTTGCTCAGCCGCCGAGAAGCGATCGGTAATCGGTAGCCAGCGCTCCGTCGCCGCCTGCCAACGATAAAATCCCCCCATATCAGTTCTGAGGTAGATCAGATCAGGCTCAACCGGATGGATATAAATGCCAGTAACATATCCGCCGCCACCAATGGGGACGTTAGTTAGCGCCGCTGTCGGCGCGATCAGGGCCGCTTTAGACGTCGGCTGCAGCCACTTATGAATCGCTGCTGATAGGCCAAACGCCAAGAGTAGACCTAGCAACAGGCAACCTATTCGCACTGCCAAACGGCGTACTTGCATAGCAACCTCCACCTTCCAAGAGGACTGGGTTAACGGCCAGATGTCGACATTTTTTGGCGTTGCCAAGCCCCCATTAGCTGAGCCGCCCCTGATTCGGCCAACCGATAGAGCGGGTAGGGCAAGATCGTCAGCAACCCGGCCCCCCCTAACACTCGCAGCGTGGGGGCTGGCTCTTGCCGGAGGATTCGCCAGTCGCTGGCGAGCATTTGCTGCGCAAAATGTCGGGCCATCGCGCCATTACGCAGGCGCACCGCTTTGCGAGACAGAACCCGCGATCGATAGGCCAGACTCAGCTGGCCCCATTGCTCCACCCGTTCAGGCGCGTAGGTCGCGACTTTTTGTAGCACCTGCTGCCAAGAGTCAAACTGCTGCACGAGACTCGCCGATAGGCCACCCGCATTAATGCGATACAGCGTTAACGGTTCAGCAATGCCCTCAATTTGCCAAGCGGTCAACAAACAAATGCGTAACCAGCATTCAATATCTTCTGAGCGGCGAAAGTCTTCATCAAAATAGAACGTCTCCACCTGACCGTAGCGATCTTGCTGAACGGCGATCGCCTCCAAAACTGGTCGTCGGATTACCGGCGTTGACCCATTGCCAATCGGATTGTTGCGAAACAGGTATTCGGCAGTAATCGCCTGGAGCCGGGGGGTAAGGTAAGTGCCTGTTGGGTCACCCGCTTCATCAATGAGCACTGAAGGACTGAAACTCAAACCGACATCTGGATTCTGTTCCAAATGCTCAACATGCCGCGCGAGCTTCGTGGGTTGCCACAAATCGTCCCCGTCTAAAAACGCTAGATAGGTGCCTTGGGCGTGACGAATACCGGTATTGCGCGCCCCCGCTAAGCCCCGGTTTTTTTGGTGCACGATGGTGATGCGCGAGTCCTCAAATCGCTGGCAAATTTCGACGCTTCGATCCGGCGATTCATCATCGACCAAAATCAATTCAAAATTGCCATAGGTTTGATCTAGAACAGATTGCACAGTTTTGGCAATATACGCCTCGACGCCATACACCGGCACAATTACTGAAACTAACGTCATTGCCCATGCTCCCTTACGTCAAAAATCCTTTGCGAGCTACAAAAACGTAGCGCATTGACCACAGCAGATAAGTCGGGACGAAGCAGTAATAAATAGCAACCACAGAGATCGCCACTCCCCGTGCCCCAAATTGCACGCCCACCAGCAAAGACAACCCAAACAATACGGTAAAGCCAATATTCCACAGCAGACCAATGCCGGAGCGATCAACTGCAGTCAATAAATAAAACGACGCCTGATCAAAGGGACGAGGAATCGCCGAGATACAGATCAAAATCAGAATGGGTATCGCCGGAATCCACTCTTCACCAAATATAAACGGTACATAAAAACGAGCCGCCATGGACTGCAGCATCACGAAGGGAATAATGACGGCAGCAATCGTCTTGAGACTGCTGAGAAAAGCCGCTTTGAGCTGACTCAAGGTCTCTCTCGCCGCGCAGAGGTATGGCAGCAGCGCCGTCGTAATGCTATTGATGATCGTCAAACTAATGCCTAAACCAGCATTGTAGGCAAAGTAGTAAAAGCCCAATTCACGGATGCCAATGAATCGTCCGACGATCAGGTAATCCATATTCTCGCGGGCCGTTTGTAGCAGCTGCACGCCAAGAATATTGAAGCCAAATTTGATGATTTCTCCCCAGCGATGGGTGGTAAATCCCTGGGAAGGCCGCCACTTGTGCTTCCGCAACAAAATAAAATATTCAATGGGCGCGGCAATCACTCTGGGCAAGACAATCGCCCATAGCCCCAACCCAGCAACGGCAAACACCGCCGTCAAAATATTTGCCGTGGTATAGCGGAGGGACTGAGCCATTGCGTAGTCTTTCAGGCGATTTTCTCGCTGAATCAACGACGACTGAATTTGACCCACCGGCACAATCAAAAACGTGATTGCCAGAACACAAATCGGCAAAATCAGCCGGTCATTGTCATAGAACCAAGCCACCGGAAAAGCGAGCGTGCACTGCAGCACAAACAACCCGACAAACAACACCAGGTTGAGCCAAAAAGCACTATTACTCAGCTCGCCGATCTCGTCATCTTTCGCTTGAATCAGCTTGGCATGCAGGCCAAATCTCGTAAACGTGCGCGTAAACTCATAGGTTGTGAGCACCAGGGCGGCTAACCCATAATCTTCGGGGGTTAAAAACCGAGGCAGCAACAGTGTCGCCCCGAGCCTGGAAAAGCGAATCAACGCCTGAGAGATCCCGAGCCATCCTAAGCTGCGAGCAAACCGATCTTGTAATTTACGGCCAATAAACTGTCGAGTTCTTTGGAAGAACTGTTGAATCTTTTCCCCAAGGGACATAACTCACTGTAGTCGCGATTGTAATCTTTATCCGCAGCGGAAATAACGTCGCGTCCAGGTCATCACTGCAGCACTACCGGGGGCTTATCGCCCAAGCGCTCAATGAGAGATTTGGCCCAGTCCTGAGGCAGCGTGTTGAGAATGAAGAGTTTCACGGTCAACCGCTGAGTATCTCTTTCGAGCAGCGATCGCGGCGAATTGAGAATTGACTTCGTGAGCTTTTGCGTCGCGACCGCTAAATCTTCGCGGCTCGATGAGTTGCGCACGCACTGCAGAGCCAAATAGCGGTACAGCTTACTTAAACTGCGAGGCTTCAAGTATTGCAGATCTTTAGGAGCCTGCGAAAAGGCCCGCTCAATGACCGTCAACCCATAGGATTCCATGCGAGGCACGCTGGCTGACATCGCTTGAGAAGATTTTCGATAATATATCTGATGCTTCTTCACCACTGAAAAATTACAGCGGGCTGCCAGTCTGAGGTAATACTCCCAGTCTTCAACGGAATGCAAATTTGGATCAAACTGGCCCACCTCTTCCACAATCGATCGCCTCACCAGAATGTTAGAGCCGTTGGCAATAAAGTTTCTCACTAACAGCGCCGGATAGACATCCCCTGCGTGGTGTAGGGGAACACAGGCATATAAAAAGTTATCGTACTCATCGATAAAAGCCGTCCAACTATAAGCAACACCGGCCTTCTCATCGCGGTTGAGTGCATTGACTTGACACTCAATTTTGTCCTGAGACCAGAGATCGTCGGCATCGACAAAACTAATGAATTCTCCTGTGGCATTGTCAATGCCCCGGTTTCTCGCTACCGGCAGCCCACCATTGGGATACGAGCACACCTTGATGCGCGGATCTTCAAAACCGGCCACCACCTCTAACGTATTGTCTTTAGAACCATCGTTAATCACGATGATCTCGAGATCTTGATAGGTCTGCTTAAGAATAGATTCCAGCGTTCTGGCAATCGTTTTAGCGCCGTTATAGACCGGAATAACAATAGAAACGGTAGACATAAAGACCTCTGATTTAAGAATGGGTAGCGACCGATAAAGGCGGCTCATCGGATGCACTCGCGAACACCCGATCAGGTTCTTGTAAGCCAATCCCCAACATGACTAGTCCAGGCCAAAACATGTAGGCCAGCGTCTCCAGATTTTCGCCAAACGAGAACGCCAGCATGGTCAGAAACACCATCAGACTGACCTGCGAGACCTTGCTCCCCTGAGACTTAATCACCAGATCGACCAGGGTATAAGCAGCAGCGAAGAATAACGCTGTGGTGCCGACCAAACCGTGGGTAAAGAGCACCCCAATCCAAGTGTGGTGACTACCAATTGGCATATCGCGGGTCGCCTGTGAGCCAGGGGCCTTCATCGCGTGGCCCCAGATGGGCGCATCAGTCCAGCGATTGAGGGCAACTCGGGCTAAGACTTCTCGCACATGGGACGATTCACTACGTTGGTTGTCAAAGTAAATCTTGAGGTCAGTCAGCCCCGTCACGATTCGCGAACTTTGCAAACTGGCCAAAAAGGCAGCAAACGCCGCCCCAAACAGCCACATGGGCCGAGTCAAATTAATCAAACTAAAGCGGACGAGCGGTAACACGACCAAACATAACTGCCCCAAGCGAGAGGCAGAACCAATTATCAAAATGATATTGGCACCAATTCCTAGCCACCGGAGTACGACATTTTTTTCGTAGCTAGCCAACCACATATGCACCGTCGCGGCACAGGCCAAAGCAGGAGCCCACGGCGCAAACATCGTTAGCCGACTCTGACCCGAGATATTTTCAACCGCGTGCAGCGCCACTTCGTAATAAAGGTCAGAAAAGCCACCAATTTTAGACAGGATAGAAATTGTGTAGAGCGGCATCTCAACCCCAGCGGTCATCATGATGTAAGCAAAGGGCAAGATGATGAGAGTTTGAACCGCCAGGAGGCAAATAGCTCGGGACACGATTTGAGGGCGAATCTGGAAGCAGCCAATCAAAGGAAAGACCGCCAGCAAAGCCCAAGTGCGCATGAAGTTATTGATAAAAGACTTAATTAAGCGAGTGAGACTGGCATCAATGTTGACTAGCCCGACCATCAAGGCGACTAGAATAGCTAACATCGCCACCACCCAAACCCAAACGCCAATCGGAATATGCACCGCTGACCGTTTGGCAGGCCGAAGAAAGAAATGGTCGAGAACCAAATAAGCCAGCAAACCCCAGGCGATCATGGGCACGGCAATAAACTGACTGCTCAGGAAAAATAAGAGATAAATACCAATAATTGAATAGTAAATAACGGCTTCTTGAAAGTTTTGAGGCTTCATAATCAAGCAGTTTTTAGCGTTTTCAAAAAATTTAGATGTCCGTGAAGCGATACCAGCAGGCCACACTTTTCCGAGTTCGAAGTCGCACACAGGGCTGCTTAAGCAGCGGCTCGACAACCAGGCAGACTAAGGGAAACAATCTGCGGTCCGCAGCATTGAGGCATCTGTAGAGGCCCTAAGACGATTGGGCATTGAACATTGGGCGAATCAACTCAGAGGCGACCAATCTTGATCGGGCTGAATATTAACCAGTTTCAAGTCATTGGGCACAACAATTTTTTCTGGTTTGACTGGGCGACATATCTAGTCTTCAACTACTAGGTGATTTCCCAAAATACGTTCGCAAATTTAGCCTGCGATAGGCTCCGCGATCGCCTGAATTAGAAAGCTTGAGCCACCAAAGCGGAAAAACTTTCGTTTCTCATAAATATCAAATACGTATTTGTGCCGATCTCCTGAATTTGCTTCTTCATAGTCTGTTCACATACTAGTGGAGAGGTGCCTGCAGTGTCTAACGAAACTTTACGCTTCACAGGTTCTTTAAAGTTTGGTCAACCCTCCTAACTCGACCAAACTGAGCGCCGCTGACCTCTCCCAATCGTGGCTGGCCAGCGCTCTACCACCGCGATTAGAGCCCGTCATCAAAACCGCGTTGTCAGATCATCACGGCAGTTAGACCATGACTCTCCACGGCGATCGCGATCGTTCTACGTCACCTACAGCCCCGCACCTGAAAGATTACTGCAGCGCCCAGAAGCGTTGCGGGGCCAGGGCTGTAGGCTAACGATACCGTGATCGTCCGTTGGCCAGCGCGATCGCTCCAACACCTGACCTAGCATGGGCGCCATCGCCCCACCATTTACAGTTCTTTCACAATTGGGCTAGCGCCACCGTCAGGGCGATAAAGAACAGCTGCATAGCGGGCAGCGGGTTGCCACAATCAAGGCCTACTGCGTTTTGAACATGCGGCCCACCGCACCGGTCAACGCTTCACGGGGCAAAAAGCGGCCCGCATTAACCAATAGCTGGTTAGTGAGGCCCCCGGTCACCACGTTAGATTGCCCCTTGTCTAACGCTTGCAGCGCATCACTCACGACGGCTTGAGGCGAGGTATAGTTTTGCCCGACACTTTCTCCCAGGCTATCGGGAAACTCAGCCGTCTTAAAGAATTGCGTTTCGGTTGGGCCAGGGCAGACACCGAGCACTTTGATGTTATGCGGTTTGCATTCAAACCAGAGCGCTTCGCTGAAGCTCAACACAAAGGTTTTAGTGGCCGCATACACGGCAAAATAAGGAATAGGCTGAAACGCCGCCGTGGAGGCAATGTTTAAGATGCTGCCGGTCTGCCGCTGCTTCATGCTCTGCAAACAGCGGTAGGTCAGATCCACTAGTACCATCGTATTGAGCTGAATCATGTTGAGATAGGTGCTGAGTTCGCCGTCGGCAAATTCGCCGTAGGTGCCAAATCCCGCATTGTTGACGAGCAGGTCGGGCTGAAGCTGCTGCTGCTCCAGCTGAGCCATGACCTTGGCAGCGGCGTCAGGCGTGGTCAAGTCTTGCACTATGACGGTGGCTTTGACGTGGCGCTGCTGGCTCACAGTATCGGCGATCGCCTGCAGCTTGTCGGGAGATCGCGCCACTAACACTAAGTCGTAGCCGCGTTGGGCTAACTGCTCAGCAAATTCAGCGCCAATCCCAGCCGAAGCCCCTGTAATTAATGCAACTGCCATAGCTTTCCTAGTGAGTTTTTAACGCGGTGAGGATCGACGCAATGTTGGCTGTAGCTGTCTTCGAGGGGATACCCCACCGCTCACGCTAGCGGCCCTCGCCCATCTGCGTCAGCCTTGCTCTATGGTAAAACCTATTTTCTCTCAGGGAGGAGAGTGTCTCAGAGACAATGCTAGCGATCGCGTGAGTTCTCCCCAGCCGCTGACAGCAGCGAGCATTGTCTGGAGATCCCATGAGAAAATGAGAACCCTGATTCAGTTCTCACCCTGTCATGCCCTTGGAATCAACCACTTTATGCTGAGCCTGACTCAAGTTTGGGGCACCTTGCTCATTTTCGTGCTGTGCCCGCTGCTGGGGGCCTTACCGCTGACGGCTTGGTGGCTCACCCTGTTGACGCGTCAGGCAACCCCACAGCCGTGGCGGCGCGAGATCAGTATTGCCACAGCGGTTGTCGAGGGCAATCAGCTGGTGGGCAGTTTGGCCTGGCTCACCGAGGTGGCCAAAGGCGTGGGGACAGTTTGGCTGGCTCGCCACTATTTCCCCACTGACCCCGGTTGGGAAATCATTGCCCTGATGGCCTTGGTCATGGGCCGCTACTGGCGATCGCACGCCGTAGGCACCACTAGCCTGATTGGCGGGGCCTTTGCCCACACCCCCGTGGTGGCCGGTCTGAGCTTTTTGGTGGGCTTTTTGGGCTTCACCCTATTTCGGGAAAAGCAGCAGGGTCGGCTACTGGTGCTGGGGCTGTTTACGCTGATCACGGCCCTCAGCCACCCCAACGGCATGCGGATCTTGCTGACGGCCAGCCTTTGCGGTCTGATCGGCTGGATTTATCAAAAAATGCCCGAGGAGCTGGATCAACCCAACCCCGCCATGCGGCTCGAATCACGGCGGCTATTCGGCTTCTTTCGCAGCGATCGCGCTCTGCTGGCGCTCCAAAAACGGTTGGACAAAGATCAGGTCGGGGCGAAAGCAGCCTCACTGTCGCAGCTGCTCGGTTGGGGCTATCCCGTGCCAACAGGCTATGTCTTACCCGCTGGGGATGATCCCGCGATGCTGCTGGAGATTACCCAACCGTCGCCACAGGCTCCCGTCATTGCCCGATCATCTATCGTGGGCGATCGCCCAGCTCTCTCGTCCAGTGCGGGGCAATATCCGGCAAGTACCAACCTGACCTCGCCAGAAGCGCTGTACGCGGCGATGAATCAGTGCTTTCGCGCCTACAGCCAGGCCAGTGCCCTGCAGTATCGCCGCGATCGTGACCTGCCCGAGGGCAGTCTGGCCGTCATTGTGCAGCAGCAGGTGCAGGGCCTGTGCAGCGGGGTCGCCTTTAGCCGCGATCCCTTTACAGGAGCAGGAGACGCCGTCGTTATTGAAGCACTGCTCGGCCCGGCCGCTTTCGTCACGGCTGGCCAGCGATCGCCCGAGCAGTGGCAAGTCACCCTGCAGCCCGCTGACCGGCCAGATAATCTCGAAAGTCCTGACAGTTGGCGCTTGCCCGAGGCACTCACCCTCGACGTCAAGGGCAGCGGCGAGACCCCGCAGCGGCTGCTGCAAGAAGTGGCCTTTTTAGCTCGCCACCTGGAGCAGCGCTGTGCAGGCATTCCCCAAAATATTGAATGGAGTTTTGACGGCGATCGCCTCTGGCTCCTGCAGAGTCGGCCCATCATTCCCGTTGAGGGCCAGCGGGGGCAGGGCGCCCAGCGCCAGTTGCCGACCGCTGAACCACCGACTGTTGCCTTGACTGAGGCCACCTCACGGCTGCACGCCCTGCCGGTCTGTCCTGGAGCAGCCACGGGTAAAGTCTCAGTCTTAAAGGCTTTGCGCCAGCCTCAAGCGCTACCGCTCGACACTATTTTGGTCGTGCCGTTTCTCAAGGCCAGTGATCTGCCGGCCTTTGCCCAACTGCCGATCAACGGCTTGATTGCCGAAACCGGCGGCCAACTTTCTAATGGAGCGATCGCGGCGCGCGAGTATGGCATTCCCACCATTGTGATGAGCCAGCGGCGCGATCGCTTGCAATCCGGACAGCGGATTCATCTAGACAGCACTTTAGGGACCGTAGATTTGCTGTAGCCAGCCCTCGCATCGAGTTTGGTTGTTGATGATTTTTTAACAAAGTCTCCCGAGTAATTACGGTGAAAAATTTATTTATCCATCAAGATGGGCAGATTTAGTAAGGTCTATCGGTGGAAATCCGGGACTGCAGCGGCTCATTTTTGAGGTCTCTGCCCGCAGCACTTCCTAAATTTAGTTGTCAGGCGTTAGTCACTGCTTAAACCGATGAGTCATCCCAGTTTTAAGACGTATGTCAAAACTCTCAACAGCTTGCTGAAATACAAAGGGGATTGGCTACAGCAAGAGTCTCAAGATTTAGCCAAACTTTGTCACATGTACGGCAAGCTGCTACAGCTCGATGAGAACGAACGCAAAACACTGCTGTTAGCCGCTTATTTTAAGAACTTGGGGGCGCTCTACATCGCCGACCAGTTATTAGAGGAAGAGTTTCGCGATCATGGTCATATGGTCGCCAGCTTGAATATCTGGTTTGCTGAAAGCGCCAATATCGCCAGAGATTCAGGACTCACAGACGTCGAAGCTATTTTGAACCAGTATCACTTGCGCACCATCCCGCAGCACAAGCTCGCTCGCATTTTTCAAGTGCTCAACACTTGGATTGCCTGCCAACAAGAGAAGGGGTGGCGGCATCCGATGACGGAGCGCGAAGCCAGAATTATCTTGGAACAGCGGGCCCGCCTGCGGTGGTCAGACCCGCTGATTGTGCGGCATTTCATTCACTGCTGTAATCAGTCCTGCAGGCTGTCGGATGCGCCCACCGCTGATTACAGCTTGCCCTCTCAAGCCGCTACCCAAGAAGCATCAGAGGCGATCTCCCCCCTCGAAGAATTGGCCTAAACAGCCAGTGACTAGCAACCATCACCTGGCTGAAATCATTATCTGGCAAGCTTTTCAACTCCGTAGGGCTTGCCCTTCCCGCAGGGTATGCCGAACTCTACATTCTGAATGCTGAACTCTACAGTCCGAACTCGGCTGTACCAACCTCAGCCAGATTGGGTATCCCCAACTGTCAAACTCGGCTCTTGCCAGGGTCATGAACGACTGCGATGAAGATCTTGCCACTCACCGAGGAATATTCCAAAGCTCGGGCAATCTCAGGCTTACGCGCATCAGTTTTATTCTCTGCTTGGTGGCGAAAAACTCAGGACACGAGCGGCTTTTAAGGTTTATTTCATTGCGGGATGTATCGCGTTAGATGTGCGATTCTAAACAGTGTTAACGCAACCCTACGTTTAGAAACAAAAGTTAAAATGGCAGACTTTAATCAGCCAACGGTGATCGTAACGGGTGCCTCATCTGGAGTCGGGCTTTACGCTGCCAAAGCCCTCGCCAAGAAGGGGTGGCATGTGGTCATGGCTTGTCGCAACTTAGAAAAATCCGAGCGGGCAGCGAAAGAAGTTGGGATGTCACCCGACCACTACACGGTCATGCATCTCGATCTGGCCAGTCTCAGCAGCGTTCGCAATTTTGTGCAGACCTTTCGCGACAGCGGCAGACCTTTAACGTCGCTGGTGTGCAATGCAGCCGTCTATCTACCGCTTCTCAAAGACCCTGAGTACAGCGAAGACGGGTACGAAATTAGCGTAGCCACCAATCATTTAGGGCACTTTTTGCTGTGCCATCTGCTGCTAGAAGATCTGAGAAACTCGCCCGCTGGCGATAAGCGTCTCATTATTTTGGGCACAGTCACCGCCAACCGCAAAGAACTCGGTGGCAAAATCCCCATCCCAGCACCGCCTGATCTCGGCGATATGGTCGGCTTCGAGCAGGGCTTCAAAGCTCCGATCGCGATGATTGATGGCAAACAATTTAAATCCGGCAAAGCTTACAAAGACAGCAAGCTCTGCAATATGCTGTGCACCCGTGAGCTGCATCGACGCTATCACGAGAGCACGGGCATCACGTTCAATTCGCTATATCCCGGCTGTGTCGCCGATACACCGCTATTCCGCAATCACTTTGCCGCATTCCGCACGATTTTCCCATGGTTCCAAAAAAATATCACGGGAGGTTACGTGTCTCAGGATTTGGCGGGTGAACGAGTGGCCATGGTAGTGGCCGATCCCGAATTTAAGCAGTCCGGCTATCACTGGAGCTGGGGTAACCGCCAGCAACAGGGCCGCGAAGCCTTTGTGCAAGAGCTGTCGGCAGAGGGTAGTGATGATGCCAAAGCCAAACGCCTGTGGGAACTCAGTGAACGGCTCGTCGGCATCGCCTCAATGGTGAGCACTTAGAGGATGTTTGCTAGGGGTTTGGCAGTGCCACCCCCCGGTTGTTAGCGACCTGGCAGAAACCGTAGATCGCGATCAAAACAGCTTTGCGGTCTGCGCTGCCGTGTCAAAGACGTAGCGGCTTTTATAGTCAGTCACGCCATAAAGATTGAACGAAATCGTCGGCTCGTCTCCATAGGGTTCGACCTGGTGAATCGCGCCGGGGGTAAACGTGATGATGTCACCGGGAGCCAAGATGGTTTCCTCTAGCAGCTCAATTTTGTCGGGCTGATCGGGCGTTGGCGATCGCCGCCAGATCCGATTTTTTTCCTGGCCGCCCAGCATCGCCACTAGGCCCCAAGTAGCGTGATTGTGAATGGTGGAAGCACTCCCAGGGCTCCAGGTCACCATTTGTATCGTCAAGGGAAACTGATATTCTCGATAGAGAAAATGCACGCCCCAGCCGGTTTTGGGGTCAGGCTCTTTGTATTCCATCTGCAGCCAGTAGGAACTGATCAGCAGCTTGCGCACCAGGGGGGCGATCGCTGCCAGCCGTTTTGCATCGTCCTGTTCCGCCGCCAAAACATCTTCTAACTCGGTTAAAAAGCGATAGAGGCGATAGATTTTTTCAGGCTCCTCAGCAGCGGCCGCCTTGAGGGTTTGCAGCGTGCCATCATCTGTTACCAGCCAGTTGCTATTTGCCATGATGCTCATTTGAGAAACCGATGGCTATGGTAATACTGAACGCCGACGAATAGATGAATCTCTGCTGAGGGAGTGGTCAATGGGCAAACATTTATTAAAAATCGCCGCTGGAGGCTTGCTGCTGCTCTCGGCCTGCAGTGCCGCCTCAGAAGCCGAGCCGCTGATGACCCGCGATCGCTGCGCCGCCCAGCCCGGTTTCGTCTTTGTGCCAGCGGGCACCTTTATCACGGGCAGCACCCCTGCCGAGCGCGACTATGGCTACGAGATTTCCGCCCAGGCGATCGCGGATTCACCCGAGGCCATCGCGGCCGCCGAACAGGGATTGCGCGATCGGCGCTGGTTTGAGTTTGAAGCCGATCAGCAGACGGCCTCGTTGGCCGCTGTTTGCATGCAGGCCAATCTGGTCACCCAGCAAGACTATGCTGCCTTTATCGCCGCCACCGGCCACCGCGCCCCCGGCATTTCTGCTGCCGAGTATCAAGAGCAAGGGTTTTTAGTGCATCCCTACGCAGACGTCGTGCCCTACCTGTGGCAAGACAACATGTTTCCTGACAGTTTGGGGGAGCATCCGGTGGTGCTCGCCTCCTATGACGATGCCGTAGCCTATGCCGAGTGGCGCGGCCAGCAAGATGGCGTGCAGTATCGGTTGCCCACTGCCGACGAATGGGAAAAAACCGCCCGAGGCGAAGATGGTCGCTACTTTCCCTGGGGCAATGACTGGCAAGATGACGCCACCCACTGGGGTCAGTCAATCCCTTTTGGTACCAGCGCGATCGCCCGCTATCCCCTCAGTCAAAGCCCCTATGGGGCCGAAGACATGGCCGGCAACGTGTTTGAGTTCACCTCCACCCTGCGGGAGCGGCGGGGCGTCACTGTCTCGGTAATGAAAGGCTGCTCTTGGGATGACCTGCCCGGCTTTTGTCGCGCCGCCTATGAGCACACGCGCCCAACGACTTCGCGCCATATTCTCTTCGGGTTTCGGCTGGTGCTGGTGCCCGAGTTGCTTGAGTAACACGTGTGTCGATCGTGTGATCTCCAGGTGCAACGCGCAAGGGAACGGAGGAGCGGGAGAGTAGCAGACTAAGGGAACGGAGGCGCAGACTTAAGGAATTCAAACTCAAACATGCCCCACCAGCAGAACCCGGTTTCTGGAAACTGGTCGACCAACCTGACAAGTTTTTCGTGGAAACCGGGTTCTGGGACACCTGATTTCTTGGCAAACTCCTAGTTCAAAATTCAGCCATCCGCAACAGCTTGCCAAAACCGGATAGTTTCATCAGCGGCGCTGCTGATCAGCGTTTGACTATCGGGCGTAAACACCAAGTCACAGACCGCCCAATCATGGCGCAGTACTGCACATCGCTGGGGGATCTCACCGCTCCAATCCCATAGGTGAATCTCGCGATCGCGGCTCCCCGTAGCCAACCAGCGACCGTTCGGGCTGAGGGCGATCGCGCTGACCGCATCTTGATGCTGGCCTAGTTGCTGATGCTGAGCCAAATCTGTCAGTGACCAGAGCGTGACGGCACCCCGACGATCGCCGGTCACCACTGCCGGTTCAGTCGCCTTGAGTGCCACCGCCCGCAGTCCCGCTGGCGCCGTCCAAGTGTGGAGCAGTTGCCCCGTCGGCAGCGCCCACAGCCGCAGCGTGCCCGCTTCTCCCACGCTGACTAGGCGATCGCCCAGGGGGCTCACCTGCACTTGGTTCACCGCACCGCTGTGGCGCGTTAAATCCACCAGACGCTTACCCGCATTAATCTGCCATAGCGAAATGCGGCCTGTGGTATCAGCAGCCACGAGCTGCGTCCCGTCAGGAGTGAGGGCGATCGTTGTCACCAGCCAGCCTGGCTGCTGCCAGCTCTGCCGCAGCCGATCGCTGTCTAAATCCCACTGTTTGACCGTACCGTCTTGGCTAGCGCTAAATAGCGTTTGACCATCGGGATGAAAGGTCACCGCCGTCGCGGCATCGCGATGGCCCTCACCCAACCCCAAGCGCTGGGCAAAGGTATGCAAAACCTCACCGATTTGCCGATCCCAAAGCTGCACAGTGCTATCACTATTGGCTGTGGCGATCGCTCGCCCCGTTGGCGCGATCGCCACAGCCTTCACCACTCGACCCGGTGTCGGCCAGGTTTGCTGACAACGCCAGGGGGCAAGGGATTGCTGAGCCAAATCAGATGTGACCCGTGGCTGCGGCACTAACCCTGCTGGGGCCAGATCAGCCAAGGCCGCTATTGCAGTGGGGTAGCGGCTACGCAGCGTCCGTGCGGTTAACCGGTTCAGCACTCGCGCCAGCGCATCACCGACGGGGGCCGGCGTCAACGTTTGCCACACCCAGCAATCTGCCGCTACGGAATACAGGTCAAACGGATGCATCCCGGTAAGCAGATGCAGGCAAGTCAAACCCAGACTATAAAGATCGCTGGCGGGTACCGCTTTGCCCAGGGCTTGCTCAGGGGCCGCATAGCCCGCGCTGCCAATGATCGTGCCGGTCTGCTCGAGTTCACTGGCCGTGGGCACTGGTCGCGCCGCCCCAAAATCGACCAAGACAGGAAGACCATCGCCTGCCGACAGCACCACATTCTCGGGCTTAATGTCGCGGTGAATAATCTTTTGGTCGTGAATAAACTGCAGCACCGGCAAGAGGGCCAGCAGCAGCGATCGCACGTCCTTTTCAGTGAACGGGCCATCCGCCGCCAATCTCTGGGCCAGGGTACGACCCGCCACATAGGTTTGCACCAGGCACAGATCACGCGATGATTCCAAAATGGCAATTAAGCTCGGAATCTGCGGATGTTGCCCGAGCTGGGCTAAGCGCTTCGCTTCCGCTAGATCTTGATCACGGCTGCCGCGCGACCGCAGGATTTGCTTGATCACACAGCGCTGAGGCGGGGTCACCGCTTCATCCCAGGCTAAAAAAGTTCGGCCAAAGCCGCCCTCGCCCAACCCTTGCGTTGGGCGAAACCGTTGGCCCAAGCGCAAACGATCGCCACAGCCCTGGCAGCGATCGCTCTCTGCCGCATTGCTCGGAGCCGGACATTGAGGATTAATACACAGAGTCACCATAGGCCCAATCGCTGCCCCAGTTACGCTGCTACAGAGCGATCGTTGGCACTGTCGCCATCAGGGTTGCCGGGCAGCCGTTGAATTCCGACTGCCGCACGTCGCCTTCTGAATTCTGCAATGCTGAAACCAGATGAGCCCGCATCGCTCAGTCGAGTCGCCATCAAAAGGGATATGACTTAAACGGAATCCACTGACCCCAAAGACGATTCAGCGTGCCGTCGATCATCAGCCCACTCAAAATACTGTTTAAAGCATCCAACAGTTCACGGTTACCTGGTAAGACAGCAATGCCAAACGGATGCTGTGATGGAATTTCGAATGCGACTCTCACCCCAGCATTCTGGGCTTCAGTGGCAAACAAAATCAGCGCGTCTTCCACCACCGCGTCGATATGGCCTTCGCGCAATTCCTGCAGCATTTCGATTTCAACGTCCTTAGTGCCGTCAAAATACACCGGGTCAATGTCGGCGGGTAAGACTTCTAACAGTTGCCGACTGACACTCTCTTGAATCACACCAATGCGCCGACCACTTAGGTTCGACCGATCTTCGATCGGAGAGTCTTCGCGCACTAAAACTGCCGTATCAAACCGGCCATAGGCGCGGGTAAAGTCAGCCCGAGCGCGGCGCTCTTGAGTAATGATCTGGTTAAACCAGATAACGTCATACTCGCCGGTTCTCAAGGTCGAATAGAATTTTTTGAGCGGAATGTCAAACCACACCGGCTCTACCCCGAGGCGATCGCAGACGATGCGCGTGAGCGCTGGCTCAAACCCTTGACGCCGCCCATCGTCCACAAAACTCATCGGGCGAGTGTTGATATCACTGGTAATAATGCGGAGCTGCCCCGACACCACAGTCGTGAAACTGGGCAATTGCTGAGTATCAGTCATGTTTGACATGAGTTTCTATCTCTCACCACCAGAGCAGGAAAGAGTAATCGGCGCCTCAACCCTGACTTGATTAGACCCTAGCAGACCGAATGCCCTCTGAAAAGATGACTTTTGTCCTATGTGAGGCGTCTCAGAGGCATCAAAAACATTCTAGCTTTGACTGATCAGGTTGTGACATCAGCGCAGGCATCACGGTGACATCAGCCTCACTCATCCCTAACTGAGACCAGCCAGTCGGCCCGCCGAGAGAGCACAGACAAAGTCACTGCTGAGTCACCGCCATGGGCCGCATCATGCTTCACAATTCAGCCTTGAGACAGGCCGTTTCCAGCAGCAAGAGCGAGTCAAAGGGGGCGATCGCACAGCGATCAATCAGCCCCTCTAGCACCGTGGCCTGCGGGTTGGCGATCGCTTGCTGAGGGGCCTCGGTACTGCGGGCATACTGCCGCAGCCAGGCATTGGTTTGAATCCACTCGGGGGTAAACATCGCCTCAGAAACCAGCCAGAAATCAATTGCATTGTTGTTCAAAAAAGTTTTGACCACGGCGGGATCAGCGCTATATTGTGCCGTGATCAACTCAACTGAGCGGCGGCTCACTTCTTCGTAATAGCCCAAGTGGTAAGGCAAGGCGAACCCTTGACCGCCCACAAAAATCGAGCGATTGGTAAAGCTCGGCAGGTTATTGATTTCTGCATCTAACCCCGCCGTCACCACGTCTGCCGGCTGACCTTGCAAATATTGATACAGCTCAGGAAACTGACCGTGAATATAGTTGCCCCGCGATTCGCCAACGGCTAAACCCACCACCAGCGGCGCTAAGGCCCATACCAACAACACCGTCAGCCCAACCGACCGTTGCTTTAGTGACCATCGAGACAGCCGTCGCCGCTCAAGGATGAGGGCGATCGCGACGCCCGCGCCCAAAGCCGCGATCGCCCGAAAGCTATGCTCGGTATACCGATTCGGCAAATGCAGCTGAAATAACAACAGATGGGCGACCAAAAAGCACAGCGTCGAGGCGATCGCCACCTGCAGCAATAGGGCAATGCGACCGGCATTCTGTCTGGGCAGGGTTGATCGCCCTGGAAACGCCAGCAAAAAAGGCAGCGCCAGCGTCAGCCAAACTTGCGGCTGCACCTTTAAATCTAGCGTTGACCATTCCAGCGGCAGTAGGCCCGTCCGCTTACCAAATAGCCAAAAATCGGCAAAATCTTCGTCAAAAAACTTGGACCAGCCCGACGGCGACAGGGCAAACATATCTCGCGCCTGAGCCACCGTCAACACCGGCCCGTAAGCCGAGTCTTGCAGTGCGTAGGGCAATAGAGCCAAAAACGCTGCCAGCAAGCCACTGCCAATCACCCAATAGTCCGCTTTCGTGCCGGTCAGAGTCAATTGGCTTTTTTGCCAGCGTACCAGGGTAAGACCTCGCAACCCCAGCGTCGCCGCCATGACTAACACCCCCTGCGGATAAAACCACCCCAACAGCAGAATCGATAGCGCACCAGGCCACCACCAGCGCCGCAGCAAGCACAACAGAAACGCCAGAAAAAAGGGATGGAAAAACGCCACTGGCGTCGCCGCCACCACGTCGTCGCGCACGGGCAGCATTTGGTTGAAAAACATGGCTGACACAAACGCTGCTGGCGGCATTTGTGTCAGTTCCATCAAGATAAAAAAGACCATACCGGTCGCCACGAGCGCAATCACCACCGGCAAAATTTTGTTGAGCACCCAAGGATCGATGCCCACTTTTGCTGCCAGATGATAAAACGTGGTGTAGCCCCAAGGCGCCACCGATTGAAAATAGTCGGCAAACAAATCTTGAGGAAACAGATCAGGATTGAGAAAGCGCTGCATCCAAAACACGTGCTGGCGCGCATCATCTTGCACAACATAGGTCGCAGAAAATGCGTTGTGCAAGGCAGGTAAGCGATATACCACAGCGATCGCCAGACTCATCATCAACCAAACTGCGGTCGGGGTGCACCATGATTTCAGAGACGGATGCGATCGCCCCGGCACAGACTCAGCCATGACCCCTCACCAACAACAACCCACCTATTTCAGCATATTTGTGCAGCGACACTATCGATCGCCCTAGACCTTGACGGTGCCGTCAGTCACTCAGCCGAGGCTAGCCGGAGATTATCCGCCGCAGTCTAGCGATCGCGCGCCGTTTTGGCCTCTCTGGTAGACGGGAGACTCTCACGTTTTAGCAGGGGCTGATCCATCGCCTACCTGGGTCTGCAGCAACGCCAGACAGTCTTGTACAGAAGCGTTTTCGGTCATGGCAATCACCAGGGCTTGATAGGCGTCGGTGTGCTTTTCCAACAGGGTTTGGGCTTGCACGACGGCCCAGCGCTGGCGCATTTGCCCTTCTTGCAGGGGGCGCTGCAGCTGTTGCCACAGGATCGAAAACTTTTGGCGATCGTCTTGACCGCCCTGAGACTCGCCATAGACGAGTTTCTCAGCCGCAATCCCAGCCATCCACACCGTGCAATAGCGATTGAGGGTTTGGGCGGGGAGCTGTCCGGTTTTCAGCGTGGCCTCCAGATCAGTAGTGTCAAACTGCACTCCCCCTAATCCAGGCATGCCTTTGCGCCAGGCTTCCCACGCGCTGAGCGTATAGTCAGCGACCGGAATATCGAGCAGGTACGCTACTAAAAAATGTCCGGCTTCATGACGCACCACGCGATCGCGCTCTTCGCCCGATAAACGGTTGACGCCATTGATCAAGAGGTTACCCAGGGTGCCATTTAAGCTAGTTTGATCAAGCGTAGCAATGCTCAAAAGAGTGGCGATCGCGATCACGGGCAGAGCCTGTGGAATATCGAGTAGCGGGCCGAGCAGCATGCCCATCGTCACCATAAAGATGGTGATTGCCACAATATTGAGCGTAGTTTGACCCATCTTGACGACTCTGTCTCTGCGGAACTGATATGACTATATTCCCAAGTTGTACCCGCCTTGGGAACGGATGGCCCAACCCAGAAGAAGGCTGATGCCTATTCTCAGCTTAGCGATCGCTGTAAAAAGTTTGCAGGCTATCGGAGTCGCCGATAAAGCGCCAGTGCCAGGGTTCGTACTGCACGCCTTGCTCATTCCCCTCTTCAAACGAGAGTTCAAAGCCATAACGGGGGCCGTTCACTTCTAACCATTCGAAGGCAGCGGTCTCTTCAAACGCAACGCTCAGGTTGGCATCTGGGACATCCGCATCCCCAATATCAACTGCATATCCGGTGTGATGCTCACTAAAGCCTGGTGGGGCACTCACCTCAGCCCGCACTCGCGGCGTTTGTCCTCGCTCGGCTTGGATATCAAAGAACAGATAATCTTGATCTTCCTTTGAGCGAAATCCAGAAATTGGCACGAGATAAATATTTTGAGCGCGAGCCGCCGCCACCATCTCATCAAATTTAGTCGCCGCCGCCGGTCGTAGCTGAATCGTCGCATTGCTGGCCACACTCACCAGTTCAGCAGGATCAGCCTCTTCATAGGGAAAGTGTCCTAACAGCGAAGATTGAGACCCCGACGGGCCGACCAGATCATTCGCATTAGCGTTAACCTCCGCTGCCCCGGTCATCGGTAAGAAGGGCACCGGTAGAGCGGTCTCAGCCCCTTGATAGGTCAGCCATGAAACTGCCAGCCCCGCGATCGCGCTCAGCAGTCCCACCAAAAACCAGATCAGCCAGCGCCGAGGGCCGCGCCAACCACCGCCCTGAGTCCCTGCCGACACGGCATCACGCTGAGCCTCAGGAATATCGTCGACAGGACCATAAAAATTGGGTTCCACAGCTCAAGAACCTATAAACATTCGATAATTTACGACTTCAGCAGCACCCAGATGATTCTGCCACTGCCTTTGAGACTGACACCGGATACCAGAGTTTGCCACCCAGAGAGATAATACCGGTCTCACCCGGATAGTGGCGGATAATTGTCCCAGGTCTTGCCGAATTTTATGGCACAACGTTTCCGAAAACTGCGTTGACAACCACAGGATAAGTCCCCTGAGCGGGCGGTATCGTCATCCTGCCTCGCCGATAGTTTGCCCTCATCTAAACCTGAAACTGCCTATCCCTGATCAGACATTCCTTGAATCCAATAACTGCAGGAAGATGGTTTCACGGCAGCATACATCAGAAAAATTATGGGCCTCAACATCCTGAATCTATTCCAGCAGTTCCTGCCAGCCGAGCCCGAGTGTCTCAATGACAACCGCAGGCTAGGCCAGTTGAGCGCTGCGCCTCTGACCCAGCGCAGCCCGATAAACTGTTTAACGTTGATGTCCTTTACCGCTGTTGGGAAGCAACCATCGTGGATTTTCTCGCAACACCTCTGCTCTGGGAACTTTACGAAACGCCGATCGCCACCGCCCAACATGAACGGGCAGTGGCTAGAGCTCGGCGATTGATGTCATCAGGGCACACTGTTCGGCTGGGGGCGATCGCCCTGATCACTATCAGTCCGGCGCTACAGGCCAACATCTTTCCCCCCGCAGGGACCGCCTACATTGACCCACCACCGGGCTATAGCTTGAATATTCGCAACGGCCCTGGCACTCAATATGCCGCGGTCAACACCTTGCGTTCTAACCATGCGATTGCCCTGACAGGGGCCTATCAGAACGGCTGGGCGCAGCTCACAGACGGCACTTGGGTGGCAGGCAACCTGATCAATTCGCAGCCTGTGATCGTGAGCGGTGCTACCACGGCTTACATCGCTCCGCCCGATGGCTTCAACGTCAATATTCGCAGCGGCCCTGGTGTGCAACACGCGGCCGTTAATACCCTCACGGTAGGCACGCTGATTACCATTACGGGCCGCTATGAGCAGGGCTGGGCACAGCTGACCGATGGCCACTGGGTCGCGAGCAATCTTATTCGCATCGGTGTCCCGATCAACCAGCCGGTGCCAGCGCCACCGCTGCCCCCACCGGTACCGCCGCCTGACCCCTTACTTTTGCAAGTCGGCACGCGCAACCTCGCTGTTTTTGATTTAGAGCGGCGACTGCTTGACCTCGTTTACGTGACGCCCAATTTTGTCCCTGATGAATATTTCGGGACTGACACCGAGCAGGCCGTTAAAAATTTTCAACAGCTCAATGGGCTGCCTGCCGATGGTGTCGCTGGCCCTGACACTCGCAGCTTGATGTATAGCGATCGCGCGATTCCCAATACTGCTGGCGGCGGCAGTCCGCCGCCTCCCCCCGCGACCAATCCCGATCCACCCACCGAACCAAATCCGCCGACCGCACCCAATCCACCGACGGAGCACACCCCGCCTCCAGATCTGGGCGATTCGCGTGAGGTGCAGGTCACGACTGCCGACGAACTAGATGCGCTGGCATTTTCCGGGCCTGGGACAGAATTTGACTTGGTGGGCTTTGTACCCCATGGCACCACAGTGACCATCACGGGACGCACTGAGAACCGGTGGTCAGAAGTGGATGACGGCAGCTGGATCTACAACGACTTTTTAGATCTCTAAGTCTGCTGAGCACTGTCCTCTAGCCAAACCATCCAGAGCAATCCGTCGAAGTCACAGGCGACGCCCCTGAGCCCAAACGCCTCAGTGATCAAAGTGCGAGGGGAATTCGCTAGTCTGGTCAACAGAGTGATGCATTGAGGAATGTCGAGAGAGATGAGCAAGTTAGAAGCTTTGCAGACCCTGTTTAACGACATGGAACAGGCTCTGATCGCCTATTCAGGAGGCATCGACAGCACACTGGTAGCGAAGGTAGCTTACGACGTGTTGGGTGATCGCGCGTTGGCGGTAACGGCTGATTCTCCCTCGCTGATGCCCGAAGATCTCGAAGATGCCAAAGTGCAGGCAGCTGAAATTGGCATTGCTCATGAAGTAGTTAAAACCTTCGAAATGGAGAATCCTAACTACACCAGCAATCCCGCTAACCGCTGCTATTTTTGCAAAAGCGAACTCCACGACACGCTCAAGCCGCTGGCGACGCAAAGGGGCTATCCCTACGTGGTGGATGGAGTGAATGCCGATGATCTCAGCGACTATCGTCCCGGCATTCAAGCCGCTAAAGAGCGCAGTGCGAGATCGCCCTTAGCCGAAGTCGGCATCACCAAATTCGAGGTGAGGGAAATCTCGCGATCGCTCGGCTTACCCTGGTGGGACAAACCCTCCCAGCCCTGCCTGAGTTCCCGCTTTCCCTACGGCGAATCGATCACAACGGATAAACTGCAGCGAGTAGCCCGCTGTGAACGCTATCTGCGGCAGCTAGGTCTGCGCAACCTACGCGTTCGCTCGGCGGCAGACTCGGCTCGCATCGAGCTGCCCCCCGCCGACATCAAGACTTTTGTAGAAGCGACCGATTTGCCGGCGCTCGTCGCTGCTTTTCAAGATTTTGGCTTCACCTATGTCACGCTCGACTTAGAAGGCTACCGCAGCGGCAAACTGAACCAAGAGCTACCGCTCAAAACCCTCGTTCAGCAATGAGAGAGTGGTCGCACTGTCGACCCGACAGCGCCCAAATGGCAGTCGAGGAGCAAGCATCGTCATCAAGCCTGGCAACCTTAGCCTTGGCCAGCTGCCAGCATTATTCCAGCATGGCCTTGACAACAACCGCCGGGTCAACCCAAGTACCCTGATATTTCATGCCCCAGTGCAAGTGCGGGCCAGTGGTGCGACCCGTCATGCCAATGCGACCAATCCGCTGGCCGCTCTCAACGGTGTCACCCTGACGCACTTTAATGCCACCGTCGTGATCGACCAGCCAGCGATCGCCATCGGTCTCGATCACTACATACCCCTGCAGATGGCAATAAATATGCAGCCAACCGGATGATTCAATGACCACGCTGGTACCACAAGCCGTATCGTCCGTCACTTCCACCACCTGACCTGACCACCAGGCGCGAATGTAGCTGCCCATCGGAGCCGCAATATCTAACCCGTAATGAAAGCTGCGCCCCCCAAAAGGATGATCGCGGTAACCAAAAGCTGACGTGTAGGCCAAAAACTCTTCGACCGGAAAAGACGCCGACTGCCAGGGCGACAGTGGCTCTTGCCCGACCGCCTGAGTCGCCTGTGCCTCCACCAGCGGCGGCTGATAGCCCAGCTCAGCCACAGCCCAGATGAGCCCACCAAGTAGAGCCAAGCCCATTGCCCCCAACCAAGTAGAGCGCTGCTGAACCACACGTGGTAATTTTGCCGTTGTCGCTGGCTCGCCAGACCCTGAAGACGGGGGCGCGTAGTGGCGGGAATAGCGCTGAATCGGCTGGTCTCGACCGCGATCCACCAGCGGCGACGGCTTGAACGACAACTTCATGACATATCGCCAGCAACTGCAATATAGTATTTTTGTACTATATTGCAGTTGCTGGCGATATGTCTATTGATTTGGCCAGATTGCCTGTTCCTGGCCCCATGCTTGCCCAGAAAATATTAACGCTGACGTCTGCGGTCAAAACTAAGCAGGCGTTCGAGCTTTTTGGGCCTGATATTTTTCTTTGAAGATGGCCTGCTGCTTTTTATGCTCCACAATCGGGCGCGCATATTGGACGCGATCGCACGCTTCCGGAGGAATCTTGCCAGTGACCAGTTCAGCCGTGTCTAAATGGCGAATCTCTGGCAGCCACTGACGAATATATTCAGCGTCTGGATCAAACTTTTGGGCCTGGCTAGCGGGGTTAAAAATCCTCAGAGGCTTAGGGTCCATGCCACTAGAGGCGCTCCACTGCCAGCCACCGTTGTTAGCAGACAGGTCACCATCCACCAGCTTTTGCATGAAGTATTTTTCACCCCACTGCCAGTTGATGATCAAATCCTTCGTGAGAAAGCTAGCGACAATCATCCGGCAGCGGTTATGCATCCAACCCGTTTCATTCAGCTGCCGCATCGCCGCATCCACGATGGGATAGCCCGTCTGGCCCGCACACCACGCCTGAAAATGAGCTTTATTGTTAACCCAGGGAAAATCCTTCAGCTGCTGGCGGTAAGGGCCGGCCGCTAATTCGGGGAAGTAGTACATCACATGCTGATAAAACTCACGCCAGGCCAGTTCTTGCTGCCAGGTTTGCACCTGCTGATGGGTTTCATCACTGCGGCAGCGACCATAGGCCAAGTCAGCAGCTTCCCAAACCGTGCGAATGCCGATCGCGCCAAACTTCAAAGCGGCACTAAGACGCGAGGTGCCCTCCACAAAGGGAAAGTTGCGCTGCTCACCATAAGCCGCAATCTGACGGTCATCTTCACAAAATTGGGTGAGCTGGTCGCGGGCGGCAGCTTCTCCAGGCTCCAGTAACAGCGGTGCATCCCAGACAAACCCGAGGTCTTTGGCCGTCGGCAGCGCGATCGCACCCGCCGCCTGAGCTTGCGCCTGCCGCTCTGATGACAACCCCTCGGCAGCTTCTAAAGCAGCCACTGGCGCTGTTTTAGCCTGGCTGATCCAATTCTTCCAAAACGGACTGTAGACGGTATAAGGCGTGTCATCCGATTTAGTTAATACAGTGCCCGGCGCCTGCAGCAGTTGATCCCAAAAAGTCGTCTTCAGTTCAATGCCGTTCTCTTTGAGGGCAGCCGCGACGGCGGTATCGCGCTCGCGAGAGTAGGGCTCGACCCCGCGATTCCAATAGACGGCGGTCGCGCCAATGGCAGTCGCCAAAGCCGGGATACCGCTGACCGGATCGGTCTTCAGCATGAGTAAGTCGCTGCCTGCGGCAGCATAGCGCTGTTGTAGCTCGGCCAGGCAGCCCATCATGTAAGCCACCCGCGCTGGCGCGATATCATCTCGATTCAGAATGTGGGGATCTAAGCAAAAAACACCCGTCACTTGGGGAGAACGCGATCGCGCGGCAGCCAGACCCACATTGTCACTGATTCGTAAATCTCGGCGATGCCAAAACAAAATGCGATCGGACACGCTCTCCCCCTTAATTTGCTGAGTCGCTGGACGTCCTTCAGTATAGACAGCCCCGCCTGAGCTCGCTGACGGCGATCTCCCGCAGCGGCAACCCCAATTCAGCTCAGACGCCTTTCATGAACAATTACGTTGTTACTCACACAAACCTGCTTTGCTACATACAATAAAGACAAGAACTGTATAAGCCACTACAGTTTTAGATAACACTTTTGTTCGTCGCTATTTTTGGGAGAAACCTCATGAAGCTATCCTATCGGGGCCATACTTACGACGCTCATCTCGCGCCGACCCAAGCACAATCCACCGAAGAGATTGGCGTCTATCGGGGGGCTCGTCTTACTCGCAAGACCTTTCAGCCCCCTCACCACGAGCACGGCAAGGTTGAGCTGACCTATCGCGGTGCGACATATTCTCACGAGCTCTAAGTCCTCGTTGACAGCACATCGTTATACCCACCATCAAGTTGAATAGCTCAGCTTAAATTCAAGCGGCAGTCGGTTTAATCGACTGCCGCTTGTTGCTGATGTGAATCCATAGAAAGCTGGGAAGTCGCGTCAGCTAGCGGCCAAAATTTCATCATCCAGCGGAAATTCACGCTCGACCTGATGACGTCCTGACGCGAGAAAATCGTTTTTGAATGAATCTCTCAGGCCTTCAACCAAGTCAAATTGAGGCCCCCAATTGAGTTCTGCCTTGGCCTTAGCAATCGTGGTAAAAAAGTGTTGTACCCGCATGGGAAAAGCTTTCTGCTTGCCAAAGTCAAAGGCCTTAGGGTCATAATGCACAAGTTTTAGCGTCGCCGGATCTCTGCCCGCCGAGATCGCACAGGCCCGCGCCAAACCGTCAAAACTCACCGCTTTATCGCCTGAGATGTTGTAAATCTGTCCCTTGGCCTGATCGTTACCCAATACTGCCGCCATCGAGGCGGCCAAATCAGCCACATGGCCCATCTGAGTTAGCGCCATGCCATTCCCCGGAATCGGCATGGGGCGATCGCGCACAACGCGCTCAAAAAACCACGCCTCCACATCGTTGTAGTTTTGCGGCCCGTAAATATAGACCGGACGCACTGCGGTGAATGGGATGTTTTGACTCGCCAAAAAGTCTTCGGTGGCGAATTTGCCTTTGTGGCGGCTATTGGGATCAACAGCATCGCCTTCGGCATGGGGCATCTCGTCTGACTTGAGATACACGCCCGCCGAACTGACATAGATAAAATGCTGCACCTGATCGCCAAACAGTGCCACCAGAGGCTGAGTATCGCTCAGCTCTCGACCGTTGTTATCAAAAATAGCGTCGAAGCGTTCCCCCGCCAGCTTTTCCTTGAGCGCGGCAGCATCTTTGCGATCGCCCTGAATCACCCTTACCCCCGCTACCGGAGCGGGCTTATTACCCCGGTTAAACAGCACCACCTCATGCCCCTGACTGACCAGCAATTTCGTCAGGTAAACCCCAATAAACCGGGTGCCCCCCATTACCAAAATCCGCATGCTGTCCTCCCAGCGGCTATCGCATCTCTCTAGGTATCTTAGAATGCAGTTGCCGTTTGATCGGGATGAATTAGCCGCCAACTGAGAGGCGATCGTTAAATCCTATTCATAAACTCTTTGACGAATGCTTAAGCGAATAGGCAGAAAGTCGCAGATTGCCGTCCGCGCCCTTAGTCTGAGACCATTACAGTCTCGCGGGTAGCGCTTAAGCCCATTAAAATAGAGAGACTGTTATCTTCTCAACTATTTCAATAGCTGTACGTTAATAGCAGTTTGCACCTCATCGGCGAAGCTTCATGCAAGAGCTCGATAATGCCTATCGCATCTTAGATTTAGAGCCTGGAGCCTCAATGGAAGAGGTTAATCAGGCTTATAAAGATCTGGTGTTTATCTGGCATCCTGATCGGCTGCCCAAAGACAATTTACGTCTCGTCGAAAAAGCTCAGGAAAAAATCAAGCAGCTGAATCACGCGCGGGACTATCTACGCACCCACGCCCGGGTCGGCTCAACCGCCCCAAGCACCCATGGCAGCGGCTATCGATCGCGCACGCGTCCCCACAGCCGCAGCTATACCAACCCGTCCTACCGACAAAAATCAGCCTACGGTCAATCAACCGGGCAATCGCAGCCAAAAGCATACGAAAATCCCTATCGCGCTTACCAGTCGCGCTATGCCCAGTCGGCCTACGGCACCTATGGCGCTTACCGCAGTGCGGAAACTGGCGATCGCGCCACTCATAACGGTTCCAGCAACGGTTCGACAGCCAGAGACCACACCCGCAACCCGGCTTCTGCCAGCTACAGCGCACCGAAATCTCCGCCCAGAAGCTACACGCCAGGCAATAGTGCCGCTCACTCCAGCACCAACGACGGTTGGAACAACTACACCACTCCGCGCCCCAGTGGCTCCGGCAACGCTGCCAGCGCCAGCCGGGCTAGCGGTCCGAGCTACACCGTCAACAATAGCCGCACCAGTGCTGCTCCCGGTCGGTCAGCGTCAGAAGCGACCACCTCATCGCCTCCCCCCCAGCGCACTCGGCAACAAAATCCTGACCTCAGCGGCTCCAATCTACGCGGGGCCAACCTCAAAGAGAAAGACTTTTCGGGACGCAATCTCAGCAGTGCTGATTTAACCGGCGCTGATCTGCAAGATGCCTTTTTGCATGGCGTCAACCTCAACCGGGCCGATCTTTCCAACGCCAACCTATTTCGCGCTAACCTGCTGCAGGCTAATCTCAGCCATGCCAACCTCCGGGGCGCTAACCTCATCGGCGCTGACCTCAGCGGCGCTGACCTGAGTGGAGCCGATCTCAGCGGCGCTAAGGTGGCCGTCGGCGATCGCGTCATGGTCAAACTCACCAGCACCATTTTGCGCGGCACGATCATGCCCGATGGCACCATTAATGCCTGAGATGCATTGCTCATCGCTCTGTCACAGTCGCCTTCTCTACAATTCACCCGGTAGTGCCCCCCGAACGGTAGATCTCAAGACGATCATCAGAGCCGTGAGACCCGTCCCATGGCTCCGCCGCACCGGCTACTTCACAGTTCCACCGACATTGATGCTGAGACTCTCAACAGGTAAACGGCGTTGGTGTAGAGCCTGCCATCAACAAACTCTTTCGCAAAAAGATATATGTGGAAATTTCCCAATCTGACCAAAATCAGCTAGAACGGGGAAGTTAGCATCCCGTAACGCTGCTGTTGTAGATGCTTGGTTTTTAGCTGCGATCGCCCATGACTTTTTTCAAACCGAACTGGTTGCCCTTTGGCGTACCTTCTCTACCAGGTCTCATCGGTTTTACGACAACGCTTCTGATAACTGCTTTCCCAGCTACCGCAGAAATCATCAATATCGGGTTCGACGAAACCGATCTGCCCACCCTTTCCGATGACGAACTCGTCAAGTTAGACACGCTGCAGTCGGCCCGCTTTCCCATCGTTCTCAGTGATATTAGCCCTGATCGATCAACATTAGTCGTGGCCACGGTTGATCGCCTCAGCCAAAGTGACTGGCAAGTAAAATTTCTTGATTTAAACACCGGCGAACTCATCGACTCCCTAGCGCTGGAGTATGAAGTCTTTGGGCCGACTCTACCGATTCAATGGGTCGATAATCAAACCATTCGCTTTGTTCAAGAAGGATTTTTAGGCCCTTGGGAGGTGGTTTCCCTCAATCGCCATACCGGCATTGTCTCCCGCACAACGGTCTATCCCACCGAAGATGAGGCAGGAGAAATTCTCGGGGCCGCTCCTGACTTTTCTCGATTTGCCCTGCGCGTCTATGAAGAAACGGAAGATGTGATCTATCTGGTTTCTCTGCGATCGCTCGACCGGATTGAAGTCGGTCGTTTGCCCTCAGATTTAGACCTGCAACCGCCGTCTTGGTCCGATAGCGGGCAGCAGGTCGTCTTCGTCACCTCTTCCATCGAAGAGCGCGACCTGTATGAACGCACTCCCTTCAGCCCGACCCTCGCTGATCCTGTCAATCAAGATGCTCTGGGTCGCACGCCCCCCGAAGACAATCTGTTCTTGCAGGAAAACACGGTCAAAGTCTATGACCTCACCCAAACCGAGCCCTTGGTGCTAGAGCTTGATGCCATGAACGATCAAGCGCACCTGCTGGCTGCTGCGAGCATGAGCCCTGGTGGCGAGCACGTCGTCATTAAGTACTTAGAACCCAGTACCCTGGGGGGCCGGGAATTTCCGACCTATTTGTATCCGCAGCGATCGTACTATCAGGTCTTTGACCTGCAGGGCAACCTCATCGACACGATAGAAGATCAAATTTTAGATGGCCCCCTGGAAAGCGCCGCCGAATTTGTCGACGAAGACACGCTCGTTTTTAACGCGACAGTCGGCACCAACCGTCACTTCTATACCTACGAGATGGGCTCGGAGACGTTTAATCGCTTACCACTGCCAGAGGGCAGCGTCGGGCTTGATTCTTGGCAAGTCTCGAATGTTGACGAGGCGCTGATTTTTGCCTTTTCCTCAGTCACTCAGCCCTCTGAATTATTCTCAATTCCCTTAGATGGGAGCGCCCCCCCCACTCAACTGACCGATATCAATGCTGAAGTGACCGCGATCAACGCGGTGCAATCTCATTCCGTCAGTTTTGCCACCAGCAGCGGCCCTCGGGAGGGCGTATTGATTCAACCGGCGGGTGCAGCGTTCCCTCCCGTCGACAGTCCGATTGTCTTTTGGCAGCAGGGGGGACCGGGCTTTTCGATGGTGAATGAATTCGCGATCGAAGTCGAAATGCCCTTTAACCTCCTGCCAAACTTCGGTATCTCCGTGCTGTCTGTACCCCTTGCCGGTCGAGAGGGCTTTGGTGCCGAGTTCTATCGCCTCCAGGCCGATGACAATAACTTCGGCCAAGTAGACATTATCGAAGGCGTTGAAATCGCCGCCCAGCTGGTCGGGGAAGGGTGGGCTCGACCTAACCAATTGGGTATCAGTGGCTGTTCCTACGGGGGCTATTTTGCGGCTCAAACCATCACCCAGTTTCCTGATGTCTTTGCCGCCGCCAATCCCCAATGCTCTTTGTTAGACGCCTTTACCGAATGGCAGCTCGGCTATTCTTCCCTCCTGTCTTATTTGACCGGGCTGACCCCCATGGAAGCACCAGAACGCTATCGCCAACTCTCGCCGCTTTACAGTGCCGGAGACATCACCGCTGCCACTCTCATCTTCCACGGCTCTAACGACTTTTTGCAGGTCGATATGGCCCGCAACTTTCATGATGTCATTGAGCAAAACGACATCCCCACCATGATGTACGAGTTTGAAGGCGTCGGTCACAGCATCTTCGACATTGGCCTACAGCGCATTGCGGCTCAGCTTCAGGTCGATTTTTTCAGAGAGCATTTGCAGCCGTAACGCTATCAATAACGCCTTTTTCTTCAAAGAAAGCTTGATGAAACCCGAAGAATGTTAAGAAGTGTGTAGATAAACCTCGATTTTCTGTTAATGTTAAGAGGATAGAAAGATTCGAAAAGGTAATTTGATATGCGCTATACCGTTGAAGATGGTGGTCGGCTTAATAACTTCGCTGTAGAGCCTAAAATGTACGAGGCAGAGCCTCCCAGCGCCAACGAAAAGCGCAATTACATTATCTTAGGAGCGTTTGCCGTCAGCCTTGTGGTGGGTGTCTTCTCAATTGCCTTTGTAGTTTCTTAACTTTTTACCGCCAAGTAGCTCAATCCCCCTTTTACAGCCGCAGCAGTTTGCTGCGGCTGTTTTGCATGTAGTCTTTGGGCAGATGTTTCGTTACGACTATGAGTCAAACAACCTGCCTTTTGCAATTTGAGACCCGGGCAGATGAGATTCGCACCTCACTCTCAGCCATTCGCCAGATTGAGTCTCATCTCTGGCTGGGCTGCGATGAAACGGCGACATTAGAACGCTTGACCTATCGCGGCGATCACGCTGATGATCATCATCATTTTGCGATCGCGGACTATTTAGACTTACCAAGCTCTAGTGACGAAGAAATCGATATCGAGGGCATTGCCTACAGCGATTATTATCTCTGGTTTGTCGGTTCTCATAGTCTGAAGCGCAAATCTTACAAGCCAGAGAAAACGGTAGCAGATAACCTCAAGCGCCTCCGCAAGGTCGAACGTCAGGCAAATCGCTACACGCTTGGGCGGATTCCCCTAGTTAACGGTCAGCTTTATCCTTTCTGCAGCCATCCTAAAGATCCCGACATTACCTTGACCGCGGCCCAACTCAAGCATCGCAAAACGGGTAATGAGTTAACCAAAGAGCTAGAGCACGATCGCTATCTCGGGGATTTTCTCAAGGCTAATATTCCAGGCAAAGACAATGGGTTTGATATTGAAGGGTTAGCCTTAAACGGCGATCGCCTGCTGGTGGGTCTACGAGGGCCTGTGCTGCGAGGCTGGGCCGTTTTGCTCGAACTGCAGCTAACCGAAGATAAACCCGGCATTCTCAAATTGCAGCAGATTGGGGATAAAAAACAACCTTACATCCGTCATTTTCTCAATTTGAACGGCTTAGGTATTCGCGATTTATGCCCTTGGCACGATACGCTGCTCGTTCTGGCAGGCCCGACGATGACATTAGACGGCCCGCTACAAATATTCTCCATACCTTTCGCGGCTCTCAAATCTGACACTCCCTTACATCATCCCTCCCTCGTTCTCGACCTACCTGAGACTCGCGGGGGCGATCGTGCCGAGGGGCTCACTCTGCTCAAACCCAGTGCTGAAGAGGTCTTGGTGGTCTATGATGCACCCACTTCACCCAGACTGCAAAAGACTCGGGCAGTCTTAGCAGATCAATACTTATTGCCGATAACTCCGAGCAAACCTGGATAACTCTGCAGGCCGACTCAATGTCAGGGCTGGCAATCAACCTTACGAGAGCGATGTGACAGCGATAGACCAAATCAGAACGCCTCATAGACAACGACCAGAAACCGCTCAACGGGCAAAATTTTGTTAATCTCATCTGTAAGCTATCGATTCGCATATAGTTCTGATTAATCAATCTTTGGCAATGATAAGAGGCTTATGCCAAAGTCCATAGATCGTCCCCATCACAGCGACCGTCACTAAAGCTATCACTGTCGTTATCCCTTCAATTAAGAGGTCGCTATCGTGCTTTGCTCGACCATCCTTCAGCACCAGTTCGTATTCCTATGAAAACGAATGCCGCCCGAATTCTTGAACAGCAGGGCATTCCCTACGAGCTTCTGAATTACGAGGTTGACCCCAGCGATCTAACAGCCGAGCGAGCGGCGGAAAAACTCGGACTCCCCCACCAACAAGTCTTTAAAACCCTGGTTGCTCGCGGCGATCGCTCCGGAATTTGTCTAGCCGTCATTCCTGCTAACGCCATACTGGACCTGCGAGCCCTGGCAAAAATGTCAGACAACAAGAAAGTAGAGACCGTCTCCCTCAAAGAAGTCCAACCCCTCACAGGTTATATTCGCGGAGGCGTCACAGCGATTGGCTGTAAAAAGCCCTACCCGGTGTTCATCGATATTTCCGCAACTCAATTCGATACGATTGCGGTCTCTGCTGGTAAACGAGGACACATGCTGATGATCTCGCCGACGACCTATCAGATTGTTGTTCAAGGCACTATCGGTGCGATTACGTCTCACGATCTTGATAAAGCTTGATCAACCTGCGCATAAAGTGCGGTCATGGTTTCATTATTGTGGAGCACAATATCTGCCCCAACAATCTTGGCTGAAAACGGCCACTGACTGTTAATTCTGGCTCGCGCCGCCTCTTCCGAAAGGGCATTGCGCCTGATCAATCGCGCTAATTGAATACTTTCAGCAGCAATCACAACCCAGATTTCAGTCACCTGGGCAACAAAATTAGCCTCAAACAAAAGCGGAATTGACTGTACAACCGTAGGCGCAGATTGCAGAAGCTGCATCTCTTCAGCAAACCGTTGCCGCACAAACGGATGAATTTGCTGTTCAACCCATATCTTCTCAACAGGATCTTGAAAGATCACCTGAGCCAGATGTAAGCGGTTGAGAGTGCCATGGGCATTCAACACGTCGTCACCATATCGCTGAGCGATCGCTGCCAACGTCTTTGTCCCTAACTCAACGGCCTGACGTGCATAAACATCAGCATCCAATACAGGAAGCTGATAGTGCTCAGCTAAATAGTCTGAAACGGTTGACTTCCCTGTAGCGATACCTCCAGTCAAGCCAATGATGCGCTGGCCCATCGTTCCATTGCCTGCGTGAGACCATCCAAAGTGTATTCTGTAGCTTCAATATCTACCCGCCCCAACAGTTGACGACAAGTTTCTGAAGTCTTGGGTCCAATAGAAGCGACAGCAACATTATCTAAAAATCGCAACCAGTCAGTTCCTAAACCTTGCTCAAATAATTGACAGGCATGACGCACAGTTTTAGAACTGGCAAACGTAATGACATCAATACATTGAGTCTGCAAAGCGGAGATCGCTTTCACATCCGGCTCTTGAGGACATCCCGACTCATAGGCAGGCACCTCAGTCACGGTTGCGCCTGCCGCCTGCATCGCCTGCACTAAGATTTCCCGTCCCCCACTTTCTACTCGCGGAAACAAAAATTTCTGCCCAGCTATCGGCTCCGGAAAATCTGTTGCAAGCGCATCCGCGACGAAATTAGACGGCACAAAATCCGGTTTCAGATTGTGGCATTTTAGTACGGTGGCCGTCTTCTTGCCGACAACAGCTAATTTTAGAGCCTCTAAATCTGCTCGATGTCCTACTTTCTCAAATCTTTCAAAGAAAAAAGAAACCGCATTCGCAGAGGTCAAAATCAGCCAATCATAATGCTTGAGCTGACAGATTGCTTCATCTAAAAACTGCCAACTAGAGGGGGGGCAGATTTCCAGCGCTGGCATCTCGATCACTGTCATTCCGACTGCTACCAGCAGTTCAGCAAACTGGCTCGATTGCGCCGCGGCGCGCGTCACCAGCACTGTGATCGGAGAAGTTTGTCGAGGTGATCGGACCATAGATAGTTGCTGAAACACTTGCAATTTAGTTTGAGTCAGGCAATTGCATCAGTCATCATCGCCAACATCTAAAACCGAACTTTTTGCTTCGCCACCCATTCCGCATGCCTTTTGATATTGACATCTGTTCGAATGCTTGCCAATGTTCGAAACTTTTACGCCAGTATCATTGCATCACAATGATACTGGATCCCGTTGTGGCACAAGCAGCATACACAAATTCCTGCATTCAGCTCCGACCTTACATAAGTTTTCTTGAAGCGGGAGCGACGGTGCAGCTTCTTTGGAATCAAATAGTGAAACGTCAGTGATACCTAAGGCCGACACAACAGACATTTACCTTCGTGACTACCCGCCAAAGCAAAACTTTAAACCCACAAAAGCATTGTAGAAGATAAATTTGTCGTCGATGCAAGTAACCGCATGAACACAAGAATGGTAGCAATACGGGATGACTTCTTCTAGCCGCCCAGATTCATCTCAGCAATAATCAATAGTTTTTAAAGCAATCCCCCCTCACGCCTTGTTAGATGAAGACGA
>ERZ1740060.293-NODE-293-length-36120-cov-25.886649_pt1 | contig 36120 bp, 31 predicted proteins | sample MGYA00581743_ERZ1740060 | MGnify/ENA primary metagenome ERZ1740060 (study PRJEB43018, sample SAMN04849235) | marine metagenome | isolation source: floating plastic debris | place: Pacific Ocean | collected 2008-08-27 | study: EMG produced TPA metagenomics...
GCGCTCATTTCTGGACGGCTATTATTAAGCGCAGTGTTACAGAGCATTGGTATAACTGGTCATACGCATCTAATGGCACCGAGGCGAATTCTGGTGCCAATGGGGGGTTGAACTTGGGCGGCTTCTCCGAAGTTAGCTCTAATAGAAATGCCCGTAATAACAGCTTCGAATTTACGTTTGCTGAGGGGACCACCGTCTCTGACTTTTCTCTATTGATGCTGGACTATGGTGATTACAACGCATTTGGTGCTCAAGGACACAACGTTTTCCTGACGGCCTACAGCGGTGATCAACAAATTGGGCAAGATTCTCTTGCTGGTCAGGGTAAAGCCTCTGGTGGTGATGCCAATTCGCCTGATGGAGTGACGGAATTTGGTCGGACTAATCTCGCCGTTCAGGGTGAAAATATTACCTCTGTTAAGCTCACCTTCGATTTTCAAAAAGGTGGCGATACACATAACAAGTCCTTTGATCCCTTCCTGGGCTTTGACAGTCTGAGTTTCACCGCGAACGAAGCGGACAGCGCTGATGTGCCTGAACCGGCGACGGCGTTAGCCCTGCTGGTTGTTGGTGCGGTGGGCACGACCACTCTCAAGCGTAAGAAAGCTTGAGGCTAGGATTCTAGAGATCGCTCTGAGTTGAGGGCGATCTCTAGAGAAAACTCAGCAATGTCTGTGAGTGTTCCAGCTGATCGGCTAGTTGATCAAAAAGATTGTTAGTGAACCCCTGTGATCGAAAAAGCCTCGTTCTCTCTGCCTCGATGAGAGAACGAGGCTTAATTTTTTGTGGTTTGTGGCAGGATATAGCAGAAGTCGGAATGCAGAAGTCGGAAGTCGGAGTTAAAAAGCCTGTCAGATAACGGTTTCAGGCATCTGGAGTGACCGAATCAAACTGCGGCGTGCTAGACCTTCTAGAGAGCGCAACGCTCTACGGCAGGGGGCGTTCAGTATTCGGCATTGAGATACCGGTTAAACTACCACTTCAGCGATCTGAACTGCCTTGACCTAACGACAGCTTGCCATATCCCAAATCAGCTCCTTTTGCCCCCTTGACAGTCGTCGAGTACGTTCTTTGGCAGAGCCATGCCGCTGGCATTAGCTAGCGCATCGCAACAGATTGAGACATTGCTCAAACCATGGCTGACCCACTGATCCCATAGCCAATGCGCCGACTCAGATATCATGCGCCGTTATGGCTGCTCGTCGCTCTGATCTTGAGACTTGAGGCGGTTCGATTTTTGGAGCAGATCGGCGAAATAATCGTCATTATTCGAGGGCGAGTCCGCTGGCGGCTCGGCCGATTCCGAAGCTGATGGGGAGACCGGCGGTGGCGTGCGATCAGGATTCGACAACCGGGCTTGGCGCTGCGATCGCAGCTCTTTGGCCTGGGCCTGCAGCTGGCTGAAATAATCAGTGTCGGTGATTTCGGCGACTTGCTCACCGACCTTGGTCTTATCGATTTCAATCTCAATGCGGAGCAGGCTTTTCATCTGCTTGTAGACGGCCTGCCCATAGTCGCTCTTGTTAAAGCGATCAAATAGCAGCACCCCTCCCGAAGCCAGCACAAAGCCCAAGGCCGCGGGCACTAGCGGCAGCCAGCCCCCCTGCAAAAAGACGACATAGCAAAAGCCATACAGCCCACCCAACAGAACAACTGCCACCGCCGTATAAACCAGCGGGCGACGAATGGAGCGAGCAAATAGCGCGCCACCTAACCCCCAAGCCACAATCCACAACGCTTCTACCGGCGGTGACCAGCTCCATAACAGGGGGCGCTCGTCGAGCACCGCACTCAAAATTTGGCTAACCGATTGGGCATGTACGATCACACCAGACATTTTTTGGCTGTCACGCAGCCCGCCACTAAAGGGCGTATAAAACTCGTCTTTGGCTTCAGGAGTAGTCGCACCGATCAAAACGATGCGATCGCGAATTTGGGCAGGTTCCACCTGACCAGACAACACATCGGTCAAACTCACCTGCGGCACCGACTGCTGTGCCGCCCGATAATTCAACAAAATTTGATAGCCGTTGGCATCAACGTTGCGATAGCCCCCCAGGTTAGGCGTCAAGCGGGGCAGCACTGTTTGGCCCAGCTGCAGCTCTTGATTGAGCGTGAGTTCGGGGTTGATGCCCTCTGCCGCCAAATACCGCAAGGCCAGCTGTAGACCCAGAGAAAACAGCTGGTTGTCCGGGCTATTACACAAATGGGTATCGACAGTTGCAGTCTCAGCGGGAGGAGCCGCAATCAGCAGGTTGCGGCGTAAAATACCGCCAGAATCGACGACTAAATCGGAAAAGCCCACCTGCGTCTCGAGGGTATCGGTAGGCGGCGGCACGCCCGGATTATCAGCGCCGCTAATTTTACACACGGGGAAAATGAGATCGCTGCTTTGCAGCACTGACAGCAGTTCGGCTTGGCCTGTGCCAATGGGCAAATCGCGAAACATATCGAGCCCGATGGCCTGCGGTTCAGCCTCTAGCAGCACCTCCAGCAGTTCGGCCACGGTGCTGTCTTGAATGGGCCACTCTTGACGCGATTGAATATCTGACTCGCTAATGCCAACAACGAGGATGCGATCGTCTGGGGGCGGGGTGGGCCGCCACCGCAGCATCTTGTCGTAAACTCCCAGTTCGAGGCCCTGCAGTGCTCCCAAAGTCCGCAAACTGAGAATAACCGTCCCCGTCGCGAGGGTTGACATCACCGCTGGTCGCCCCAAATGACCGACCCAATTGAGCGCCGTTTGTAATTTTGGCGGTAGTTTTTGACGAGGCGGAGGCGTGGGAATGACCATAGATGCAGAAAACCGGGATAAAGCGCCCAAGAGTGCGTCCGTCAATTAACGGCCAAAAGCTTTGAAACTAAGCATGATCGCACCCGTATCAACTTTCTAAGCTAAGAGCTGAAAACAAGGCACGGCAAGCCGTAGAGCATCTAAATGATGACAGACTCAAGAGTTAGGCGTCAATACATTTTAGCCAGGCAGATGCTTTAAACCTGTCATACCACCGTGCAGTGAGAAGTTTTTCGTAAAAACCGTAACAGTTCTCCGTCATTGTGAGATTGCCTGGTGTAGACCTAGATTAGGGACAGGGCGCATCACTCTGATCAAACCTCACTAGGGATACCCATCAGGCGATTTGGGAAAGTTATACGTAGAAAGCCTTAATTATCGTCGGGTGTGTCATCGCTTGGCGTGACGCACCAAAGCCGCCCCTGGCAGTGCGTTGGGCTGTGGCAACATCACAATACTCTACAGCTGTCACAAGTCTTCGATTGAGACGACAGTTCTCAGCTTAATTGCCTCGTTTCCCCCTCACGTTTGATTGGTCACTACTCATTTTTGGGATTCACTAGATTCTATGAAAGGTTTTCGTCGCGTTCAGCAAATTGGCCTACTCAGCACCGTCAGCCTGCTCATGACTGGGGGCTTGATGGCAGGAGTGCTACCGGCGATCGCCCAGGGGACTCTCCAGTTCCGATTGCCTGACATCAGTGCCCCCGGCAACCGCGAATCGGGGTCAACCCGCAGCACCTCCTGCGTGGCCTTTGATGACAAGGTGATTGCCCTGATGCCAGAGACCAACTACGGCTATACCCAAACAGGCTATCCCGCGTTTTACTTCTACCTACCGCCCACCACAGCAGAGCAGGTCAAGTTTGTCATTCGTCATGAGGTGACTGGTGAACTGGTTTATGAAGGGCGGTTCCACATCGCCGGTGACTCCGGCATTGCCCAAGTCAGCTTGCCGAACAACGGGTTACAGCAGCCCCTGATGACTGGCGAAGTGTATGTCTGGTATGTGTCAGTGGTCTGCGACGAAACTGACCCCAGTGCGGATGTGGTCACCGAAGGATTTATCGAGCGGATTGACGCCCGAGTAGTGGCCACCACCACGCCAGCGACGGCGCTGCCTGCACTCTACGCGGGGGAAGGCGTGTGGTATGACGCTTTAGCCGCTTCGGCAGCGCTCAAACAAGACGATAGCGCTGCCGACTGGAATGCACTGTTAGAGGCCGTTGCCCTCGATCAGCTGATTCCGGTCGAGCTGCTGACAACTGAACCCACACCGTAGCTGCCGTCGGGTCGCCGTCTTCCCGGTCATCGGGCTCCCCGGTGTCTCCAGACACCAGAGAAGTCGGGTTTTGCAAACTGTTCTCGCCAATCGTGGCCGCTCTCGACAGGAAGGCGGTTCAGCGCGAACGCTGCTGGGCGGCGGCGATAAAGGCCGCACAGTATTGCTGATATCCCTCCGGAAACACCACGTTTAGATCGAGCGGATCGGTCGTATCCTCCGGATCACCAGGGCCTTCCACCACGGTTAACGCCCCCTCATCGGGGCGAAGTTTAAGCGCTTTACGGTTTTTGAGTTCGCCACCGCTGCTATCGACGTAGGTGACAATGTTGCCAATGTTGAACGATCGCCCAATGTCTTGAACTAAGTGCAAGAAGTTGCGATCGCTGCCGCCGCGTTTAGCCGCCGGTTCACCCGCCACCGTCATCACTTTGCTGGTGATGGTATCACCGACGCCCACAATGAGGGGCATGGCGGCAGGGTCAAATCGCTCTTGAACCAAGTCAATCAGGGCTTGATGAGCATGGGGGGCCGTGCGGACGCTAAAGTCAGCCCCGAGGGGATAGGTACCCGTTTGCTGAGCGTAGTAGCGATTGAGCAGCGCCAGCACGCCTGCCTCTTTGATCGCCCCCCGCAGCATAAATTGAAAATCGGTGGTGCCTGATTCGTCACCCTGGCTGAGCCAAATGACTTCCTTGCCCTGCTCATCACGGCCATGATTAGGTGCATAATGCACAAAAAATGAGTCGGCCAGTCCCTGCTCTGCCGCTTCTGACAGCAGGGTCGCCATCAGCGCCTGCATGGCTTGCTGCAGCGCTACGTAAATATCACGATCGCCCCCAATCGCCGCGTGAAACGTATTGAGGTTAGCCGTCGGCGAGGCCACATTGGTCAGGGCCGAAGACTGAAGGCAGCGCTCCAGCTCGTCAGCCTCTAGCGACAGCGCTTGGGCTGCAGCAAAGCGCTGCAGGGTTTGGCGAATGCGATCGGGCACCGTTTTGAGAAACGCCAGCTCCGCCTCACTGACGCCAGGATGCTGAATCTCGCCCTGGCGCGTTTGCCACTGCACACCGCCCGCCGCCAACCCTGGCAAATACTGGCCCTTGGCGCGGACAGCGGCAGAATCACCAAAGGCTCGCTCAATAATGCCATTAACGCCGCGCTGGCCGATGTGTTCGCCATTGGTCAGCACATAAAAATGGCCCTCAAAGGCTTGCGTTGCGGTGACGTAATCGGGGTCAATTTGGCGATCAAGGGGATCTTTGACCAGACTCATACAAACACCGTCTAAATCTTGAATGATGAGTAAATTGTCTGTGTTGGCGACAAGATCGATGAAGCGATCGTGCTCAAGGGAATAGGTTTGCTGGTGTAGTGGCAGGCTGGTGGCAGAGGTCATGGGGATAGCAAGGTCGCGGCAGTCTCAGCCTATCAAGTCTTGACGAATCGGCTAGGACAGGTCGCTTCACAATTCGCGATGACTTGGGTTTAAGGTTCAGAGGCCAGGATGTGAGGTTCAGGGTTCACGGTGGATAACGCACGCAGCCCAAGGGCCGGGAAACTTCTGACCGGCAGGACTAGCTGGACAGGCGGTCGGAATTTAAGCCCCTGTAAAGGCAACCTTAGCCTGGCCTTAATGCCAGCTGATTTTAATAGTTTGGGTGTTATTTGAATCTGGTTTGAGCCAATTCTGACAACCCGATCGCATTGCCCCATCGTGCTTAACGTCATGCAACCATACAACCTCAAAAACCTTGACTTTGAGGCTTGGTCATCAGCAGTACGACAGCAGATGTTGGAATCATTATCCAAGCGTCGCCTGGGCGCTCAGCAAGACTCTCCGGCACCGAGCGATCGCGAGACCTCAGACCGCGACGCCAAATAGGGCAGCGTCTTTTATTGACATTTAGATATCGCCTAAATCAACCGCAATACTGGACTACGGTGCCCTCGCTCCTGGTCAAGGCATCGCCGCTGGCTTACTCCGAGTCCGAGGGTTGACTGTCGCGACGGCCCAATTCATAAACCCCGCTGCCCACGGCAAATAGCAAACCGAGACTGATCGACCAGCTGCCACCTAGCCCCCAAATCACGCCGTAGTGAATCAGAGTGCCCAGCACAATAAACGGTAGGACGCTGAACATTGAGGCCCAGAATGCATTTTGCGACTCCCGACCCTGACGAGTTTTTTCAAACTCTTCTTGCGAGATGTAGAGCGATCGCTCAGCAAAGTTAAACCAGCGGGTGAGCTGTTCGATGACCCAGTCACTCAATGGCGAAAAGGCCAGATACAGCGCCAGCGCCCACAGCAAAACTCCCGATACCGCCATCGGATCGATGGAAAATGAAAAGGGAAACAGATCGGTAAACTTCATCGCCAAAAGTCAGAGGTGAGCTATGAAAAATCGGGATGCATTCGGGCAGACCTCGGCTAGATAGTTCAGCGACCAAGGCATCCACCAATGTGATCATCAACCTAACCAACGAGCTGTCACCCAGTTAAGCCAGGATTTTTTGCAGAAAAGAGTGAAAAAGGCCCTTAACTTGAGTTAATCAAGGCGGCCAGTGGAGGGTTGGATCAACGCAGTTATTAATTATCTGTTAATAGTATCGACGGCTGGTGGGGTTTTGTATAGGCAGCGATCGCGGGCGCACGTGAGTCCCTTAGCGCTTCGCCGCCATAACGTCGCCCCTAAAAATCACCCCAGGTCGCCAACGCCAGCGATATTGTTATCAGCAGGATGGCTTAACCAGAAGTGATGCAGCGGATTCGTGGCACGTCGCTGGCCATCAACGAAACTGGTTTTTCTGCCTTCGCCGTAAATGCCAAGCATCTTGGATGAGTAGAGGAGATCGGTACCCAGTCTGTGGGAACAGTACTAAGGTAAATCTCGCCGTTGCTAGAGCGCGCAGCCGACCGTTTGTCATGAATGGCGACGATGACAAGGGTCACGTTGGCGATCGCCATTGTCTGCATCGTTCGACAAGTCGACGCTGCCGTCAGACCTAAAAAAAATTGATAAACATGCTTAAATTGAGCTTGACTAATCGAGGCGTGCTGTAGCCTTGGCTTATCCCTGAGTTGAGCGTCTGTGTCCCCTTAATTTGCTCTTTACCGCAGCGAGAGTCGGTTCATTACGATGAGTGTTAAGCCAATGTCTCAAAGCTGGCTATCTCCCCTCTTTTTAGGGACAGCAATCTCTTTATCTTTGTTGAGCACAAGTTGTCGATCAACGCCAGAGGCCGAAGCGGCAGTGCCAGCGGTGCCGGTCAAACTTGAAACGTTACAGTCGGACACCGTCAAAGACAGCTCCAAATTTGTCGGCAATCTTGAGGCCGTGCAAATCGTGGAAGTGCGGCCAGAAATTCAGGGTCGCATTGAGCAGATTTTAGTCGAGCCAGGGCAAGAAGTCGGCGCGGGACAGTCGGTGATGGTGCTCAAGCCCGATCAAACAGTCCCCAACTATGAAGGGAGTTTGGCTGGCGTGGATGTGGCGATCGGCAGCCGTGAAAACGCGGTTAAAGGTCTGGATATTGCTAAAGCCCAGCTCGAGACCGCCCGCGCTCAGTTGGAACTTGATACAGTCAATGTCGCCCGCGCGCAACAGCTCGTAGAAGCGGGTGCCCTCGGCCAAATTCGCCTAGACGAAGCCCTAACTCAGCAAGAGGCCTCGCAGAATGCGGTGATTACCGCAGAAGAACAGGTGTCTGCCGCGCATGTGCAAATTCAGCAGGCCGATGCCGCCGTTCGTCAGGCCCAATCGCAGGCCGATGCTTCACTTGTCAGTGTGGCATTTAAAGAAGTCGTGACCCCGATCGCGGGCATTGTCGATGATCTGCCGGTGAAACTGGGAGATTACGTCAGCACCGGCCAGTCAGTGGCAAAGGTCACTCAGCTCGACGCGCTGACCCTCAATCTGCAAGTACCTTCAAATCGGTCAGCGGAGTTGCGCACAGGGCTGGCAGTCGAACTTTTAGATCCGATTAGTAAAGAGCCGCTGGCCGCCGGCAGCCTGACCTTTGTATCGCCGACGGTCGAGGCGGAGGGGCAAACGATTTTAGCCAAGGCCCAGTTTCGCAATCCTGATGGTAATTTGCGCGATGGCCAAGCCGTTGAAGCACGCATCGTTTGGGATACCCAGCCAGGTATTTTGGTGCCCACGACAGCGATTACGCGAGTCGGGGGGCAAAATTTTGTGTTTGTGGTCGATGAAGAAGCGAATGCAAACGATCAAGCAGTCGTGCGCTTGAGCCCGGTTGAGCTAGGGGATATTCAAGACGGCAATTATCAAGTGATGTCAGGGCTAGAGCAGGGCGATCGCATCGCCACCTCCAATATTCTCAAGCTTAGTGACGGCGTTCCCATTGAGCCTGCGTCCGAGTCGGAGTCCTAAGCTTGAGAGGAGCATCATGGCGCTATTTTCCATCGCCACGAATTTCATTAAACGCCCGGTACTCACGACAGTCTGCACCATCGTCATTTTGCTGGTGGGCGGCATTTGTATTCCTCTCTTGCCGGTGAACTATCTGCCCGATATTTCGCCGATTCAGATTCAGGTGCGAGGCGCTTACACCGGGGCCGATGTCGAAACGGTAGAAAGTACCGTTACCACGATTTTAGAGCGGGACATTACCGGCGTTGAGGGCATGGACTACATGACCTCCCAAAGCTATGCCGGCACCAGCAGCATTTCGGTCTACTTTCCCACCGGGGTTAACAAAGATATTAGCCAGGTCAACGTACAAAACCGGGTGGCCCAAGCCTTGCCGAAGTTACCCTCGCCGGTACAGCAGTTGGGGGTTTCGACCCGCGCCTCTTCTACCAGTATTTTGCTGGTGTATGGCATCTACGCCGAAGCCGGTGAGTACGACGATATCTTTATCAGTAACTATGTCGATCTCAACATCACCGACGTCTTGAAGCGGGTGCCTGGGGTCGGAGACGTGAGCGTCTTTGGCCTCAAACAAAATGCCATGCGCCTCTGGCTGGATCCCAACGCCCTTGCGGCCCGGCAACTAACAATTTTAGATGTCAGTAATGCCCTCAAGTCGCAAAACGTTGTAGTCGGTGCGGGCTCTATTGGTCGAGAGCCGGTGCCTGAAGGCCAAAATTATGAATTGCCAATTCGCATTAATGGTCGCTTTCAAGATGCGGCCGAGTTCGAAGATCTCGTGATCAAAACCCTGCCAGACGGCACGCTGATTCGGCTGCGTGACGTAGGCTATGCCGAGTTGGGGGCAGAGAACTACATCAGTAATGCCTCGGTGAATGATCAGGCCGGGGTCGGTATCGGGATTTACCAGCTACCCGGGAGTAACGCGCTGGATGTGGGCGAAAATGTCAAGGCCGCAGTAGCTGAGCTCAGCGCCAGTTTTCCACCGGGATTGACCTCAGCCGTGGTGTATGACACGACGGAATTCATTCAGGTCTCAATTCAAGAGGTATTTATCACCCTACTACAAGCCATTGGCTTGGTGATTTTGGTGATTTTCATCTTTCTGCAAGATTGGCGCACGACGATCATTCCGGCGGTGGCGATTCCCGTCTCGCTGATTGGGGCGCTCGGCTTTGCCTATATCTTTGGCTTCTCGTTGAACAGCTTGACGCTGTTTGGCTTGATTCTCGCTACGGGCTTGGTAGTGGATGACGCGATCGTGGTCGTAGAAGCGATTACGACCAAAATTAACGACGAGGGTCTGACGCCCAAGCAAGCTTCTATTGGCGTGATGGATGAAATTGGGGGAGCGATCGTCTCCACCTCGCTGGTACTGATGGCCGTGTTTATTCCCGTGGCGTTTTTTCCCGGTACCACGGGGCAGCTATACAAGCAATTCGCGTTGATCATTGCATTTTCAGTAGCGGTATCCACCTTTAACGCGTTAAGTTTCAGTCCGGCGATGTCAGCAATTTTGTTGCGATCGCAATCTGAGGCAGCCGCCGACCAAGCCTCTGGCGGCGGGCCATTACGCTGGCTGTTCGATAAATTTAATCAAGGACTGGCGTGGGTTGCAGCCAAGTATAAAGCATCCGTTGCGGCCCTAATTCGTCTGCGGTACGTCGTCATGACGGTCTTTGTGGCCGGTCTGTTTGCCACGTTTTACATGTTTACGGCGGTGCCTGGTGGCTTCGTGCCCTCGGAAGATCAGGGGGTGATCATCGGTATTGTGCAAGCGCCCGATGGGGTCTCCGTGAGCTACACCGACAACGTCCTAGAATCAGTTGTCGAGACCCTGAAAGCAACCCCAGAAATTGAATCCTACTTTGTCGCCAGTGGCTCAGGTCTAGAAGGAGCGGGCCCAAACCAGGGCCTATTTTTCGCGAAGCTCACGCCTTGGGATGCTCGCACCGGGCCGGGCCAGACGGTCACCGGAGTGCTGCAACGCTTAAATGGGCAGTTTTTCCAAAATCAGGATGCCCGCGTGGTCGCCTTTAACCCGCCGCCGATTCCGGGCTTTAGCGCCACCGGAGAATCAGAACTGCAGCTGCAAGATCGAACTGGTGGGAGCTATACCATTGATGACTTCTTGGCTGGAGCCAATGAAATTTTGGCAGTCGCCAACCAAAAGCCCGCAATCGGTACCGCCTACACTCAGTTCACAGCGGGAACGCCCCAGTTAGAAATCGACATTGATCGCAATCAACTAGAGGCCCTCAACATTGATTTCCAGCAGGCGTTACAAACCATTGGGGCCTCGGTAGGGTCGCAATATGTCAACGACTTTGTCTTAGGCACCCGCAGCTACAAAGTCTACGTGCAGGCCGAGGGCGACTATCGTGATGCCCCCGATGATTTGGAATCCCTGTATGTGCGATCGCGATCGGGCCAAATGGTGCCAATGAGCAAGCTGGCAACAGTCACGCCGACCATTGGCCCACAGATCATCACTCACTACAACGGCTATCGCTCCATCAAATTTCAAATGAGCGAAGCAGCTGGCTACTCCAGCAGTCAGGCCCTAGCGGCGATGGATGAGGCCTTGGACGAAACGCCCCAGCAGGGCTTGGCGGCCGACTGGATTGGCCTGGCCAAAGAACAATTGGCGGCAGGCAGTTTGGGCGCACTGGTGTTCCTCTTTGGCATCATCATGGTGTTCCTCACCTTGGCGGCCCAATACGAGAGCTATATTGACCCCATCATCATTCTGCTAACGGTGCCCCTGGCCATGCTCGGCGCGTTGTCCTTCATTGCAGCTCGTGGTCTGAACAACGACGTGTATGTGCAAGTAGCCCTGGTGATGCTAATTGGCTTAGCAAGTAAAAACGCCATTCTGATTGTGGAATTTGCCAATCAGTCACGGGAAATCGGCCTCACCATCGTTCAGTCAGCGCAAAGAGCGGCAGAAGAGCGGTTCCGCCCAATTTTAATGACGGCCATTTCATCCCTGGTAGGTTTCTTTCCCCTAGTGATTGCCACCGGGGCGGGCTCAGCTTCGCGCTGGGCCATTGGGACGGCCCTCTTTGGCGGCTTGTTGGTAGCCACGGTACTCAGCTTTCTCGTGGTACCGGTGCTGTATGTGGTGATCAAAAGCCTGGAAGCGCAGTTCCTCGGCGGCCAAAAGCCCCCGAGGAATCCCGATAACAGCAGCTCTGGTAACGGCTTGGTGACTAATCCTGATGGCACCTTAACCTTGCCCTCTCCCAACGACACGGGCACTCATACCGAAACTGAGAGTCCAGCACCCACCCAGTTTCAGGAAGGTGACAACCCCGCTTAGGAGGTGACGGATGAACTGGCGCAGAATGTTTTATACCGGCCTGATGAATACCATCATTGGCATCGGCCTGGGGCTAGTGATGGCAAACATTGCCGCGTCGCCTTACACCAGTCGCAGCTATCAAAATCTCGATCGCCTTTATATGATCATCGGCGGCGGCGGTGGCTTTGCCCTCGGCTGGAGCTGGGAAGGCTTGCGGCAGCTCAAAGAAAAGCGCGATCGCGAAGAGCGCGAACTTTCACAATCAGCTCAGTCAGAAGATTAATATTGGCCAGTGGCGGTCGCCCATCCGGCAGCGAAATCACAGTGAAATTTCACATAGGACTTACGCAGAAGCCATTTTAAGAGAAGGATGCTTGAGCTGCTGACAAAGATAGTGGGCGTTGCTTAATCAAGAGATGAATCTTGGCGGAACTGGAACCTCGTCGAACTTGAGGTAGTGAAGCAACAACCGAACCGAGTGCGCCAGCATTGCTACGGACTTGGAATAGCAAAGGGTCTTGCGATGCAGGCGAGCGAGATCGTGACGTAAGCGCGTATTTTCACCTTCCACCCGAGTCATGTACGTCTTGCTGACAATTTGGTCGCCCGCTGGAATAAAGCCGGGATAGACCGACCAGCCATCAGTGACATAGAAATAGCATTGCGTTAGTGTCCCGATTTATTCGCCACCGAAGGGCGGTCATGTTTGGCATGTTCTAGTTGTCTGACTAGAAAGAAGAGAGCAAGGCAGCTTTGTTCATTGGGAAACGCCCCGACTTCATCGGCCTTAGCCCGGAATTCTCGAAAGAACCGTTCGAGTGGATTGGTGGTGCGGACAAAACGATGCCAAGTGTCATCGAGTTGATAAAAGGTAAAGGTCCGCTCTAGTCCCCATTCAAAGGCATGGATCGCATCGGGCTCAAGGTCTTGCCACTGATTGATAAACGCCTGCTGGCGCTGCTGTGCGGCCTCGTAGGTCGGCGCATCATAGATTTCATCAGCCTCCTTGAAGAGATCGGATTTACGCTGTTGCTTCGCGGTTTGGCGCTCCAGTGGCTGACCTTGCTCATCGGTGGTGGGCAAGTGTCGATACTTCAAGTAGGGGGCCATGCCGCGCACTTTATGGGTCATGCAGCGCTGTTGTTGGGTCTGAGGCAGGGTTTTGGCCATTGCCGCCAGTAACCCTTTGGTCCCATCGCTGACGACCACTTGGACCGTTTCCGGGTCGAGGCCACGGGCCATTAAGTGCTCAAAGAGGGATTGCCAGGCAGTGGTATCCTCTTGCTGAGCGATTTCGTAATGCAGCATTTCATGGGTGCCATCCGGCCACACCGCCATCACGGCCAAAATCACTCGGTCTTGGGCTTGGCGCACCTGGCGCTGATGACCCGAACGGTCAACTTTAACCGCCCCACTCGTGTACTGAATCTCCACCCACACGCCATCCACAATGAGGACATTGGGCGTTTGCTCAATACGCGATTGACGCTCGGCTAGCATGCGCTCATGAACCCTCAGAGTGACTTGGTTGACAGCGTTGCGCTATAACACCTGACCCAACTGCCAGGATAGGAGCACCTGGAGATCCCGCCTCGAAAGCCCCAGCACATACAGATAGCACACCCAGTCGAGAAACCCCTGAACCCCTCGTTGGTAGCGCTCCAGGATTTGCCAAGCCCGCTCTCGATTGCGCGCCCGCAGTTTCGGCACTAGCAGCTCATCAATGCGGCCGTACTGAGTATCGACCACCCGACGGTAATAGCCTGAACGACGGGGTCTCAACTCCCCAAAGCCTTCCAACTCCTGCTTTAATTCTTCCACCAAGGCCGATTCCAACACCGCCTTCACCGTCTTCACCACGCTACTGCGGAGTTCCGCTTCTAAACTCTCGTTCAGCGATTGTTGAAACGTTTGGCTTGGGATGCGTTGGATTTCCTCGGTGCGTTCGGCTACGGTCGACATGGTAGATCACTCCTGAGCGGCGGTAACCTACTTCTATCGCCTTTTGCAAGTGCGATTGTTCATGGCGAATAACTAAGGACACTAACATTGCCAACTTGCCACTCGTGCCCAGAGCGGCTGAAACGTCTTGGCACTATGGTCACCGAGCACCCAACCCAAAATCCCTTGGCGAAAGTGGTCAACGGCCGTCCACAGCCAAATTTTGTTTTTGTGTGCCCACAAAAGTTTCCCACTCGTCGAGTTCGCCGACCTCAGGCGTCGTTTCCGGGTCGTAAGCATCGGGGAGGTATGCGCCCACTTGTTTGACCCAGGTGATCACCGTCGTATGGTGCACCCCTTTGACCCGTTCGATCGCTCTAAAACCTCGACCATTGACATAGAGTGTGAGGCATTCTCGTCTGAGCTCATCGCTGTACCCGCGGTGAGGCTCATAGGCGTCGATAAATTGACGGCCACAAGCCACACAGATGTGGTTTTGCTTACCTTTTCTTTGACCATTCTTACGGATGTGAGTCGCTCCGCACTCTGGACATGGCATCGCAAATTACCCTGGTTCATCTCCTAATCAATAGTCCGGACAGTTTTGCTAACGAAGCTATAAGGCTTACAGGGCAATCATCCCAGCAACTGCCTATTTAAATCAAAGTTAGCTTTCAGGCCGACATTGATTTAAATACTTCTAGCAACGAAGGCTCTACATTACAGGCGATGTGAGGAGCAGATTTCTGTCCGGAGTATTGCCTAATTATGCAACGCCAAAAATGCCTTCACCGATCTACGCCCCTTAGCTGATTTGAACCGCTTGAGATCGCTCCATCTTGCGGGCAATCACCTCGTCGATATCGCGCCCTTAACTAGTCTCACCCAGTTGCAAGCACTCGACTTGAGCTGCAATGACCTCAGCGATCTCACTCCCCTCACGAGCTTGACTCACTTAACAAGGCTGAATCTGCGTAACAATCAGCTCGTTGATCTGACGCCCCTCGCCCGTCTCACCCAGTTGACCGAACTGAATCTCCATAACAATCAAATTGCTGATGTGACGCCCCTCGCGAGCCTCAGCAACTTAAAAAAGCTAGATCTGGGCATCAACCAAATTGCTGACGTGACGCCCCTCGCGAGCCTGACTCACTTAAAAAGCCTGAACCTGAGCATCAATCAAGTGACCGACGTCGCGCCCTTAGTCAATCTGCAACATCTGACCGAGCTTGGGCTGTTTTGTAACCCGCTTAATCCGTTGGCACGGCTGCAGATGCACTGGTTAGTCAGAACTATCCGCCATCTCTAAGCACATTGCGTTATCAGGAGGTACTTGACCGAACCAAATCATGTCGTGTCGCTTGACCCGTGGCCCTGACTTGGCATCAGGGCTGGCGCGATCGCCCCTACTCAATGAACGCACCACGCCAATACGTACTTCACATCTGAAATCAACTGGATGGCGGCGATGTTGACACAGTGATTGTCTGATTCGAGATTAACCAACTTGGAGGGTTAACATGACTATCTCAAAAATTGATCGCCCTTTGCTTCTGTTGTTTCTGGGTTGCATCACCGCTGGCCTGACTGGTCAGGCGAGGGCGACCACACCCGCTGTCACCCTACTACCCACCTCCCCAGCCTTGGGTGCAGTCTTACTCCCTGCCGTTGAAACGCAAGCGACCTTCCTCGCCAACCTGCCCACGCCTGTTGAGGCTCAAGCCGCTGGCGGAGAACCAACACATGATGCCGAAAAATGCTTTGTGATGCTGGCCTACGATCCGGAGGACACCTCAGTCAATCTGCGTGACCAGCCCGACGGCAACATTGTCACCGGGCTACCCAACTTTACGCCCTTGGGGATTCATACCGGGCCAGCGCTTGTTGAACCTGGGTGGAATTTTATTCATGTTTTAGAGCCAGACCGATCGGCATACTGGCAGTCGGGATATATCTGGCATGAACTCATTCGCCGCACGCACTATCAGGTCGCAGACCCTCAAGACAGTACTGTCAACTTTCGCCAGTCGCCTGATGGCCCCGTGATCGATACGCTAGCCAATGGGACGGAAGTGCGGTTTATGGGTGAAGCAGGCACCTGGACTCAGGTCGAACTCGCCGATCATCGAACCGGCTATGTCGCCACGGCCTTACTGACTGACCCCAGCTGTTTCTAGGCATTTCGAGTCGTCTACCTTTGACGACGCAAACTCTCATTTTTGGGCTTGACAGAACACTCGGGCTTTGATGCAGAGAGGCTGATTCCAGGCCAATCTTTGACTTTGGAAAAGTCCAAATGCTTCGCCTAAGATGAAAGGATAGGTAATCCGCCTCCCTTATTTTTTGACGCGTTTATGGCCACATCGTTAGTCTCTCCAGAAGTTTTAACCGAGGAAGTTGAGAAGCGCCGCAATTTTGCGATCATCTCTCACCCCGACGCCGGTAAAACCACCCTGACTGAAAAACTCTTGCTCTATGGAGGCGCGATTCACGAAGCGGGGGCGGTCAAAGCACGCCGAGCCCAGCGGCACGCCACCTCTGATTGGATGGAAATGGAGCAGCAGCGCGGCATCTCGATCACCTCAACTGTGCTGCAGTTTGACTATCGCGACTATCGCATCAACCTGCTCGATACTCCCGGCCACCAAGACTTTAGTGAAGATACCTATCGCACCTTGGCCGCTGCCGATAACGCGGTGATGCTAGAAGATGCGGCGAAAGGTTTGGAGCCCCAAACCCGCAAACTGTTTGAAGTTTGCCGCATGCGATCGCTCCCGATCTTTACCTTCTTCAACAAGATGGATCGTCCAGCGCGCGAACCGCTAGAACTGCTCGACGAAATTGAGCGTGAATTGGGTCTGCAAACCTATGCGGTCAATTGGCCGATTGGCATGGGCGAGCAGTTTCGTGGCGTGTTTGACCGGCGCAAGCGCCAGTTTCACCTATTTGAGCGCAATGCCCACGGCAGCAAAGAAGCGGCGAAAGTCGTGCTCGATATGGGCGATCCCAGAATTGAAGACCTAGTGGATCAAGACCTTTACTACCAGTTCAAAGAAGAACTGGAGATGATTGAAGAACTCGGGTCGGCACTCGACCTGGAGGCGATTCATGCCGGTCAGCTGACGCCGGTCTTTTTTGGTAGCGCCATGACCAACTTTGGTGTGCAGCTATTTTTAGACGCCTTTTTGGATTATGCGCTCAAGCCCGGTGCTCGTAGCAGCAGCCAAGGCGACATCGAACCCACCACCGAAGACTTTACCGGATTCGTCTTTAAGCTCCAGGCCAACATGGATCCGAAACACCGCGATCGCGTCGCCTTTATCCGCGTGTGCTCCGGCAAGTTTGAAAAAGACATGGTGGTCAACCATGCGCGATCGGGCAAGAATGTCCGTCTGTCTCACCCTCAAAAGCTCTTTGCCCAGGGCCGCGAGTCCCTAGAAGAGGCGTTTCCGGGTGATGTGATCGGCCTCAATAATCCCGGCGTGTTTGCGATCGGGGATACAATTTATCAGGGCCAAAAGCTGGAGTATGAGGGCATTCCCTGCTTTTCTCCTGAGCTGTTTGCCTTTTTGAGAAATCCCAATCCCTCCAAGTTCAAGCAGTTTCACAAGGGTGTTACCGAACTGCGCGAAGAGGGGGCAGTGCAAATCATGTTCTCAGCGGATGAGGCCAAGCGCGACCCCATTCTGGCCGCCGTCGGACAGCTGCAGTTTGAGGTGGTGCAGTTCCGCCTCAAAAACGAGTACAACGTTGACACTCGTCTAGAACCCTTGCCCTACAGCGTTGCTCGTTGGGTGGAGGGCGGTTGGGAAGCCCTGGAAAAGGCGGGCCGACTGTTCAACACCACCACAGTCAAAGACAGCTGGGGTCGCCCCGTTCTCTTGTTCCGCAATGAATGGAACGTGGGCCAAATTGAAGCCGATCACCCCGAACTCAAGCTCCGCAATACGGCCCCCGTCGCTGCCGGTCAGCAGGTCGAAGATTTGTAGCGGTGCCTTTTCTTGTTAGATCTCTCTCTGCTACCGATCACGCTTCTAACCTGAATGAAGGAGCCAAAGGACAGAAATGTTTTCCTTAACGGTGCTATGAGTTCTCTAACTTTTCTCACAAATACACTGTTCGGATTGTTTTTAGCACTTGGGATTATATCCTTTCATCATATTACCAAGTATCTTTTCTACCCTTTTTTTGATATTTTCCAAGCACTACAGTTCTTTAGGGAGCAGAAAGGGCTTAGTTTTGCAGCCATCGCTTTTTTGTTGATTCCCTTTTGGGCATATTTTTTGCTCGCGTTTTTTTGCATATTTGCAAGAGCAGCCTTGATGGAATTATCAAGTTTCGGGGTTGCTTATATATGCCTCTTCCCTACTTCGATTGCATGCCTTTTGTATTTTGTTTCTTTGTTGTCGGCTCCTATAGATTTGAGTGTTGGTAGCATGAAAATTAGTGAAAGAGAGTTGTTTGCTCAAATGTCTCCTTCCTTGTTTTCACAGTCCTTTGTGCTGATCCTCGGTGGCTTTGCCGCACTATGGATTAGCTTGCTATGGGCTTGAAAGGGAAAGGATATTTTCGTTTGCTTGAATCTAGGAGCGTAAAGTGGAAAATTCGCAAGGTACTCAAGGCTAGTAGTTGAGCCTTTCTATTATGTTCGAGATCGCCTGCATCTAGAACGAGTGCGCCTCTTTAATGGGTTGGGGTGACATCGTTGAGAGGCCACCGATAATCCACTTTTACCCGCAGGAGATCGCAATGCTCTTCGAGCTATCGCTGTTGTGAAAGCGTCTTGCGCAGGGTGCTGATCAGCTCGCTGACTTCTAGCTTGAGTAACGGTTCTTGATAGGCTGCAAATAGAGTTTGCTGCTGCAGCAACTCATAATGCACGTGAGATGGGAGGGGTAGCGGCTCGCTCATGGAAAATTTGAAACTATAGTGGCATGACTGATCGAGGAGTTAGGCATATCGCTAAGCGATCGCCTGAGCAAATTCGTCATTGCCCCTCGGGCACTGCCCCAGATTTACGGCTGCAAATAAGGGCGTAAGCCCACGACTTCGCCAATCACAATGATGCAGGGAGACAACGTTTCAGCCTTAGTCTGCTGCGTGATATTGAGTAACGTTCCCGTCCAAACCTGCTGTTGCGGCTGACTCGCCCACCGCACGATCGCCACCGGCGTTTCCGGACGCTTGCCGTAACGCAACAGGCGATCACAGATCGCGGGCAGCGCTTTGCCCCCCATCAGCACGACTAAAACAGCCATTTGGGCTAAGGCCTCCCAGTTGTGCAGCTCCAAATCATGGGCCGTCAGCACGGTGAATTGACTGCCCAAAACCGGATCTGTCAGTGGCACACTGGCGAGCAGCGGGGCCACAGTGGCAGATGACAAACCGGGAATCACTTCGAACGCGCAGTTGGCTGCCTTGAGCGCTTGAATCTCCGCAGCAGTGCGGCCAAAAATAAACGGATCGCCACTTTTGAGACGAATGACGGTTTTGCCCTGTTGGCAAAGCTCAATCAGGAGTTGGTTGATTGCCGCCTGCGACCAGCTGGGCTGTCCGCCCCGTTTACCCACAGAGCGCACGTCACAAGTTGCAGGAACCAAGGCCAAAACATCAGCATTCACCAGAGCGTCATGGATTAACACCTGAGCCTGGGTCAGCAATTGATGGGCTCTGACGGTTAAGAAATCGACGCTGCCGGGCCCTGCCCCAACGAGATAAACCTTGCCTAAATTCTCCAAAAATTGCCTCAACGCTCAGCCTGCTTGCCCTCATCATGCCGGAACGACGGTGCGAGCGCTGACACCAATTTTCAGCGCTCGGACTCTCCCTGAAATCTGGGCAAGGCAGAGGAGCCAAGGAGCAGGGGAGCCAGTTTTATCGTCTTGTTTCAGAGAATCGGCATGAGACAGCGGGCAAAGCGACTGGGTGGCATCGGGCTGAAAAGCAAGATTAATACACATGAACTATACTGATCGAGAAACTGTCCTTCGATGAGCGGCGAATCTTCATTTCTTGCTACGGTCAGGGTGAGTGCCGTGCGGTCGGCAATGCCTGGGTGTGACTGACCGCTTGTGACTGAATCTTTATTGGAGTGCGATCGCCATGCCTACCCAGCCACCTCCCGTTGAGCAGGAGCCTGATTTAAATGAGGCAGATCTATACAAGGTGCGGCGACGGTCAACGTCCCGGCGATCGCCCCTCATTTTGCGCGTGCTCCAGGGCTTTGCCGGTAGCTTGTCAGGCGGCATGTTGCTGATCGGCATGGTGGCAGGGGTTGGCCTCTGGCGCTCCGGCGAAGATTTTGTCAACGGCATTCGCTCTGCGTTTACGCCCGCTGCCCCGGTGGAAGAAGTCGATGTGAAAACGGTGGTGGTGGAGCAGATTCGCGAAGCCAGCGAATTGACCACGGCCATTTTTACCATGGAAGTGGTGGTGCCGACCTCCAGTACGCGCACGATTGCGAACTATGAAATGGGCAAAACCACTCTGATTTACATTGCCAATGGGGAGGTGCGCGCGGGGGTCGACCTGAGCACAATTGCGTCGACAGACGTTCAGGATACCGGCGATACGCTGCGAGTGATGCTGCCGCCGCCCACCATTATTGACAGCAAGATTGATGTCAACCAGTCACAAGTTTTTGACTACGATCGCGGCTTTTTAGGATTGGGGCCTGATCGAGCGCCGGAACTGCAAGATCAGGCTCAAGAGGTAGCGCTACAGCGGATGATTTTAGCGGCTTGCGAACAGAGCATTTTGCAGGAGGCCAGCGATCGAGCGGAGCTAGTGGTGGGACAACTGCTGCAAATCACCGACTATGAACAGATTGTGGTGGAATCACAGCCATCACCGAATACCGCCTGTGTCGGCGCTGGGGCAGGCACGGTACAGTAAACGAGGTTGTGCCAAGGTATTCTCGTCCATGCTAGAGCTTTATCAGTTTGAAGCCTCTGCCTACAGCGAAAAAGTTAAGCTCATTCTCGACTACAAGCAACTGCCGTATAAGGCCATCGAAGTGACACCGGGGGTTGGCCAAGTTGAGCTGTTCCAGCTTTCTGGCCAGCGCAAAGTGCCCGTGCTCAAAGCTGGCACCGACGTCATTCCTGATTCCACCGCGATCGCCCGTTATCTGGATGAGAAATATCCTGAGCGTCCAGTTCTGCCTACAGATCAACGCCAAAAAGGACTCTGTCTAGCGCTCGAAGATTGGGCTGATGAATCCCTCGGGTTACAAGGTCGCAAAGCGATGATTGGCGCGTTTAACCAACATCCCAACTTTCGGACGGCGCTACTACCGGCGGCGACGCCCGATCTCGTCAAAAATTTGGTCGGTGCAGTGCCAGGCGATGTGCTCAGCCTGTTAGGCATGGGCATTGGATTTGGCCCAGAGAATGTCAAAGAAGCGACCCAGGTGCTCAAGCAAGCATTGGAAGCCCTGTGCCTGATGCTGGCCGACCAGCCTTATTTGGTCGGCGATCAGCCCACGCTGGCTGACTTTGCCGTGGCGGGTATCTCGATGTACATCAAATTCCCCGCTTATCAATACGTTGATTTGCCCGAAAGCATCTGTGGCAAAGGGGTGCCGGGGTTAGCCGATGACATCAGCTACCAGCCCTTTTTTGATTGGCGCGATCGCCTCTATGCTGATTACCGCCAGGTGCGCGTTGGCACTCCGGCGGGGGGCAGTAGCCCAACTTCGATCAACATTGACTAGGACTCATCTGTCCGCGTCAGTTTGATGGAAGGGGGCAACCGACTGTCTAAAATCGCTTGCCGCGATAGTGGGTGCCTAGATTGCCCTTAATCGGCAGTGTTGCTAGTCAGCGCTGCCGATTCTCTTGAATGGCTATTCCGACCCCGTCATACACTGAAGAATGGTGAGGTACGGGGTTACGCGCGATGGGATCAATTCTTCAAACTGTTGAGTCCATGTTGGGCGCATCGCAGGTCATGAGCTGGGAGGCTTTGAGTCCCGCTTGGCAAAGTCGCGTGCACGGGGCGATCGCCGCTGAGTCACGACCCGACTGCATCGCCTATCCCAACACTGTCGAACAGCTGGCCGAGTTGGTGACCTGTGCCCATCAACATCAGTGGCGGCTGTTGCCCTGCGGTCACGGCAGCAAACTCAGCTGGGGCGCATCTGTTACGGGCGCTGATGTGGTCGTCAGCACGCAACACCTTAATCAAGTGGTGGAACATGCTGTCGGCGATCTGACGGTCACGGCGCAGGCCGGGGTAGGATTTGCCGAGTTACAAGCGACTCTGTTACAGACCCGACAGTTTTTGGCGATTGACCCGGCCTATCCCCAACAGGCGACCCTGGGGGGCATTGTTGCCACCCGTGATACAGGGGCCTTGCGACAGCGATACGGCAGCATTCGCGACATGCTGATCGGCGTCTCGTTTGTGCGTCACGATGGTCAACTGGCCAAAGCCGGTGGGCGCGTGGTTAAAAACGTTGCGGGCTATGACCTGATGAAGCTGATGAGTGGGTCTTTTGGCACGTTGGGCATTTTGACCCAGCTGACCTGGCGCACCTTTCCGCAACAGGAAACCGCTCAGACCATCTTTCTAAGCGGAGCGGCCACCGATATTCGGGCCGTAACGGCAGCCGTTTTGCGATCGCCCTTAACGCCCGCCAAGCTGGATCTCTTATCACCAGGGCTGGGGCCAGATCAGGGCGAGCAATTCGGCTTGGCGGTGCAGTTTCAAAGTATTGCCGCCGGTGTCGCCGAGCAAGGGGAACGGTTGGCCGCGATCGCCCAGCCCTATGAACTACAGCAACAAACGCTATCAGACGTGGCGGACGACACCTGCTGGCAGACGTTGACGGCGGCGCTGCTGCCAGACGATCACCCGGAAAATCTCGCGATCGCCAAGGTGGGTATCCTCCCGGCTCAAGCCGTCGATTGGCTCGCATCTCTGCAGACGACACTTGCACCCGGCACCTGGCGAGCCCGCCTTCACGCCAGCAGTGGCCTGGGCCTCTTGCAGCTGAGCTGTGCGCACAATTCACCTGAGCAGCTAACGGCAGTGCGATCGCGCTGTCAGGCTGCCGGCGGCTATCTCAACCTGCTCGATGCACCTGCAGACTGGAAGCAGCAGCTTGATCCCTGGGCGTTGGACGACGCGGCCCGGCTGTTGATGACCCGACTGCAAAAACAGTTTGATCCGCAAGGACGATTGAGTCCCGGTCGTCTGCGATAAGGCCATCAGCCGATTTCCGGTACTCGCGACTCCCCACCAATATCCAGATTCGAGCGATCGCGGCGCGGCGATGCAATAGACACTATTGAAAGATGATCCCCCGCGATTGCCTGTCTCGCCCTCTGCTACCACCCAATCCCGAAATCAACGCGGTAGGCTGGAACTACTGATCGCCAGCGAAATCTCACCAATATGCAAACGGCAGATGCGCCCACGCCTCAACCCGACAATTTGCCCGAGCAAGGATTTGATCCTCAACATCCGCCATCTCAAGAGCTGATTGATGCCTGCGTGCACTGTGGATTTTGCTTGACCACCTGCCCCAGCTATCGGGTCATTGGCAAAGAAATGGACTCGCCTCGGGGTCGCATTTATTTAATGGATGCGATTAACAAGGGAGAGGCCGAGTTTTCGGCTACAGCGGTGGAGCACTTTGACTCTTGTCTGGGGTGTCTGGCCTGTACAACCGCCTGTCCGTCTGGGGTGCAGTATGACCAGCTGATTGCTGCAGTGCGGCCTCAAGTACAGCGCCAGCACTCGCGATCGCTGCCGGGCAAACTCTTGCGAACGCTGATCTTTCAGCTATTTCCCTATCCTGACCGGATTCGTTTATTACTGACACCGCTGGGGCTATATCAGCTATCAGGCCTATCGAAATTGGTGCAGGGCTCCGGTCTGCTCAAAAAACTGTCGCCCAACCTGGCCGCTATGGAATCGCTGCTGCCTCAGGTGACGGCCAAATCTTTTCAAGATAATTTGCCGGCGGTGATTCCGGCGGTGGGCCAACAGCGCTACCGAGTGGGCATGGTTTTAGGCTGTGTGCAACGCGTCTTCTTTTCTGACGTCAATGAGGCGACGGCACGGGTATTGGCCGCCAACGGCTGTGAGATTGTGATCCCCAAAAGTCAGGGCTGCTGCTCCGCGCTCCCCGCTCACCAAGGTGAAGAAGCCCAGGCCCAAGCCCTGGCGCGGCAAATGATCGACGCCTTCGCCGACACCGAGGTCGATTATGTGGTGATCAATGCGGCGGGCTGCGGGCATACCCTGAAGGAATATGGTCACATTTTGCAAGATGATGACGCCTATCGCGAGCGCGCCCAGGCTTTTTCAGACAGTGTGCGCGATGTGCAGGAGTTTTTGGCCGCCGTCGGGCTGACGGCAGAGCTGCATCCGTTAACCGATGACACGTTGCCTGTGGTCTATCAAGATGCCTGCCATCTACTGCATGGGCAAAAAATCAGTGTGCAACCCCGCCAGCTGCTCAAGCAAATTCCCCAGGTACAGCTGCGTGAGCCCATTGACGGAGCGCTGTGCTGTGGCAGTGCCGGGGTGTACAACATGCTGCAGCCCGAAGTGGCTGAAGAATTAGGTCAAATGAAGGCCGAAAACCTGGTGAATACGGGGGCTAAACTCATTGCTTCACCCAACCCAGGCTGTTCTCTACAGATTCAGAAATATTTGCAGCAGCAGGGCCACTCACTGCCGCTGGTGCATCCGATTGAGCTGCTAGATCGCTCCATTCGAGGCGAAAAACTGGTGGTTTAAGTCAGTCATGCCATCCGAGGGCGCGTCATCAGTTAATGACTAAAACCCCACGGGGCCAGCATTTTCGCGCCAGCCCCAGCCACTACGCTAGGAGCTAAAACCGTGTCATCCCAATTCTCTGAAACTGGACTACAGATCTTCCTTTCGACGCCGCTCAAGGAACGTCGGCTGAGCGGAGTCGTTCGCATCGCGTCTCCCCGAGGGAGAAAGCTGACTGACATGTGTAGCTGTAATTGGTAGAACTGGTATCCGCTAGATATTCAGCCGCTGACCTCTGACCGTCTCCAGCGGCCGGGCGGTCAGAGGTCGATCAGACGGTAAAAGCGTACCGTTGCCAGAAGAGCGTATTAGGATGGACAAGCATCATTTTTCCATTCCTGACTATGGCTTCGACATCTCCTGAGCTCACGACAACCACGACTCCTTTATTAGGGCAGTCTTTAGAAGAACTGACGGATTGGGTCAAGGCGCAGGGGCAGCCTAGCTATCGCGGCAAACAGCTGCACCAGTGGCTGTACGACAAATACGCCCGTAGCCTGGCGGACGTGACGGTGTTTTCTAAAGAGTGGCGGGCCGAGATTGCGGCAGTGCCAGTCGGTCGATCGCAGCTGCACTTTCGCTCTGTCGCGCCCGATGGCACAGTGAAATATTTGTTGAAGCTAGCCGATGGTCACATTATTGAAGCGGTCGGCATTCCCACCGAACGCCGACTTACGGTGTGTGTGTCTTCGCAAGTGGGCTGTCCGATGGCCTGTGATTTTTGTGCTACGGGTAAAGGTGGCTTTTTGCGCAATCTAGAGACCCACGAAATTGTCGATCAGGTCTTGACCGTACAGGAAGATTTTGAGCAGCGCGTCAGCAATATCGTTTTTATGGGCATGGGTGAGCCCTTGCTGAACCCAAAAAACGTGGTGAAAGCAGTGCGATCGCTGAACCAAGATGTCGGCATCGGTCAGCGCTCGATCACCGTTTCGACGGTCGGAATTCCCGGTCAAATTCGACGATTAGCCGCCGAATCACTGAAAATTACGCTGGCAGTCAGTCTCCATGCTTCCAACCAGACGCTGCGAGAAACCCTGATTCCCAGTGCTCGTCAATATCCCCTTGAAGCCTTGATGGAGGAGTGCTACGAATATTTGCATCAGACCGGGCGGCGCATTAGCTTTGAATACATTTTGTTGTCAGGGCTCAACGACTTGCCCCACCACGCGGCTGAGCTGGCCGAAATGGTGGGCGGCTTTCAAAGTCACGTCAACCTGATTCCTTACAACCCCATCAGCGAGGTCGATTATCAGCGACCGAGCGATCACCAGATCCAAACCTTTGTCGATGAACTCAAAAAGCGCAATGTTGTCGTTAGCGTTCGCTATTCTCGCGGGCTGGAAAAAGATGCCGCCTGTGGCCAGCTGAGAGCACAGAAGCTAGCCAGCTAGGCTGCACTGGTATCTCAACGGTTCAAGCGCCGTTCAGCCTACTGCAGCCCAAACATCCAGACCGTTGCCAAGTAAGGCCAGGTGATTGAACGCGCCCAAAAGCTGACCCTAAGCACTCGTCGAGCCTGGGCACTGCAGCTCATTCCGTGCTTATGCGATCGCGTCACTCATGAAGCTTAAAACGACAACAGCCTTAGCCGATAGCGTTGTAGCGGAGGCCGTCGTTGAGACCGGTATCGATGGGTGATTGATTGAGATCTGGCACCAGTCGGCAGCTAGAGGTCAGAATTGAAAGGCCGACTAGATCGTAATTTCAGTCATCTGGAGTGGCCTGATCCAGCTACGGGTAGACGTATTGACATGACTTGACGGCACCATGCCAACCATGCCTGGCAGCAATTTAGTGAGCACGAGTGGCCAGCAGCTGTTCTTCTAAGGCGGCAATGCGGTTGTAGGCAGCTGTGAGCTGAGCCGTTAGTCGCTGAATTTGCACTTCGGGAGACAACACAGTGTCATCGCCAGACGTTTCAGGATCAACATAGACCGAATCCATCAGAATATCTTTGTGCATGAGCAAGGACTCACCACGCTGAAAGTTGCCAGAGGGCCGAACGCGTGACGGGTAGCTATCATCCAACACGCTGGCATTTGCCGAAGAAGATTTTGATGTAGAAAGCATCTCGGTCACCCGAGAGTTGACCTGGTCAATCACCTCGTGGAGTGCGTCAACTTTTTGAGTCAGCAATGTGACTTGTGATTGCATAGGTTCCATATGACGCTGAAGCTCTTGGATAGAATTATGTATATCCTATAGCTGCTTTTTTTCAATGCGTCCGTTCCCACTAATGATTTAAAGTTTGTTGATAATTTTTCTCCCCTCCCAGTTTTTATTTGAGTTGGCCCCTTGAGGTCAATGGTTTTCTGTGTCGGGGTTTGAGGATAATATCCTGCCCGTTTGCCACAAGTTAGTCGCGGTTCGTCGGCAATTTGCGAGACACATAAGTTCATTAAGCCCTGATCGAAGAAAAACTTTAATCAGGTCACTCATCTAGTGCCAAATGCTGGTCAGTTAATCGTTTCGGCGCTAAATCAAACTTCTGAGAGAGCTGCTAAAAGCCTTGAAAAATATGGGCTTTGTAGTGCTGAATACAAGATTTGAATGAGCGCTGGCAGTACCCTTGCCTGGCCTTTCAGGCAAGGGTACTGCCAAAGTTTCATCCATCAAAAGCAGGACTTTAAACCGTTTAGATAGAACTCAAGAGAGCTGTTATTAGATAGAACTCAAGGGCGCTGTTAAAGACATTTTTTGACTGCTAGCAATTGCGAGTCACAAGTAAAAGCCTTGTGCCTAAAGCTTCTTAGCAAATAAAAGCCCTTTGCCAGTGCTTTATTCGTTTGGCAAAGCGTCCTGAAGAAAGAAAAGAACGGCATCCTGAGGAGCGGAAAGAACCAGACTGATTTAGATAAAAATCTATGGATCTTGGTATTTGCAGTGATGTTTCACTAGTTGTTGTCGCAGGTTTATGGACGATTGCAATCGTCTGTGTCCCTGGGTGCGATCGCGCTGTTGCCCAGGCTTTTTGTGAAGGTTTGCTTTCTTTCGCCAGCATTCGATCAAGCCGGCGGCAAATCTTTCCCTGATCTCTTGGCTCCCCTGGGCGTTCAAGAGGGCATGAAGAGTGCGCTCACTGAGAGTGATGTCAGCCGCCGAATGCGTGGCAAAAGCAAATCCGACGGCGGCGATCGTCAGCCGCTCAGTGGACTTCGCAGCGGACATGAGGCATGATTTGACGCTCTGCGTGAGTGTTTGGGCGAGATTCCGGCAACGAGTTTGGTAACCTTGACAATAGTTCGTGTCGACAGCCGCGCTGCCAGCTCGTTATCTCAATGTTGACGATGCTGGGCTGGGCCACGCCCTTTGAAATGATGAGTAAAGGACGCTGAACCCGGCGATGGGCGATTGGGGTTCATGACTTCAGGGCACATGGGGCTCGATGCTGCCGCCCTGTTTCTACCGATTTGGTGACAACGACTCCAGCTATTTATTCATCATCAACACGCCCCTATGGACCGAAGACGTTTACTGGCTGGTTTGGCCGCGTTGGCCGTTTCACAAGTCGCCTGCCGCAGCAACACCGCTAATGCCCTGCAGATTATGACGCTCAAGGGGGTCTTGCCCCCTCAATTACTCAACAATTTCAAATCGGGGCTGGCCGAGTCTGAGCAGTTGCGGCTCACCACCCGTCGAGATTGGGCTGACCTTTTTCAGCAGTTACAGGCCTGGCATCCCTCGGCCAACGCTGATGCCACAGAGGCGACGGCGTCCCTCAGCGCTGACTGGGTTTGTCTCAGTGACTATTGGTTGCTGGCAGCGATTCAACAGCAGCTAATTGCCCCGTTGCAAGATATTGAGCAGCTACCCGGTTGGTCTACGCTCTCCGCCGCTTGGCCCACGCTCCTGCGACGCAATGACCAGGGTTTGTTGGCGGAGGCTGGTTCGCTTTGGGCGGCACCTTATCGCTGGCGCTATTTGACCATCGTTTATTCGCGCCGTCAGTTTGAGCGTTTGGGCTGGCAACCCTCAACTTGGCAAGACTTGCTGAATCCTGACATTCAAGGTCGACTGGCCTTGCCGAATCATCCTCGACTGGTTTTAGGCATGATGTTGAAAGCCGGGGGACATTCGGTTAACGATCCTGATCCCACCGCTTATCCAGACGTTGTGAGATCGCTGGCGACACTGACACCGCAGGTCAAGGTTTATTCTTCAGACTATTATCTGCAGGCCCTTATCAAAGGCGACATCTGGCTAGCGGTGGGCTGGTCCACAGAGATTCAACCGCTGCTGTCGCAATATCGCCAGCTCAGCATGGTCGCGCCGGACCCCGGCACCCTGCTGTCGGCGGATGTTTGGGTCAAGCCCAACCGACAGGCTGAGGCGGCCTCTGCGATCGCCCTCACTGAGCTGGAACAAAAATGGCTCGCTTACTGGTGGCAACCGGCCGTAATCACCCCCCTGAATCTGTTTTCCCAAGGGGTGTCGCCCCGATTGCTGACCACGCAAGCCACCACTGGCGTCGAGGGGGCGGCTGAGGCGCGGCGTCCCACCGTTCAACAACTAGAGCAGAGCGAGTTCATTACTCCCCTAGCAGAGCCGGCGATCGCCCGCTATGACGAGCTGTGGCGCCGCTTACGGCGGGGCGAATAAATCTTCAAATTCAGGACTGATGGCATCGATAAAAGGCCCGACAGCGGCGGCACAGGTGACCTCGCTCAGCTCAGGCAGTGACACCTGGGACGGCATTAAGGTGGCTGAGGTCGCAACGCTATCAAAGTCACAGGCATGGACTCCCGCCAGGCTGACTGAGCTATAAACCCTGACGTGGTAGCCGTAGCTCATGCCGGCACTGCCAAATTGCCGAAGCACGGCATATTTTTGAAAGTAATTGAAGCGATTCCAATATTGTGGGTCAACTCTAACGTCGACTACCAGAGTGTCAGTGCTGGAGTCATGAAAAGCGACCCAATCTCTCACCAAGCGATAGCCTTCGACTCTCACTAATGTGTTATCGGCTTGTCGCCAAAGGGTCGGTAGCTGGTCGCGACGCCACCAAAAACTAGGCAATGTGGGTTCAAAGAGGGAGGTGTCTTCCTGTCGGGCTCTGACCTCTTGTGTAGGGGCATCGAGAGGGTTTTCAAAGTCAGTTAAACCATATTCAGAATCCAGGTTTAACAACGTCTCAAAAACGACATCTTCCGGTGCGAGGGCAGTATCTACCTCGGAGGATGGCTGAGCGATCGCCCCGGTGGCGCCAACGATACACAAGGCAACGCCGCACAACCCTAATGCCCTTGGCCAGCGCCGCCACGATGGAAATGAAGCCTGGAGGGATTTTGGCAGCATGGAGGTGACCACAGCAGTTTTGAAGAGATGAACGATGATGGCCTGCTCGTCTGAACCCGCAACGGTCGCCGAGCGCTTTGACCTTATTCTAATCCGGCAGCTCGGCATTGAGAATCAGTTGCAGGCGATGGGCGTGTAGCAGGCTGAGCGGGCAGGCGGCCTGCTGTTCGAACATAAAGGTGACATGTTCAGGGCGCAGCAGGGTGCCGTCATTGCGGCAGCTGCCCACATAGCGGATGACGACGGATGAGTCCGCTTTGTTGCCCTGCCAGTGAGCCGGTAGCCAAGACACCACGCTCTGATCGGCCAGCGTCAGCTCAAAGAGGCGATCACGCAGGTTAACGGATTTCTTTTTGCCTGATTTAGTGGTGTGCTCCCACATGATGCTCTCGGCTTGGAGAATGGCTGCAATCCACTCTGACCAGTCTGGACGAGTGATCGTCTCAGGGTCAGACTCCGGAGCCAACACCAACAAATACTCGGCCCGTTCGAGAGATTTGGTGGCTGAGGGATGCGATAACGGCACATCGACCACCTCGAAGATCGGCATGTCGGCGGGCAACTGGGCCGCGAGCTGAGCCTGAAATGCGGGCAGCTCCATCGGCTCAGTCAGTTCAAAATCAATCACCTCACCGGAACTCGTTGCGCCCAACGGCAAGGCATTGGCCGGCGAGATGCGCGGCCCTGGATGAAAGCCCCCGGTAAAAGCAATTGGAATCGCCGCCCGCCGCAGGGCCCGGTCAAACAGACGCACTAGATCGAGGTGGCCCAATAGGGCCAGTTCACCTTGCTTGCCTAAACGCACCCGCAGTCGCTGCGCCCGTGTCTTGTCGGGCTTAAAGTGTCCTGAAAACTCCGGAATAGCTGGTGGCTCAACGATGACGTTGTGGCCAAAGTCAGACCCACACACGCCGCAATGGGAACAGCCCTCAAATGAACAGTCGGGGACGGTCGCCGCCGCTAGGGCGCGCTGCAGATCGGCCTGTAGCCAGGCTTTGTCGATACCGGTGTCCAAATGATCCCAGGGTAAGGGCAGGGCCAGTTGGGCATCGCGATCGCCGCCCGGCTCGGCCATCACATTCCACTCACCGGTTTCGACTTGGCGATATTTCCAAGAGAGGCCGGCTTCGTCGATGGCTTGGGTCCAGGCGTTGAAGGCTCGATCAAGACTTTCCCACCAAGAATCCATGCCCGCTCCCAGCTGCCACGCCCGATGCACCACGGCGGATAGACGGCGATCGCCGCGGCCCACAAAGTCTTCCATTGCCGAAATGCGGACATCGGTGAAATTTGCTTTAAGGCCGCGCATCTGCCGAAACTCAGCGCCTAACAGGGCTTGCTTCCGTAGGAATTCGCTGGTCGAGACGCTGTGCCACTGGAAGGGGGTATGGGGTTTGGGCGTGAAGTTAGAAATCGTCAGGTTGATCTTGAGTGGTTTGCGACCCTGCTGCCGACATGCCTGCTGCAGCCATCGCACCGTCTCAGCAATGCCAATCACGTCGGCATCGGTCTCGCCCGGTAGCCCAATCATGAAATATAGCTTGACCCGATCCCAGCCTTGCTCATAGGCCGTCTTGACGCCGCGCAGCAGTTCCTCGTTGGTGAGCCCTTTGTTAATAATGTCGCGCAGGCGCTGGGTGCCCGCTTCGGGCGCAAAGGTCAACCCAGTTTGGCGCGTTCCGCCCAGAATGTTGGCAATATTTTCGTCAAAGCGATCGACCCGCTGACTCGGCAGCGAGAGGGAGATATTGTCATCTTTGAGGCGATTTTTGACCTCTAGCCCCACTGCCGGTAGTGCCAGATAGTCGGAGCAGCTGAGAGAAAGGAGAGAGAACTCGTTGTAGCCGGTGGCCCGCATCCCTTTTTCGATCGCATCCACGACCTCCGTTGTATCCACGTCGCGGGCCGGACGAGTTAACATACCCGGCTGACAAAAGCGACAGCCGCGAGTGCAGCCGCGACGAATTTCGACCGTGAGGCGATCGTGCACCGTTTCCACATAGGGCACGAGGCCGATGGCGTAGTGGGGCATCGGGGTCGCCACTCGCCGCAGCACACGAGCCGGGACATCGGGCCGATTCGGCTGCACGGTGCCATCCGCTGCCAGGTCATAAAATCGCGGCACGTACACGCCGGGCACCTGAGCTAAGTCCAGCAGCAGCGCTTCCCGGCTCAGGCCCGCCGCCTTGCCGTCTTCAATCACCAGGCCAATCTCGGGCAGCAGTTCTTCCCCGTCACCCAGCGCGATAAAGTCAAAAAACTCGGCATAGGGTTCGGGATTTGAGGTGGCGGTTTGTCCGCCGGCAAAGATCAGTGGCCAGCTGCCCGTCTCGACATGCCACACACCGGCTGCGTCCCGCTCCTGCCAGGTCAGGGGAATCTGCGCCAGGGTCAGCATTTCTAAAATATTGGTAGCCCCGAGTTCGTAGGCGAGACTAAAGCCCAAAATGTCGGCCTCTGTGAGCGATCGCCGCGACTCCACCGCAAACAGAGGCGTTTGCGTCTCCATCAGCTTTTGCGCCAGATCGGCAGCGGGCAAATAGGCGCGATCGCACAGCTGACGCGGCTGCGCATTCAAAATGCTGTAAAGAATGATGTGACCCAAATTAGAGGCCCCGACCTCATAAACTTCGGGATAGGTCAGCACCCAATGCACCTGAGCCTCATCCCAGGATTTATGCACAGCGCCCCGTTCATTGCCCAGGTAGCGAGCAGGTTTGTTGATTTCAGTGTTGAGCAGCGATTCAACAGCAACGGCCACGGCGATCACCTTGGAAAAAGACAGGGATGAAGTGCAGAAACCACTATAACGAAAAGCTCTGTACCGTTCTTGCGGTGTGTTGATTTGTGATGGCTGGTCGCGATTGGTGCGTCAGGTAGAGCCAATGAGCAGGACTGGGGAGACAGGGGGCGAAGAGAGAGAGGGCGCAAGGGGGGCAACATTTTGAACCAGGAGCATGGGGATTTTTCAAGGTTGCGGTTTAGCTGGGGCGATCGCCTAGGGCGATGACTATCCTGACTGGAGAGGCGGGGGGAACTCCTTTACGGTGGGAGGAATCGCGGGGAGATCGCTGGATTGTCTGATTGCTCAACGGCTAAAGGCCACCATTGCATTCTGGCCACCAAAGCCAAAGCTCAGGCAGAGGGCTGTAGTAAGGGTTGCCGATGTGGCCTGCGTCACCAGGTTCAGATCAAAGGCGGCAGTGCGCAATCCCGTGCAGGGCGGCAACATTTGCTGATTCAACGCCAGTAGACAGGCGACAGCGCCCATGGCGCCGGAGGCTCCCAGCGTATGCCCCGTCGCTCCTTTCGTACCGGTTACCCAAGTCGCCGAGGGCAAGACCTTTTGAATCAGTGCCGCTTCATAGGCATCATTGAGCCTCGTGCTTGTGCCGTGGGCGTGAACGAAGCTGACATCCACTGGCTGCAACTGACTGCGCTGCAGGCAAGTATGCAAGGCAGATAAGCCCCCTTGCTGGCTCACTGCATCGGGTGCGCTGATGTGATTCGCGTCGGCCGTTAAGCCAGCGCCTAAAAAGCGGCCATAAATCTTTGCCCCCCGAGCTTGGGCTGCCGCCGCCGACTCCAGCATCAGCACTGCTGCGCCCTCACCCAAAACCAACCCTTCACGTCGATCATCAAAGGGATAGCAGCCGGTTTGAGCTAGCGCTTTCATCTGCTCAAATCCGGTCAGCGCCAGAGGCGTAATGGGTGCTTCGCCCGCTCCCACAAGAACTTGGTCACATTGCCCGGTGCGAATGAGCTCAGCACCCTGGGCGATCGCCCACAAACCCGTCGCACAAGCTGCCATCGGCGACAACACTGGCCCTTGACTAGCCAGCTGGCGAGCCACGGTCATTGCCCCCATGTGAGGCAGGTGCTCCAGCCAACCGGCCACCTGATCATTCACGAGAGCCGCTTCCCAATCACGCTGATAACCGCGACTGCTGCCGATTACCACGCCGCAGTCCGACAGTGGCAAAGACAACTGGGCATCGTTAACGGCAGCCGTCACCGCCGTCAATAACAGGGTATTTAAATCGCTGGGCCACTTGCCCATCATGGCCAAAGGGCGAGGAGATAGGGCGGCAAAGGGCTGATGCAGCGAGATCGCGCTGTCTCCTCTCAGCAAACGTTGCCAGTTCTCAGGGGCGTTTTGACCGAGGGCCGACACCCATCCAAGACCCGTGACGACTACCGCCATGAATAATTTCTATTCAGGCTGGCGGAGATTTTCAATCCCCGAGACGACCGTGGCTGCTTCGACGATGTCGCCTTGCTCAATGGCGTCGACGACATCCATGCCGTCGGTGACATACCCAAATACCGCATAGCTCCCGTCTAAAAACGGCAGATCAGCCAGCGCAAAATAAAACTGCGCCGAGGCCGAATCGGGCAGCTGCGATCGCGCCATCGCCAGGGCCCCGCGGGTGTGGCTGAGGGCCGGGGGCGCCGCAATGTTAGCTGCCTCCAAGGGTTGACCGTACACTGGCGACTCCGCCCCGACTGGCTGAATCTCGAGGGGAATGTAGCGCTGCTCATTCGTGTCTGGATCAATAAAGCCACCGGTTCCCAACGCTTGGGGCGGCACCGAAGGATCTTTGCTCTGGGGATCGCCCCCCTGGACGACGAAAGGTTCCGGCGATTTCACCACTCGGTGAAAGGCGACGCCGTCATACACGCCGCGCTCGACCAAATCGACAAAATTACCTGCAGTGACGGGGGCTTTCGTCCCGTCAACTTCCATGACCACGGTACTCCCGTTAATCTGCATCTCGACTGTCGCCATCCCGTCTAAAACGGGCAGGTTAGTGTCAAGTTCAGCGGTCACTGCCGGAGTTTCTGCAGCGGGTGGAACGGTTTCTTCTAACGGCGTCTCGCTAGTGGTCGCATCAGCGGTCGGTTCATCATTGGTGCAGCTAGCTACGCCAGCTAAAAGCACGACCAGGCAGAGTATCCAACTCCATTGTCGAAGCTGCATTATCATCGATCGCTTGCTCCAAAGGGTGTACGAAGTGAGGCCATACATTCTGGCATGTTTGCCGTCAAATTGAGGGAAAGCTGCCGCCAACTCGCATAGCGGCCACAGATTCAGGCCGTCAGAGTTGGATTGGCCACCCAGCGGCGAGGCTGCAGCCCAGTCTCGCTGCTCAGGACACAGGCACCTTGATTAATTTCAAATAGCTGAAAACAGTTGTCGCTGTTGAGAATTCTGAACGAGACGGCATGAGCGGTAAGGCACGACTGTCAGCTCCCAGGCAATCACCTTACTGCAGGGCTCGGTTGATAACTCCCTGGCATTGCAAATCCCTATCGTTGCCATGCGGAATTCATCAGATAGGCCTAAATTAGGCAACAATTGGCCATCACGTTCCAGTTTTGTCCTCTCAGATGGCACTGATGACGAGCTCCTCCGGAAATCAAACTAGCGATCGCTGTCCTCACCCCGGCTGGTTGGCCTAGAGCCCTTCGAGAGGTACCTCCAAAAACCGAGCTAACTCAGCACCTTGATTTTCAATTTCTGAGAGGGGCAGCGGCTGTCCGACTCGGGTGAGGGGAATTTCGGGTCGGCCTTTGACGCGCAGATAGAGTGCTCGCTTGGGGTTCAGGCCTTCGCGAATATCGACTCTGATGGCTTGAACCTTGTCCAGGGGATGCTCGATTTCGATGCTGCGATTCTTGCCCAAAAAGCCAGAACGAAAGATCCGCACCTTACCGGTCTCTTTATTGAATTCGTTGTAGCCGCCGCCGACGTCCAGCGTAATGATTACCCAGAGGTAGCCCGCCAACAAAATGCCGACGACGCCATAAAATCCCATGGCAACTCCCTGGGGGATGAAAATCAGCGAAGTGGGATCAGCAAATGGTAGAAGGTTAATTTGCAAATAACTGGAGAGACTAGCCAGGAAAAATCCTGTCGCTCCCAGAGACATAACCGTTGCCCACCAATAGTTGCTGAGGCGCCGCGCCCCCAGCACTGGATACTTTAAAACCGAGTTTGTACTAGCCTGTGTGGATGCAATCATGACCTGAGAATTTAAGTATCAGATTGTAAAAAATTGGATCAATCCCTATCATAATTAGAAACCTGCATTTCTCTAATGACTCACCTCGTGAGCATTTGAGGACGCATCGATAGGGCTAACCTCTCATTAGCAGAGTATAGGGCCTCTGTCGAGGCGATCGCAGCTTTGCAATAAACATGCAAAGTCTTGCATGATAAACATGCTGGATTCCTAGCTATAGATAAGAGGGTTTGAAATGACCATAGCAATGGGACGAGCGCAAGCCCAGCGAGGATGGTTCGACGTCCTCG